>RRYU01022362.1_pt4 | contig 40343 bp, 36 predicted proteins | sample 2162651 | NCBI WGS metagenome assembly RRYU01 (sample SAMN10267283, study PRJNA491782) | microbial mat metagenome | isolation source: biomat in the production well | place: Japan: Minami-Kanto gas field, natural gas well KTG3 | collected 2017-06
AGAGGTACCCCGAGACCATCGACCACGCGCCTTATCCACCCTACAGGTCCCGTCCCGTGTAGGGTGGATAAGCGAAGCGCATCCACCTTCCGGCCTCGCGGTTTGCCTCAAACGCATGGTGGATGAGGCGCGGGCGAGCAGGATTCGGGCTAGACCATGACGCCGGGGGCGAAGCTGTAGCTGTCCAGAATATTCACATAGTTGGCCCGCTCGAGCTCGGCGGGATTCGGGACCGAGAGTGCGCTGACCCGGCCGCGGAAATCCTCTGCGGACTCGAATCCCTGCTCTTCCATCCAATCCTCGATACCGCGAAGGATCTGCGCGGTATAGGCGGGTCCCTTACCCAGGAGTGCGCTGCAAAGATGCACCACGTCCGCACCCGCGAGCAGGAGCTTGATGGCGTCTGCTGCGGTGTGCACGCCGCCCGTTGCGCCAAGGGAGAGTCCTTCGAAACGTCCGTAAAGGATGGCGATCCAGCGCATGGCGAGGAGTGCCTCGGCCGAGGTCGAGGGGTGCAGGCTCGCCTGCAGGCGCAGGCTGTCGATATTGATGTCGGGCTGGTAGAAGCGGTTGAAGAGTGCGACGCCGTTGGCCCCTGCCGCCGCGACCTGGCCGACGAAGTTGCCGATCGAGCTGAAGCTCGGGGAGAGTTTCATGTTGATCGGGATCTGCACATGTCCGCGCAGCTCGCGCAAGAGGTTGAGGTAACGCTCCTCGACCTGCTGGCCGGTCTGGGTGACATCCCCTGCAACATAGTAGACATTCAGCTCAAGGGCGTCGGCGCCGGCCTGCTGCAGCTCGGTCGCGTGCTTGATCCAGCCGCCCGGTGTGACCCCATTGAGGCTCGCGATGACCGGGATGTCCAATGCATCCTTGAGCTTGCGGATGTTCTCGAGATAACGCTCCAAGGCGCCTGCGAAGTCTTGATGGTCGGGCAGGAAACCATCCCCGGTCTCGGCGAAGCCGATGTCTTGTTGGTGCAGGAACCGCACCATGCTTTCGGCCTCAGCGGTCACAGCCTCCTCGAAGAGAGACCACATGATGATGGCTGCAGCGCCGTGGTCTTCCAACTCGCGCGCGATGGCGATGCTCTTCGACAGGGGTGAGGCGGAGGGCACCAGCGGGTTCTTGATCGCCAGCCCGAGATAGTTGGTCGTGAGATCCATAGCGATTGCTCCGGCAGGGTATATGAGACGAATCTGGTTGTGTGACGAATCAGCGCGTCGAGCGGGTCGTTGTCGCTGCCTGAGTGCGCGACCAACGACCCGCGGCTTGCTCTAAGCCTCTTTTGGAGCCGTCTCTTTCGAGATCGACGCGGGCGCCTTCTGCACCGCCAGTTCTGCCAACTGCTCGTAAAGCTTGAAGCGCGTCAGGACGTGCTTCTGTGCGAGCTGCAGATAGCGCTCCGCGGCGTCCGGATGGGTGCGGGTCAAGACGCTGAAACGGGTCTCCGACGAGACGAAATCGCGATAGGGGATGCTCGGCGGCTTACAATCGATGTGCAACGGATTCTCACCCTGCTCGAGACGGCGCGGGTCGTAGCGGAACAGCGCCCAGTGGCCCGAGTTGACCGCCAAGTCCTGCTGGCGCAGGTTCTTGGACATGTCGACCCCGTGGGCGATACAGGGCGAGTAACAGATGAGGACCGAGGGGCCGTCGTAGGACTCGGCCTCCAGGAAGGCTCGGACCGTCTGCACGTCCTTGGCGCCGAAGGCGACCTGCGCGACATAGACGTTCTCGTAGGCCATGGCCATCATGGCGAGATCCTTCTTGAAGGTCGGCTTACCGGCCGCGGAGAACTTGGCGACCGCGCCCATCGGGGTGGCCTTGGAGGTTTGACCGCCGGTGTTGGAGTAGACCTCGGTGTCCAGGATCAGGAGGTTGACGTTGCGCCCGCTCGCGAGGACATGGTCGACCCCGCCATAGCCGATGTCGTAGGCCCAACCATCGCCGCCGACGATCCAGACGCTGCGTTTGACGATCTGATCGCAGATGCCCTCCAGGGTCCGGGCCTCGAGGTCTGCGATCCCCTTGAGCTTGTCCTTCAGCGCGAGGACGCGCTCGCGTTGCTCGAAGATGCCGGCCTCACTGGACTGGTCAGCCGTGAGCAGCGCCTCGGCCAGATCCTCGCCGATTCTTGAGCCGAGCCGGCGGATGATCTCGCGGGCATGGGTGGCCTGCTTGTCGATTGCGAGGCGCAAGCCCAGACCGAACTCGGCGTTGTCTTCGAACAGCGAGTTGTTCCAGGCCGGTCCGCGGCCCTCGGGGTTGGTGGTATAGGGCGTCGTCGGCAGGTTGCCGCCGTAGATCGAGGAGCAACCGGTGGCGTTGCCGATCAACATGCGATCGCCGAACAACTGGGTGGCGAGCTTGATGTAGGGCGTCTCGCCGCAGCCAACGCAGGCGCCGGAGAACTCGAAGAGCGGCTCCAGCATCATGGCGTGCTTGATCTTGCTGCCGTCGAGCTTGGTGCGATCGTATTCCGGTAGGGTCAGGAAGAAATCCCAATTGGCCTGCTCGGCGGCGTGCGTCTGTTCGGCCGGGACCATGTTGAGCGCCTTGCGGTTGGGGTCCTTACGGTCGCGGATCGGGCAGACCTCGACACAGAGACCGCAACCCGTGCAGTCGTCCGGCGCGACCTGGTAGGTGATGTGATGGTCCGCAGGGAAGTCTTTCCCCTTGATCTGGACGTGCTGGAAGCTCGCTGGTGCCGTGTCCGTCAGTGCGGCTGGATAGACCTTGGCACGGATAGCCGCATGGGGGCAGACCAGGGGACACTTGCCGCAATGGGTACAGATGTCGTCCTCCCATTTCGGCAACTGCAGGGCGATGTTGCGCTTCTCATAGCGGGTGGTGCCGGTCGGCCAGGTGCCGTCCGCAGGCATCAGGCTGACAGGGAGACTGTCCCCTTTGCCGGCGATCAAGGTCGCGGTCACCCGGCGCACGAAGTCGGGCGCCGAGATGGGCACCGCTGGCGGGCGCTCGAAGTCGCTGGTCACCTGAGTCGGAATGCTGACCTGATGGAGCCCGGCAAGCGCGGCATCGATCGCCTTGTAGTTGCGATCCAAAAGACTCTGGCCCTTCCTGCCGTAGGTCTTCTTGACCGCGTGCTTGATATGGGCGATCGCCTCGTCCTTGGGCAGGATCCCGGAGATGGCAAAGAAGCAGGTCTGCATGATGGTGTTGATACGCCGGCCCATGCCGGTCGCGCCCGCAATCCCGTAGGCGTCGATCACATAGACGCTGAGTCCCTTGTCGATGATCGCCTGCTGCATCTTGCGGGGCAGATCGTCCCAGACCCGATCGGGTGGGGTGGCGGAGTTCAGGAGAAAGACGGCACCCGGACGTGCATGATCGAGCATGTCGTAGCGCGTCAGAAAGGTCGGCTGATGACAGGCGACGAAACTCGCCTCGTTGTCGCCGATCAGGTAGGTGCTGCTGATCGGCTTGGGTCCGAAGCGCAGGTGGCTGATGGTGACAGCGCCGGCCTTCTTGGAGTCGTACTGGAAGTAGCCCTGGCCGTAGTTCGGCGTCTCCTCGCTGATGATCTTGATCGAGTTCTTGTTGGCGGAGACGGTACCGTCCGAGCCCAGACCAAAGAAGACGCAGCCCGTCACGCCTTCCATCGCCGCCGGCTTGAAGTCCGGGTCCCAGTCCAGGCTGGTGTGGGTGACATCGTCGATGATGCCCACCGTGAAGGGATTCTTGGGCTGCGACTTGGCCAGCTCGTCGAAGACGCCCTTGACCATGGCAGGTGTGAATTCCTTCGAGGAGAGTCCGTAGCGTCCCCCGACCACGCGGGGCATGGTCCCCAGCCGACCTTCCGACAGGGCGCGGGCGAGTGCTGAAATCACGTCCTTATAGAGCGGCTCGCCGTCGGCTCCGGGCTCCTTGCTGCGGTCCAGTACCGCGAGTCGCGTTGCCGTGACCGGGATGGCCGCGAGCAGGGCGCCTGAATCGAAGGGGCGGTAGAGCCTGACCTTGATCATGCCGACCTTCTCGCCTTGGCCCACCAGGTGCTCGACCGCTTCTTGCGCGGCACCGATCCCCGAGCCCATCAGCAGGATGACACGCTCCGCATCGGGCGCGCCGACATATTCGAAGAGCCCGTATTGACGGCCGGTGAGCTTGGCGAAGCGGTCCATGGTGCGCTGCAGGATGCCGGGGATGGCGGCGTAGTAGGGGTTGACAGTCTCTCGCCCCTGGAAATAGACATCCGGGTTCTGTGATGTGCCGCGGATCACGGGGTGATCCGGGTTCAGTGCACGTGCCCGGCAGGCCGTGACCAGCTCCTCGTCGATCATGGCGCGCACCGTCTCGTGAGACAGCTGCTCGATCTTGGTCACCTCATGCGAGGTCCTGAAGCCGTCGAAGAAGTGCAGGAAGGGCACCCGGCTCTCCAGCGTCGCGGCCTGTGCGATCAGGGCGAAATCCATGGCCTCCTGCACGGATGCCGAGCAGAGCATGCTGAATCCTGTCGCGCGGCAGGCCATGACGTCGGAATGATCTCCGAAGATCGACAGGCCCTGGGCGGCGAGCGATCGCGCCGAGACATGAAAAACGGTGGGGCTGAGCTCGCCAGCGATCTTGTACATGTTCGGGATCATCAGCAGCAGACCCTGCGAGGCCGTGAAGGTCGTGGCCAGCGAGCCGGCCTGCAATGCCCCATGGATCGCCCCGGCCGCGCCGGCCTCGCTCTGCATCTCGACGACATCAGGGATCGTGCCCCAAAGATTCGGGATTCCCAGAGACGACCACTCGTCCGCCCATTCGCCCATGTTGGACGACGGTGTGATGGGGTAGATGGCGATGACCTCGTTGGTCAGGTGGGCAACGTAGGCCACCGCCTCGTTGCCGTCGAGGGTTACCATGTGCTGTTGCGACATCAGAGCTGTACCGGGATGGATGGATAGGGTAGACCAGCAACGCAAACGGGCCGCGCGATACTCCGACTCGGCGGCAAGCGCAGCCCAAAGCGAGGTGGGAGCCGAGTAACGGCGTCAACTATAGCCCGAAACAGTGGGGCATTGGTGACCGTTTTAGCGGGCTACGGGGACGAATCGACTTCGGCATGATCGGGGTCAGGTAAAGGTCCGGAGTCGGTCCGTCGGCACCCCTGTCGTCGGAACCCTGTTGCCGCGGCCGCGTCGTCGATGAGGCCCGCCCCGAGGAATCGCAAATCATACCCTTTTGAAAGCACGAGATCGGCATCCCTCATAAGGAGCGGGCGAGCACCACCGCATCCTCGCGCCCTTTATGGGTCGGATAATAGCCGGGCCGGTTGCCGATCTCGCAGAACCCCTCGGCGGCATAGAGTGCGCGGGCACGGATGTTGGAGGCCCGAACCTCCAGGAAGGCGGTATCTGCCCTGCGGGTGCGTGCGAATGTCATCAGGTGACGGAGCAGGCGTCGGCCCAGCCCCCTGCCTTGCCAGTCCGGATGGATGCAGAGATTGAGGATATGGCATTCGCCCACGGCGACCGCCATGATGGCATGCGCCACGATGGTCTCCTCGATCTCACCCACCCAGCAGGAATAACCGACGCGCAGACAGTCGCGGAAGATCCCGTCGGTCCAAGGGTATTCGTAGGCCGCGCGATCGACCGCGCAGACCGTCTCGACGTCCCGCTCAGCCATGGCCCTGAGGGCGAGGTCGCTGCCGACGATGTTCATCCTTGAAGGGGCCTGTCTCGTTGAATGGCTCAAACGGTCTTTCTCGGGTGATGGCGTCAGGCCGCCTGCGCGCATGGTCTCAGTATAGCGACCGGATCGCGGCGGGAAACCTTGTCTGATGTGGTTGTTCGAGTACCTTTGCGGTCGACGTCCCATGGGCCTGCAGCAGGCTGGCGGCGCAAATCCTTCGACAACCGGAGCGGATTTAATCCAACCCCATTGAGGTGCTCGCCAGCAGTTCCAAATTTGCCGCACACCTCGGTCACCCGGGCAGGAGGCCCGTAGCCTGGGACCGCCGACTTTAGTCGGCGCGAGTGGCGAGTGCTCCGCAAGTGAGGGGGCCTGTCCGGTGTTCGGGGATTCTCGCCGACTAAAGTCAGCGGTCCCAGGGTTTTGGTGGCCGCCGAAGGGTCAAATTTGGAATTGCTGGGTGCTCGCGCTCCAGGTGATCGGTCGGCCGTTCACCGTTATACTCCCAGGGTTTAGTCGCCCCCAGCCCAGACCGCACACCATCACCCCATGAGCGAGCTTCAAGACCAGCTTCATCGGCGCCGTACCTTCGCCATCATCTCCCACCCCGACGCCGGTAAGACCACCCTCACCGAGAAGCTGTTGCTCTTCGGCGGCGCAATCCAGCTCGCCGGGACGGTCAAGGGACGCAAGGCTGCCCGTCATGCGACATCGGACTGGATGGAGCTCGAGAAGGAGCGCGGGATCTCCGTGACGTCGTCGGTGATGCAGTTTCCATATCGCGACAGCATCGTCAATCTGTTGGACACCCCGGGACACCAGGACTTCTCCGAGGATACCTATCGGACCCTCACTGCGGTCGACTCGGCCCTCATGGTGATCGACGTGGCGAAGGGCGTCGAGGAGCGCACCATCAAGCTCATGGAGGTCTGCCGTCTGCGCGATACCCCGATCCTGACCTTCATCAACAAGCTCGACCGCGAGGGTCGCGATGCCATCGAGATCCTGGACGAGGTCGAGGACGTGCTCAAGATCCAATGCGCGCCGGTCACCTGGCCGATCGGGATGGGAAAGCGCTTCAAGGGCGTCTACGACCTGCGCTTCGATCGCACCCATCTCTTCAGCGCCCAGCACGGTGGCCGGATCGCCGAGGGCGAGATCATCCAGGGCATCGACAACCCGCGGATGGACGAGGTACTCGGTGATCAGGCCGACGAGCTGCGCGGCGAGATGGAGCTGGTCCAGGGTGCGAGCCACCCTCTCGATCTCGATGCCTACATCGCCGGTCGCCAGACCCCTGTCTTTTTCGGCTCGGCGATCAACAACTTCGGTGTTCGCGAGCTGCTCGATGCCTTCGTCGAATATGCGCCACCGCCGCGTCCTCGCCCGACCCTGCAGCGGTTGGTGGACCCTGGTGAGGCGTCGTTTACCGGCTTCGTCTTCAAGATTCAGGCGAATATGGATCCGGCGCATCGTGACCGGGTGGCCTTTCTTCGAGTCTGCTCCGGGAGCTACAAGAAAGGCATGAAGATGCGCCATGTCCGCATCGGCAAAACGGTCCAGGTCGCCAATGCCATCACCTTCCAGGCCGACGAGCGTCGTCACGTCGAGGAGGCTTGGCCAGGCGACATCATCGGGCTCCACAACCACGGCACCATCCAGATCGGCGATACCTTCACGGAGGGCGAGGAGCTCAAATACGGCGGCATCCCTTATTTCGCCCCGGAGCTGTTCCGCCGGGTCGTGCTCAAGGATCCACTCCGGATGAAGGCGCTTCAGAAGGGCGTGGTCCAGCTTTCGGAGGAGGGTGCGACCCAGGTGTTCCGGCCGCTCAAGAACAACGACATGATCCTGGGCGCGGTCGGCATCCTCCAGTTCGATGTCGCGGCCTACCGGCTCAAGGACGAGTATGGCGTCGAGGCACTCGTCGAGCCCGTCAGTGTCAAGACCGCCCGTTGGATCCTCTGCGAGGATCCAAAACGGCTCGAGCAATTCAAGGAGAAGAACTACGAGAACCTCGCCTTGGACGGCGACGATCAGCTCGTGTATCTGGCGCCGACTCGCGTCAACCTGGACCTGTCTCAGGAACGCTGGCCCGACGTGCGCTTCCTCGCGACACGCGAGCTCTAACCTGCGGTCATCCAGAGGTCGCCTGGATGACGTACGGCGGAATCCAGGTTGCCGGCTGTGCCTTGCACGCTTGCTCTGCCACGTCCAGGCCCTACCTTATGGGCTGGAGACGGGCGAGCGACATCGCACGACCCGCCGGAGCATCAGTTAGGAAGCCAAGCTATCAGGAGCCAATGTTGGAAACCGAAGTCGTTGCACAACTCATCCGCCAGGGTCTGCCCGGCGCGGAGGTCCAGGTCTCGGGGGATGGCAGTCACTTCGACGCCGTTGTGATCAGTACGGCGTTCGAGGGTCTTACACCCATCAAGAAGCAACGCCTGGTCATGGAGACCGTCAAGCCACAGATCGCGAGTGGGGAGCTTCATGCGCTGTCGATCAAGACCCTGACCCCGGCGCAGTGGGCCGAGCAGGCGGGCTGACGAGAGCTAACCCCGGTCAGGATCACCGACCTTGTCAACGGGTGACCCAGTGTCATACTGAAAGATGAGAGATGAGTGCCCTGCCCAGGAGGTGAAGCCATGTTGCTCAAACATCGCACGACTGAGAAGATGATCGAGGTCTTGAGTCTGCGGGATCTCTTCAATCCGATGCATCCGAGTGTCATCGGCCGCTATCACTATGGCGAAGAGGCCCAGGACCCGGAGGCCTTCGACAAAGCCGAATTGATGTTCATCTCGGATGAGCCACTGCCGCGTTGCTGGACCGATATCCATTACCGCGATGACGAGATCCATCATTATTATCAAAAGGTGTCCTGACCGACGCGCGCCGTCGGCGCCGGTCGATTGGCGTCGCGAAACCCATTGGACGGGGCGTACGCCCCGCCCCGCCGACGCATAAACCGAAGTCGTCCTCGCCGAGCCCTGAAAAGCACGCAGTCTAGATGAAGGAAGTGCGTCCGGTATCCCGAGCTTCAGCCTCCGTCATCTGCCCCTGATCCCGGCGCAATCCTCACCAGCAGTCGCCCGTGCGTCTGACCCGCAAGCATCTGCTCGAAGGTCTTGGGCAGGGCGGCGAGATCCAGTGTGGTGCCAATCAGGGCGTCCAGGTCGCTCGGACGCCAGTCGGTGGCCAGATGTTGCCAGAGCTCGCCGCGGAGCGGCTGCGGGACATCCACGGAGTTGCAGCCGAGCAGGCTCACGCCGCGCAGGATGAAGGGCATCACCGTGGTCTCGAGCAGATGGCCGCCAGCAAGCCCGATGCTGGCGATATTCCCGCCCGGCGCCATGGTGCGGGTGATCTGTGCGAGGATCTCTCCACCGACGTTGTCGACCGCGCCACCCCACTGGGCCTTTTCCAATGGCCGCTTGGCGCCTGCCAGTGCATCGCGGCCCAGCACCCGGCTGGCGCCGATCTGCATCAGCCAGTCCTCCAGCGCCGGCTTACCCGACAGCGCGACCACCTCATAGCCGAGCCGCGCAAAGATCGCGACGGCCATGCAACCGACCCCGCCGCTGGCGCCGGTCACCAGGATCGGGCCCAGCTCGGGTCTCTGACCGTTGACGACCATCCGGTGCACGGCGAGTGCCGCCGTGAATCCGGCGGTGCCCAGGATCATGGCCGAGCGTGCATCCAGCCCTGGTGGAATGGGAACCAGCCAGGACGCCGGGACGCAGAGATACTCCGCATAGGCACCGTCGTGGTCGAAGCTCAGTCCCCAGCCGGTCGCCAGCACGGCATCGCCCGTTCGGTAATCGGGGTGGTTGGACTGCTCGACGGTGCCGGCCGCGTCGATCCCGCCGACCAGAGGGAAGGTTCGCAGGATCTTGCCTCGCCCCGTGCCGGCGAGCGCATCCTTGTAATTGATGCCCGAATACTCGACGCGCACCAGCACCTCGCCCTCGGCGGGGCTCGGCTTCGGGAGTTGCTCGAAACCGGCTCGATGTCCCTGCTCGTCCTGATGGATGCGAAACGCGGTATAGGTCTTCATTCAGGCCACCTCCACCGGGATCAGCCCGATCTTGCTGCGCCATTTGGCCGGTCCGGTCTCGTGGACAGATACCCCCCGACTGTCCACCGCGACGGTGACGGGCATGTCCTCGACCTCGAATTCGCGGATCGCCTCCATTCCCAGGTCCTCGAAGGCGACCAACCGTGATGACTTGATCGCCTTGGCGACCAGGTAGGCCGCGCCTCCGACGGCCATGAGATACACGGCGCCATGCTGCTTGATGGACGCAATCGCCGCGGGGCCGCGCTCGGCCTTGCCGATCATCCCGATCAACCCGGTCCGGCTCAGCAGTTGATCGGTGAACTTGTCCATCCGGGTGGCCGTGGTCGGCCCGGCCGGGCCCACGACCTCATCGCGCACGGGGTCGACCGGTCCGACGTAATAGATGAATCGATTGGTGAGATCCACACCCTCCGGCAGGGGCTCGCCCCGGTCCAGGATGTCGGCGATGCGCTTGTGCGCGGCATCTCGCCCGGTCAGCAGCTTGCCCGAGAGCAGAAGCCGATCGCCGGGCTGCCAGCTCGCGATGTCTCGCGAGGTGAGCGCGTCCAGGCTGACCCGACGCGCCCCGGCGGCCGCGTCCCAGGTGATCGGTGGCCAGTCGTCCAGGCTCGGGGGCGTCAGCTCGACCGGGCCGGATCCATCCAGGGTGAATTCCAGATGTCGGGTGGCTGCGCAGTTCGGGATCATGGCGACCGGCAACGAGGCGGCATGGGTGGGGTAGGTCAGGATCTTCACATCCAGCACAGTGGTCAGCCCGCCCAACCCTTGCGCGCCGATACCCAGTGCATTGACCTTCTCGTAGAGCTCGAGGCGCAGCTCTTCGATGGGGTCTGACGGGCCACGCGACTTGAGCTCCTGGATGTCGATGTGTCCCATGAGCGCCTCCTTCGCGAGCAGCATGGCCTTCTCCGCGGAGCCGCCGATCCCGATCCCGAGCATCCCGGGCGGGCACCAGCCCGCCCCCATGGTCGGGATCGTCTTGAGGACCCAGTCGACCAGGCTGTCGCTCGGGTTCAGGACCGTGAGCTTGGATTTGTTCTCCGAGCCCCCGCCCTTGGCCGCGAGCCGCACCTCCACCCGATCGCCGGGGACCAGCTCCACATGGACCACCGCCGGCGTGTTGTCCCCGGTATTCTTTCGAGCACCGATGGGGGGCGATACCATGGAGGCGCGCAGCAGGTTGTCCGGATCCTTGTAGGCTTGGCGCACGCCGGCGTCGACCATCGCCTGAATGCCCTGAGTGGACTCCCAACGCACATCCATGCCGATCTTCAGAAAGACCACGACCATACCCGTGTCCTGGCAGATCGGTCGGTGGCCCTCGGCGCACATCCGGGAGTTGACGAGGATCTGCGCCATCGCATCCTTGGCCGCCGGGGATTCCTCGGTCTCATAGGCGACTGCGAGCGCTTGGATGTAGTCCTTGGGGTGATAGAAGGAGATGAACTGGAGCGCCTCGGCGATGCTCTGGACGAAGTCGGTCTCGCGGATGATGGTCATGGATCTGCGCTGCTCAGAGGGACACCGGCGAAGTATACCCAGCGCGCGTCGTTTTTTCGGAATGCAAGGTGCGTCCCGCGTCCGTCCGCCTCTCGCCCGCCAAAAATGACTTGCGCCCAGATCCAGCAGGGCTGTAGACTTCCGGGCTCGCAACGACAGGCGCGTAGCTCAGCTGGTTAGAGCACCACCTTGACATGGTGGGGGTCGTTGGTTCGAGTCCAATCGCGCCTACCAAATGCCCGCCGCCAGCTCCGGCCGTTGGCCGCCCGAATCCCTTCGGCGGCCGTGTGCTGGGGCTGGCGGCTTTTTTTCATGTGATCCCTCGTATCGATCACCACTGAGCGCAAGGTTTCGTTATGCCCCTCATCACCCTGCCCGATGGCTCTCAGCGCCAGTTCGATGTCCCTGTGTCGGTTCAGGATGTGGCAGCCTCCATCGGTGCGGGTCTGGCCAAGGCCGCGCTCGCCGGTCGGGTCGACGGGGTCTTGGTCGATACCTCTTTTGTCATGGATCGCGACGCCGAGCTGGCGATCGTGACCAACAGGGACGAAGAGACGGCGCTCGAGCTCATGCGCCACGATGCTGCACACGTGATGGCACAGGCGGTGCAGGAGCTCTATCCCGGCACCCAGGTCACCATCGGCCCCGCCATCGAGAACGGATTCTATTACGACTTCGCCCGGGACGATCCCTTCACGCTCGAGGATCTCGAGCGCATCGAGGGGCGCATGCACGAGATCGTCAAGCGCGATCTGCCGATCATGCGCGAGGTCTGGGATCGCGAGCAGGCCAAGCAGGTCTTCGGTGATCTCGGTGAGCAGTACAAGGTCGAGATCATCGACGACATCATCCCCGAGGGCGAGGCGGTGTCCGTCTATCGGCAAGGCGATTGGTTCGACGTCTGCCGAGGTCCCCATCTGCCCAGCACCGGAAAGCTCGGTAACGGCTTCAAGCTGATGAAGGTGGCCGGTGCCTACTGGCGTGGTGATTCGAAGAATCCCATGCTCCAGCGCATCTACGGCACCGCCTGGCGCGACAAGAAAGAGTTGGCGGCCTATCTGCATCGCTTGGAAGAGGCTGAGAAGCGCGATCACCGCAAGCTCGGCAAGCAGCTCGATCTCTTCCACTTCCAGGACGAGGCACCGGGCATGGCCTTCTGGCATGCCAAGGGGCGGATCATCTACCGCCTGGCCGAGGCCTACATGCGCGAGAAGCTCGAGCAGTACGGCTACCAGGAGGTCGAGACCCCTCAGGTGCTCGACCGCTCGCTATGGGAGCGCTCAGGGCACTGGGAGAAGTTTTCGGACGGCATGTTCACGACCCATCTGGATGACCGCGACTATGCGATCAAGCCCATGAACTGCCCAGGGCACATCCAGCTCTACAACCAGGGGCTCAAGAGCCATCGGGATCTCCCGCTGCGCATCGCTGAATTCGGCGTGGTGCATCGCAACGAGCCCTCCGGCACCTTGCATGGACTGATGCGCGCGCGCCGCTTCACCCAGGACGATGCGCACGTCTTCTGCACCGAGGCGCAACTCCAGGACGAGGTTGCGACCCTGATCGACATGGTGTTCGAGACCTACCGCGACTTCGGCTTCACGGACATCGATCTGGCCCTTTCGCTGCGTCCCGCCAAGCGCGTCGGCAGCGACGATCTTTGGGACAAGGCGGAAGCCGCGCTCGACCAGGCCCTCAAGGCGAAGGGACTCGAGTTCAAGGTCCAGCCGGGCGAGGGCGCCTTCTATGGGCCCAAGATCGAGTTCACCCTGCACGACAGCATCGGCCGTGCATGGCAATGCGGCACCATCCAGGTGGATTTTTCCATGCCGGGGCGCCTCGGGGCGCACTATATCGCCGAGGACAACAGCAAGCAGGTTCCGGTGATGATCCACCGTGCGATCCTCGGATCGGTGGAACGTTTCATCGGCATTCTGATCGAGCACTATGCCGGGCAATTGCCGGTTTGGCTGGCACCGACCCAGGTCGTCGTGCTCAATATCACGGACCGGCAGAGCGACTATGTGGCCGAGGTCGCTAAGACCTTGCGTCAGAAGGGCTTCCGAGCCGAATCGGACTTGAGAAACGAGAAGATCGGTTTTAAAATCCGCGAGCACACACTGCAACGCGTGCCCTACCTGCTCGTCGTCGGTGATCGGGAGGTCGAATCCCGCTCCGTCGCCGTCCGTGACCGTGCGGGCCGGGATCTCGGCATCCTAGAGCTCGACGCATTCGTCGACCGCTTGAGCGAAGAGATCAGGAGCCGGACCCACTGATATCGGGTCTGGCGACCGGGACCCAGTGATCGTACCGCCGGTCGAGTTTATTCGTGCTTTTGGAGGAACCTGCTATCGCTGCACCAAAGAGAAACCGCGTCAACAAGGAGATCGCCGTACCAGAGGTGCGTTTGATCGGCGCGGATGGAAACCAGGTCGGAGTCGTCAATACGCGAGAGGCGTTGGAGATGGCTCTGGAAGCGGGCCTCGATCTCGTCGAGATCGTTCCAACCTCGGAGCCTCCGGTCTGTCGGCTCATGGATTTCGGCAGATTTCTCTTCGATCAGAAGAAAAAGAAGAACGAAGCCAAGAAAAAGCAGAAGCAGGTCGAGATCAAGGAGGTTAAGTTTCGCCCAGGGACGGACGAGGGAGACTATCAGGTCAAACTACGCAGCCTGACGCGTTTCCTTAATCAAGGGGATAAGGCGAAGGTCACCATGCGTTTTCGTGGGCGCGAGCATGCGCACCGCGAGCTCGGCTTGGATGTCTTGAAACGGGTCGAAGGCGACCTTGCCCCAATCAGCATCGTGGAACAACAACCCCAGATGGAAGGACGCCAAATGGTCATGGTGCTGGGCCCCAAAAAGAAATAGCGACGATAGACGTCAAGCCACAGGGCGAATCACACTGAGTGTCGTCACCAGACGACCTTGGATCGATCGGATCGACTTGGATCCAACGTATCCGAGGGGAGTCAAAAAAACCTCGGCTTGATGTGCGTCGCACTACAACATCAGCAAATCGCGGAGTCATCATCATGCCCAAGCTGAAAACCAATCGCGGGGCGGCTAAGCGCTTCAAGCGCACTGCCTCTGGTTCAATCAAGTGTAACTCGTCACACAGGCGTCACATCCTGACCAAGAAGAGCACCAAGCGGAAGCGCCACCTGCGTGCGCCGAAGGTGCTCCATAAGGCCGATGTGCGGGCTGCGCTGCGGATGATCCCCTACTGCTGATTGCGCAAGGGGCGAGTTGCCTCGGGATTTGATCCCGGACTTGAACGAATCTAAGGAGACAGAGTATGCCACGCGTCAAACGGGGCGTGACGGCCCACGCCCGTCACAAGAAGGTCCTTGACCAGGCCAAAGGCTATTATGGTGCCCGAAGCAAGGTCTATCGGGTTGCCAAGCAGGCGGTCATCAAGGCCGGTCAGTACGCCTATCGCGATCGCCGCCAGAAGAAGCGCCAGTTCCGCGCCCTCTGGATCGCCCGTATCAATGCCGCCGCCCGCGAGAACGGCCTATCCTACAGCCGTCTGATCGACGGGCTGAAAAAGGTCGGTGTCGACGTGGATCGCAAGATCCTGGCTGACATCGCCTACAACGATAGCGTTGCCTTTGCCGCGCTGGCGGAGCAGGCGAAGACGGCGCTCGCCTAAGCCATTTGCTCATTCGCGCGAGCACGCCGCCGATCAGAAGGGAAAGGCCCCGGTCTTTCCCTTTTTCGTTTCACGAACGCGCGGCAGTCCAGACACACCCAGCCGGAAGACCCGACCATGGCCGAACAGACCGGACTCGGTATCCTAGCGCTCCAGGAGGCGGCGATCGATGCGATCGCGAGCGCAGGCGACCTTGCGAGCCTTGACCAGGTGCGGGTGCGCTACCTGGGAAAAAGCGGTGAGTTGACCGCACTCCTCAAACAACTCGGCACCCTCCCTGCGCAGGATCGCCCCGCCGCGGGCCAGGAGATCAACCAGGGGAAGGTCGCGGTCCAGTCCGCGATCGATGCGCGCAAGGCCGTGCTCGAGGCGGCGGCTCTCACGGCGAGACTCTCCGCCGAGCAGGTCGACGTCAGCCTGCCGGGTCGAGGGCGCTCTCCGGGCGGACTGCATCCCGTGACGCGCGCGATGCGTCGTATCGAGCGGCTGTTCGGCAATGCCGGCTTCGCTGTGGTCGAAGGGCCGGAGGTCGAAGACACTTATCACAACTTCGAGGCGCTCAACATCCCCGAGCATCACCCGGCAAGGGCGATGCACGACACCTTTTACTTCAACGCCGATCTGCTGCTGCGGACCCACACCTCACCGGTCCAGATTCGGGTCATGGAAGAGCAGGCGCCGCCGCTCAAGATCATTGCCCCGGGCCGTGTCTATCGGTGCGACTCCGACCTGACCCATACGCCCATGTTTCACCAGGTCGAGGGTCTGCTGGTCGACGAGCACGTCAGTTTCGCGGACCTCAAAGGTGTCCTTTACGATTTCCTGAGAAATTTCTTCGAGCGCGATCTCGATCTGCGCTTCCGGCCATCTTACTTCCCGTTCACGGAGCCTTCGGCCGAGGTGGACATCCAGTGTGTCATCTGCGGCGGCAGCGGTTGCCGGGTCTGCAAGCACACCGGGTGGCTCGAGGTGCTCGGATGCGGCATGGTCTATCCGGAGGTCTTTCGGCATGTCGGGATCGACCCCGACCGCTATCTCGGGTATGCCTTCGGCATGGGCGTCGAGCGCCTGGCGATGTTGAGGTACGGCATCGACGACATCCGGCTCTATTTCGAGAACGATCTCAGGTTTCTGCGCCAATTCGCTTAAACTATGACACCACGTCCGTTAGCCCATGCGCTGTTTGTCGCGTCGGCTCGGTGTTGGGGCGTTAGGTCTGTCGTCGCAGACACGGTTTGAGTTGAGAAGATTGTCGGGGCGTGCTCCTGACCGAGTTCCAGTGGGCTGTGAGGCGGGCCCTGGCATCGCTGACTTACTTCCACCCCGGAGTCTTTGAGCCAGAGATCCAGGGTCAGGTTAATCGGCCAAGCGCATCCACATGGGAGCAGGTCCCAGGTCAAAATTCGGCGTCAAGCCATTGCAATCCAATCGATCCTCGTTCCGCGAAACGGAATGACACCAGCGTACAGGGCGGCAGCAGATGCGATTCAGTGAGGCGTGGTTGCGGGAGTGGGTGAACCCGCCGGTCGACACCCGACAGTTGGCCGACCAGCTGAGCATGGCAGGACTGGAGGTCGACGCGGTCGAGCCCGCGGCGCCGAGCTTCAGTGGCGTGCGGATCGGATGGGTTCAGTCCATTGCACCCCATCCGGATGCCGAAAAATTGCGCGTCTGTCGGGTCGACCTGGGCGATGACGATCTGTTGCAGATCATCTGCGGTGCCGCCAACGTCGCCGAGGGGATGAAGGTCCCCGTCGCGACCGTCGGCGCCTGTTTGCCGGGTGACTTCAAGATCAAAAAGGCCAAGCTGAGGGGCGTGGAGTCCTTCGGCATGATCTGCTCGGCCAAAGAGCTCGGCCTGGCCGAGTCATCGGACGGCATCCTCCCGTTGCCCGCCGATGCCCCCGTCGGTGAAGACATCCGGGCCTGGATGGCGCTCGACGATCACTGCATCGAGGTCGACCTGACCCCTGATCGTGGGGATTGCCTGAGTGTTTCGGGGCTTGCCCGTGAGGTCGCCGTCATCAACCGCGCGCCGCTCGCGACGCACGCGATCCATCCGGTCGAGCCCGGGCATGACCAGGGCATCCAGGTCCATCTCATCGCACCCGAGGCTTGTCCTCGCTATGTCTGCCGAGTCATCCGCAACGTCGATCCGAGCGCGGTCACCCCCTGGTGGATGCAGGAACGCCTGCGCCGTGGCGGGATTCGCGCCATCAGCCCGGTGGTCGACGTGACCAACTACGTCCTGCTCGAGCTGGGCCAGCCCATGCATGGGTTCGACCTCGCCAAGCTCGATTCCGAGATTCGGGTTCGCATGGCGGAGGAGGGCGAACGCATCGCCCTGCTGAATGGCGAAGAGGCGACACTCCGCCAGGACACCCTCGTGATCGCCGACGCCAGTGGGCCTGTTGCCATGGCCGGGATCATGGGCGGCGCCGGCAGTGCCGTGGGGCCCGAGACGCGCGACATCTTGCTCGAGAGCGCCTTTTTCTCGCCGCTCGCGATCAGCGGCAAGGCGCGGACCTACGGGTTGCACACCGATTCCTCGCATCGCTTCGAGCGCGGGGTCGATCCGCAGCTCCAGGTTGCGGCGATCGAGCGGGCGACCCGCCTTCTGCTCGACATCGTCGGTGGCGAGCCCGGCCCCGTTGTCGAGAAACTCGCGCAGGCCGATCTTCCCGAGCGTTCGGCGCTGCGGCTGCGTTCCGCGCGTGTCGCCCAGGTTCTCGGGCTGAAGCTGCCGAACGAGACCATCCGGGATATCCTCGAGCGGCTTGGTATGCAGCTTCAGCCCACCGAGGACGGCTGGCTCGTCATGCCCCCCAGTGCCCGCTTCGACCTGGTCCAGGAGGTCGATCTGATTGCGGATATCGGCCGGATCTACGGCTACGACCGCATCCCGGTCAGCCATGCCAGCGCAGCATCCGTGACCCAGGCGACCGCCGAGGCGGGCTTTGACCTGGATCGCGCCCGGCTTGCACTGGTCGACCGCGGTTTCCACGAGGTCATCACCTACAGCTTCGTGAGCCCGGAGCTTCAGGCCCTGGTCGATCCGGACCAGGAGGTGCTCCATCTCTCCAATCCGCTGAGCGCAGAGCTTTCCACCATGCGCACCAGCCTCTGGCCCGGTTTGCTGCAGACCGCCCGCTACAACCAGGCACGTCAGCAGGAGCGGGTCCGTATCTTCGAATCGGGTCTGCGCTTCAGGCTCGGGTCCGACGGGCTTCGGCAAGAGCCCGGGCTCGCCGGGCTGATCATGGGGTTGGCGGACTCGGAGCAATGGGGCCAGGACTCCCGAGCTGCGGATTTCTTCGATCTGAAGGCCGATGTCGAGGCGCTCTTGGCACTCACGGGTGCTCCGGGTCGGTTCGATTTTGTCCCGGGCACCCATCCGGCGCTGCATCCGGGACAGACCGCAAGTCTCCGGTGCGACGGCCATCCGGTCGGTCTGATCGGGATGCTCCATCCCCACCTGGCCTCCCGCCTCGATCTCACAGGCAACTGCTTTTTGTTCGAGCTCGACATCGCGCCCCTGAGTCTCGGTGCGCTTCCCGGATATACGCCGATTTCGCGCTTCCCCAGCATTCGCCGTGACATCGCGATCCTGGTGGACGAGTCCGTGACATATTCGGCTGTTGCGGACTGTATCCGCGCCGCGGAGACGGTTCTGCTGCGCGATCTTGTCTTGTTCGACCTCTACACCGGCAAGAACATTGAATCGGGGAGAAAAAGTCTCGCTCTTGGATTGATTTTACAGGCATCTTCTCAGACACTTACAGATGACATCATCGAAGACACCGTGGGGCGGATCCTAGCCCGCCTCACCTCAGAACTTGGGGCAAGATTGAGGGACTGACCGTATGGCATTGACCAAGGCCGACATGGCCGAACACCTGTTCGATGAGCTCGGGCTGAACAAACGCGAGGCCAAAGACATCGTCGAGATGTTCTTCGAGGAGATTCGTTCTGCATTGGAGCGTGGCGAGCAGGTCAAGCTTTCCGGGTTCGGCAACTTCGACCTTCGCGAAAAGAAGGAAAGACCCGGACGTAACCCCAAAACGGGCGAAGAGATCCCGATCACTGCCCGTCGCGTTGTGACCTTCCGTCCCGGTCAGAAGCTCAAGCAGCGGGTGGAGGCTTATGCTGGAATCGACCGATAGTTCAGACGACGGGCCCGGCGATCTTCCGCCGATTCCGGGTAAACGTTACTTCACCATCGGTGAGGTGAGCGAGCTCTGCGGAGTGAAGCCTCATGTGCTGCGCTATTGGGAGCAGGAGTTCCCGCAGCTCAAACCGGCCAAACGTCGCGGAAACCGTCGCTATTATCAGCGTCATGACGTGATCATGGTGCGTCAGATCCGTAACCTGCTCTACGACCAAGGCTTCACCATCGGTGGTGCCCGTCTCCAGTTGAGCGGGGAGGGCGCCAAGCAGGACCTGAATCAGACGCATCAGATCCTTCGCCAGATGCGTGCCGAGCTCGAGGACGTGCTGCAGTTGCTGCGGCGTTGACAGCCGCAGAGCGACCCCCTATGCTTCCACGTCTTCGCGGGGCGTAGCGCAGCCTGGTAGCGCACCTGAATGGGGTTCAGGTGGTCGGAGGTTCAAATCCTCTCGCCCCGACCAAATAAAACAGCGGCCTAGATGCACTCGCATCTAGGCCGTTTTTCTTTGTGCCACACATTTGCCACGTGCGGCGGATCGTACAAAAAACGCGCCACGCGGGCGGGTCTCTGGTTCGGTCGTGCCTGGGCGGTGGGGTCAGGCTGCTCATGCGATGCTTAACGTCGTTGAATTCGTTGTGCATCTCGGTCTGAAGCGACATGATCCGGTTCCGAAGAGCACGAAACTGCTCAAGAATGAGGGGCTCGATGTTTTCGGTCATGGCGGTGATCTCCACCGGATTGCTGTTTTCCGGGATTCGGAGTGCCGGCTTGCTCGCGTCAGCCGACATTCCAACGATACGGTCGCTGTCGCAACGATAGTTCAATGTGAAACCCGGGGCAGACCACGAGGGAAAGAAAGGGCGCTTGAGGTGGGGTCTTACACTTGGGCTAAGGAATTCGAGTGCGCTGTTAAGAGCGAGGCGGCACTCTCCAAAGGATGACCCTCACCCAGCGCTCCTCGCGATCCTGATCCAACTGCGGATCGGTCCCATTGAACTGTCGCATTGCCCACGTGATCCTGGGGTAGCCGCTGCCGCGTTGTTCCATCAGGCCGAGATCGAACAGGAAATTGGCCATTGACTCGTTGCGGGAGCCTGGTGTGCCTCCCGCGAGTACGGATTCAGGTCGTTTGTGGTTCGGCAGGGCGCCGGGGCTGGTGACCAGGATGCGCTCGTCGAAGATTTCCACCAGCACTCGGCTTCCAAGAATTGCATAGTCCCGGTGGGCGACGGCGTTGACGACGCATTCCCGGAACGCGGGCAATGGGACCGACCACAGATCGGCGCGCTGCATGCCCGAATATCGCTCATGTCGCCCCAGCGATTTCAACCAGTCTTCGGCGCGCGCGACCTGCTCGTCCAAGCGGCCACGCGCTTCGCCGGCAAGCAACACCTCGTCGCCTCGATCGTTCCCCGCGTAGGCGACGAGATCGGTCCACAGGTTCTGGGTCGGCGGGAATGCCTGGTGGGGACCTGCCGAAGCATAGGAGTCCAAACAGGGTCGCCCGCAGGGTTCCGTCGAAATCGCGGCCGAGCACTTCGCGGTTGAAGAGGTCGGTCTCCAGGTCGAGTCTGGGCTCGCGCTCGATATCGACACCCTCGCAGCGCATGTCGTCGCGGAAGACCGACGGCTCGATGTCGTCGAGACCTCTACCGGGTACAACGCGCTCCTCGATAAAGACCAAGCCGAAGACGTTGTAGCGCTCCTGCAACTCGGAGGTCGAGGGTTGATCGTTGGCCCGCCCGCGCCTGACGTAGACTCGTCCCTGATATTGCAGCGGTTCCGGACCGCGGGTGGCGGCGACCTCGATCCAATGGACCGAGCCATTGGGATCCCGATGACTACCCAAGCGGGCCTGTATCGGAGCGGAGAGGGCGCTGCGGAGTCCGCCGCTCAAGCGTTCCTGAACCTGCTCGGCGTCCATCGGCACGCCGTCGATGACGCGATCATCGGTGACGCCGAGGACGATCAGGCCGCCTTCCCAATTGGCAAAGGCACACGCGGCCCGTGCGATGGCATCCGACATGCCCAGTCGCTTGGTCATGTGCAGTACGTGCTCATCCTTTTTGCTCGCGATGGCTGTCACAAGCTCCCTAAGCGCCGTCGCGGTCGCGCTCCGAGCACCGTCTCGGTTCCACCACCGGGTCATGCCTTGGTGCTTAAGACCAAGAATCCATGACTCAAGCGGGCCGCGCCGTCCTTCTTCGTCGATGGCGACCAGAACGGGGCCGCCAAAGCGCGCTTCCACCTCGTTGCAGATCCCTTGAATCGCCTCCCGGTGCTCCGTGACCGGCGCGTCTCGCCTCGTCGAGTCGGCATCAAAGCTGCTGCTCGCCTTGGCTAGATCCTCCTGCTTCTCTTCGACGACGGCCTTGAAGCTGTCGGAGTGCTGTGCTGCGCGGGCATAGGCATCGAATTCGTTTAAATCCGAGGCACTCCGTCCCGCAGCGACGAGCGCGGCTTGGATCTCTTCGGTCAATCGACTCAAGTGGCTGATGGCCTCTTGATTGGCCGAGGTGGCCAGCGTTTCAAGTGCTGCCAGGGTACCGACGACCGCTTCGACTTGTTCCAAGGAAGTCGCTAATAACCCGGAGGCATTCATGGCGGACTCGGCGTCGAGACCCTCGAAACTCTCTGCGATCGACTCACTGTTGATCGTCGGCACGGCGAGCGATGCGATCTCCTCCGCTAACGCCTTCGCACTCGCGACGCGCGCGCCGACGTCGCTCAGAAAGGTTGCCGAGCGCGCGGCGTCCTGCTGAGCGGGAGGCAAGGCGTCGGTCCCGGCTTGCTCGAATTGCTTCATCGCCTCGCGCGCCGCAGCGGCGCGCCGAAACTCCTGGTCGGCCTCTGCGACCTGCTCCTGTAGCCGTACCAGGCGGCCGACTGCTGTCGTCAGCCGCTGATCCAGCTCCAAGAGCTCATTGCGCTGGGCAAACAGCTCCGATGCACGTCCGGGAACGAGATGAAACAGGAGGTGCTCGATACCCTCATCGTCGTCCGCGAGGCTCTTGAGCTCTCCTTGCGAGAAGCACCGGGGACTGACGCGTTCCGCAACGGGCCGGGTCGGATCGCCGGCCGGACTCTCCAGTTTGATGGTTGGAGTCCCGGACAGGAAACGATCTCGGGCGCGCGATAGGGCATCCCGGCCGACCGTCGTGCTGCGGGTCGGGCATCGCGCCATCACCACCCATCCAGAGTCGCAGCCCGTCGAGCAGGGTCGACTTTCCCGTCATACTCCCGCCGATGACGCTGGTCAGGTCGGGGCTGAGCCGAAAGGTTTGGTCGTGCAGGAAAGACGTCCCGCCTTGGGTGCGGATCTCCCGTATCCATGGTCGCGCGCCGGCGCCGTGCGGCAGGGCGACCGCCAGAGCCGGATCGATGATCAACCGGCCCGCCGAGTCCCGGATATAGGGAATACGCAACCTGGAGTCCCGACCGAGCAAGGCTTGGCGCAACGCCTCCAGGGTCGGACTGGCGAGCTTGAGTTGGACAAAGCGATAACCCAAGGCCCTGTCTGTCGGCACTGTACCTGGGTCTGCCAGCCGAACGGCGTCGCTCGTGTGGTAAAGGGCGACTCTCCCTTTCTCGAAAGCATGCCTTAGCTTCCCGCTGTCGGCTAAGTCCTCGCCAAGGGTTCTGTCCCTCCGGAGCTCCGCAGCATGGATACGGCCTCCCGCAAGGTCCGTGATGCGGTGGTCGGGGCGAGAAAGCAGCCCGTTCTCGCGCAATGGGTGTGCTGCGACGACAACGTAATGTTGTCGCCCGATCGCTTTCGGTGCGTCGAACTCCTTGAATGCCTCGTCAGGACGCTTCTGTGTCAGGTTCAGTCAAGCCTTCGTAGGCAGGCCGAGCCCCCATGATCCCGTTGAAGGCATCCAGATAGGAGCGCTTTCCGATCGTCGGATCGAAAAGAAAGATCAGGTGGATACCCTTTTGGCCGTCGGCGAAATTAGGCTCGAAGCCGGGATACACTGCGTAGAGGAGGTCCCGATAGGGCCGTCCGGAAGCCACGTGGTGATCATTCTGCCAACTCTGGACGATGGTCCAAGCGGCTGATACGCCGTGATCGATGCTTGCCGCGTGGGGAGTTAGGCCGAGGACTTCGATACCTTGCTCGACCGCGGCGTCAAGAAAACGGCGGGCGTAGTCGCGCAGCACAGCGGGATCGTCGCGGTTGCCCACAATCCCCGGCGGCAGGTCTACATTGGGATCATCGATCGTGTGCAGGTGGAGGTCCGCGCGGAACCAGCGGGTTCCCGGTACTTCGTCGTGCCAGCGTTCCGTGGGGTCCAATGTCATGGTGTCTTCCTAGCGCTGTATCCCTTCCGCTCAAGTTTGCTCCAGCGAAGGGCAATGATGACTTGGAACGGCCCAATCGTCCAACGCCGCCCACGGAATCACCTGCACGGCGTCGCGCCGGTACACATCGTTTCCGCCATCGAACAGCCAGGGCGATCGGGCCTCGACGCCGGCACGCGGAGGATCTGCGCGTCAGACAAAGCGGGTGTCGGGGCTACCGATCGGTCGTTGTCTTGCAGGAATAGATGCACCGACGATTGCAGGAAACCGTGGTACGTTCCCGGTTTCCCGCCGAGCATTTCGTCGTCGCAGTCGATCGAGCTGCAAAGGCGCCGACCCGGTCACAGCTCGCCTACTCGCTCCGGGTCGTCTCGCTGCCATTCAATCAGGGATGTGATTCGCGTCGCCCGATCCCTTCTGCGATGAAGTCCAGTACAAGGGTATTGAGGCTGACTCCCTCTTGCTTGGCACGCGCCGTCAACTTGCGGTGGAGCGACTTGGGCACGCGCTGCACGAACCGCCCCGATTCGCCCCCTTTGCCCGGCTTAGGCACCGGGTCGCCAAATTCGCGCGCGGTCAGAATCCAGCTCGTGACGGCATCTCGGGCGCCCTCGATCGCATCCAGGACGGTGGCGCCGTCCGCCATGCAGCCTGGCAGATCGGGGAAGGTGACTAGGTATCCGCCCTCGGGCAGGGGGCAAATCTCGCAGGGGTAATCGGGAATGGGGGCATTCATGGTCAGTCTCCGGTACCTTGCTGGATGAGCCAGACAAAGCGCTTCACATACTCAGGTCCTATGGGTTTGTGGGCCGGAACCGTCAATTTGGTGCTGTTCGGGTGACGAAACGTCACATGACTGGTTCCAGGCTGGCGGTACACCACGCCATGCGCATCGGCAACCGCCTTGAGTTGGTCGATCCGCTAGTCCCGCGGGTTGGCGCGCATCTTGTCGAGTGTCTTGTCCGCTCGGCTCATGCACTCATGACACTACATGGAACATCATTCCGAGTCGTTGACGGCGTTGCTGGACGCGTGGGCGAGAATCAGAAGGTGCAGGTCGTCGACGAGTGCTTGCACGTTGCGGGCGGTAACCTTCCAGGGAGAAACCGGAGCGCGATTTTAGGCTCCAGGCGGCTTGAACCGCCCGCCGGAATCCTAGAGTACAAGAGGCATATGTGCGTCTTGGGGTCTGTCTCCGCTTCCCGAAACGCCACCAAGCGAGAGCTAAGCACTCGGCCAGTGTTCGAGGAACGATAGCGGACTTCGGTACACTATCCTCCGCGCGGGTCCCGGGTGGCAGGTCGGGGCGCTCGCGAGACCGCCATCGCCGCGAAGCGGCGACACCCCGGGATAGACGACTTGCAGTCGTCCTCTTCCGCCGCCCTGACGGTCGGCGAGGTTGCGCTCGACGCGAAGATCTCGGAAACCGCGCTGAATGCCCGATGGCCGGCCTCGAAAAGTCACCTGTTTCTGTCTTTGCTCAATCGCTCGTGACACCCGCTCCGCGGTGTCACGCATACCCGTGGCGCTCTGCGCCACGCCACTTGCCAGGATGGCCGGAATAAAGAAAAAGGGCCGTCTTACGCGATTGACGTCGGGATGTAGGGGTATGATCTGGACAGCAAAGAAGGAGCGAGGACGTGGCCGTAACGAGTGACATCGGACGTCGCTTTCAGCAGGGGATACAGGGACAGGGGACAACTCTCTGACAGTCCACGGTTTCTCGAGGCTGAACAATCACAGAACACTGTTTCCCGAGTCAATCGGAAACAACCGTTGTCCGTCCCCGGTTTCCACAAGAAACGAGATTGTCATGAACGCCATCGAGTTGTACATCGAGATCACGGCAGACCGCTCCATCCACCTTAAGCTTCCAAGCGATGCGCGCACAGGCCGCGCGCGGGTCATCGTCCTGTACGAAACCGAGAGGAATATGCAGACCGACAGCGCAACCGTGCCGGGGAATCTCGACGCTGTCCTCGCGACACTTCCCAAAAACTCACCCGGGCGAGATCACCGATCGATTGCTGCCCAAGTCGAAGCCGGGCGTGCGGGTTGGGACTGATGATGACTCGCATCTTCCTCGACACCTGAATCGTGATCGATTTGGTCGAAGGCACCCCTGAGCAGCAGGACAACCTCAAGGCTCCGATAGCCGGCAAGGAGGTTTTCGGCAGCGAGCTCGTTCACATGGAATCCAGGCTGCAAGCGGTCCGTGATCAACGAGACGACTTGCTCAACATCTACGACGGCTATTGTGACAGCTGCCTGCTTGTCCCCTTCGAACGTTCGTAGCTCGATCTCGCGAGCCGCCTCCGTATCGATCACGGTATCAAGACATCGGATGCAGTCCGCCTTGCCGCGGCACTGACATCCGAATGCGAGCCGTTTTTTACCAACGACAAACATCTCGCCAAAGCTGCTGGACATCAACTCGAGGTCTGGGATTGGACAGGCATCGGGCCACGGGCACGCTCATGAGTGAAGGAAGAGCGCGATAGAATTCGGAGCACCTTAAGGCGCATCGTCGGGTCTTCTCGGTGGGGTATTGACCCAAGGCCCTTTTCAGGGATCAAGTTACCGCAACAAATAAATCTGTCCCCTTTTACCGCCCTTTTACGCGCCTTACGCGCTTTTACGTTCCTGTCCCCTTTTTCGTTCCGGCCCGCAAGTGGCCGAAGGCACCGAGCGAATGGATCGGGCACGCGGATGTCTCGACGACCATGGTCTACACCCACGTGCTCAACCGCGGTGGCCAGGGCGTGCTGAGTCCGCTGGATGGGCTGGCTTAAACGAGCGCCATCCGCCGGCTGCAGCGGATCAGCGGGGCTTCGTTTCGGCGACGGTCTCGCCGTCGGGGACCCTCACCGGCGGGACGCCGGCAAGATCCTTTGCGCGCCTGGCGAATCTCCGGTCATCGAACGTATAGAGCACCGCACAGTGGGCGCTTCCAGTCAGATGCAGGGCGTCCGCCAAGTCCATGCCCCGGGCGGCGAGGGGTAGTGCGGCCGCGACGCGCTCCGCCTCTTCCGTGTTCACATGCCCGAGCCCCAGCAGGTGCTCGAAGACGCGGACGAGCTGGCTCGCCTCAAATCGATAGAAGGCCCGTAGCACCCACTCCAACTCGAGGACCACGGTGATGGGTACGAACAGGCTCGAGCTCTCGGTCATGATCCGCCGGGCGATCGGGCGCTGCTTGGCCGCCTCCGGGTCGCTCGGGTCATCGACGTAGAAGCGGGCGAGGATGTTGGTATCAAGGGCGATCATCGTCCTGATTCCGCATGGCCTCCGCGACGTCGAAATCGGCCAGCCGGCGCTCTCCGGGGAGGTCGCAGCGCAAGAGTCCGTACCCGTCTTCCGCACGTGACGGGGGAATGGACTTGCAGAGCCGGACGCGGATGCTATCGCCCTCCAGCTCGAAGTCCAGCTTGCTGCCGGGGGCAATGCCCAGCCGGCGCCGGATGGCAGCAGGAATCACGACTTGACCCTTATCGGAAACAGTGACGGCGGACATCTTCGTGCACACGATCTCTTACCAAGTAAGACAGAGTTTACACCAATCAAATGTCTTGGCAAACGGGAGCGGATGGCCACGGCTAATCGGCGCCTATGCCGTCCCGCAGGGCATCGACCGGGCTGACGCGGCCGGCCTGTGAGTCCGTCCAGCCCTCGCGGAAGGACTCGCTCGCGCTGGGCCAGGGTTCATCCGCCTCGATGCCCTCGCGGAAAGAATGTACCAAACGCAGCAGCAACGAGCGGTCAGGCACCGGCGTGCGCTCGATCTCGGCGTGGAGCTGCTCGGTGATGTCGTCGGCTGGCGCTGGCATGGGGCGAACCCTCTCGCCGGCGCTGAGGAAATCCAGAATCGTCTCGACTGTGATCCGCAGTCCCGTGATGGTCGGACGTCCGTTGCAGAGGTCAGGATTGACGGCGATCCGGCCGTCCAGGTACGACAGGGGTGTGCTGGTGTCCGAAGCTGCGTTCATTGAGTCTGGCTCCAGGTGTTGTGTCGCCATCTGCGGCTCGGTCGATGTCGAATTGCGGGAGATGCAGCGCTGATTCGGCTTCGCCTTTGGCCCTTTCAGACCATAGGTTACTTCGATGCGCCGGTTGGCTCCTACCGAATTTCGAGCATCGATTGTTCGCCAAGCCCTCGGTGTGCGGCCTCCCGTCGGAACGGTCCGCAGCGTGGGGCGAGGAGCGACGCGCACCGCTTGTATTGGGCGTGGCTTTCAGGCTCAACGCGCCCGGTGCGAGGCCCCAAGGCCGAAATCACGACCCGGCCGCTCACCACCCCCTCTCCAGCAACGGCTTCAAAAACCGCCCTGTATGGGATCGTTCGTTCGCGGCAATCTGCTCGGGCGTGCCGACGGCGATGATCTCGCCGCCGCGGTGCCCGCCCTCGGGCCCCAGGTCGATGATCCAGTCCGCGGTCTTGATGACGTCGAGATTGTGCTCGATCACGACCACGGTGTTGCCCTGGTCGCGGAAGCGGTGCAGGACGTCGAGCAGATGTTTGACGTCGTGAAAGTGCAGGCCGGTGGTGGGCTCGTCGAGGATATAGAGTGTTCGGCCGGTGTCGCGCTTGCTGAGCTCGCGGCTGAGCTTCACGCGCTGGGCCTCGCCGCCGGAGAGCGTGGTGGCGCTCTGACCGAGGCGCACGTAGGCCAGGCCGACGTCCATCAGGGTCTGGAGCTTGCGCTTGATCAGGTGCACGGGTGCGAAGAACTCGAGCGCATCCTCGATGGTGAGGTTGAGCACCTCGTCGATGGTCTTGCCCTTGTAGCGGATCTCGAGTGTCTCGCGGTTGTAGCGTCGGCCCTTGCAGGTGTCGCACTGGACATAGATGTCGGGCAGGAAGTGCATCTCGACCCGAATGAGTCCGTCCCCTTTGCACGCCTCGCAGCGCCCGCCCTTGACGTTGAAGCTGAAGCGGCCGGGGCCGTAGCCGCGCGAGCGCGCCTCGGGCACGGTGGCGAAGAGGTCGCGTACCAGGTTGAAAAGCCCGGTGTAGGTGGCGGGGTTGGAGCGAGGTGTCCGGCCGATGGGGCTCTGATCGATGTCGACCACCTTGTCGAACTGCTCGAGACCTTCGATCGCGGTGTAGGGGGCCGGCTGAAGGCTGGACCCGTTGAGATGGCGCGCGGCGAGCGGGTAGAGGGTATCGTTGATGAGCGTGGATTTACCGGAGCCGGAGACGCCGGTGATGCAGACGAAGCTCCCGACCGGGATCTCGGCGTCGACCGCACGCAGGTTGTTGCCCCGTGCGCCCAGGATGCGCAACTGCCGGTCGGGGTCGTTGACGGTGCGGCTCGGCGGGATGACGATGCGCAGATCACCGCAGAGATAGCGCCCGGTCAAGGATTCGGGCGCCGCGGCGATCTCGTCCGCGGTCCCTTGGGCGACGACCTCGCCGCCATGCACGCCGGCGCCCGGCCCCAGATCGACGACCAGATCGGCCGAGCGGATCGCCTCCTCGTCGTGCTCGACCACGATGACCGTGTTGCCGATGTCGCGCAGGTGGGTCAGGGTCTTTAGGAGTCGTGCATTGTCGCGCTGGTGAAGGCCGATCGAGGGCTCGTCCAGGATGTACATGACCCCGACCAGCCCGGCGCCGATCTGGCTGGCGAGCCGGATGCGCTGGGCCTCGCCGCCGGAGAGTGTCTCGGCGCTGCGGTCGAGGGTCAGATAGTCCAGGCCGACGTCGACCAGGAAGCGGAGGCGCGTCGCCACCTCCTTGATGACTCGGGACCCGATCTCGCCGCGCTTGCCGGGGAGCTCGAGCGCCTCGAAGAACCGCAGGGAATCGCCCACCGGCATCGCGGCAACCGTGGGTAGGTTGTTGCGATCCAGGAAGACGTGACGGGCCGCCTCGTTCAGACGCGAGCCGCCGCAGGCGGGGCAGGGTTGGTGCGACAGATACCGGGCCAGCTCTTCGCGGACCGTGTTGGAGTCGGTCTCTTTGTAACGGCGCTCCATGTTGCGAATGATGCCTTCGAAGGGACGGACCTTCGCAGCACCCCGTTCGTGGGGGAGCTTGAGCTTGATCTTCTCCCGCCCGGTGCCGAAGAGGACCAGCTCCCGGACCCTGGCCTCCAGGAGATTCCAGGGGGTCTCGACATCGAAGCTGTAGTGCTCGCCCAGGGCACGGATGACCTGGAAGTAGAAGGCATTGCGCCGGTCCCAGCCGCGCACCGCACCACCGGCGAGGCTCAGGTCCGGATGGAGAACCACCTTGGCGGGGTCGAAGAATTGCTCCATGCCCAGGCCGTCGCAGGTCGGGCAGGCGCCGGCCGGATTGTTGAACGAAAAGATCCGGGGCTCGAGCTCCGGGATGCTGTAGCCGCACACCGGACAGGCGAAGGACGCCGAGAAGGTGATCATGGGGCGCTCGGGGTCGTCGATGGCGGCCACGCGCGCGATGCCGCCCGAGAGCTTCAGTGCCGTCTCGAAGGACTCGGCTAGACGTAGGGCCAGATCGGGACGGACCCGAAAACGGTCCACGACCACCTCGATATCATGCTTTTTCTTGATGTCCAGCTCGGGCGGGTCATCGAGCTCATAGATGTCGCCGTCGATGCGGGCACGCACGAACCCCTGGGCATGCAGCTCGGCAATCAGTCGCTGGTACTCGCCCTTGCGCGCCGAGACCACGGGCGCGAGCAGCATGAGCCGCTCGCCCTCGGGAAGCGCCATCACCTGATCGACCATCTGGCTGATGGTCTGGGCCTCCAGCGGCTCGTCGTGCGCGGGACAGCGCGGCTGACCGACACGCGCGAACAGCAGGCGCAGATAGTCGTAGATCTCGGTGATGGTGCCGACCGTCGAGCGCGGATTGTGGGATGTCGTCTTCTGCTCGATCGAGATGGCGGGCGAGAGGCCCTCGATATGGTCCAGGTCCGGTTTCTCCATGACCGACAGAAACTGCCGCGCGTAGGCGGAGAGTGACTCGACGTAGCGGCGCTGGCCCTCGGCATAGATGGTGTCGAACGCGAGTGAAGATTTTCCGGAGCCGGAAAGGCCGGTGAAGACGATCAGCCGCTCGCGCGGGAGATCCAGATCGAGACTCTTCAGATTGTGCGTGCGTACGCCGCGAAGGCGGATGCTGTCCATGGGGCTGCGGAACCTGCGGCGGTGGGCGGCCAATCGGCGATTATCCCGTAAAGGCGAGCCGGGCGTCTGCCTGTCGATGCGACTTGCGCAGTCCTCAGCAATTCCAGATCTGCCACAGACCGAATATGAATCCCCTCCCGGGACCACCGACTTCAGTCGGCCTGGGGCGAAGGCGCTGCGGATTCGCAGGGTTCTGCCAAGAACGCGGAATGTTTCGCCGACTGAAGTCGGCGGTCCGTGCGGGTTGGATCAGGCCCTCTGCCTTCAGCGCGATCTTCCGTGGGATCCTCTTTGGCAGGACCGGTGTTCGGGATGATCCCTGTCAATCGCGATCGGGCAGGATCGCCGACAAGCCTTTATACTCCTGCCTTTCGCCGAATCGATAGAGAAGGCCACCGGCTTTGACCCCACCCCATCAACCTTTAGTCGCCTTCACGGGCTTGGAAAAGCGCGCTGCGGCAGGCTTGGCCGCCATCTTCTCGACGCGCATGCTGGGTCTCTTCATGGTCCTGCCCGTCTTCGCGCTGTATGCCCATGACCTGGAGGGTGCGACGCCCCTCCTGGTGGGACTGGCGATCGGCGCCTACGGGTTGACTCAGGCGATGTTTCAGATCCCGCTGGGACTGCTGTCGGACCGGATCGGGCGCAAGCCCGTGATCTACGGCGGGCTGGTGCTCTTTGCGATCGGGAGTATCGTGGCAGCACTCGCGGATCGGATCGAGCTTGTCATCCTGGGTCGCGTGATCCAGGGCAGCGGCGCCATCGCCGCAGCAACCATCGCATTGACCGCGGACCTGACACGGGATGCGGTGCGGACTCGGGCCATGGCGGCGATCGGGATCAGTGTGGCCCTGTCGTTCGCCGCGGCACTGGTGCTCGGCCCGCCGCTGGCGCGTTGGTTCGGCATCTCGGGCATCTTCTGGCTGACCGCGGCCCTGGCGATGGCCGGCATGCTCGTCCTCGCTTATGTGGTGCCGGAGCCCGAGCGCTCGAGCGTCCATCGCGAGGCGCAGCCGGTGCTCGATCAGTTCTCCGGGGTGCTTTCGAATCCCACCCTGCTGCGCCTCGATCTGGGGATCTTTCTGCTGCATCTCACGATGGTTAGCCTCTTCGTGGTGCTTCCCTTGTCCGTCGAATCCGCCGGGTTGGCAGCCGTGGATCACTGGCTGCTCTATCTACCGGTCGTGCTGCTCGCAATCGTCGCGATGGTGCCCTTCATCATCATGGCCGAGCGCGGCGGCAAGGTGAAGTCGGTGCTGCTGGGCTCCGTCATCGCCATGGGCGCGGCCATGCTCGGGTTCTATCTCTTCAACCAGTCGATCTGGGTCCTCGGCGTCCTGCTGCTCGTGATTTTCACCGTCTTCAATCTCATGGAGGCGATCCTGCCGTCACTGGTCTCCAAGGCCGCTCGTGCCGGTGCACGTGGCACGGCGATGGGTGTCTTTTCCAGCTCTCAATTCATCGGAGCCTTTCTCGGCGGCCTGCTGGGTGGCCTGGCGCACCAGAGCTTCGGTGCCGATGCCGTTTATCTGGTCGGTGCCATCACCTCGCTGGTCTGGATCGGTCTGGCGGCCAGCATGGTCATGCCCGCGAATCTGACGGCGCATGTCCTGTCGCTCGGCGCGCTGTCCGACGAGCAGGGGCTCGGCTTGGAGGCGCGTCTGCTGGATATTCCGGGTGTGGAGGATGCCGTCGTCGCGCTCGACGAGGGTGTTGCCTACCTGAAAGTGGACAGTGGCCGGCTGGATTGGGCAAGATTGCAGGCGTTTTCGGCCAGGGCCTGAGGCGGAGGTCGGCCGCGTCATTTTTCGTGAGACAACAATCGCCCGCGTTCGGCGCGGAGCGGGAGGACTGCATGGCAGGCGTCAACAAGGTGATTCTCATCGGCAACCTGGGGGCAGATCCGGAGGTGCGTTACATGCCGAGCGGCGATGCCGTGGCGAATGTCCGCATCGCGACCAGCGAGACCTGGAAGGACCGAAACACCGGCGAGCGACAGGAGCGCACCGAGTGGCACAACGTCGTTTTCTTCGGGAAACTCGCCGAGATCGTCAAGCAGTATCTGCACAAAGGCTCGAAGATCTACGTCGAAGGCAAGCTGCGCACCAAAAAATGGCAGGGTCAGGACGGACAAGATCGTTACACGACCGAGGTCGTGGTTGACATCAACGGGACCATGCAGATGCTCGACAGCCGCTCCGGCGGCGGTGGCGGCGGATCATCGGTGGCTTTCGATGATGAGCCTTCTTACCAGTCGTCGCGCGGCGGCGGGCGACCGCAATCCTCGAGTCCGGCGCCGTCTTCCGGAGGCAGCAGCCAAGGCGCTGCGGATTTCGACGACGACATCCCCTTCTGAGGCGCGCCTGACAGGCCGATTGCAAGACACCATCCAGCGTGCGTCGTTGCAGTCCCGCAAGTCCGTTCGGGATAGCGGGAGACCAGCGACCTGGACATCCAGTGGCACCGGATCGCCGCGCTGGAACCGGTGCCTCGCCCGGACAAACCCCGTTCCGAGATCACTGCGATGGAAGACGGCTGGACGTCGCGATCGATTGAGATGGTGACCTCCACGGATGTGCGGCAACAGGATCTGACCCGCTTGGGCTTTCGTTTCGGCGTCAATGGGCCGCATGCGGCGCGCACGATGATGTTGGACGACTTGCGGGTACTCCTGGCTCACACGGCATGCGGCGCGACACGTCAGGACTATCGGACGGCGATCGTCGCCGACAACCTTCTGGGTAAGTCGACCAAGAAAGCACGCGAGTTGTCGCTCCGGCATCTCGCCACGCTCTACGGTCTCGACCCCGCCAATCCGCTGTTTCGGGCGCTTCGCCGTCTCTGGTCGGTGGATATAGCGGCGCAGCCTTTGCTCGCCCTGACGCTAGCCCTGGCCCGCGATCCGCTGCTAAGTGCATCGCAACGCTTGATCCTATCCCGCCCCATCGACGCTCCGGTTCCGCGAGAGGATGTCGAGGCATTCCTGGCCGAGACCTTCCCCGATCGCTTCAGCCCCGCGTCGCTCAAGTCATTTGCCCAGAACATCGCCGGCACCTGGACCGCGGCGGGCTTCCTGCTCGGACATCGGCGAAAGATCAGATCTCGACCCGAGGTCCGCGCCGAGGTTGTCGCACTCTGTCTGTTCATCGGCTATCTGGAGGGCCGCTCGGGGCAGCGGCTCTTCTCCTCCGACTGGATGACGCTGCTCGGCGGCACACCCGCGGAGCTCGAAGCCTTGGTCAGGAGTGCGGCCCACCGGGGGCTGCTCGTCTTCATGAACGCCGGAGGCGTGAAGGAGGTGCGATTCCCCGGCTATCTCAGCGCAGAGGAAGAACAGATCAGACAGGAGGCTACCGATGTCGTCTAGGATTCAGAAGCTTGCAGCCGCCTACCGTCAGCACCTCACGGTGCCCTGGCAGGCCGGACTCGCGGCGATCCAGCGTGTCGTCTTCGCGGTCTACGACAAGGCCGACGAGCTGCGCCTGCGGGCGAATGTGGAGGAATTCGCGCTCGCCACGGCCCAAGCCGGCAAGCAATGGCTGCTCATCGACCTGACGAACGCCTTTCCCGAGTGGATGATGGCGCAGGAGTATCGCGACGCCTATTTCGAGTGTCCGGAAGACCTGGCCGGCTATCAGGCCGGTGAGCTGAGCGAATTTATCGCCGCCCTCATCGCCGGGCTCAAGATCCGAATCGAGGCGGAAAGCGGCCCGGAGACGGTCGTCGCGCTGCTGGGCGTCGGCACACTGTTCGGCCTGGCACGCGTGTCGACCCTGGTCGAGGGCATCAAGGAGTCCGTCACCGGGAGGCTCGTGGTGTTCTTCCCGGGCGAGCACCACCCGGAGCACCACAGCTACCGCCTGCTCGACGCCCGTGATGGCTGGAATTACCTCGCCGTCCCGTTGCAGGCTTAAACCGCGCCCCCGCCAAGGGCCGGGGATGGACCAAACGTCGAGCTCACTCGAAAGTGAGCATCTCGCTCTGGACGCGGTCTAGAGCCGGCTCGACAACCGGCAGGCAGCCGGTTCTGCTCTGCTCGAAAGGCATTGGTTATAACTCCGACCATATCTGCGGCCGACTGCGTAGTCAGGCCATCCTGGCCTGACAGAATCAGGGCTGGAAGCCCTGACTACACACTGTTCGTCAGCCACTGGCTGGGACTATGATCAAGGCCGCTCGAAAAGCGGCTGGAAGCCGCTTCAACATGGAGATCCACAATGCTGAACCGCGACATCTACAGCACGCCACCAAAGGAAAACCGTCTGGCCAACAACGGTGTGGCGGAAGTCTCCGAAGATCACTCCGAGGCGGCGCAGTCCATCCTGCGCTACGAGCTCGATACCTTCGTCTGCGACGGGCAGTACGAGAAGGGCCTCGAGACCATCCTGGAGAAGTTCCTGCTCAACCTGGATTCCAAAAGCGAGCAGCCCGGCGTCTGGATCAGCGGTTTCTACGGCAGCGGCAAGTCGCACCTGGCGAAGATGCTGCGCACCCTTTGGACGGATTACACCTTCACCGACGGTGCTGCGGCGCGCAGCCTCGCCAAGCTCCCGAGTGGTGTCTTCGCGCACCTCAGGGAGCTTTCGACACAGGGCAGGCGGCACGGCGGTCTGCATGCGGCGGCAGGCAAGCTGGGCGCGGGCGCCGGTGACCGGGTGCGCCTGGCACTGCTCGGGATCGTCTTCAAGTCCAAGGGCTTGCCGGAGCAATACAACCAGGCCCGGTTCGTGCTCTGGCTCAAACAAGAGGGCCTCCTGGCGGCGATCGAAGCGGAGCTCAAACAGGCAGGCCGCACGCTCGCTCAGGAGCTGCCGCACCTGTATGTGTCGAGCGACCTGGCCAAGGCGCTTCTCAAGGCCCGTCCCGATCTCGCCCACACCGAACAGGACGCGCGCAAGCTTCTGAAGGAGCAGTTCCCGCAGGTGACCGACATCAGCAGCGAGCAACTGGTCGACGCGATCGAGTCGGCATTGACCGTCGACGGCAAATTCCCGCTTACCCTGATCGTGCTCGACGAGGTGCAGCAGTACATCGGCTCCGATGCCGAGCGTGCCTTCCAGGTCCAGGAGTTGACCGAAACCCTCTGCAAGCACTTCACGGGCAAGCTCTTGTTTGTCGGTACGGGGCAGTCCGCCCTGTCGGGCATGCCCAACCTTCAGCGGCTGATGGGGCGCTTCCCGGTGCCGATCATGCTCGGTGACTGGGACGTCGAGAACGTCACCCGTCAGATCATTCTCGCCAAGAAGCCGACCGCGCAGCCTGCGATCGAGACGATCTGGCGCGCGAACCTGGGCGAGATCTCACGCCATCTACGCGGCACCAAGCTGGAGCACATGACGGAAGACGAGGGTGTCATGACCTCCGACTACCCCCTCCTGCCGGTGCGTCGGCGCTTCTGGGAACGCGTGCTGCGCACCATCGACACCACCGGCACGGTCTCGCAACTGCGCAGCCAGTTGCGCGTGGTGCACGAGGCCGTGCTCGCCACCGCCGACGCACCGCTGGGTCAGGTCGTCTCGGGCGACTTCCTGTACGACCAGATCGCCGCCAATCTGGTCTCGACCGCCCAGTTGCCCAAAGAGGTCTTCGAGAACGTCCAGCGCTTCGCCGCGGGCGATGCCGACGCACAGCTCAAGGGCAAGCTGCTCAAGCTCGTATATCTGATCAACAAGCTGCCCGCCGATGCTGCGATGGACCTGGGTCTGAAGGCGACGGACGAGTTCCTCGCCGACCTGCTGGTCACGGATCTGTCGGCCGGCTCCAGCGCGCTGCGCAAACAGCTGCCGGCATTGTTGGACGAGCTGCAGAACAAGGACCGCCTGATCATGGCCCTGGCCGGCGGTAGCGGTACCGAGTACCGCATCCAGACCCGCGAATCCAGCGCCTGGTACGACGAATTCCGCGCGCAGGACGCCGAGCTGAAGGCCGCGCCGCAGCGGGTGGAGCAGAAGCGCTCCGATCTGCTGAAGACGCGTTTCGGCGAGGTGCTCAAGAAGGTCCGGATCGTCCAGGGCAAGGACAACGTCGAGCGCAAGCTCCACCCGACCTACGACGAGAGCCTGTCCAAAGACAACGACAAGACACTCTACCTCTGGATCCAGGATGGCTGGCAGTCCGATGAAAAATCGGTCATTGCCGAGGCCAAATCAAAGAGCGCGGAGAACCCGACACTCTTCGCCTTCCTGCCGGCACAGCACAAGACCGAGCTCGCCAACGCCATCGTCGCCTTGGAGGCGGCGCGCACCACCCTGCAGAAGAAGGGCAGCCCATCCACCGAGGAAGGGCGCGACGCGCAGCGCTCGATGGAGAGCCGACAGCGCACGGCCGAAAAGGCGTTGGTCGACCTGCTCGACCGGCTCTTTGCCGGTATCCGCGTCTTCCAAGCCGGCGGACAGGAGGCCACCGACGGCAACGATCTGGCCGAGCGCATCAACCGCGCGGGTAAGGCGTCCGCCATTCGCCTCTTCAGCCAGTTCGATGCGGCGGACCATGAGCACTGGAGCAAGGTGCTCGACGAGGCGCGCAAGGGCAACCTCGAAGCCATGAAGGCCGTGGACCATGCGCAGGAGGCCGACAAACACCCGGTCTGCCAGAAGGTGCTGGCCTACATCGGCCCCGGCAAGAAGGGCGCCGAGATCCGCGATCAGTTCGACGCACCGCCCTACGGCTGGCCGCGCGATGCCATCGACGGCGCCCTCTACGCACTGCTGGCCACCGGGCACCTCAAGGCCACGGACGCCGCCGGCAAGTCGGTCGACGCCCGAAGCCTGGACCGCGCCAAGCTCACCCAGACCAGCTTCCAGCGCGAATCCATCACCATCACCCCGCCTCAGCTCATCAAGATTCGGCAGTTGTTCAGCGCCGTCGGCGTCCCCTGTCAGCCCAAGGAGGAACTAGCCAAGGTGCCGGCACTCCTGACCAAGCTGCGCGAGCAGGCCGTCAAGGCCGGGGGAACGGCGCCTGCACCGCAAGCCCCGACCTGTGCTTCGATCGATGCCGTGGAGGGCCTTTCGGGGAACGCCCAGCTGCTGGAGCTTTACAGCCGCTGCGACGACATCGCCGGCCTATCGAGGCAGTGGGTCAAGACCGCCGGCGATATCGCGAGCCGTCTGCCGACCTGGCACAAGCTCGGCGACCTGCTGCGCCATGCCAAGGCGCTGGGCCCCTACGCCGGGTTGAAGGCCGAAGCCAATGCCGTCGAGGCGCAGCGCAGCCTGCTGGCCGAGCCCGATCCGGTGCGCCCATTGCTCGATAAGGTCGTCGACCTCTTGCGGCAGGCGCTCACGGTCAAGCTGGACGCCTACCGGACCCTCTTCCGGGAACAGGAGGACCTGCTGGCCGCCGATGCCGACTGGAACCGGCTCAGCGACACCCAGCGCGCGGAGTTGATCGAGAAACACCACCTCACGCCGCTGGCCGATGTACCGCTCGGCACGCCCGAGCAGCTTCAAGACGCGCTGGACGACTGCGATCTCGACCACTGGGTTTCCAAGACTCAGGCGTTGCCCAACCGCTTCGAGGCCGCGCGCCATGCTGCGGTGCAGTTGCTTAAACCCAACGTCGTCCATGTCAGCCTGCCGAAGCGCACCCTCAATGACGAGGCCGAGCTGAAAGACTGGCTGACGGAGGTGGAGACGCTGCTGGCAGAGAAACTCAAACAGGGGCCGGTGGCGCTCTGAAGGCATGATGTATGGACTGGATGTACAATCAACGGCAAGGAAACCTGCCTGCTCACGCGTATCTTCAAAAGCGATCATTACTTGGCCGCGCGAATACCCAAGGAATTGGCCTTGGCCGAAAACATTCAGGACGTCGAGATCGAGCGTATCGGCAACACGCTCGTCATCCGACCTGCGGAAGCGCAAGCCCTCGCCGACGTGATGGATATCTGCGCCGTGTTTACGCCCGACTTCATGGCGGAGGGCCGCGACGAATCGCCGGAGGTCGAGCGAGATTAAGAGGTTTTCGGTGGCCCAGCCGGCGGGAAGGCTGCGGCTCGCTCATGAAATTTCTCTTGGATACTAATAACTTCAAGACCTACTTGGCTTGCCCGTCGTCACCTGGCGCAAAGGGACACGGCGATCGAGATCGATTCCGACCAAATCTGATACGTCCGACACCCCGCCGACCAACAACCGTGCCTGACTGGACCTACTGGAGGACCGACATGGTGACGCAAAACGAGCTCCGTCAGATCGTCCATCGTCTTGTCGATCAGCTCTCGCAGCCGGCACGCATCATCCTGTTCGGTTCCTATGCCCGAAATGCTGCGACGGATGAATCGGACCTCGACCTGCTGATTGTCGAAGCCAGCTTGCCGGACAAGGCCGCAGAATACCTTCGGCTCAAGCAGGCCGTGGGCCGTATCGGTGTCGGCGTCGATCTACTCTTGTGTACAGAGCAGGAGTACGAGCGCCGAAGCCAGGTGCCCGGCACGCTTCCCTACTGGGCGAGGAAAGAGGGGAAGATTTTGCATGAATCCCTGTCTTGACGAGGCCGAACGCCTGTTGCGCCTTGCGCGCCGGGATCGTCTGGCCTGCGCGACCCTGATGCTGCAGCCGGAGCTCGCCTCCTCGGTGGCTTGTTTCCATGCGCAGCAAGCCGCCGAGAAGGCGCTCAAGGCCCTGATGATGCTGCATGGCATCGCCTTTCGCCGTACCCATGACCTCGAAGAGCTCGCGGCCCGTCTCGAGCACGCGGGAGAGACGCTCCCGGTATCCGAGACCGATCTGATCCGGCTGACCCCCTACGCGGTCGAATTCCGCTACGACGACGAAGCCATCGCGCTCATCGATCCGGCGGATGCCTTGAGTGTGGCGGATGCACTCATTGCTTGGTCCGATACGCAGATCGAGGCGCGCAGGTTGTCCGAATGAGCACATCGATCCTCCCCAAACCTCTGCGCAGCCAGCTCGAAAACGCCGTCAAGGCAGCCCGCGACGTGGCGGAACAGGCCGCGCGTGCGTCCCTGGCGCGGCTCGCCATCGCCGAGGCCAAGGCGCCGGACTATCTGAGCGACGACCTCAAGGCCCTGCGCCGTCGCCTGCGCGCCCACGGTCGCGCGCTGGGGGACGCCAAGCACACCAACGACACCCAGGAGATCCAGCGCCTGGTGTGGGAGGTCGCCTACGAGCACTGGCACCGCATGCTCTTCGCCCGCTTCCTGGCCGAGAACGGCCTGCTGATGTGGGAGCCCGGCGCGCCGGTGTCGCTCGACGACTGCCGCGACCTGGTCGACCAACACCCCGATCTGGCACTGGGCGCCAAGAGCCAATGGGAGCTGGCCGGCAAGCTGGCCGCGCGCATGTTGCCGCAGGTGTTCAAGCCGCGCAGCCCGGTGTTCGAGCTGAGCTTCGCCCCCGAGCATCAACGCGCGCTGGAGCACCTGCTGGCCAAATTACCGACCGAGCTCTTCCAGGCCAGCGACAGCCTGGGCTGGGTCTATCAATTCTGGCAGGCCAAGCGCAAGGACGAGGTCAACGCATCCGAGGTCAAGATCGGTGCCGACGAACTGCCCGCCGTCACCCAGCTCTTCACCGAGCCCTACATGGTGGACTTCCTGTTGGACAATAGCCTGGGCGCCTGGTGGGCCGCCCGTCGCCTGAGCGGTCAGGACCTGCGCGAAGCCGATACCGAGGAGGAGTTCCGCCGCAAGGCCGCCATCCCCGGTGTCCCCCTGCGATACCTCCGCTTCGTCCCCGCCCCGGTCGAGGCTTCCGACTGCGTAGTCAGGGCTTCTAGCCCTGACAACCCCACAAGCATGGCCAGCGCATCCAGCTCAGCGCAATCAGGCCAAGATGGCCTGACGACGCACGTCGGCGAGGCTTCCAACTGCGTAGTCAGGGCTTCTAGCCCTGACAAACCAGAATGCAGGCTCAG
>RRYU01003947.1_pt1 | contig 40231 bp, 23 predicted proteins | sample 2162651 | NCBI WGS metagenome assembly RRYU01 (sample SAMN10267283, study PRJNA491782) | microbial mat metagenome | isolation source: biomat in the production well | place: Japan: Minami-Kanto gas field, natural gas well KTG3 | collected 2017-06
GGAATAAGATGAGAACGGCCACTTACACAGTTCCGTTGACACACCCACAAAAAGATGCGCGTCGAAGTTGATTATAGCTTCTTTTCCGAAGAACCCTACATACAGCCCCTCAAAAGAGCTGTATGGGCTAACCTCATACACCAGGTCATCAAGGTGCCAGGCTGGGATATCGTGCAAGATGAAACCGGGGAGAGCATGAAAGACCTTGGATCTCTCCTCATGGAACATTACCAGCTTCAGAGCTACGACTATTGGGATCCATATCCGAGCTACTACTATCGCTTTAACTACGTCCTCAACTACGCGTTCTCTACATGGTTCAGAAAAGCCTATTCGCCCGATCCAGCCACTTACTCATGGGCAGTTGAATACCCCGGTTATACCTACCGTTGCCTGGATGGAATGATGTCGTCCGTCAATGAGGTGTATACCAAGGAAGCCGTAGAGGCCGTTGGTGTTGGGTTTGTACCCATGATCAAGTTTTTCATGATGAGTGATCCGGGAGATTACGCCTACTACCGATCACTGTACGATACGATTGAAGATCACGAGCCCGTCATGGAGGCCTTCGAGTCAACTCTCACGAGTCCATGGGACGAATGGCTACCCGATTTTTACACAGCCTACCTCACCAATCAGATTTACCCCGATCTTTGGGGAAGCAATTTGGCTTCAGTTGCTTTTGATTCGTGGGATGTGGGTAATCCTGACTTGGAATTCCACACCACTCTCACACTCTCAGATCTTTCCATGGAGGCATACGAGATCGATCTCAGCCATGCCACTTTCAACGAGAGTGCGGCTTTATACTTGAGCATCAGTAGCGACGAGGTCAACGATCAGCTTCTTGATCTGGTCGCCCTCGCGTGGAACGGCACAAGCGCAGAGTACATCGGCAAAGGAAATGAATGGATCATCGAGGGAATCAAAGAGGAGCTTGTCGACCTGGGCTACACGCACCTCATCATCCTCGCCGTGAACAGCTCACACGCCCTGAATTACTTGGGTGAGACCGAAGTCTACGTGGACATGGAGGTCAGGCAGGTTCCAACCTGGTCAACCGTCTCTGTGGATGTAGACGTCAATGCATGGGTGGATGGCCAGTATCTACCGGATGAAAATTATCAGTGGTGGCACGCCGAAGGTGAGATCTCCGGCACTGAATTCAATTTCCCCATCGATTTTACATTCGGCAGCGACGGCTACTATAGCCACACGGTCGGCCATATAGAGGGAACCTTCAACGAGAACTACACGACCATCCAAAGCCTTCGGGCCGAGTTAACTTACTACAACTATGTAAACTATGTCCTCAACTCTACGACCTACCGAGAGGTGCATGCTACCGGACCCATCCCCGTGATTGAAGGTTATCCGGGGAGCTTCTTTACCTGGGGTGAGGAGACCTGCGACAAGATTGACCTCCTGATCTACACATACACGGGACCCGGAGGCCCGGACCAGCTCACCGACTGGGACTGCGATGTAACGAGCGAGATCTACGTGGGATTCAACTAAAGAACCTTATACGTCTTTCACCACCACGGGGCGCTTCCACGGGAGCGCCCCTTTTCCACGTCCCCATAGGATCACACGCTTAGCGGACGCGGCCATGTCCTCGGCGAGAATGTAAAAGGTGGGTAGAACGACCAGAGTCAGCAGAGTGCTCACGGCCAAACCGCCCATCACTGTTCGCGCCAGAGGATAATAATAGCCACCGGTGATATGCGTCTTGCCGAAGGCCAGCGGCGCCAAGCCCAGAATGGTCGTAGCCGCCGTCATGAGAATGGGCCGGAAGCGATCGCGGCAACCTTCCACAATGGCCTCTTCGCGTTTCATACCTTTTCTTCTAAGCTGATTGATATGATCCACCAGCACAATTCCATTGTTCACCACAATACCAATGAGAATAACCATGCCGATCATGGCGAATAGATTCAGCGGTGTGCTCGAAAGTATGAGCGTCCACACCGCTCCGAGTCCCGCGAAGGGAATGCAAAGCATGATCACCAGAGGATGCAGATAGCTTTCAAAAAGCGCCGCCATGACCAGATAAACGCAGAGCAGCGCCAGAAGCGCGTTCATACCCATGCTGCTCTGCTCCCGACGCGCATCCAGTAGGCGTCTGCCGTAGGACCAGGAATAGCCTGCCGGAAGATCGAAGCTGTCCATGATCTCGGTCACTTCGTCGAGCACCTGGTCAAACTCTTCGCCCTCGTAAGTACCGTGAATGGTTAAAGCAGTTTTCTGGTTCTCCCGGCGAATTCCCTGAGGTCCTTTGCCTATCTCGAAATGCGCGATCTGCCCGAGAAGCACAGGACGCTCGTCACGGTAAGTCACCGGAAGGTTGGTGAGGTTTTCGATGTTTCGACGATCGGAGGGCTCAAGCACGATACCCATATCGATCTCGCGGTCCTTGCCCTGAAACTTGCGAAGGGGAACACCTCGGAATGTGAGGCCAAGAACCTGCGAAAGACTTCGGGGATTCACCCCATAGCTGCCGGCCAACTGCCGATCTAAAATGACCTGCACTTCATCCTGACCGGAATCGAGATTGGTGCCCACATCTTCAACACCGGGGATCAGGTCAATACGTCGTTGGGCTTCCTCGGAAAGCGTGGCGAGAAGATCTGTGTCTTCGCCGAAGAGGGTAACCGACAGACTCTGGGCACCAGGCCCGGAGCTTTCCTCGCCGAAGAACTCGTATTCGGCCCCCGCCAGAACCGGCAGATTGTCGCGCAAGTAACGACGCATCTCCCGCGCACTTTCCTCGCCAATATCCTTGCCGTCCTCGAAGTAGAGACTGAAGGCCATGAAGTTGTCCTGGTAGTAGATATAGACAAACTCCACACCTAAACTGTCCTGCTTTGCGATGAGGAAATCTTCGATGGGCGACACATAATCGCGCACGCGATAAATGTTCGTGTTGTCGGTGAATTCAACGGAGGAGTAAATGCGATTCTGAACCACGCCTTCACCGGTATCAAAATCGGATGCACCAAACTCTGTTGCCTTGATAACCATCACCGTGATCATGAGAAGTAGCGGTAGCAGAACCCAGGCCGTGAGTTTGCGATGACGCAGAGCGGTCCAACTAAGCATTCGCATGTAGCGATCACGAATCCAGCTGAGAGCCCGGAATTCTTTGACCTTGCCGTTTGCTCTGCTACGCGAAGCTAAAAGCGGCACAAGAGACAGACAAATGAGCAGGGAGAAAACAAGCGTGATGGAAATGGTGACGCCCACCTCGCCTAGCCAAATGCTCATCTGATCGTCTTTTGAAAGAATGATGGGCGCGAAGACGATGATGGACGTAGTCGTCGATGCGATCACCGCCATGCCCACATCTTTGGTGCCGTTACCCGCCGCGTCCCGGGACCCTTCGCCTTTCTCCTGTCGTTTGTAAATCGATTCCAAAACCACGATGGCATTGTCCACCAGCATTCCGACAGCCAGCATTAGACCCATCATGGTGAGGATGTTCAGGGTCCGTCCGCTCAGGAAAAGAAAGACCGTTGTTGCGATCACCGATATGGGAATAGCCGCCGAGGCAATGAGGGTGGTGCGAAGACGTCTGAGGAAAAAGAGCAGGATGGCCACCGCGAAAAAGCCACCGATGAAGCCCGACTGAAGAAGGCCCCGCAAACTTCCCATAATGTCGTCGGCCTGATCAAAGAAGAGTACAACCTCGATACCTTCCAAGGAGGGATCCTGCTTGATCTCTTCGAGCACCGATTTGATTCGACGGGAGACATCCACAATGTTGGCGCCGGAAGCTTTTTGGATTGTAAAGGCAATGGCGCCCTCACCATTAAGGCGCCGGTAATAGTTCGGACGAGGCTCGCGGTAAATGATTTCCGCGATGTCCACCAGGCGCAGTCCGCCCTCACTCACGCGAAGGTTCTCGACATCTTCCACGCTTCGGAATTGTCCGAGACTGCGAACGCTGATGCGCTGCCTGCCCTCACTCACCTTCCCAAGGGATAGATCCATGTTCGAAGAGTTCAATCGCTGGAACAAGGAACTCACGTCGATGCCATGTTCGATAATCTTGTCGAGCATCAGATAGATGGTCACGTCCTTGGGTGCGATCCCATCCACTTCCACACGACCCACACCCTCGACTCGGCTCAAGGGATTGATGATGCGCCGCTCAAGCAGATCGTAGGAGCCCGCAAGGTCACGACCCTGGGAACTGATGCGACCTTCCATGACCGGAATGTCGTTGGTATTGAAAGTGAAAATGAAATACTCGCGCAGGTCATCGGGCAGGAGCGGACGTACCTGCTCCATCTTCTCCTTGACCTCAAGACGCAATACGTCGATGCCCTGGCCGAGTTCAAACTCCAGGTTCACCCAACATCCATCGCGGCCTGCCCAAGAGGACAGGTTGCGTAGGTCGCCAATTGTGGCCATGACCTCTTCCACCGGCCTTACGATATCGCGCTCCACTTGAGCCGGAACGGCGTTGGGATAAGGCATCCAAACGGCCACGAAAGGCGCATCGACCTTGGGAAGGAAATCAAGTTTGAGCCGGGTCAAACTCACCACGCCGATGAGCAGGACTGCCGCCGTAACCACGAGTATGGTTACCGGCCTGCGAATTGAGAAGTCGGGAAGGCGCATGGGCTAAGCCCTCCGGTCTACAGCGTCGTAGACAACCGGAATCACCACAAGGGTAAGTAGTGTGGCGAAGGCCAATCCGCCGATTACGGCGATGGCCATAGGCGCACGTATTTCCGCACCTTCACCCAGGCCGATAGCCATGGGTAGCAAACCGAGAATGGTGGTGAGGGTTGTCATAAAGATAGGTCGAAGTCGTGCGCGGCCCGCCTCTAAGATTGCCTCACGCTTGGCAAGGCCGGCCCTCCGCCTTTGGGCGATGAAGTCCACCAGTACAATGGCGTTGTTCACCACGATTCCAGTCAGCATCACTGCACCGATAAGCACCACGATGCTGATGGCCGTGCCCGTTATGAGCAGGGAAAGCACCACCCCCACCATTCCCAGAGGTACGGTCATGAGAATGACGAAGGGATGCAGGAAACTTTCGAACTGACTGGCCATGACCAGGTAGACCATGAAGATGGCCAGGAAAACGGCGAGCCCCAAACTTCGGAATGAAGTAGACACCTCGTTGTTCTGCCCGCCAAGACCTGCATTCAAACTCGGCGGCGGCGGCAGCTCTTCAATGAGAGTTTGGATATCCCGAGTGGCCCCGCCAAGATCGCGTCCCGACAAATTCGCGCCGATCACTACCGCACGCTGCTGTCCGATGTGTGTAATCTGGGAAGGACCGCGGCCCAAGCGAAGATCGGCCACATTGGAAAGCTGAATGGGAATGCCACCTCGTTGGTCGATAACCAGGCTGCCCACATCTTCCACTTGAAGTTGCTCGGCGGAGGCCGTTCGGACACGAATGTCCAACTGTCGATCACGTTCTTTGAGTCGAGTTGCCACATCGCCGCGGATCTTGCCGCGAAGCGTTCGGCTGACCGTTTCAAGGTCGAGGCCCAAGGCCGACATGCGATCGCGATCGAAATGGATCTGCAACTCCGGACTGCCTTCTTCCAAACTGCTGCGCACGTCTTTCAGCCCAGGCACCTGAGCCATGGCCGCGGAGAGTTCCTCACCGTATTCGCGCAAGACGTCCAGATCGTAGCCAAAGACAATCACTTCGATGGGAGTCTGGAAGCTGAAGTAGCTAGGTCGCGTGAAGGTGTATCGAATTTCAGGATATCCCGCGAGCACGCCACGAATGCGCTCGATAACCGCCGCCTCCATTGCCCGGTCACCGGTATCGGCGATGGAAATGTTCAAGCGGCCCACATTTTCTCGGCGCTCGGTGCGGTTGCTGCCTAGCTCGGGGCTGTCGCCCGCACTGGAAAACATGATGGCGATGCGGGAATCACCCCTAAGCTCTTCCTCCACTAATCGAAGCTTGTTTTCGGTGGATGCGAGCGGCGTGCCCGGCGGCATTTCCAGGTCGAATGCGAATTGACCCTGTGAAAAGGGCGGCACCAATTCCATGCCCAGAAGCGGCGTCAGGAGAACAGCGCCCACAGCCAGAAGCAAGGCCGTGATCAGTGTAGCGGCCCGGTGCCGGAGCGCACGATCAAGCAGATTGGGATAACCGGCATCGAGGCGTGCCCATCCCTTGTCGAAAACCGCTTGCAGGGGTCGCATGAGTAATTCGATGAGCCAGATCATCCATTTGAAAACCACACGGAATAGCTTCATGAGAAGCCCTGGAATCAAGACGAACAGACCTCGCCCCAGCCAACGGAAGGGCCAGGCGAGTACACGGCCCATATTGAAAAAGAAACGGCGAATACGCCCACGGGTTTTTTCGCTTTTCACGGTTTCACCCGGAGCATCATCATCGGCCATGAGGGGAACCGGCGCATCGGGGTTCTTTCCACCCAAGGATGCCAAGACGGGAATTAGCGTAAGCGCGGCCAACAAGGAGACCAAGAGACTCGCGGTTACGGTCAGGGCCTGGTCACGAAAGATCTGACCTGCAATTCCCTCTACAAAAATAATGGGCAGGAACACGGCAACAGTGGTGAGCGTCGAGGCCGTCACAGCCTGGCCCACTTCACCCGCACCCTCCTGAGTGGACTCCCAAACACTCTTGCCCATGCTACGATGGCGGCCAATCGCTTCAAGCACCACGATGGCGTTGTCCACCAGCATACCCACACCGAGGGCCAATCCGCCAAGAGACATGATGTTCAGGCTCACGCCGAACTGTTGCATCACGAAAAAGGTAGCGAGAATCGAAACCGGAATCACCAGGGCGATGATCATGGTGCTGCGCCGGTCGCGCAGGAACAGGAAGAGTATGAACACTGCCAGCACACCACCGATAATGGCGTTGCTGCGTACTTCCCTGAGTGACTGTTCGATGAAGGTGCTCTGGTCGAAAAGCAATTCCAGGTCAGCGCCCTCGGGAAGCATTTCGCGCAAATCTTCCATTCGCCGCTTCACACGCTGTGCCACGCGCACGGTATTGGCGTTGCCCTCTTTGTAAAGGGCCAGTTCCACAGCTTCGCGCCCCTGCACCCGGGAAATGATTTCGCGCTCACGATAGCCACGCTCCACCGTAGCCACGTCTTCCAGTTTCACACGACGGCCGTCTTCCTCGAAGACCACCGTTTGGGCGATGTCCTCAATCCGCTCGAATTCGTTGAGGGTACGCACCAGGAATTCGGCGTCGCGATCGCGCAGACGGCCGCCGGCGGCATTGAGATTCTGGCTGTCCAAAAATCCGGATATGGCGCTAATGGGAAGGCCCAGGGCGGCAAGCCGGCCTTCGTCGACCTCCACCTGGATTTCTTCTTCAAGACCGCCGCGCAGGCGCACCGATGCCACGCCTTCCAGGGATTCCAGATCCTTCTTGATGAGCCGCTCGCCTAAATGGCGCAGAGTCACAAGATCTTTGTCGCCGTAGAGCCCCACACGAAGTATGGGATCCAATGAAGGATCATAACGCAGCAGCACCGGGCTGCCCGCGTCTTCGGGCAGGAAGATGAGGTCGAGTTTTTCCCGCACATCGAGGCTGGCGAAATCCATGTCGGTCTTCCAACCGAACTCCATGGTGATTTCCGAAAGACCCGGACGCGAACTCGACCGCAACTTCCGCAGACCCGGAATCACCGACACCGCTTCTTCAAGTGGCTCAGTGATGAGTTTTTCCACCTCGGCCGGAGCTGCATCCTGATACTCGGTCTGAACCGTCAATGTCGGATAGGAAATGTCCGGCAGCAGATTCAGCGGCAAACGAGAAAGGGAGACGAAGCCGAATAGCAGAGCGCCCAGGGTGATCATGCTCACCGTGACAGGTCTGCGCATGGAGGCGCCGACGATTTTCATCTATTGGGCTCCCTCGCTCATGGAATCGGCCATGGCGACGTCATCCTCTCCGAGAAAACTATTCAGAGCTTTGATCTTCGTGCCCATCTTCAGGCTACCCGTACCCACGGTGACAACCTTGTCGCCGAGTTCAAGCCCCTCCACCACTTCCGTGTAGCGCCCGTTTGAGTAGCCGGTCTCGATTCCAACCTTGATGACGCTATCAGCCACGGCCTTGAAAACGTAATTCTCGCCACCTTCGGGAACCAAAGCACGCTTGGGAATGACCAAGACATCGGGATGCAGATCGGTCTGCACGAGAACACGCACGAAACTGCCGGGACGCAATTCCGAATCGCCCGGAATTTGGCAGGTCACCTTCACCGTGCCGGTGCGCGTATCCACGATGGGAGAGATTCGCAGAACCTCTCCACTCATTTCCAGGTCGGGATGGGTGGAGGGAGAGATCACCACATCTTGCCCGGGGGCGATGTGCACGGCTTCCTTTTCAGGCAGAAAAATGCGAGCCAGTAGAGGATCAGCATCGACAATGGAAAAGATGCGGCTACCGAGGATGAGGTTTTGCCCCTTATTCACGAAACGCTCGGCAATGATCCCGCTGAAGGGCGCTCGCACGGAGCAATGTTCCAAGGCGATTTCGGCGGCCTGTCGTTGGGCCACGGCTTCATCGTAGCGAAACTTCACTTCCTGATATTCCTGCTCGCTGATGTCCTGGACCTTGTACATGGCTTCACTTCGCCTGAAGACACGTTCGGCCGATTGCGCCCGTAGGCCCGCCTCTTCCACGGCTACGCGCTGCACGGCTCCGTCCAGTCGGCAAAGGGCCTGCCCTTCTTGAACGTAGTCGCCTTCCTCAACGAGCAACTCCTGAAGCTGGCCTGCAGTTTTGCAGTGAATTTCCACCTGCTTCTCGGCTTCTAAAGAAGCGGTGGCGCTGAGATAACTGGGAACATCGCGTCGTGTCACCTCGGCCAGTTCCACGGGGATGGCTTCCTCTTCTTCCTCATCCTTCGAGTCATCTCTTCGGAAGCGAGCGAAGAATCCACCTTGCTCCTCTTCAGCAAGACTGTCAGGCAGGGCGGCTGCGCTGTCTTCCATGGCTACAGTCATGCTGTCGCCAGCTTCGGCATTTTGCGAATCCTGTGATCTCGAACAGGCGCCTAGAAGCAGAAAGAGGGCGAGAATGGTCAAGACTGATGCAAACCGGGTCCCGGCAGGCCTTGGCATGATCTTCTCCTTGGCCGGTTGAAGTGATGCTCCCGTGGGGATGGAAAGTGACCGGTTTCCTACGCAGATATGCGCTCGGTGTTACCCCCTGCACTTGGACCTTCTCAAATTCAAAAGGAAACAGGGAGATTGCCGGACATAAGGCCCTGAATTGCGTTATAATCGAGCTTCGTATTCTGCTCCCAAGAGAGGTCGATTATGCAGACTCGCAGCAGCATCTCCTTGACGTACATCATCTTACTGCTAGCCGTCTCCGCCTTTGCCGGCTGGCCGACGGATCCTGCGGCAAACCTGTCCATCGCTGATGGCGGGGGCGACCAGGTGCTTCCGAAAATTTCCGCCAGATCAGGCGGCGGTTGCTACGTGGCCTGGATGGATGCGCCCACCAATTATAATGTGCGCATTCAGCGTCTGGATAATGCCGGCGAGGAAATGTGGGCTCACAATGGCATCCTTGTGAGTGGTCACCCCCAGAACAGTTGGCTGACCGATTGGGATATGCTGACCGATTCCGCCGGCAATGCCGTACTGGTGTTCAACGACATTCGTGCGGGCGGCGATTGGGACATTTACGCCTACAAGATCGCGCCCGACGGAAGCATGCTTTGGGGCGCCGACGGCGTCACCCTATCAGACAATGCCGACTTCGAAGCGGCGCCCAAGGTGACCGAGACCAGCGACGGCGAGTTCGTCTTCGTCTGGTCCAGAAGCCCCAATGTAGGCGACGGCAGCATCATGATGCAGCGACTCGAAGCCGACGGTACTCCCCGTATGCCCTACGGCGGCTTACCCGTGGCCGGAGAACCCGGCGAGTCACCTGCATTTTGCGTGATCTGCCCCGGCGCAGCCGGCTCTGTAATCGTGGGATGGCTTCGCGACACCTCGGTCTATCTCAGCGACCGTCACTATCGCGCCGAGATGTTCGACGCCATAGGCGGAACGGTCTGGGGCGCGCCGGTGGAAGTTTACAACGAAACGGTTTTGCCCATCGGATATGAGCCCATCATCCAGAGCGATGAGGCGGGCGGCGCCGTGCTGCTTTGGCACCGCTATTATGGAGGGCTCTACAATTCATGCGTGCAGCACCTGGACGCGGCGGGCAACGAACTGTTCCCCCACAACGGCCTGGTGGTTTCCACCAACGCGAGCATGTACCACATTTCGCCGACCATGGCTCAGAGCGGTGGCGACATTTACGTGTTCTGGGATGAGCGCAACACCAGCCAGAGCCAGTGGGGAATCTTCGGCCAGCGCTTCGCTCCCGATGGAACCAGGCTTTGGGGAAACAACGGACGCATGTTCCTTCCCACCAACTCCCTGTACAAGAGCTTCTATCGCGCGCTGCCTGCGACAGATGGCGCCAAACTTTTCTGGTTCGAAGAACCGGCGGGCTATGGCAGCGATCAAATTCGTGGTTTCCGCGTGGACTCCGACGGCAACTTCACCTGGCCGGGCGATATTATCGATGTGGCCACCACGCCTAGCGTGAAAGGTCGCCTGCCTGTTGCCGCAAGCAACACCGGCGCGGCCCTTCTTATTTGGGAAGACAGTCGTGCAGGCTCCATTGATGTTTTCGGGCAAATGGTCACGGCTGAAGGCGGCTTGGGTGTGCAGACCCATGTTGAATCGCCAGCCTTGCCTGCCATGCTGGCGCAGAATCATCCCAACCCATTCAATCCGAGCACGAAGATTCGCTTCACTTTGAATTCAGAGGGTCCGGCCAAGCTCAGCATTTACGATCTTGAAGGGCGCCGCGTAATCAACCTGCTTGAGGCCCCCCTGTTATCTGCCGGCGAACACGAGACCAGCTGGAACGGACGGGATATGAACGGCCAGCAGGTCAGCAGCGGTGTCTACTTATACACATTGGAAGCGGATGGCCGGCGCGAGTCGCGGCCCATGGTACTGTTGAAATAGAAGGAATCGGGGACGAGCTAAAGCCTGGCTCGTCCCCTGTCCGCATCGATCCACTCCACGAGAAAGGCGCGATTAAGGCGCTTGGAGTATTGGGGCATTTCGGCACGCGGCCTATACCAGGCATCTCCCACCGCAAGCAAAAGATCGCTGTAGGCTTGAGATGGTTCGAGCAGTCCGTTCTTTTTCTCAAACTCGAAGAAATTGAATCCCACTGAGGGACCGTTCTTGTTAACGATCTGAGCGACTTCCTCGATTTCGTGATCGGCGAAACGAAGTCGCACGGGAAGGCTGTCACCGGGTTCAAAATCGCGAATGCGGCGATCTTGGAGAAGTGCGCGGAAACCTCCGAGACTCAAATCCAGGAGATTCGCCGGAACCCACTCTTCCTCAGCTTGGAATTCAAGACGAAAGTCCATGCTCCAGGAAGTGGGAATGCGCAAGGACCGGCGCACCTGGGATGAACTGATCTGCCGAGGCAATTCCAGTTTCACGCGGGAAGGTCCGCCGCTTTTACAATGGTCAAGGCTCAAGACACGGACGGCGAAGCCGTACACCCTGCCATTCCTGGAAATTGAGACCAGGTAAACTCGGCCGGGATTCAATGAAAGCTCATCAGGACCGCTCAACTCCAAGTTGAGTTCAGTGGCCCCGATTTCGCAAATCATGCCACCCTGCCAGGCGTTTCGGTCAGGATCATGAATTTTACAGGCCACACTCTGGGCCCAGCAATCCCTCAGAAAGCTAATCGCTGGAACGCCCCGAAGAATGAATTCCGCTTCCTGGTAGTTTTTCAGAGCCCAATGATCCTGGTCAGTTTTGCCGCGCTGTTTCATCATGGATTTCCGCCTTGAGTACAAGTGTCCACTTCTCTCATCGGCAGCTAAGGTGCCAGAATTGATCGGAAAATTGGAACTATGGGTCCCAAAACTTGAAAACGGTAACAATGGACGGGCAAGTCTTTACCAGTTGCGCGTATCCGAACTTCGAGCCGGGTGGGTTATCCCACCTGGCTCGTGTTATAATGGAGACTCATCTTAGTATTGGAGACATCATGCCTCGCTTAGCTTTCGCCTGCTTGTTCATCTTCACGTCACTTTCGCTTTCCCTTGCTGAATGGGCTGAAGATCCTCTTCTAAACAATGCCCTATCCACAGCTGCCGGCGAGAAGTACGACGTTTTCGCTGTAACGGATGGGTGTGGCGGCATGATTGTGGCCTGGGAAGACGAGCGGGCCGGCCAGAGCGACATCTATGCCCAACGCATTGATGTGAACGGAGATGTGCTTTGGCAGCTAAATGGTGTTCCTGTTTGCACGGCAGCCCAAGACCAATCACTTTACCACTCCTCCACATCCACCACTGGGTTCACGCCCCTTCTTGCCGACGGCGAGGGCGGCGCATGGATCGTATGGCATGATGCGCGCTACTTTTCGTCACGTGGCCGCGACATCTATCTGCAACGAATCAACGCCGACGGCGACCCCTTGTTCGATGCCGAAGGACTTCTCGTAGCCGGCGGAGCGGCCTACGAAGATATGCCCACTCTTTGTGGCGATGGCGCAGGAGGCGTGTTTGTGGTTTGGCAGGACAAGAACGACGATCCTGTTTTCTACAATATCTATGGTCAGCATATTAGTGACAATGGCGAGGCCCTATGGAATGGCGGCCTTCCCAAGCCCTTGGTCGTTTGGGACTGGGATCAAAGCGCACCGAGCATCTGTTCCGATGGCGCCAGAGGGTTTTACATGGCCTGGCAGGATGGTCGCGTAAATCTGAACGATATCTACGCCCAACGTTTCGACAGCAGCGGCGCAGCAATTTGGAACCCAAGCCATCTTCCCATTGCGGTACACCCCAATGGTTCCGATGCCATCGTTGCAATCAGCTCCGATGACGGCGGGGCAATTCTCTCCTGGGTGGATCGCCGTAGCGGCGAGGGAGATATTTACGCTCAGAAACTATTCGCCGATGGCAGCAATGCCTGGACCGCCGGTGGACAGGTTGTTTGCAATGCCATCAATAGCCAGTATCGCCCCTCACTTTGCGTGGATGAAAGTGGTGGTGCGATCATCACCTGGTTCGACTACCGAGTCGCGTCCTCCGGCCCGCCTTGGGATCTTAATATCTACGCTCAGCGAATCCGCGCATCCGGCCTAGCAGATTGGATTCCTAACGGTGAGCCAGTATGTGTCGCCGCCGATGCACAGCGAAATGCCCGCCTCTGCTCCGATGAAGCGGGCGGTGCCTTCATTGCCTGGGAGGACAATCGCGATGGCGCCGGCCATGAAGATGTCTATCTCCAGTGGATCGATGGCGACGGCGCGCCGCTTCTTGCCCTTGACGGCCAGGCTGTGAGTTTGGCTCCCAACAATCAGACAAGGCCTGTGCCCATGGCGACTCCCGGGGCCCTTATGGCCACATGGCCTGATGATCGCGATCAGATTTACGAAAATGATGTTTACGCAGACCGCATTCTACTCGCCGAGACCGGCATTCCCGCCGTGAACCGAGTGCGCTTCGACTTTGCCACTCCTTCCAGCCAAAGTTTCTGGGTGAGTAACGTAGGCGCGTCCACCTTGACCATCACTCAAATTGAATTGGCGGAAAACACCGATTCCTTCATCTTGGCGCTTGAGCTACCTCCGCCTTTCACTCTCACACCGGGCCAGCGTACTCAGCTTACCGTGCATTATGATCCAGAAGCAGGCGGACGAGTGGAAGATGCTATTCTCGTTCACCACGATGTTGCCGATTTTGAGTCGCCCTTGTCTGTGCTATTGCATGGAGGTGGTGATCCAACTCAAGCGGCGGAGCAGCCGGAGGCGGCTTTAAAGCTTGGTGCTTTTCCCAACCCCTTCAATCCTCAAACTGATATTCACTATCGCCTTCCCCAGGATGCTCACGTGACGCTTCGTGTCTATTCCAGCGAAGGTCGCCTGATTCGCGAACTTCTGTCCGAAGTTCAAAGTGCCGGCGAGCACCTGAGCCACTGGGATGGAATGGACGGGCAGGGCCGTGCCCAATCGTCGGGACAGTATCATCTGGTTTTGCAAACGAAAATGCATAGTGAAAGCATTGGTCTGATCCTGCTACGTTAGCTGGAACTTAGGGCGTCCAATCAACTAAGCACAGAACGCAACTCGCGGCGCCGAATTCAATTGAGCGCCGCGTTTTTCCGCCTGAACTGTCCAAAAACCCAAGGCCCCGCCGGAAGATCACCGAACAGGTACTCACGTATGAGCCCAATGCCAACGACCTCCAGCAAATGGATCTGGTCCAGCGCGTTCGTCTTGGCCCTCCTACTCCATTTCGGCATCTATCTGGCTGTTGAAGCCTTGCCGGAAGCTCCTGTTTATGCGCCGAAGGAAACTCCCCCGCCCATCGAGTTCGTCTTCGCGCCGGAACCCGCAGTCGAGACCCCCACTCAGTTCACTGAGTTACCGGATGATCGCGCCGACACTCCGCCCGAGCAGGCTGATTTTTTGAGCAACGTGGACAGTCGTGCCCGCAATCCCGAAACTGGCGAGGAAGATCAATCGCTTCCGCAACTCGATGGACGAGCTGAGATTCCCCAACTAGACATGAACACCGCCCCCGAGGAAGCCGCCGAAGCTCAGGAAGACTTGATTGAAGAGCAGCGCGGCGAATTGCTCGAAGCCTACCGGGATTTCAAGCAGGAAGATCCCACGCCACCTTTGCCTCAGCCGCAAGACTTCAGACAGGAAGCCCTCTCCAACGCGGATGGCAGTGTCTCCTTGGTCGGCGATGTGAGCATGAACACCGCCGCCTGGGTTTTCGGCGAGTGGATGAAAAGCTTCCGCCGAAAGGTCATGCGGGTGTGGGATGCACCCTACGCATTCAGCCTGGGCATGATCGAAGGTTGGACCTTTGTGGAACTTGAAGTAGGACGCGATGGCCGACTCATCCGCTGCGACGTACTCGATGAAACGGGTCATGAAAGCTTGCGCATTTCCAGCGTGAACGCCATCCAAACCGCAGGACCCTACGACCGTTTTCCCGATCGCGTACCCGAGGACACCCTCACCCTGCGCATCAAAATGATCTACTCGCACTACCAGAACAATCCGAATCCCTCACGCCGAGGAGCTCCCTGATGTTGGATTTCTTGAAAGACGCCGGGCCACTCATCTATCCATTGGCTCTCTGCAGTTTGCTTGCAGCCACTATTACCATCGAAAGGATGATCGCCCTTCGCCGCGGACGTGTTTTGCCGCGGGAAATTCTGGAGGTCGTGGAGTCGGTGACACCGGGCCGAGATATGAGTCTGGCCATCGATGTATGTCGTCGCAATCCGGGCGTCTTTGCCGATGTCATGCGGGCGGGCCTGGAGAACGCGGGTCAATCTTGGGAAATCGCTCGCGATAACTTGCTGGATACGGGAAGACAGAAAACGCCCATGCTGGAAAAACACCTGGTCTGGCTGGCGACCATCGCCCAGGCTGCGCCCCTGCTCGGCCTACTGGGAACGGTGCTGGGTATGATCCGCATGTTCGGATCCATTTCAGAAGCTGGGCTCGGTGATCCGCAGGCGCTATCAGGCGGCATCAGCGAGGCCATGCTTACCACGGCCATCGGCCTGGCCATCGGCATACCAACGCTTGTGGCCTACAACCTGCTCATGGCTAGATCGGAAGGCCTGGTGGCGGAAATCGAAGCCAACGCCACTCATCTTCTGGCCCGCCTGCGTCAGGGTGGCGAGGAAGGTGGATCCGCATGAGCGGCCTCGCATTCAAACCCATGCGTCATCGCGAAAAAATAACCTTGAGCGTCACTCCGCTCATCGACGTGCTGTTCTTGCTCATCATCTTCTTCATGCTCACCGGAACCTTCAAACGATTGGCCGAGCTGGAACTCATGCTTCCTACCTCGAGTACCGCCGAAATCGGTTTGGAGCAGGATGGACCTCAAAGCATGGAGCTTGTGCTTACCACCGACGGACGTCTTTTTCTGCAGGATGAAGCGGTCGAACTGGAAACGCTCAAAGCCCGCCTCATGGAGTTTCGTGAAGGCAATCCCGAGAGCGGTGCACTGCTCAACGCTGAGGCGGGTGTGGAACACGGGCGTGTAGTTGAAATAATCGATATGATCCGAGCGGCTGGCTTCCCCGGCCTCAGCCTTGGAACAAGGCCGGCTCCGCAAACAGAGGAAACGAACTGAAGAGCCCTTACCGATAGAGCGACTTAACCTGTCCCCAGTTGCTTCGTCCCACCGGCGTTCCTTCGCATTCGGCGTAACAGGCATACCATTCGTTCTCTGCGAGGATGAGAAGGCCCACCTATCAATTTGAATTCGGCAAAGCAGGCCTTAAATTGGTGCATACTTAACATCAATAATGATAGACTCTTTAGCGTGAATCCAAATTCCAATGCCTGTTTGCCTCAAGCAAGGAGTTCAAGATGCTCGGGAATTCTTTTCAACGGATGACCCTCATCGCTCTGGCCTGCTTACTTACCATCACCCCCATTTCTTTGGCCGAAAGCATTCACTACACCGATAGCTGGGCTGCCCAGGGTCTGTCGATCCTGAGCGAGAATCCATCCGGTCTCGAATTGGTCTTTTCACTCGAAGATTGGCAGATCGAGGAAACCAGTATTACGGGTGAAGCAGCGAGCAAGATCATCCTGCCTGGCGCTTTCCTACCCAACGATGCGGGTGCGCCCGACCTTCCCGGCCAGGGCTTCTTCATTGCTATGCCCAATGGTGCGAGAGCACATTTAGAGATCTTGAAAATCCGCACCGAGACTTCAGGGAATATCAACATGGTGCCGGCCTTCCGCCTTCCACGGGAAGATGAAGATGGCCCCTTGGACTTCAGCAAGAATATGGACATTTGGTCACTAGATGCGACCTACCCGGCCCAGCCCGTGAAGATCAGCGAAGGCACGACCCTTCGCGGTGTGGATGCCGTGATGCTTGGCGTGACCCCCTTCCAATACAATCCGGTGAGCCGAGAGCTCACTGTGATACGCGACGTTCGCTTCCGCATCAGCTTCGAGGGTGGTGATGGACATTTCGGCCGCGATCGCTATCGCAGTCGCCACTGGGATCCCATCCTGCGCTCCACTTTCTTGAACTCGGCTTCATTGCCTGAGGTCGACTTCAACTTTGCCGACGCCGGCGCGCGCACTCTCGATTATGAATACCTCATCATTTGTCCCGACGACCCGAGCTTCCATGCCTGGGCAGACAGCTTGCGCGTGTTCCGATGTGAACAGGGAATTCGCGCGGGAGTTTTGACCTGCGCCGACGTGGGCGGAAACACCACCGCGGCCATTGAGAGTTTCATCAACGATGCCTACGACAACTGGGACATTCCTCCCTCAGCCTTCATGTTGCTCGGCGACTACGGCAGCACCACAAGCAGCGTGGTCTCGCCCATGTGGAACAGCTACTGCGTCAGCGACAACATCTTCGCAGATAGGAACGGAGACAACCTTCCCGATATCGCCCATGCGAGACTCTGCGCGCGGAACGAAACCGAGTTGGCCCACCTTGTCAGCAAGGCCATCGAGTACGAGCGCAACCCACCCACCAATCAGGGCTTCTACGACAATCCCGTTATCGCGGGTGGATGGCAGACCGAACGCTGGTTCATCCTTTGCGATGAAGTGCTTTTCGGATTCCTGGCCAACGAACATGGCAAGACACCCGTTCGCGAGTACGCCATTTACGACGGCACGCCGGGAACGATCTGGTCGACGGCCACCAACACGTCAACGGTGGTGAACTACTTCGGACCCAATGGACTCGGTTATCTTCCCGCCACTCCCGAGCATCTCAATGACTGGGGCGGCAACGCAACGCGCCTGAACGCCGATATGAACGCGGGCGCCTTCATCGTACAGCACCGCGATCACGGCGGAGAAACAGGCTGGGGCGAACCGGCCTATGGAAACACAAGCCTGGCGGGACTCAACAATGATGATCTCACCTTCGTGTTCTCCATCAACTGCCTAACCGGGAAATACAACTGGAGCAGCGAGTGCTTCACCGAGGCTTTCCATCGTCATGCGCAAGGCGCACTCGGCCTCATCGCAGCGTCGGAGATTTCCTACTCCTTCGTGAACGATACCTACGTCTGGGGCATGTTCGATTACTTCTGGCCGGATTTTGATCCGGATTATGGCGTGACCGGACCTCACCAGTTGCTACCTGCATTCGCGAATGCATATGGAAAAATTTACCTGCAGGCATCCAGCTGGCCTTACAACACCGGCGACAAGATCATTACCCATCACCTCTTCCATCATCACGGTGACGCCTTCACATCGGTCTATTCGGAAATGCCCGAAGACCTGACGGTCAGCCACGACAATGTCTTGTTGGTGGGATTGGATTTCCTCACAGTAACGGCCAACGCGGGAGCGCTCATTGGCATTTCCCGTGGCGGTGAATACCTGGGTTCGGCCACGGCGACAGGTTTTCCGGTGAACGTGACGGTTCCCACGCAGATTCCTGGAAGCAACGTTGTGGTCACCGTGACCCAGCAGAACCACTATCGTTATCGTATGGAAATTCCGGTGGTTCCGCCGGATGGCCCCTACCTGATCTACGCCGACGCGACGGTGCTCGATCCGGACGGTGATGATGACGGCATGCTCGATGAAGCGGAGACTGCCGGCATTGAGTTGAGTTTGGAAAACGTGGGAATTGAAATCACCACGGGTATCAGCGTGGACATCAGCACCGAGGATTCCTATCTGACCATCCTGGAAGGCACGCGGGCTTTCCCCGATATTCCTTCAGGCGGATTCGGCAGCAACATGGATCCCTTCATGGTAGAGCTTGCGGGGAACGTTCCCGACGAACACTCCATTCTCTTCGACTTCATCGCCACCAGCAGCGAAAGCAGTTGGGAAGGAAGCTTCCAACTCATGGCTCAAGCGCCTGTGTTGGAAACTCGTGGCATCGAAGTGATCGATCTGCCCTTCGGTGATGGCAGTGGAACCGCTGATGCGGGCGAGACCATCACCTTGCGTGTAAATGTTGGAAACCTGGGTCATTCCGATGCCCACGACCTGGCGGCCACTCTCAGCACCATGGATATCAATGCCACGGTTCTGGATGGCAGCGCCGACTGCGAATACCTGCCCCAGGGAGGTGAAGCGACCATTCACGCTTTCGAGCTTGAGATCAGCCCCGCCTGCCCCGAGCCGAGAACGATCAACCTCAGGCTCCACCTGGGCAACGCTACCGGCTTTAGTACCTTCCTCGACGTCTACCTTCCCGTGGGTGGCTGGTTCGACGACTTCGAAACCGATCGAGGTTGGACCGTGGGCGCAAGCGGTGACGATGCATCCACCGGCATCTGGACGCGGGTTGATCCCAATGGAACCATCTACGAATCCGTTCAGGTGCAGCCGGAAGACGACCACAGCGCAGACCCCGGCATCACCTGCTTCGTTACCGGACAGGGAAGTGTGGGCGGAACGGCCGGCGAAGCCGATGTGGACGGCGGCAAGACCACACTGCTAAGCCCGGTCTTCGACCTGGCTGGTGCCACCGAGGCAAACATCAGCTACTGGCGCTGGTACACCAATGACGAGGGCAACAACCCCGGAGAAGATTACTGGGATGTTGAGGTCACCGCCGACGGTTTGCAGTGGGTCTCCCTTGAACATGACAACACATCCTTAGAGGAATGGGTGCAGAAGAGCTTCGCCCTGCAGATGTTCATTCCCCTTACAGGGCATGTGCAGATTCGCTTCGTTGCTTCGGACGAAACGAACCCCTCCCTGGTGGAAGCGGCCGTGGACGACTTCCTGCTGACGGCCTTCATTCCCATCGCCACCGACGCGGAAGACGTTTTGCCCGCACGCCTGGCCCTGGGAACCAACTTCCCCAACCCCTTCAACCCGAAGACGACCCTACGCTTCGACATGCCCAGCCGAGCCAAGGTGGAACTGGCCATCTACGATGTGGCCGGGCGCAGGGTGAGTACCCTGATCGACGGTGTCATGGATGCCGGACACCATGAAGTCATTTGGGAAGGGCGCGACGCAAAGGGCAAGTCCGTGGCCAGCGGTATTTACTTCAGCCGTCTGAGCAGTGAAGGCCAGTTGCTCACTCGGAAGATGCTGCTTCTCAAATAAGCGGTATCGCATGAATGAAAAAGCCGGCGGCCTTGATGGTCGCCGGCTTTTTTGAATGTGCTCGTGATTATTTCAACATGACCATGGATCTGGATAGCTCCACCTGTCCCCAGCGAAGCCGGTAGAAGTAGACACCTGCGCTTAGTTGGCGGCCACCTTCGTCTCGTCCATTCCAAACAACGTCGTAGCTGCCGGCCGATTGGGGTTCATCCACCAACTGCTTAAGCAAGCGCCCACCCACATCATAGATACCTAGGCTGATTTGCTCCGAATCCGTTCCTTCGGGAATTGTATACGCGATGCTCGTCTTGGGATTGAAGGGATTCGGATAGTTCACAGCTAGCAACAATCCCGCTTGGCTGGTCGGGCCCTCGTCAATGGAGGTAACCCGATCGCCCTGCAATTTACTCACGAAGATGCTCGCCGGCACACCCACGGTTCCAGTGAAGTAGATGTCTCCCTGCCCATCCAATACGATACCGTTGCCGCGATTGGCTGATCCGGAATCGACACTGTGCACCCATTCGAGCTCGCTGCCATCGCCGCTGAGCTTGCAGACCACAATGGCCGCACCAAAGGTTCCGGGATACATGGGGAAGTCGCTAGAACCCGTGTAGCCGGCAACGTAGGCATTTCCTTGTGCGTCAATGTCGATTCCCTTGCCGAACTCGACTCGGCTTCCACCAAGGAAGCTGCTCCAGTGCAGTCCATCACCATTTGTTGAGAGTTTGCTGACGAAGAAATCCTCACAATTGTAGTCCTGGCCAAAAGGCACTTCGCAGCCGTTGATCGAACCCACGAAGTTTTCCTGAAACGCGCCGGCTGTAGTCGGGAAGTTGACTGAACGCGTTCCGCCTGCGAGATAGAGATTGCCGATAGCATCTGAGCGCATGTCAATCAGGCGATCGTAATCCGAACCGCCAAAAAAGGAACTGAACAGCAAGGTGCTGCCATCAGCGGAAAGTTTGCTGATGAAGATATCATTGGGTGTCGAATCATAGGCATCTACAAGAGGGAAGTCATCGGCATCGCTTCTTCCAGCAATGATGATGTTGCCCTCAGCATCCAAAGCGATATGGTCGCCCCAATCATCATGAGTGCCGCCGAAGTAGCTGCTGTACAGAATCTCGTTCCCCTCGGGAGACAATTTGGCGATGAAAGCGTCCTGGTAGAAATACTCGGGGAAGCTCGGACCCGGCTGATAGGCATCGGGGGTTGTGGGGAAGTCAGTTGAGCCGGCTTCACCCGTTAGGTAGATCTCGTCGTTGGGTCCAATGGCGATACTCTGCCCCGTATCGGCGTAGTCGCCACCGATGAAAGTGCTGTAGGCAATGTGACCATCGGCGGGATCCAGCTTCATGAGGAAGACATCGCGAAAACCGGTGAGAGTTCCATCCATGGGATTAACCACGGGGAAGTCACTCGAATCCGTCCAGCCGGTCACCCAAACATCGCCACGGGAATTCAGAGCGATTCCCGTGGCGTAATCATGACTGTTACCGACGATGTACTGAGTCCAGACCAAGTTTCCAAGTGGATCAATCTTAAAAACCAGTAGATCCAAATGCTGGCCGTCCTGGTATTCCGATGCGATGAGATAGGCGTTACCGGCATCATCCACAACGATGTCGCGGGCATGGGGAATTGTGTAGCCGGGGATGAATGTCTCGAAAAGCGTATTGGGGTTCTCAGCAACAGCGAAACTAGCGATCCCAAATGAAATGATAAGAAGCAGGGAAATCAGGGCTTGCTTGTTCAAGTCCATCTCCTCTCGATGACCCTGGCCTTTGTTCTGAATAATCGGAGGGGTGCTGAGGCTCAGGTCTATGATTTGAATCGGGGTGATACAGAGTATACGCCTGAAATTCAAAGCTGTGACTTTTCTTTCACAGTGCCACTATCGCTTCGGCTAACTATTCCGGGCCTGATTGGCAACTTGTTGAGTTACACCGATCTCGACTTCTCGCTCCAGTTTTCACCGAATGCATGATGATTCGCTTGCGTCCTCAATTTAGCTGTGATCCACTTGCTTGGTTCTCCATAACATTCAGTCGAGCTAATTGTGAGGTCAGCTTTGCAAAACTGGCAGGACAATCGAAGTCAGCATGTTCTGATTCTCATCCTATTATCTTTGCTCATTTTCCTCGGGCGACAGCAAGACAACGGGTTGCTCAATTACGACGACGCCTACTACGCCCAGAAATCCATCGAGATGATGGACAGCGACAATCCATTTCTCGTCACCGTTCATGGGCAGATAATCTACGATAACCCGCCGGTCCATTTCTGGATCACATCGACCTTCTATAAACTCTTTGGTCAGGGATATTACAGCAGCGTACTTCCCAGTGCGCTCTTTGCCCTAGGCACGGTGTTGCTGAGCTATTTCCTCGCCTGGCGAATGTTCGGCTCGGCAAGCTTGGCATTGATGACCGCCCTCATACTGATACTGCCCGGATACTTTCACGACTACGCTCGCCGGGGCATGCTCGACCACACCCTCGTTTTCTTCTTCACCCTTGCACTCTTTTCGGTTTGGCTGGGCAGGAAGAAACCCATCTTCTTTCTTCTGTTCGGCTTGTCGGCAGCCCTGGCAATCCTTACAAAAAGTGTTCTTGGTGCACTCGTCATTCCCGTGGCGATTCTCTTCCTCTTGTTAAGCGAAGACCGCAGGCGCTTACTACATCCATGGTTTTGGGCAAGTATCCTGGTAATTCTTGGTTTGGTCGGAGTTTGGTTCTCGGAAAACTACCAGATGGGAGGATCGCATTTCGTGCGTTCCCACTTTGGGAATCTTATCTCTGCAAGAGTTGTCGAAGGAACAAACTCGTCTTCATTTTCCGCCTACTTCGGCTACTTCAATCTTCTACTTCAAAACTACTGGCCTTGGCTACCTTTCACCCTGTTTGGCCTCTTCCTCGCGGCAAGAAGCTGGCGCAGGGAGAATAAGCCCGCGGCAATCCTCCTGCTCGTTTGGCCTCTAAGCATATTGCTGGTGATGAGTCTTACCTCTAGCAAGATCCTCAGGTACATCCTCAACATTTTCCCGGCCTTGGCGATCTTGAGTGCCTGGGGACTTCACAGCTTTCTATCTCGCAGGAACAAGGTTGAGTTGGGACTCAAAGTCTGCATCGTGCTGGCAATCCTCACCCTTCTCTTGGTCAATGTTACCCCTATCACTTTCCCAGGCAGCACAGGCCTTTCGGAGCATAGCGTTGAGATACGAGCCCTGGCTCCCTACATAGAACTCAATTCCGAGCCTGGTGAAAGCATCATCAACTTCCGTCTGGGGCGCTGGGACCCGCAGAATGTTGTCTACTACTATTCACAGCGTTTGATGGAAATGCCGATCAGAGAATCAGCTGAACTGGCAAGACGTGTAGAGCTGAACCCGGATGTGTTGATCCTCTGCAAGGCGAATCACTATTCGAAGTTGCAAAAGAAATACCCGGGGTATTTTCACCAGATTAAAGCAGCGGGTGAGTATCGCTTGCTCACCTCTGCGGCTCGCCGAGATTCCGTTCGATACGATTAAGCGGCTGGACTCAGAATCCGCCTGAAGAAACTCCACACTCGCCGAATAACCCAGCCAGTGCGGACACAGAAGTAGTAAAGCGGCGGCATGGCCAGCAACAGAAGAACGGTGCTGGAGATCAAACCGCCGATGGATGACAGGGCGAGGTTGTACCAGATATCCTGTTGCTCGGGATCGGCCTTTTCAAAGAGCGACCCAAAGATGGAAGCAATTTTCTCCAGGATGTTCAGGCCTTCAAGGTTGTCGATTTGAACGAGCAAAGGCACAAGCCCCACCACCGTGGTAAGACTCGTCAATAGAATCGAGCGTAAGCGGATTCTCGTTCCACGGGCTACCGCTCTTCGAAGCAGATTCGCAGCTTCGGCTCTGGGAAGACAGAAAAGATCCGAGCCGCCCAGTTGCTTGCTCATTCCCTTGAAGAGGGCGGCATCTTCGCCAGGGTTTCCACCCAACTTCACGCGCAGTATTTGCGCCGCCTCATATCGATAACGACTCACCAGCAAGATGGCATTATTCACGACGATACCAAAGAGCAATACAAGGCCGATGCGGGCAGAGGAATCGAACTCCGACCGAGTAAACCAGAAGACCAGGAACACTCCAATCATGGCCATAAAGATTGAGCTCATCACAATGAGTGGCAGTTCGAGGCTTTCGAAAAGCGCGGCCAGGACGATGAAGATGAAAGCGGCCGCCAGGAAGGCCATGAGGTTGAGTTCGTTTTCCTCATCCTGGGTGAAGAAATCCTGGTTACCTTCCTCGGCCGTATATCCATAGGGAAGATCGAGTGCGTTCAGTGATTTCTGAATCGTCGCCTTCCGCATGCTGTCTGTCCCCACGTACTCCCAGTTGAGGAACACCGTATAGCGTTGATTCTCCCGCACCACTGAGCCGGGTGTCGGTAACGTTTCGATGCTGATCAGATCACCCAGGCGCACCTTCCCTCCACCAGGCAGGGGAATAAGTGCGCCGACGAGGTCCTTGTATTCGAAGTCATCGGAGCCGATGTATGACAGTTGCATGCGCTCTTGCTTACCGTCGAGCATCATGGACAGAGGCGTGTCCACACTGAGAAGCAAACGCAACTGTTGCACCAGATCAAGGACAGACAGCCCATGCTCGCCGAGAGCAATCCGATCCACATTGATCACGGTTTCCTCTTGAACCGCACGATCGAAACGCCGGCCACTTGTTATGCGTGCCCTGCGAACCCTCCGATTTTGCAGCAGCTTCTTTTTAGCTCCCTCTGCAATTTCCGACAGGGTTCCATAGTTATAGCCGCTGATCTTGATTTCGGAGTTCATGATGGAGCCGCCGAAAGCTCCTTTGAAATAGGGTGTATCCGAGAATCCAGTAATATAGACGGAGCTGCCTCCGGTTTTGTCGGCCTCGTCCGTGAGCATTTCGCGATAGAAGGAGGGAACCTCGGTGGTGAGCAACGAATCTTCAAACTCCACCGACAGGAAACACTGACTACCGAAGGTCGTGGCTCGCATGCGCGCCCCTTCGGGCACGGGAAGAAGTCTTTCCTCGAAACGCCGAAGAATTTCCGCACTGTATTTCAGTTCCGTTCCTTCGGGCATTTCCACGTAGAGACTCAAACGCTCACGGCTGGAAAGCCTGAAGAAACCACCCTTGAGCATCTTGTTGGGATAGATGTCTAGGAAGCCCCAGAGAATCAAAATCGCCACGGGCGGCAGGATGATCCACCACAGCTTCTGGGCAATCTGCACCAGACGTTCATAGAAACCCGGGCGCGCTTCCAAGTCGGGAAGCTCGTCGACAAATTCTTCGATATCGGCGGCGGCAATTTCCTCGCGAGTTCCCGGGCTCATTCGACGAACCATGGGAAGAGCCCAAACCTGTTTTAAGACCACCGGAACCCAGCCGAAGGCCACGAAGAGTGAGGCCATCAAGGCTGTGGCAACAGAAATGGCCAAGGGCACGTAGTAGAGTGACAGGCGTCCCGAGAGAAAGATAAAGGACAGGAAAGCCACCAGGGTTGTCAATGTGGTAGCCAAAATGGGAAAGGCCACCTCGCCCGTTCCCGCCACGATGCTTTCCGTGACCACTTCAATCTTGGCCTTCTGCGACAGGGTGCCCCAGGCACTTTTCTGCAAATGTTCCACGCGGCGATGAATGGCGTCGAGCACGAGAATGCTGTTATCCAGAAGCAATCCGAAGCTAACCGTCAATCCGCTGATGGTGATTAGATTCACCGAGATCTTGAAAAAGTAGAAGAGGCTTAGCGTAATGAGGATGGCGAAGAAGATCGATCCTGTGACGATTGCGGTTAGTTTGATCTGCCGAAGGCTGAGGGCCAGCAACACGAAGAGCAGGGCCAGGATGATCAGTGAGCGATAGACCAGACTGCGTAGCTTTTCCTCAAGCTCTTCGCCTTGATCCTCATCCACATGGAGTTCCGCTTCGAAGGGAAGCGAGCGCTCAATTTCAGGCAGGGCCTTTCTCAAGGCGCGACTGACGGTAACGGTGTTGGCCCCGGAACGCTTGTCCACGTTTAGCTGGACCACGCTCTTCCCGTTTATGCGAACCAGGTAAACCGGATCCTCATAGTCCGCACTGAGATCGGCCAGCTCGCCCAGGCGAAACACGTGGCTTCCCCGACGTGTGATCTCGGCTTCCCTCAAGGTCTCGATGTCGATGGTTTTGCGAACCGAGACGATGGTCTCACGGCCCTCCTCTTTCACCACGCCCGCCACATTGATGGCATCCAACTCGGTGATCGCCGTTAATACCTCGGTGGCCTCGATGCCGTAGAGTTCCAACTTGCCGCGATCCAGCTTGATCTTGATTAGCGGCCGGGCACCACCTTGAATTCTCGCGTCGGCCACACCCTCAATGGCAAGTATCTTCGGCGGAAGCCAGGTCTCGGCGCGCTCACGAAGCTCATTGGGAGATAAGGGAGATTCGATACTGGCCGTGAAAAACTGCTCCGTCTGAAATTCCTCGGGAACGTAGGGGTAGACCACCGGCTGTTGAGCGCTAAGGGGCAGATCGCGGCGAAGAGGACCAAGCTGCTCGTTGAGATCCAGTTGGGCGAAGTCGAGACTCGTGCCTCGCTTAAACTCCACCTCTACCGATGATCGGCCCGGGCGACTCACCGATCGAATTGACTCAACACCATGTACCGATCGCACCGCTTCCTCAATGGGCAAGGTGATGGAACGCTGAATGGCTTGGGGCGATGCACCGTTCCACGAGGTGACTATGGTGAGGGAAGGCAGATCCACTTCGGGAATTGCTTCTATCTTGAGCTTTGGAAGTGCGTAGAGACCGAGGACTACGAAGACCGAGAAGATCATCCATGTAACAACCGGATGCTTCAGGAATAGCCGCGTCATGGCGAAGCTTCCCGCTTAGGCCTCAGTCGATGCGCCATTTGATAGAGAATCGGTGTGTAGAAAAGCGTCAAGGTGGTCGTGAGCGCCAGTCCGCCGATGATGGTTATGGCCAGAGGCCGCTGCATCTGCTCACCGCTGCCCAGACCAATAGCCATGGGAAGCATGGCGAGAATCGTGGTGCAGCTGGTCATGAGGATGGGCCTTAGTCGCAGCTTGCTGGCTTCCAAAATCGCAGCCGGTCCGGGCATGCCGCCAGCGCGCAGGCGACGAATGGTGTCCACCTTCACAATGGCATCGTTGACGGAAATGCCGAGCAGGGCAACCACGCCGATGAGAGAAAGTGTGTTGATGCTATTGCCTGTGACCCAGATGGCCAGAGCCGAACCGGCGAGGCCGATGGGAATCACCGCGGCAATCAGAAGAGGATCGAGGAATGATTCGAACTGCGCGGCCAGAATCATGTAGACCAAAAGCACCGCAAGAATCAGGGCCCAAGCGAGATCGCGGAAGCTCTTGCGCATGGCCTCTTGCTCACCCGTTTGAATCAATTCGACACCTTCGGGAAGAGCGTAGCTATCGCTAATAAGAAGTACTTCCTCCCAAACATCATCGAGGCCACGCTTCTGAAGCTCACCGCTGAGAGTAACCATGCGGCGTTGATTGCGACGGAGAAGCTCGCGCACGGGCCGCTCCGTTTCGATGTTCAGGAAGCTTCCCAGGGGCGCCGAACCCCCACTGGGTAATTCGATAGGCGCGGACAGGGTTCGGCCCAGATCGCGTCGCTCATCTCTGGACAGGCGAACTGCAATGTCGATGCGCTGATCGATCTCATTGAAGGTCGTGGCGGCCACACCGGTAACACGATCGCGCAATTCGCGAGAGATAAGCTCGGAGCTGAGCCGCTGCCTCAAAATTTCTTCGCGATTCAAACTCGCGACGAGATTGGGAGAATCCAAAACCCGATCGACCTTGAGATCCACAAGCCCGGGAACTGTTTCGATGAGCGATTTGATATCGTCGGCCACTTCCGCCGCGAGTTGAGGATCTTCGGCGACCACTCCCAGGCTAAAGGGCGCACCATCTCCGCCCAGCACCTCGCGCAGACCCACACCCTCTTCACGGAAGCTGAAGCTAACATCGTGAAGGTCTCTCAAGCGATCGACCACGGCGCTCTGAATGCGGCGCGCCTCGCGGGGATTGTTTCGATCCTTCTCCAGAATGATGGTCATGCGCGTGGTGTTACTGGCCGTGTACTCGTTGAGGGCCGCCAAGGTTTTTTCCGTGGTGCCAATTTGGGAGAACGCGGCGTAGACAGCCTCGTCGGCTTCAAGCCATTCGGCCAGATTCCCAGAGAGGGCACGAGTTTCATCCAGGGAAGTGCCAGCGGTAAGCTCCAGGTCCAGGCGCATGTTACCCGAACTGCTTTCCGGCAGGAAACTACGATCCAAACGGCTGGCAAGAAAGCCACCTGCGCCAAGGCCCAGGAGCAGTAACACAATCATGAGGACTGGATGGGCCAGGGCTCTCACCAACACCTTGTGATAGCGCCCATGGAAACGATCCAGTCCGGCTTGGAAAATGCGGAACAGTCCCCTTGGTTGTCCTCGCAGGTGTGCGAATTCATCGTCCAGCCAGCTGCGCAAGGGCGGAACGATGGCGGCAAAGAGGATCCACAATAATCGGAGGGGCGCGGTGAAGATGCGCACCGTGAGCATGGGCTGCAGAAGCAAGGCCGCTGCGATGGACAGAAGCAGGGAAAATGTAACCGTGAGTGCCTGGTCTCTGAAGAATGCGCCAGCGATGCCGGGCACATAGACCACGGGAAAGAACACAGCCACAGTTGTGAGTGTGGCGGCGATCACGGGGCGCGCCATTTCACCGGCGCCGCGCTCTGCGGCAAGGGCCACCTTGCGCCGCACATTGAGTCGGCGGGAATCCCGATCGGCCTCATTCTCGACGACCTTGAGATCGTCCTCGGTCAATTCGATATCCACATGTCGCCGGATGTTTTCCAAGACCACAATGGCATTATCCACGAGCATACCCACGGCCAGGGACAGGCCACCCAGGCTCATGAGGTTCAGCTTCACCTTTCCGAAGTAGAGCAAGGCGAAGGTGATCAGAATGGAAACGGGAATGGAAAGGCCCACCACGAAGGGACTGCGGAAATCGCTCAGAAAGAGGAAGAGAATGAGAAAGGCGAGGATGGCGCCCCAGAGCAATGACTGCATGAGCCCCTCAAAAGAGGCCCGAACATAGTCGGCATCGCGGGTAACGAAGTGATAGCCAAAGTCGGGATAGCTGTCGGCCAGCACCCCTAAGGCCACATCCACTTCCTCGGCGACTTGAAGTGTGTTGGCTTCCGGCTCCTTGTAGATGAGAATCGATACTACTTGGCTGTCGCCGAGCAGTGTGAAACCTTCGGGCTCTTTGGTACTTTCCAACACTTCGGCCACATCGGAAATGCGAACGGTATTTCCACCCGCGCGCACAATATCGGTGGAGCCGATCTCCTCGATGCTTTCAAACTCGCCGGCAATTCGCAAGCTAAGGTGACGAGAGCCCTGCCGAACTCGTCCTCCGGGAAATGTGATGTTGCTCCGCGCCAGGGCTGAACGAATGTCCTCCAGCTCGATGCCGTACAGTGCGAGTTTGTCAAAGTCGGGTCGAACGAGAATTTCGCGTTCGCTGGCGCCCACCACTTCCGCCTGGCTAAGTCCATCCACCTGCTCCAGGGCAGGCTTCACCACTTCCTCGGCGAATTCACTGAGCTGCTCGAAACGGCCCTGGCCTTCGAGCACTAAAACGCTGACCGGCCGTGCGGTGGGATCCCATCGCAAAATCAAAGGACGTTCGGCGTCCTCCGGAAAATCGTCGCGGAAGGAAACGCGATCCACGGCTTCTCGCAAATGGAGATTGGCGAAATCCATCTGCGTGCCCCACTCGTATTCCACGGTGAGGGCCGAAATGCCCTTTCGCGTTCGAGTGAGAACCGAGCGAACACCTGAAAGCGCAGTGACCACCTCTTCGATGGGTTGGGTAACCAGGCGCTCGAGCTCCTGAGCAGGCACATCCTCATAGAGGGTGATCACCGTCAAGCGCGGATAATTGATAGCCGGCAATAGATCGACGGGTAGGCGGTTGTAACTAAGCAGGCCGATGAGAACCAGCGCCAGAAACAACATGCTTATGGCAATCGGGCGCTGAATCGACCCCCGGATCATTCCTTCACTCCCCCATCCAATTGCCAAGGAATTGTGGGCTTAAGCGTTCGCTTCACCTTCACCTTGGTTCCATGGGTGAGAGTGAGGTTGTCCGAGACGACCACCGGATCACCAACATCGAGGGTTCCGCCCTGCACGGCGCGCTTGATTTCCACGAAGCTTTCATTGCGTGCGCCCAATTCGACATAGACCCAATGGCTGAGTCCATCGGCGACCTTGAAGACCAAGGGTCGTTTGTCGCGGGTGAGAACCGCCTCGCGCGGCACCATGAGACGATCCTTTAGCACCTCGCCGGCAATGGCAGCCCTTACGAACATGCCGGGCTTGATTCGCCCTGATTCGTTGTTGATGCGCAGGAGCGCTCGACAACTTCGGCTATTCGTGTCGAGTATGGGATTCACAATGTCCACGTGCGCAGGAAAGGTGTCGGACAAGGCGGGCACGGCGATGAGCACCGGGCGCCCTTCTTCCAGAACGCCGAGATCCGATTCCAACACATTCACTTCGGCTTCCAGATCCACATTATCAGTGAGGGTGAAGAGATCCTGACTGGCATTCACCCACTCACCCTTGGAAAGACGAAGTTCACTGATAACACCATCAAAAGGAGCGTGAATGCCACAGCGCTCGATGTTAAGGCGCGCACGCTCTTCCGCCGCAGCCGCAGCGGCCAGACCCGTGCGGGAGGCGGCGAGTTCCTTGCGGAACTCGCCCTTCCTCAGGCGTTCAATTTGCTCACGAACATCGCCGCTCATTTCTTGGGTCAGGTTGAGTTCGCCGCCCTCGGCTTCCCAGAGATCTTCAAGATTTTCCTCGACGGCCACCTGGCTCAGGGCCTGAAGGTAAAGCGACCGCGCCTCGCTGAGGGCCACGGAATAATCTCGATCATCCAGGCTGATCAGCAACTGGCCACGGCGCACCCGCTGCCCCTCTTCGCAATGAATCGAGGTGATGCGGCCCGAGATTTCCGACCGAACTCCCACACTGCTGCGAGCGCGAATAACGCCTTCGGCAATAATGGGAATGACCAGGTCGCCGCGAATGACTTCGGCGACCTCCACGGAACTGCTCTTGACCTTCTTGGGCTTCTTCGCCGTCTCGCCTGAGGTGGAATCGGCGGCGAGGCTGTCGGCCTTCGTGCTCCCATCCTCACCCGATTCTCCACAGGCACCGAGGAAGAGGGCCGCGCTCATCATCAGCAAGACAAATAGAACGCCGACCCCTCTCCTACGATTCATTGGACGACCTCTATTAGATTCAACCCGCATCTCCATGAGATCCTCCCAAGACCTTTAGATATTGAGACGATAGCAAATGACGGCCATGGGCTCGGGTTCCTCGTCGGCTTCTGGGTCGCAGTCGCCGCCGCCGCCCTGAAGAGCCATGGCCGCGTCGAGCATACCGGTAACCACGTAGAAGCGATCTCCCACGAAGAAGTAGGCATCGGCACGAGGATCGCCATGTCCCTTAAGGGTGACTTCGCGAACGAAGCGTCCCTTGGAATCGAAGACATCGAACACACCGGCAACGCCATCGGGCAGATCTTCACTGGAGCCATGACTGGTGTTCACCCAGATACTTCCGTCATCGCGCCCATACACACGGAAAATGTCCTGATCGTTTTCCCCGATGACAATTTTCGCACCAGGAACCTGGCGAGTGAAGGCACCGAAGATGCACTCAAGTCGGTCGATCTCCGACTGCTCGCGCTGGCGGTGGTCCATTTCGCGCTTGATCACCATTTCCTTCTCGCCCTGGTTATTCCAGATCGAGACTTCGTACTCACCGTAGGTTTCAGCTACGATCACCTGTCCGTCGGCACCCAGATCCCAGCGATTGACGAAGTTGTCCCAATCCTTTTCGGCGAAAACCGCATTGGCGAAATCGAGGGTGTTCTTGCTCGAGGTGAACTCGGCCAGAATGTTTCCCTCGGTGTCGGCACGCACAAGCTGAACCGTCTGATGGAACTTGCCCTCGTCCTGGAGGAACTGATTGAACTGAAGCATCAGGTACAAGTTGTCGCCCACGCCTCGGCCCGTGCGAAGAATAGTGGTGCTGCCGTCTTCACGGCTGGGAATGGGATAATCGGAAAGGGGATCTCCTTCGAGGGTGAGCCCGGCAATGCGCCCAGGTGCGGTCTGCACCACGCCGAGATTCCCGTCGGGCAGGAAGAACATACCGGAAGGGAAGCGGAATTCGCCGGGACCTTCGCCCTCACGACCGAGGCTGCGAAGATAGACGCCGTCGGGGTCGTAGACCTTGACCTCCGCGAGCTGCAGATCGAGAACGTAGATGTTTCCATCGTCGTCCGCATTGATCGCAGCGATAAGCCCGAAGAACTCGTCCTCGTCGTCGGTGTCGCCGCCAATGCGCCAGAGTTCTTCAAGTTCAACCGTCTTGGCCGACTCCATGCCCTTGGCGGGATTGAGCATGACCTTGACTCCGCCTTCCTCGATTTCCTGACCTTTCCAGGAAGCAGCCTGAACCGGAATGTGCAGAAGGCTGCCGAGAATAAAGAGAGATAAGGCGAGGGTGAGAATGCCCCTCCCAAGATGCCCAAAAGTTCTAGAAATCGGACGATGGTTTAAAGACATAGCTCTGCTCCAAGGGTTCGGGTTCGTCGCCCTGCCCGCGACTTGCCTAATTGATGATGTGTGAGTTGGGGTTGAGTATCGTTGGGGAGCTACGGTTGGTTCAAGCGTCTGTTCCACAAAAAGATAGCATTCGGTGGCCAGGGTGATTTCAGGCAATGTTCAAGCGCCACAACACACAATTGCAGCTATCTGATTGTCTCCCAATGAGTTCCTCTCAAATCATACCCCAACATGGACTCCCACTCCCCGATGAAGCCCTACTGGCCGATATCCATCCCAACAAGTAACAGACTCAAGGATTCTTGATCTCTTTATCCCAAGCGTGGTAAGGTATTTCTTGCGGGCGCTCTACTTTGCATGCTCGCGATCGCGACCTTCGCCGTTGCGGAGAAAGCGCCCGCCGTGTATCCCGACAACGCTCCTTTGATCTCTGAGCGCCAGGGTGGCGACACTGTCGATACCGCCATGGAAATTACCACCATGCCCTTCACCGGCAGTGGTACGACCGTTGGTTACACCAACGACTACGATGCCGTTTGTAACTACACCGGTTCCACGGCTCCCGACGTCGTTTACTCTCTGGTCGCTTGCGAGACCGGATTCCTGGAAATCACCCTTTGCATCGATCCCACCGACTACGACACGAAGCTCTATGTGACCGATGCGAATCTCAACCTCATCAAGTGCAACGATGACTGGTGCAGCGTTCCGGTTTCCTACGTTTCCGAACTGACCTATGACAACGAAGGCTCCGATCCTCTCTTTGGCGTGGTTCCCGTCACTGTTGACGAGACCTACTACATCTTCGTTGATGGTTATTCCTCGGCCTCCGGTAACTACGGTATCTCCGTCACTGGACTAGACTGTGTTACGGCGACCGAAGAATCCAACTTCAGCGTCATCAAGGCGATGTATCGTTAATTCCCTCCTCAAGGTTACTAACGATGACCCCCGGCCCTATGGGTCGGGGTTTTTTTATGCACATGAGTCGAATCAAATTGGAATAGACCTGGGTCGCGAACGCGCGGAACAATAGTGGGAAACTCACCGGCCCACCGAAGGCTAACCCTAAGTCCTAAGTGCCAGCAAGCAGCTCACCGGCAACATGCCCAGGCGTGAGCACGAGATGATTCCCAAGCGGATGATCGAGGAGTTCGGAAAGCTGAAAATCCCGGAGTTGCACATCGACCTGCGTACGGCACAAGGTATCCTCGCATCCGGTGCTCACGATTTCACCTTCGGCCACCCACAGATCGTCGAGAGCCTTCCCTCCTATGCGCAGAAGCGTGACCGGGCCCAGGGCCATGCTTCCCTCCAGGGCTGCGCCAAGATTCGATTCGAAGTGCGAGCGGAGCTTGAACCCATTAACCATTGAGCAAGGGACCGTGCAGTGCGCGAGGGTAAGGGTGTTCGACTCAACGTTCACACGGGCTGGATTGGCCATCCACGACATTGCCCTTAGGCGCTCTTGGACCCACAGCATCGCGAGGGCACTCGGAAGATCGCCTTCACATCCTGCGACAAAACCTTCGTCGGCGAGCCGTGAAAGTGCCAGGCAACCCGTGGCCTTGCGGTCGACCACGAGGTCGAAGCAACGGATAGAGACCGCGTCAAGCTTCAGGTCGTCGATTAGTGTGCGAAGCGCGGTATAGATGGATCCCGACGCAAGAAAATCACTTCCACTCGGTTCAATCACCTGCCCTGCTTGAGTGGTGAAGGGATCCACGAAGGAATTGAGCGACTCAGGTGGGCAGATGTCAATCCGCCTTTCGAGTTCTTCCATTTGGATCTCGACAATCTCGGGACCCCAGACCTCGCTTACAATCGAAGAAAGGGGGCTACTGGTCACGAGCCAGTCGGAAGGTTCCCCCACAAGCCCGATACGCTTTCCCCTGAGTAGCCGACTGGCAGTTTTTTTGGGATAGGCCGCGGGAGCCCTATCGGCAATCCCGCTTGTGTTCGGCATCAGGGCTGCTTGCAGACGCTCTGCGCCCGCACGATCGTCCGGCCCTTCCAGAAAAACGATGCGACCGACTTGGCCGTCCTGCTGAAGTCGCGCGAGGGTTTCGAGTGCGGCAGGAAGTGAGTTGCGGCCGGGATAGGCAATGAGGAGCACCGGCGCATCCGGAGCACCGACACTGCAGCTACGCACATGTTCCAGGATCATCGCTTCGGTGCCGCCGGTCATCACGAAACAGACAATTGGCTCGCCTGGCTCATGAGCATCCGCTGCGAAATCGATGCCTCCCGCATGCTCGAGGATGGTTTCGTACTCGCGCAGAACAGCGCGCCGCTCCTCATGGGAAAGCAGTGGTGATGCGAGGGGCAGGTATTTGAATTTCCCCATCGGTTCCTTAGATGACGTCAAGGATTCGAGCCGGAAGCTATCTGTTCGCCGGATTCTCGTCATCCCCCATCAGCTCTTTGATCTTCTTGTCCTCCCACTGCTTGCCGAAGATGCCGCCATCGAAGAAGACACTGAAGCCATGCAGGGTCAGACCGATTCCCCAACCAAAGAGTGGCCAATAGAACCACCAATCGCCTGGTGAAGTCAGCCAGTTGGTGACGATGAGGAAGAGGTTGACCAGCAGGTAGGCTGCCAGGTGCATGTAGAATCCCCGGAGCTGCTCAACTCTTTCCTTCGCTTCCTCGTATTTCATGCCTTCACTCATCTCGCCTCCGTTTGCAATCGCTTAAGCGTACTCGGCAAATGCAAATGCTGTGGCACTCCTATCAATTCCTGCCAGGAATTGTAATTTGCTACACTTTACCTGCCAACCCATGTCTTCGTAGCCGACGATAGCACTGGAATATGTTAGAATGGTACCATCTTCTGAGCAATGCGCCCACTCGGACAGGTAGGATATCAAATGAGAAATCATCTGATCATAATCATCCTGATTCTCTCTCTCAACATATTGGCCGAGGCAAGACCAGTGGTCATGATGACCGGTTACTGGTCGCCCACAAGCGAGATGATCTATCGCTTCAGCAACGACCCCGTGTTGAATCCAGACGGTTGGATCGGTGAAAACTGGGAAGGCTTCGGCTACGACGTCTACGCCTTCTTCCCCGCATTCAACAAGTGGACACGAGAGTTCGAAGTGGACTATCAGGCGACCTGGAGCGATTTCTGGGCCCGCACCGATGAGTTTCACCCCGAAATCATCATCAGTTTCGGCGCTGGTGCCGGGCCGTGGGAAATAGAGGATGACGCCCATAACCGGACGGGTTGGTATCCCGACGATGTACCTCCATACTATCCGACACCCAATCCGCCGGACAGCACTCTGGGCGCCAACCAGCCCAGGTACTCCACGCTTCCCATGATCGAGATCCGCGACGCCGTCAACGCAGAGACGAGTGTCCACGCCTGGATTGATTACGCCGGCAACCCGGGCAACTTCCTCTGTAACTACATCGCCTATCTCGGCATGTGGTACCAGAACATGCACGCCGACGTATTCGACGAGCACTACTGCAAGGCCGCCGGCTTCATTCACGTCGACGGTTACTTATCCGTAGCCGATGCCACAGCGGCCGCCGAAGTGACCCTGCGCAGCACACTGCAGTATTTTGCCGACCAAACCAGCGCGGGTGATTTTGCCAGCGGCGCTGCCGAGTCCTTCAGGCTGTCCAACTATCCCAATCCCCTCAACCCGAACACAAGCATCAGCTACTACCAGCCCGGCAACTCGGCACATCAGGTTCAGATATTCGATGTGACGGGCAGGCTGATCAGAAGCTTGAGCGCGGGAAGCGGTTCTGTGGGTCAACAGTCAGTGACCTGGGATGGAAGAGATTCGAATAATCAGCCGGTTGCTTCGGGAGTTTATTTCTATCGCCTGAACCATCCTTCCTCGCCCACGGGGAAAATGGTGGTGGCGAGATAAGGCGGCACATAGAGTTCTGTTTGTCTGCAAGGAGCTTCCGCAATTCGAGCGCATCACGATGCAACAGTCTAGTAGAGCACCTTGAACTCACCGAGCATCATTGTCCTTAAGGTTTTCATCTTCATGGTGAACCTCCCTTCCATAGCAGTTTAGCGCAATCTGGACAGGGTGAGAGGTCACATTCCGCTTGAGAGACCGCCTTCTTAAAAATTCTATGGGCGTGTATGGAAAGCCGGCCCTCCTGGAAACAGTCGCATGATGATAATCGGGGAACGAAATGAGAACGGAAACGGCCGCCCATATGCGGCCGTTTGTCTCGCTATCATCCTATTTGATATTCAATAGCTCTCTAGAGCGTGGACATTTCATTGTTGTCGAAATTGCGTCCATAGAATTCCATGTAGTCAACTTTGCGCTGCAACGCATCGATAACGTTGCGGCAAAAATTGATCTTGGTGAACTTCTGGGCGCTGCCGAGCCCTCCTGGGCTGAAGACGTTGATCTCCATCAGCTTGTCACCCACGATATCGAGACCGACCAGGAACATCCCGTCCTGAACCAGCTTCGGGCGCACGATCTCTGCAAGGCGCAGAGCCTGATCAGTGATTTCGGCGGGAGCGAGCTTGCCGCCGGCGTGGATGTTCGAGCGCATGTCGCCACCAGTGCGAACTCGTCTGAAGGCCGCATACTTGCCCTTTACCCTCAGGGGCCGCCCGTTCATCATGAACAGCCGGACATCGCCCTCGGCCGCAGCCGGCAGGTACTCCTGGGCGATCACAAAACCGTCCCTGCTGACGGCATCGATCATCTGATTCAGATTCGGAATATCATCCGGACGCACCAGAAACACGCTGGCGCCACCGGACCCCTGCAGCGGTTTGAGAACGATGTTCTTCATTTCCTTGGCGAATTCCTTGATCTCGCGGTTGTCCCTGGTGATCAAGGTGACAGGCCGGACCTCTTCCGGGAAAAGCTGCAGGTACATCTTCGAGGAGGCCTTGGCGAGGCCGTTGGGATCATTGACCACGATGACTCCGCGACGCATGGCCAGACGCCCGAATTCGGTCGCGACGACGGAGGCCCAAGGACGAGTAAGAAAATCGTCGGAGGGAACGTTGCGCAGCATCAAGACGTCGAGATCGTCGACGGTGATCCGCTCGTTAGCGCCCTTGCCACCGACGAGATCCTTGAAGAAACTCGTATTGGAACTGTACTTCTTGGCCGGGAAAGTACGAGCTCGTGCCCGATTGTACTCGTCGGAATCATAGGCCAGGTCGCCAACGCCGAAGTAGAATACTTCGTGCCCCATGTTGACCGCTTCGGTGGCAAGGCGCACGGTCGTGAAACCCTCTTTTTCAACGGCTATGTCGTTGACCAGAAAACCGATTTTCATGTTGCTATCCTTTCAATAGATCGATGACCTCAGCGCCGTGACGCAAGCGGTCCATCCGAGCTAGGGAATCGGGCTGAGACATGTAGCGGGGAATCAAGGGTGGTTGAATGAGAACTTTGCGCCAGGTCAACTCACGGACGATGGGAATGTGTTCGATTGCGATCTTGCCAACGAAAAGGGGATCCAATTCGCCACCCTTACCAAGATACCTGAGAATTTGCTGTAGACCTAGCAAATAAACCGAATCCTTTGTCAAGCCGCCACTTCGGTGGGTACGCACGGTTATCATGAAAGCTGTCCTGTTGGCGAATCCGTAGGTGTTGCGAAGCAGACGATACGTGTCGATGAAGGTTGCGCCATCGAGGAGGCTTCGAGCCGCAACCACTCGACCCGCCAAGAGCCGCAAACGCGGTCGACTCAAGCCGCCGACCAGATACTCGGTGAGAACCGCCAGACCTTCCTGGAGAGCGTCATAACCGGCGAAACCGGCGGCGAGAAGTCTCAGCTTCTGGGCCCTGCCGTTGTGATAGGTCAGTACATGGGTTCCGATCTCGTGTTGAATCAAGGCATCGACCCTCGAGGCCGGTATTCTGGATCTGGAATCCACCAGTAAATTCCCGCGCGAGACAAGCAGTCCGGCCACATCCGAACGGACCTCGACCTTGGCCGTCACTTCCGGCCACTGTTCCTGGAGGAAGGCGATCTCCTCCCGTGCGCGCCGGGCAAAGGTCTCGGCGTCCAGCAGGCCCGGAGCTAAACGTGATCCTTCACGGCTGCGCGGAGGAATGCGCTGCAACAAATCGACGGCCAGTTCATGGAGATCGTCGTCTACCGTTCCGAAAAGCTGGACGCTCTCGGGCAGAAAACGCGGCGTGTTACGATCCTGGAGCATGGTAATCTGGCGGTCGATTTCATCCAGCCGCTGACGGAAGACGAGGGCCAGGGCGGGATCCTCGATCCGCTCCACAGGCGCCCGGTAAAGTTGGCGTTTTAAAACGGCGGGATCCGAAAGCTGGGGCCTGTAGTGGAAGGCCGGCTGCTTCTGAAACTTGCTTCTATTGAAAGCATGCCAGGCCTGTTCGCCGTTGATCGGTGTGAGCTGAAGAAGAAAATGATAGGACTGGGCCGTTTCCGCCAGAATCCTGTCGGAATCCCAAACCGCCTTGACCACGGCCCTTCGGCCCAGGACGTGAAAATGGGCCGGGTCCGCCTTGGTATGAGATATGGCGAACTTGTAGAAGAAGCGCCGAAGGGCGATGGACAGCCTGCGGCGCAGCTGGTTCAAGATCCAGGGATAGGGTTCTCCGGTTTCCGGGTCGAAGAAAATGGGCCCAACTTCAAGCCCGTAGGTCAGGCAGCCGATTTCTTCCGCCTGATCCGCGGAGATGAGGGGCGGCAGGCCGCGAGGCCATCGTCTGACCATCTCTACCGTGGTCACTTCAGCACGCTGCTTACCAATTTTGATCTGCCTGAGAGACTCGTCGAAGTCGTCCGTCAAGTGCTCAACTCCGGGGGTCTTCGGTGCGAAGATCTTGAAGGTGGGCCGCAGCGCGAGGCCAGGGTCTTCCATCGAAGTCTCTGGGCGGTTTCCAGCCCAGATTTCCAGGATCAGGACTCGATCGAATTTCGCGGCGAGGTCATGGGTCACTGCCTTTACCAGCCGCCCAATTCCCTCTTGCTGTTTTCGCTCGGAGGAACAGACAAGGTACGAGGCCTCGCTGGTTACCAGTCGACCAGTGGCCTGATCCTTCGTCTTCGTTGGGCGTCTGTAGACGCAGAGAAAGGGCAGCGGACGATCTATCGCCAGCCTGCCATTCACCGCGAGGGTGCGGCGGATCGGCTTGTCTTCGGCAAGCCGTTGACGGACACCCTTGATGAGAGATTCCATCGATTTGACTGATTTGTGGTTTTTCAAACCGTCGTCAACTCCTCATGAACGCCGGCGAGGGTAGATCGTAGGGCTTTCCCGATCTCGGCGACCAGGATTTCGTCGGGTTCGCCCGTCCACTCGTCCATGAAAAACTTTTTGACCTCCACGGACAGTACGCAGGCTTCTTCGGGAAACCGGCGATGGGCCCAGGCCGCATGGGCGCCCCCCC
>RRYU01000401.1_pt1 | contig 40230 bp, 36 predicted proteins | sample 2162651 | NCBI WGS metagenome assembly RRYU01 (sample SAMN10267283, study PRJNA491782) | microbial mat metagenome | isolation source: biomat in the production well | place: Japan: Minami-Kanto gas field, natural gas well KTG3 | collected 2017-06
TGGAGCTGTAACGGTAAGAACCCCGGCTTTAGCCGGGGGAATCTATGAATATCTGATTAAGTCGGATATCCAATAAACCAGTAAAAAATCAACTGCCTTTAAATACCCGGTTAGAGTCATTTACAGGGTGTTTGGAGTGCAGTAGGGAAAACACCCCTGTATGGTTGGAAGAACCCTTATTTATATTGGGATCAGGTGTGATTAACCTGTCAATTTTATTAGGCAATATTATATAATCATCCCGCCTGACTTCAGCTAACTAACCACTCAATATTCAACAATGAAAACTGCCAGATGAAAACAGAAAAGCGTCATATCCAGATTATGGACACCACACTACGTGATGGTGAGCAAACCCAAGGAGTCAGTTTTTCCCCATCAGAAAAAATACAGATCGTGCAGGCACTACTTGCTTCATTGCAAGTTGATCGTATTGAGGTTGCTTCTGCCTGTGTTTCCAAATATGAAAAAGAGGCACTTCAAACGATTAATCGTTGGGCTGAAGATCAAGGCTATGCCGGTTGTGTAGAAATACTGGGATTTGTTGATCATAAACGCAGTGTTGACTGGATCCTTGATTCGGGAGGCAGGGTACTTAACCTGTTGACCAAGGGCAGCGCCAAACACTGTCGGGATCAGCTGGGAAAAACCCTGGCTGAGCATGTCAGTGATATTAAACAGACCCTGGATTATGCCTTTGAAAATGACCTGAAAGTTAATGTCTATCTGGAAGACTGGTCAAATGGCTATGCTGATAGCCGAGACTATGTTTTTTCCATGATGGATGAGCTTAAAGATCTTGGCATCGATCATTTCATGCTGCCAGATACTTTAGGGGTGATGTCTCCTGATGAAGTGTATGACAGCATCAAGGATATGGTTAGCCGTTACCCACAGGTTAAGTTTGATTTTCATCCACACAATGACTATGGATTGGCTGTTGCCAATGCCATGGCTGCGGTAAAAGCCGGGGTGAGCGGTATCCATTGTACAATTAACTGTCTTGGTGAACGCACTGGAAATGCATCACTAGCGGAAGTCGAAGTCGTGTTACGCGACAAAATGGATGTGCATACCTCGATAGATGAAACCAATATCGTACAGGTCAGCAATATGGTGGAGAACTTTTCCGGCAAATGGGTATCCGCCAATGCACCGATAGTTGGTGCTGATGTCTTTACTCAGACAGCAGGTATTCATGCTGACGGGGATCAAAAAGGCGGATTGTATGAAACGCGCCTTAGCCCGGAACGATTTGCCCGAAAGCGTAGTTATGCTCTGGGTAAAATGAGTGGTAAAGCCTCGCTTGCAAAAAACCTGGAAGAGCTGGGGATGTCATTATCAGCGGAAAATCAGGCAAAAGTTCTGAAGCAGATCAAAAAGCTGGGACAGAACAAGCAACAGGTCACGTTATATGATCTTCCTTTTATTATTTCTGATGTGTTGGAAAGCCATGACTACCATCATATCAAACTGCTCGATTGCGCGATCAATAGCAGTTTGAAACTGGAATCCACAGTCAGCATTATGGTTGATATCAAAGGAAAAACCCATCGTTCATCCGGCTCGGGTAACGGTGGTTTTAACGCATTTATCGACGCCATTACCAAAGTGTTAAACCCTTATGATTACACCCTGCCTAAGCTGACCGACTTTGAAGTACGTATTCCCAAAGGAGGGAATACCTCTGCCTTAACCGAATGTATCATCACCTGGGATACGGGTGAGAAAACAATCAAAACACGTGGGGTGCATTCGAATCAGGTGTTTGCGGCCATCACAGCAACCATTCGTTTGATTAATATCGAGTTGCATAGCAGGGAATAATCAAGGCAATACCTGGAAACCTAGCCATACAGACGTCGAGTCAGTTTGGTTTTATGTAAAATAGTGGTCGCGATCTCTTCAATGGATACCGCACTGGTATCCAGAAATGGTATCTGCTCCGCACGATACATCCCCTCTACCGCGCGCACTTCATATTGACACTGGCCGATAGAAGAGTAACGGCTATCACGCATACGTTCATTACGAATATTGTGCAAGCGCTCCGGAGAGATTGTGAGCCCAAATAGTTTCTTTTTATATGGACGCAGAGCACGAGGTATACCCGGTTCATCAAGGTCATCCTCAGTGATGGGATAGTTGGCAGCATAGATCCCATATTGCAGTGCCAGATAGAGACAGGTGGGTGTTTTACCTGAGCGTGATACCCCAACCAGGATGACATCTGCTTCCGGGTAGTTGTTCAGTGTGGTGCCATCATCATTCCCCAGTGCAAAGTTCACAGCGTCGATACGCGTTTTGTAGTTGGAATAACCGCCAATACCGTGTGAACGTCCGATGGCGTGGGTTGAGTGAGTCTCCAGCTCCTGTTCCAGTGGATTGATAAATGTTTCAAAAAAATCAAGCATCAACCCATGACTGGTTGCAATGATTTCACGAATGTCATCGCTAATCAGGGTACAGAAAAGAATAGGGCGGGCACCGTCATTAATCGCTGCTTTATTAATCTTTTCAACCGCACGTAAAGCCTTCTGCCTGGTTTCGATAAATGGCAGCATGGTTTGTTCGAACTCAAAGCCTTCGAACTGGGTTAGCAAGCTATGCCCCAGCATCTCTGCCGTGATACCGGTACGATCAGAAAGAAAAAAGACAGTGCGTTTGTTCATAATCCAGATATTACCCCTGTTAAAAAGGTGGTGCATCCATGCACTCTAAAGACTGTCCCTATGAGGAGTCTAAATCAATGTTAACTAAGACTGTTCTGCAAGAAACAGACTGGTTTGTACAACTGTATCCGGATTAAGTGAAATACTGCTGATTTTCTGCTCCAGCAACCATAAAGCCAGATCCGGATGATCAGAAGGACCCTGACCACAGATCCCGATATATTTACCCTGCTCATTACATGCCTTAATGGCCATCGACAGCATCTTTTTTACTGCAGGGTCACGTTCATCAAACGCTTCTGCTATCAGGCCGGAATCACGATCCAGTCCCAGGGTTAACTGAGTCAGGTCATTTGAACCGATAGAGAATCCATCAAAGTACTCAAGGAACTGATCTGCCAACACCGCATTTGATGGGATTTCACACATCATGATAATACGTAAACCCTCTTTACCACGCTCCAGGCCATTTTCAGCAAGAAGATCAATGACCTTTTGTGCTTCTGTGAGAGTACGTACAAACGGGATCATGATTTCAACATTGGTAAATCCCATCTCTTCACGCACTTTTCGCAAGGCTCGGCACTCCATCTCAAAGCAGGGACGGAAATCAGAGGAGATATATCGGGATGCACCCCGGAAACCGATCATGGGGTTCTCTTCGTGAGGTTCATAGTGATCACCGCCAAGCAGGTTCATATACTCGTTGGACTTAAAATCAGACATCCGCACAATCACGGGCTGTGGATGGAAAGCTGCAGCCAATGTACTGATTCCCTCGGTGAGTTTTTCGACATAAAAATCTACCGGGCTGGCGTATGCAGCGGTCAGTTTTTTAATTTGTTGCTGGATCTCCTCAGGCTGATCGTCGAATTCAAGCAAGGCACGTGGATGAATGCCAATCATACGATTGATAATAAACTCCAGCCTTGCCAGACCTACGCCAGCATTGGGAATGCCGGCAAAGTCGAAAGCACGATCCGGGTTGCCCACATTCATCATAATCTTCACCGGCAGATCCGGGGTATCGTCTGCCGAGCTGGTTTTTACTTCAAAACCTAAATCACCTTTGTAGATAAAACCGGTATCACCTTCAGCACAAGAGACGGTTAGCATCTGTCCGGTTTCTATTTTGCTGGTAGCATCACCACAGCCGACAACGGCCGGGATCCCCAGCTCACGTGCAATAATTGCTGCATGACAGGTACGACCACCACGATTGGTGACAATGGCTGAGGCGCGTTTCATGATCGGTTCCCAATCGGGATCAGTCATATCGGTGACCAGGACATTACCAGGCTTAACCTGATCCATTTCGGAGATACTCATAATCACTTTGGCAGTACCAGCACCGATCTTGCCACCTATTGAGCGCCCTTCGCAGATCACTTCACCTTTGGATTTTAGGCGGTAACGCTCTATGACTCTTTTATCTACCCGACTTTGCACAGTCTCTGGTCTTGCCTGAACGATATAGAGCTCACCATCTTCACCATCAAGAGCCCATTCAATATCCATAGGTCGTTTGTAGTGTTTCTCTATAGAGATCGCATGTTGTGCCAGAACGCTGAGCTGTTGATCATTGAGGCAGAATAGATTGCGATCAATCTCATCAACATCTACCGTTTTAATGCTGTTCTCAACATCATTATCATCGTTGTAGATCATTTTGATCGCTTTGCTTCCCAACGTACGACGTAAAACTGCCGGGCGTCCCGCTTCCAGGGTCGCTTTGTGTAAATAGAATTCGTCTGGATTAACCGAGCCTTGAACCACGCATTCACCTAAACCATAGGAGCCGGTGATAAGCACGACATCGTTGAAACCGGATTCGGTATCCATGGTAAACATGACACCACTAGCTCCGATATCAGAGCGCACCATGCGCTGAATTCCGGCTGAGAGATAGACATCATGATGGGCGTATCCCTGATGGACGCGATAGGCGATTGCCCTGTCGTTATACAGTGATGCAAACACATGTTTTACCGCTGCAATGACATTATCAAGCCCGCGGATGTTGAGAAAGGTTTCCTGTTGACCGGCAAAAGAGGCATCAGGCATATCTTCGGCCGTTGCCGATGAGCGAATGGCCACTGCGGGTTCACCATGCTCAGACATCTTCTGATATCCGGAAGTAATCGCATTTAACAGTGCATCAGGAAAAGGTGTTTCAATAATCCATTGACGGATGGCGGCACCTGCTTCAGCCAGCTTGCGCACATCATCCACATCAAGAGAGTTGAGCAGGGCATTGATTCGATCATTTAGCTGCTTATGCTCCAGAAACAGCCGATAGGCATCAGCTGTCGTAGCAAAGCCTCCAGGCACCTTGACACCCATACCGGATAAATTGCTAATCATCTCCCCTAATGATGCATTCTTTCCACCTACACGCTTTACATCGTCCATTCCCAAGGAATCGAACCAGATAATGTATTCGCTCACGTTACTCCCCTCATTTTTTGCATTTGTCTGCTGGTAATGTTTGAACGCTTGCTTTATATCAGCACGGCATTATGCCCTGATGCAAAATCAAGCGTTCATACTTAACTGATGATGACTACAACTACTTAGCCTCTCTGTTGTGGCAGGCCTCTTTTTTACTCCCACTACAGCTGCAACTACTACCACAGCCGCCCCCTTCCTCACGATGAGCACCGAATTCCGGATGGTTCATCGAGTAAATTTTTGTCAATCGCTGGATTATGATCCAGGAGATCAAAAGCAGTGGCACAACTGTCATTGCAATAAGATATTTGGTTATCACAGCTAGGTTAGCCTCCCATTCCGGCAAAGCCCATGAATGTAAGTGATAAAATTCCACCAAGCATCAGGGTCATTGCGGCACCTTCAGTAATTGAGGGAAGGTTGGCCAGTTCCAGTTTTTCACGTAAACCAGCCATCAGTACTATCGCAATAATAAAACCGCCACCAGCACCCAGACTATAGGCTAGAGACTGCACAAAATTGTAGTCCTTGAAGGTTTGGAACAGAGCCAGACCTAGAATGGCGCAGTTGGTGGTAATCAGTGGCAGAAAAATTCCCAGTGCCCGAAACAGTGTAGGGGAAAACTTTTTCAGACTCATCTCTACCAGTTGTACCGTGGAGGCAATGACTGCGATATAGGCAATCAGACGCAAGAATTCAATCTGATAACTCACCAGAATAATGTTAATAAAATAGGCACACACTGAACTGATGAACATCACAAACGTAGTCGCCAACCCCATGGAAAAGGCGGTTTTCAGTTTGCCGGAAACACCCAGAAAAGGACAAATGCCTAAAAAGGCTGCCAGTACAAAATTATTGATGATCAGCGCATTCAGAAAAATAAAGCCCAGTGATTCACCTTGCATGATGTGCCTCCCTGACCATGTCAGCTTTGGCTGACTTACGCTTTTTTAGCCATGCAAACAGGAGCAGCCAGCTACCCAGGACAAAGAATCCACCCGGAGGCAATATCATCACCACCCAGGGTTCAAAGTTTTCACCAAACAGGGGATAACCGAGCAAAGTTCCTGCACCAAAAATTTCGCGCACACTCCCCAGACACAACAGGGCAATGGTAAAGCCGATACCTACACCCAGTCCGCTTACCAGCGAGGCGCTGATACGGTTTCTTGAAGAGAAGGATTCTGCATGCCCCAGTATCATACAGTTCACTACAATCAGCTGAATAAACGCACCTAAAGCATTGTAAAGATCCAGCGAAATGGCCTGAATCACATAATCGACGATGGTGACAAAGGTAGCAATAATCACAATGTAGGTTGCAATACGTACCTGCTTCGGTATGACTTTGCGTAATAGTGAAACCATCAGTCCGGAGCACAACAATACAAAAGTTGTTGCTATGCCCATGGCCAGAGCATTAATCGTGGTATTGGTGACTGCCAGAACAGGACACATACCCAGCAACATCACAAAAACCGGATTCTCTTCCCAAATTCCTTTTAACAGGGTATCCATAGTGACAGGTGTTTGCTTCTCCTTCATGATGGATCACCTCCTGTTATGTTTTGCAGTTGCTTGATTAGCTTTGGTAATAAAAACTGTGCGCTACCATTAAGTGCCTTGCCGATAGCCTTGGATGAAACTGTTGCACCTGAAATGGCGTCAATCTGCCATGGTTTTGTTTTTGTGCCATGTTTCACGGTGACAATATCATGTGCCAGCGCACTTTGATCTGCATTTAACTGTGCTGCCAGGGCATCAAAGTTTTTAACAAACTCCTTATCCTTGTAGATTTTATCGCCCAGTCCCGGAGTCTCTGCGCTTTTTAATACCTTAATACCGGTTATACATTCACATGCAGGGTTGTAGCCATAGAGTAATTTAATCACATCAGCATAACCCTGTGCGGCAGCTTCAGCTGCAATGCCTGCGAGCTCTCCCTTGTTGTTAAAGCCGGCATAAATCGTTGTGCCATCACTTTGAGGGGGGAGGAGCTGGTTATCGTTAATAACATATGAATTCCAGCTAACCGCACCGGGCAGTACCTGATAGATCGCTTTTTCCACTGCTATACGCTGGTTTTCTGCAATGAATGGCTGAGTGAATTGGTATACCAGAACCACCAGAAATCCAGAAAGCATTGCAACCAGTGATAAGGTGATAATCATTTTGCTGCTGTTAGCAGGTGGCGGTCTCTGTATTGGAGACTGTTCAGCAGGGGATGATGAAGTATCATTCATTTGCCACCTCCCCCTGTTTTGTTGGCTGTGCCATAAACCCGTGGCTGGGTAACTGATTCTATTAACGGAGCCATTGCATTACCGAGTAATATCGCATACATCACTCCTTCAGGCAGTCCACCAAAGTGACGTATCAACACTGTGACAATACCAATAATTAATCCGTAGAGGATCACTCCCATAGGTGTTACCGGAGTGCCAACCATATCACTTGCCATAAAAACGGCACCCAGCATCAAGCCACCGGAGAATAATACGAATATAGGAGAAGGGTATTTATCACCATTAATCAGGAAAAAGATCAGCGCGGTAATAAAAGCACCGGTGAGGATGGAGGCAGGAATACGCCAGTCCATCATGTTACGTGATACCAGATATACACCGCATAGTAGGATTAATAGTGCCGAGGTCTCACCCGTTGAGCCAGCAGTCATACCACTAAACAGATCCATTGAGGAGGTAATCATGCCATTAAACTTCCACTCGGATAATGGTGTTGCACCACTAAAGCTATCTACGCCGCTTTGTTTAATCCACTCACTGACATCGACCGGTTTCATCATCGGCAGTGACCAGGTTGAAGGGATAAACTCGCTAAAACGCCCTGGTGCATAAGCGGGGGTCCAGGTAGTAATGGCAACCGGAAAAGCAGCCTGAACAAAGGCTCGACCTATCAATGCCGGATTAAAGACATTAAATCCCAGGCCACCAAAGAGGACTTTGCCCAGCGCAATGGCGATAAAACCGGCAACCACACCCATCCATAACGGGAAGCCGGGCGGCAAGGTCAGGGCCAGTAAAATGCCGGTAATCGTGGCGCTAAAATCGCTCAGGGTACTCTCTTTACGTCCTGATAAGCGGGTAAAAAGTGATTCGGTGCCCAGACAGGAGAGTACCACCACAATAATGAGTGCCATCGCACTCAGACCAAATTGATAGATGGCAAAAAGAACCAGTGGTATTAATGCATAAACCACGTTGCGCATGATTTGTTCAACACTGGCACCATCATGTAAATGGGGGGAGGTTCTCAGTTCGACCAGAGGTTTTTTTTGTGAACTCATGCAGCTCTCTCACGGTTAACCGATTTGGCAATTCTAAAATATTGCACCAGCGGGATATTGGATGGACAGACGAAGCTGCAACTACCACATTCAAAGCAGTCGTTTAAATTAAACTCATCTTGCATCACCTCATATTCACGCTTGGCAGCAAGACGTCCCAGGTGCGATGGGTTCAGACTCATCGGACAGGCATCAAGACAGCGCGCACACTGAATACAAGGGTAGATACGATTATTGCTACTCTTCTCTTCCGCCATCACCAGAATACCGGAAACAGGCTTGGTAATGGGTACATCCAGAGAAGCTACCGAGTTGCCCATCATCGGTCCACCAAGAATCAGGCGACTGGCCTCACCATAGTAACCGACCTGTTCCAGAATAAAGCGCAGTGGTGTACCCATGGTAACCAGATAGTTACCCGGCTTTGCAACCGATGGCCCTGCTATGGTTATTACCCGCTCAATTAACCCCTGACTCATGGGAAGTAGTTCACCCAGTTGGGTCAGAGTTGCGATATTGTTGACCACAACGCCTACCTGATAAGGGAAGCCACCTGATGGTACCTCTTTGCCCAGTAGGGCGGTAATTAACAGCTTCTCGGAACCTTGCGGATATTTGGTTTTAACGACTCCCACTTCAATTGGATCATCTGCTTGAAGTTTGGAACGAATCATCTCTACCGCATCCATTTTGTTATCTTCTATTCCAATCACAGCATGTCTGGCACCGGTTATCTTCAGTGCCATTTTGATCCCTTTAATGAGTGCCTGCGGTTTTTCCAGCATCAGGCGGTGATCGGTAGTCAGGTAGGGTTCACATTCACAGCCATTAACGACCAGAGTCTCGACCGGATTGCCTTTGGGAACCGACAGTTTAACGTGGCTGGGAAAGCCCGCACCTCCAAGACCAACCATACCAGTGTTTTGAACTGCCTCAATGAGCTCCTGTTCATTCATCTCATCCAGATAGGTTTCACTGCCATAGAGAACCCGTTGATTGGATGCGGGGTGGGTTTTGATAATAATTGCTTCAGTTTTGGGACCCCGGGCAGTCGGGATTAGTTCAATCCCGCTGACAGTCCCGGTAACAGGTGCATGCATAGGAACCGATACAAAGCCATTGGCTTTGGCAATTGGTTCTCCACGTACAACCTCTTGTCCTTTGGTGACAATCGAGACCGCAGGTGCCCCAAAGTGCTGTGATAGCGGGATCATCAACACTGGCGGAAACGGCAGGCGTCGTACCGCCTTGCTATTGGTCTGCTCTTTCTCCTGGGGTGGATGTACCCCATGGGAGAAGCTCTTTTTAAATAACAGATCCGTCAGTTTCATGATTGGAATCGCCTACTACTGAAACTTCTCTGCACGTTTAATGAGTTTATCGATATTCGCCTCATTCAGATTAAATGGTGTTCCCGGGTGTATCACCTCTGCAGTACATTTTTCTGCAGCCTTAACGATATCAAGATAGCTTCCTGCTTTAGGGTTTACAATAATGGCTTTTTTCTCATCGTTATAGGCAAAAATCGCCGGATTGATCTCCACACATTCATCACAGGCAGTGCATTCAGGCGTTTCTATCCAGACCGGCTCATAGTCGGCGGGCGCTGCGGCACTGCCGGGTGACGCTGCTGGTGATGCTGTCAGTGTACTGCCAAGGGTAGAGACGTTGCCACCAGCGGCCATTGCCAACAGAGAGGATGTGAGTTTCTGTGCCATATCAACCCGGGTTTGTTCAACCAGCTGATCTACATCAACAGCATGGGAAACTCCAGCAAGTGATTTTAACTGCCTCCAGAAATCACGCCGTTCAATAGTGGATGTTACCAGCTCCGCGGTTACCAGAGCCCGCATAAGACGGCCTTTGTGATCGGTTGCCCAGATGAACGGGAATAGTCCTTCACGCTCATCCTCATCCATATCGATAAAGTCAGAGATCAGTACCATGTTGTCGTTCCATGTCTCTGGTGGAGCCTTGCGGAACTGTTTTGAGAATCGACCTTCGGTAAGCGCAAAATCAGCAAAAGTGAAAGGGAGAGTCATGCTCGCCTCTTTGCCATTTTGATCGATATATTTCAAGTCATAGCTAACCCAGTCACTATCAATGGACGGGTTACCTTCAATACTGCAACCATCTTCAAAGGTGATGCCCAGATCCGGATTGTAGGAGAAGCTGGGGTAGGCGCGAGACTCCAGTGCCATTTTACTCTGTCTGGCGGTGGCATCATCGGCCACGCCATGCTCAGGCTGACATACGGCATAGGTGTTAAACAGGGCAGGACGGCGTGAGTTCATGCCATCGATAAAGCCCTCAATCATGTGATTAATATTACCCAGAGTACTTTGGTGTACAAAGGTGGTGCGATGTGCCATTGCAATCACACTCATCTCTTTACGCACCTCCTCCTTGCCCGTGGCATGTTTGCCAAATGGGGTCATGTCTGCTACCTGACTAATATAGGTGGAAGTACAGGCCTGACCACCCGTGTTGGAGTAAACCTGAGTATCCAGTACCAGCACCTTGATAGGCATGCCCGACATCATCATCCGGGAGAGATTCTGGAAACCGATGTCATACATCGCACCATCACCCCCGACAGAGACAACAGGCGGGCAAAGTCTATACTCTTCATCACTGAACTGCTTCCAGTTAAAGTAGGTAAAGAAACTGTCATGGATCTCCGGGTTATACTTACCGCTTAGTTCAAGCTCGGCGCGACGGATAGCCTTAAAGCCATCAGCCATTTTAACCATGTGTCCTTCAAACAGACCCATCGCAACTGAAGGTGAATCCTGGAATAGATTACTGGACCACGGGAATGGGTATGGGTTGAACGGGAAGGTTGAGCCCCATACTGAAGTACAGCCGGTGGCATTGATCATCCCCAGGTTGGAACGACCGGTTTGGGTAGTACCATGAGTATATTGCCATTTGAGGTGTTTGAGTTTTTCCAGTAACTGGGTGATCTCCTGCAACCACTCACTATCAATACTGGCACTGGAACCATGATCGTCCAGTCCCTGTGACAGGCGGGACAGGGTCAGGTCTTTTTCCTGGTGTTCTGCGACAATTTGAGTAATTGCGCTGGTATCACTCAAGTCCATCGGTTCTACCAGTTTCATCCGAATATGTTTTTCCAGTCCGATGATTAACTCGTCAATGAGGTTTAAGTGTTTCTTTACCCGACCTTGCATCATTGCGGTTACGGTACTGGTAAATAGATGAATAATGGACTTCTCTCCACAACCCAGACAGGAACCATCACCACATACCATCGACTCATAGGTGCTCTTATCCAGAAAGATCGTATCGAGTGCGCCGATCTTCTCATCAATATCATCGACACGAATATATTCGGGTGAAGTGGTAGGCAGGGTTAACCAGTAGTTCCACTCATCACGCAACTTTTGGGTGCTAGCAGTGGTTTGTTGTTCTGCTATCAGAGCGTCATCATCACAAACATCAAGACACTCCATACAGCCTTTACAGGTATATGGGTTAATGGTGATGGAAAAGAGTCCACCACTGCCCTTACTCTTTTTCTCTTTATTTATAAAGTAGGGCTTGGTACTGGCAAACTTGAAGTCGCCGATAATACCTTCAAAACGATCCAGCTCTACCGCCAGGGTGTTTTTATCATTTTCTTCCAGTTCCGACTCAAGCAAGGTCTGCTGAATCATTTCTTTTAACAGGACATTGACGTTTGCACTTTCGCCCGCTTCAGTAACTGCTTCACGCAGTTTATTTTCCAGGGTACGGGCTGCACGGCGTAGATGACGTGTCGGCATACCGCCGCGTTCAATTTGCTGAATAGTCGATTCAAAAATTTCAGAAATGGAGTTTACCAGACCCGGAATGGAGCTATCGGGACAGACAGTGTAGCAATTACCGCAAGCGGTGCAGTTTTCAGCGATCCAGGTAGGATGATCAAAACGGATGGCCGTCATATCACGGAACAGACCTGAAGAGGCCGGAACCAGTGATAGGCCGATAAACGGGTCAACAATATTGTCGTTACCCTTGCCGCTCATATAGAAGCTGCCAGTCTGCTCCCAGAAGCGGTGAATATCGGAAATTCGGGTCTCATTTGCTGGAAGCTGCTTCAGCATCACCGGTAGATGAGACTGACGTTTTAGCTGTTTTTGTGAAGCATTACTGACACTCTTTTGGGTAATCTCATTTAACTGCTCAAAGCCACGGCGCACTACTCGCAGGTTATCTTCAACAACGCGTTTACCTTTGCTACCAAATTTCTGTTGTAACTGATCCTCTATCGCACGAAAGAGTGATTTTTCATTAAGCTTGGCTGTTTCCATAACTGGAGATGCTGCAAAAAATGCCCCCTGGAACGCAATGCCTTGCATACGGAATTGCAGCTCAGGGTTTGAAGCCTCTTCACGGGCGATTTTGAAGGCATCAATATAAAAGACTTTGATATCATTTTCTACGATATAGCGTTGCCCATGCAGTGGGAAGCTCTCCCAAACCTCCTGTGCTGTTTCCAGTGAACTCTGGATGATGAGTACACCTCCTTTTTTCAAACCGGCAACTGGATTGGAGTGGCCAAATACGTTAGGGTCAGGTGAGAGAACCACATCAACGTAATTATATTCGCAGTTAATCCGAATTGGTTCTGGTGCAGCAGAGAGGTAATAGGTGGTCGGTTGGCCTTTTTTCTCCGAGCCGTATTTAGGATTGGCTTTAATATCAAAATCGAGCAAATCAAACAGAGTCATAGCCAGATTTTTACCGGTGGTGATTGCCCCCCAACCACCGACTGAGTGCATCCGTACCGTGATCGCTCCTTTAGGCATCAGATTGGGATTTTCACTCCCACGCAGTGCCATCTCTTTAATCCGTGGATAATGCTCGAGTAACTCTTCCTGATAAAGTTCCTGTTTAGGAGAGTCGGCAGTGTCATGAAGAAAATCGACAGACAGATAGAAGAATTTCTTATGCTTACCACCTGGCAGCATATTTTCGATTGCTGCGATAAGACCTTCCGGCTGTAAGTCACGCGATCCTAAACCATAAGAGCCGGAGTAGAGGCGAGGGGCATCATATTCAGTTTTGTAGATTTCATATTCCGGATGCGGGGTATCGCCATCTTTAAAGATGCCGTTTTCAATCGACTTGGAAACCGCCGCACGTACCTCGCGTACCATCGGCAAGTCTTCAGCCAGTGGCTGATCAGTTCTTTCGAGTACCACAACGCCTGCTTTTCCTTTCAGTGCCTTACTGATCAGATCACCCGGGAATGGACGGAACATGGTGAGGTTTAATACCCCAATCTTTAACCCGCGTGTTTCGTTGAGATAATCCGCCACGGCATGTGCGGTGGAGATCATACTGCCCTGACCCATAATGACATAATCTGCGCCTTCGATTTTATAGGTGCTGATACGGGCATAATGGCGTCCGGTCAGCTTTGTAAATTCAGCCATAACCTGATCACATAATGCAGGTATATGTTCAAAAAAGTAGGGGCGTTGTGCAGCTACTGCCTGCATATAGGCATCCTGATTCTGAACAGAACCGGAAGAGACGGGATTATCCACATCCCATATCGCAGGAATTCGTCGACGTTTTTCGCCAAAGAGCATTTTTTGTGCGGGAGTCGGGCAGGGGATAATGTCATCGGGGCGACCAAGGAACTCTTTAATTAATGCTCGCTCTGGGACGTTAAGCGACTCAATAAGATGGGTGGTTAAAAAGCCATCCTGAGCTACTATGCCTGGAATCAGTGCCAGCTCTGCCAGTTTATGACCCATTATATTCAGGTCGGCTGCTTCCTGTGCACTATTTGCCATTACCTGAAAGAATCCGGTGTCATCAACACAGTGATAATCATCATGAGCACAGTGGACATTCAAACTCGCCTTGGTGATAGCACGACAGCCCATATTCAAAACATAAGGCAAGTGTTTACCAGAGGCGGCATAGAGCGACTCATGCATAAATGCCACACCCTGTGCAGATGAGAAGTTGGTTGAGCGCAAACCAGTCATGGTCAGACCTGCAGTTACCCCTGCAGCGGCGTGTTCACTTTCTGGCTCAATAAAGATCAGTGGACGATCAGAGATATTAACGTGACCATTACCCGCTTCAACCGCCCAGAACTCACCCATTTGTGTAGATGGCGTGATGGGATAGGCACCTGCAGCATCCGTAGATTCACGCTCGCACATAATAACGGCTGCGTTTCCATCCATTGCCTGACGGACACCGGGATACTTTACTTCTGTCTTTGTACTCATAATCGTCTTCTCTCTTTTACAAATTCTGATCTAGGGGAAGGCAGATCTAGTAACTGCGTGGTAGCGGCTCTTTGCGATAGATCTTTTTCGCTTCAATCCCTTTCTTAATGGTATGGTCATCCAGCCAGACGATGGCACCAGTAGGACAACGCTCAATGGGTAATTTGGAAGCCAGACCATTTTTTTCATAATCGATAATGGCCAGATTATTCTGCATGGTGATGAGTCCCTCAGGTGCGTCTGCAGCACAGCGCCCGCATGCAGTACAGCTCACTTCACAATCGGATTCGGATTCATCGGGGTTATCAAGGCTCTTGCAAGCGATCCATAACTGATGGCTTTTGGGCTGAAGTGAAAAAAGATCCTTAGGGCATACATCGACACAGTCACCACATGCGGTGCATTTATCTTCATCGACCTGAGGGAGACCAAACCGATCAAGTACGATTGCGTCGAAGTCGCACACTGTTGCACAGTCACCTAAACCGATGCAGCCCCAGGAACAACTTTTACCGCCGCCGGAAATTAATGCAGCGGCACGACAGGATTTTAGACCCTCATATCCAGCTCTGATGTATGCAACATGAGAACCGCCTGCACAGGCAAGACGAGCGATCTGTTTTTCGATATCGCCAATATCTACCCCAAGATAGTCGGCGATATCCTGATTCAAATCGGCACTATTAACAGTGCACTGTCCTGGAGTGACTTCACCATTGACGAGTTTCTCCGCAAATGGCCGACAACCAGGTGTTCCACAGGCTCCGCAATTGGCGTGTGGAAGCATTTCATCCACTTCATCAATGCGGGGATCTTCATAGACGTAGAGGCGACGATTGGCAACAGCCAGCAGAATCGCCAGAATAAGACCAAGCCCCCCCATAAACAGGGTTGCGATAATGGTACTTTCGATATCGCCCATCTCTCCTCCTGTAGTGTCTGTTCAGTTATTTTTTTATATGACACTTTTATGAATTTATGATTTCATCGGAGTGTATTGGCTGTTTTAATATTTGAAAAGTAAATTATTTCAATCATCTGTATTAATTTTTATAAAATAAATAGTTAGCATTTGGTTTTTATTTTTATATACTTACTATTAGTGACCTTGATGCAGGAAAGAACCATGTCAAAGATTTCGCCACTATATTACAAGCAAAATCGTCTGAAACAGCTTCGTGCCTTCTGTTTTGCGGCTCGTACAGGCAGCATTTCACTCGCCGCCGATGAGTTGTTTTTAAGTCAGCCGTCGGTGACTTTGCAGATTCAGGCGCTGGAACGGGATATGGGGATCACTCTGTTTGAGCGTCGTGGACCCCAAATTAAATTGACGCCTGAGGGTGAAGTTCTTTACCAATTGTCGGATCCACTGGTCGAAGGGATTGATAAATTATCTGAAAGCTTTTCTGCATCATTCGGAAATCTCGATAGCGGTGAGTTAAATATTGCCGCTGGTGAGTCAACCATTCTTTATATATTGCCGGACGCGATTAAACGATTTGCTGAAAAATATCCTCGTATCCAGATTAAACTCCATAATGTGACCGGTCGTGACGGGATGGCAATGTTACGTGCGGATCAGGCAGATTTTGCTGTTGGTTCTATGCTCGACATTCCGGAAGATATCATCTACCGACCCAGTATGAATTTTGACCCGACTTTAATCACGCCTCTGGATCACCCACTGGCTGGTAAAGAGAATATTCGTCTGGAGGAGATCAGCCCCTATGGCCTGATTCTACCTCCTAGCCATTTAAGTACCTGGCGTATGGTTGATCTGGTTTTCCGTCAACATAACGCCAGTTACCATGTGGCACTTGAAGCCGGTGGCTGGGAGATTATCAAAAAATATGTTGAACTGGGTCTGGGAATTTCGATCGTGACCGATGTCTGTTTGCGCGATAATGATAACGTTGCACGTATGCCGCTAGGACACTACTTCCCGCAACGTAGTTATGGCATTGTCATGCGTCGAGGTAAGTTTCTCTCTCCACAGGCAAGACGCTTTATTGAAATGATGGATCGTGAATTTTTTGATGAGGTTGCATTAACCCCGTCAGAGCCCTAAGAGGGGGGATAGTTTGTATTATCAGGTATCTCGGAGTAGAACGTAAACAGGTTTTTTCCTGCATGCTTTGAGTAATACATGGCCTTGTCCGCTTTTTTTAATAATTCGTCCACGTTATCCCCATCCTGTGGATAAAATACAACACCAATACTTGCATAGGTGGGTACTTTGATAACATCGCGGATAGCAAGGTTTTCTGCCATAGAGTTGGTGATTTTACTGCATACCGTTCTAACATCTGCAACCGATTTGATTTCAGGCAGTAAAATGGCGAATTCATCTCCAGCAAGGCGTGCAACGGTATCCGCTTCACGAATGCTCTTCTGTAAGCGATTGGCAACTTCAATCAGTAGCTGATCCCCTGCATGATGACCATGATTATCATTTACCCATTTAAACCGATCCAGATCGATATAAAGTAAAGCAAACTGGTGTGACTCACGTTGTGCAACACGTAGTGTCTGGTTAATACGGTCAAGAAAGAGATTCCGGTTTGGTAAACGTGTCAATGCATCATAGTTGGCTTTATATAAAATGGCCGACTCAGCCTCTTTTTGTTCGGTAATATCCTGCAGGGTTCCTTCTACCTCAACTAGTTCACCGACAGAGTCTTGCGGTATATCCACTGTCACCAACAAGTAACGAATGTTGCCATCTTTGGTGTTTATCCGAATAGTAAAGGGGGTGATTTTTAATTGATGCGCAATCTTGTTTTGCAATTCTGTAATCAACTCCCGATCTTCAGCTATGGTTTTATTGAAGATCTCCTTAAAATGGATCTGTTGTTGCTGATATGGGAGTTGCAATAGATGATTGAACACCTCTGAGCCATGAATGTGTTGTGTGTGCAAATCCCAGTGCCAATTACCCAGTCGTGCAATATGTTGTGCCTTCTTCAGTGCTTGTTCTTTTTTTGAAAGTGCACTATTGGCATCTGAAAGTTGATGTGTGCGTTGCTGAACCTTTTGTTCGAGCTCTTCATTAATACTGGTTAACTGGCAGTTTTTGGCTTCAATACTATCGAGTAGGGAATTGAAGTTGTGAGCCAATAACCCGACTTCATCATGTAGACGCAACTCAACACGTCGACTGGATGATTTGTCTTTGTCAACACTCGATGAAAACTCAAGCAGTTGTTGAAATGGTAACAGGATGTTTTTTGAAGAATACCACCCCAATACGACGGCGATCACAAATCCTATCAGTGTTAAAAGAATGTGATTATTTTTAATCTCTGTGATAACACTATCAAGAATATCGTATGGGTAGGTGAGTAGGATAGAGCCCTCCATCCTTGGGTCCATCGAGGTGATTTTTGAAGCATTTGCAAGATAATTAACACCATAAATTGGCAGGTTATTCACAGCATCATCACTGTTGATGATTTGCTGATAGTCGAGATAGGATAGTGGTACATTATTTAACCGCGAGCTGTTTTTTACGAAGGTCGTAGCCATAACCGCGCGCTGACGCACGATTGTAATGTCAACCGGGGTGTCCTGTTTGATATTGTTTAACAGGGTGTCATTGATGGTATATCCCAATAAGATATAACCGAGTAACTGCCTGGACGGACCAATTCTGAATTCATTAATCGCATAAATGAGGAAGTTGTCAAAGTCAGAAATAACGCTGTGTTTGCTGAGTTCTCCAGTTTGTATTGTATCCCGAACTATCTTCCAGGTAACGAGTGACAAACCTTCTCTTGTCGGGAGTGTAGCATCGAATAGTACCTTTCCATCTGGATCCAGCAGGATGACCTCATCTACAGCAGCTTCGAATTTAAGCTGATTCAGTTGTTTGCCAACACTCAAACGATCTCCTTTTAACAGTGCATCGGTTAAATCATCATCATAAATAAAATGCTGACTCCAGATCTTCGCCATTTCACCAACCAGATTTATGGTTCCTTCGATCATCATTCGAGTGGTTTTAAAGTGCTGACTGATGGTTTTTTCAAAACTCTTTTGTGCCTGATACTCTGAGGTGATGTAGCCAAAGAAAGTTAGCAGTAGCACAATCATAAAGATACTACTGATGATCTTGGTCGAAAGCCGCTTATAAAATGGTAATTGCATCGATTAATTTACTGCTTTTTGCACCGGGATAAAGTCTGGATAAAAACTTTTAAACTGCTCTATTGCCCACTCCAGTGACTGATCATCATGGCAGCCGCCATTTTGACAGGAATTTGGCATTTTACTTTGCTCACTCTCCATTGGAGAGATGATTCGAAATGCATGGCTACGCAAGCTGAAGAAACCGCCTGTTTTTACTACATAGGGCATATGGCAATCAGCACAGCTCACTGCTGTAGACGGGCAGGGTGTATGAGATTTGCCAGTTTTAGAACTTCTTTTTTCCATATCATTGATATGGCAGGTGGCACAGATACTCTGACCGTCACCAAATCCCGGATCGTGTTTATCCCGACCATGGGGTTCATGGCAGGCAACACAGGTCACACCGAAACGAACGCTATCCAGTGTAGGTTTGCTATCATCACTGCTCAGTAAATACTCCGTTGAATGACAACGTAAGCACTCATCCGTCAGTTTGCCACGATCACCATCCTTTTTATACTTCTCTACCAGTAATGTATGTGCCTTGGAGTGTTTGGAGAGATTCCAGTCACTGAACTCCTGATGACGATTATTCGAGATCCCTGCTCCCCACCAGTATTTACCCTTTTTATCACTTTGTACTGTTACAGGGTTGAGGGCATCATTAATATTTTCATTTGGCATAAAGTTGATCGGGAAATTAAATTTCTCCTTACGCTCAACATCCCCGGTTTTGTTTTTGCCACGATTGTGGCATTGACCACATACCGATGGCGATACTGAACGAATAATATCATTTTCAGTGACGACCATTTTTTGTGAATAGTCATGACAGGCTTTACACACTGGCTTGTGTTCAATTTGGCGATTTTGTACATGTTTGCTGCCTGGACCATGACAGGCCTCACAACCGATACCAAATTCGGAAAACTCCAGAGTATTGGGATCAAAACCGGTTGTATGACAGCCATTGCACTGGTAGGACATTTTGGTTTCATGCCAGTCATTGACCTTGTAGGGTACCCAGCGCTTTTGTATGACATACCATTTGGCCGTCAGGGGATAGTATTCACCCTCTATCATTTTTACATAGACCTGTTCCCAGCGGTTGCCGACAACGTATTCAATGTCATCTTTTTTAAAGGTGACAGCAGGATCCTTTATAGTGAAATCACCGAGAATATCAGCATCTGATTTAACTGGACGGAACATGTGTGGATGCAGGGTGTTGTTTTGCCAGTTATGGTATTGATCCTGGTGACACTCCTGACATTTGTCCGAAGTGACATATTCTGCTGTGGAACTGATCTCTTTATGTAAAAAAAGAATAAAAACAGCTGTGAGGATTAATACACCCACAACAACTTTGGTAAAAAAGGCCATATTTTCTGATTTTGTATGATTTTTGATAGCTTTATCGTAGTAGATAATACTTCCATTGCAAATTAACCAGATAACTTGTTGTAATATTATGCAAACAGCAGACTCAAAATCAGAAGTTAGCGCCAAATAACCATGTAAAAATTGATGATTTGCACTGCAATTGGTAATAATAGAGCTATACTTTTAGAAACTCTGAACGGCTTTACGAGACCATTGTCATGAATCACTCAGCCCGGTTTTTGTGCATCACTTTGGTTATCCTGTTGCTGAGTCTGACTAGTGGCTGTACTGAAGAGAGCGTTTCCTCCTCAACATCAATCTCTGCTTCAGATAGTGCTGGTGCAGCAGTGACTACCAATATGCTGTATCAGCATTCACTTTCACTTTCCGGTGTAATTAGCGATGGCACTTCTACAGCTGGGGCGAAACCCTCGGCGAGGAAAGCCAGAACTCACTCGATTTATCAAGAATTAGCATCGCTTCTGGCAAAGGCCAGGGATGTTTCTGTGCAACCAGCATTTGCGCCTATTACTGCAAATTGCGCTACAAGTGGAACCAATTCCCTGAATATCACTCTTAATCCCTTTGTTGCCACGATTACAGCATCCAGTTGTAATAATGGGGTCACAACCATATCCGGTACAATGACTATTTCTGGTACCAACACCAATACCAGTTCTTCTTTAACGGTACTTTTGGGTGATGGTGATACTGCTGTAGAAACAACAGATTATACCGTGACTGAAAATGCCACATCCAAAACTACCATTATGAGTATTAGTGCGACGGTGGCAAAAAACAAAACAACCGGAGTGAGTACCCTAACCCTGAATGGGGTGATTAAAGAGACGACCACAACAACCATTGCAGAGGTTACAGCAAACAATTTGAATATGGTGGTAACATCACAATCGACCACAGAACAGGTGGTGTTAAATGGTGATATGATTTTTGCAGATAACAGCACCAATGGGGATAATTTTAGTGCCAGTTTTAATAACTTTTCCAGTATGGTCTATAACGCAGACAGCTCCTATGAGTTATCAGGTACAGTCACTCTGACATCCACATCCAAACCCTGTTTGGATGGTTCATATACATTAGCTACGCTTACACCTATCGCAAATGGATCGAATGGTGAGCCGACATCAGGAAAATTAACTATTAATGGAAACACCCTAGAATACTTATCAAATGGTTCAGTACAGGTAGCGGACAGTACAGGCTCTCACATCTATTCACCAACTGAAATTAGTGGGGATATTTGTAATACACCATAGTGGTAGCTGGTAGAATGTTTTTAGATATTAAAAAGTATTTAAGTATTAAGGAGTAACAAAGATGATTAAGACAAAAGTAGTCAGTAGCATAATCATTTTATCAGCAGCGATGATGATGAATGCTTGTGTGGAAAGTTCCTCATCAGTCTCATCAACCTCGTCTCCTACCAGCTCAGGGAGTAGTGCCGGGGTTGCATCAAGTGCACCGATGATCGTACAACAAACAGTTACTCTCTCCGGTGTATTAAACTCAGCAAGTAGTCTCGCTGGAAACAAGCCCAGCGTTTCCGCAGAGAATCAGCGTCCGCTATACCGGACACTGGCAAAAGCACGTAACAAGGCAAAGAATTTTTCAACACAACCATCTTATGTTTCATCTAGTGGTAATTGTTTAAATGGTTCTATGTCAACTGATGTCAATGATACTTTAACAAAAATGACATTTACTTTTTACAATTGTAATGATGGTTACACAACTACTAATGGAACGATGAGCATGAGCTTCTCCGGTAGTATGTCAACCATTACCTTTGGAGATGGGGATACTATTGCAGAAGAGAGTGATTTTGTAGAAACCTATTCTGATGGTTATAAATCGATTATGAGTATGGTTATGACCGATACCAGTAGTACCGATGGCAGTTCTGGTACTGCCTCGGTGAATGGTATCATGAAGGAGGTTGCAGCGAATGGCGATAGCTTTGAATTGATCGCGAGTAATCTGAATATGAGCTTTTCTTCGACAGCGACTCAGGATATTTCGACTATGAATGGCTCAATGAAGATGACTGATACTGCCAACACAGAAGATAATTTCAAGGCATCATTTACCAACTACACCATTAAAAATAATGCAGATAACAGTTATGAAATGTCAGGAACTGTGACGATATCTGAAAGTGCTAGTGATTGTATGAATGGCAAGTTTACCTTTACTACCATTGAGCCAGTATTTGATGATCTGTACTACAACCCGGTTGGTGGCAAGATCACTATTAATGGCAATACTGTTGAATATTTCCAGGATGGTTCAGTACAAATCACTGATAGTAGCGGTTCAGTAACAACATATACTTCATCAGAACTTTCTGCCAATGTTTGTGCTGCGGCATAAAAAAATCATCTAACACCAAAGGGGCCTGATGGCCCCTTTTTATGCTTTAAATGGTGATGTAGAGCATGTCCTGAGAGCTTTAGATAGGATATATTGATTTTTATTTAACTGAAGAATCAGATGAATCAAAATCGTGGTAGTACAAGAGGTGTTGCGGGGATTATTCGTCATCTTAAGGGTGATGCAGAAATTCCGGATAGATTTCGCCACAACGTGCTAGCAGGACAGATACGTTATATCTACGATGCTGTACCAGGTACGATCTTTGTATCTGTTTCTGTTTTTACGATTATTTTTGTTCTTTTTTATAAACTCATACCGCTTTTCCAGTTAGTAACCTGGTTTGTTGCGGTTTTGGGTGTCTATCTGTTTCATTACCTGATCTATCTGCAATTTAAAAAACTGGATATTCATGATACCCAGATGCATACATGGACATGGTTGATCATGGTCGGAATATCGCTTGAAGGAGTAGTATGGGGATATGCAGGGGTCAGTTTTTTTTCATGGGACTATCCTGAGATCAGTATGCTGTTGTTACTAGCAACGGCGGGTTCTGTTGCAGCATCTTTTAATACCCATTCTGCTTATCTACCCGCCTATTTAAGCTTTTCATGTTTGACTGTTTTTCCGCTGGCAATACGACTCATTATCGAAGGAGGAAGTAATAACGTTATTCTGGCACTATTTTGTATCTTTTTTATCCTGGCATTAGTGACGGATGCCTGGACTGCCCATCGCCATTTTCGTCAGGCAATTGTTTCACGCCTGCGGGTTGAGGAGTTAAATAAAGAACTTGATAAAGAACGACAGCAGGCAAACAAGGCACAAGAGGTTGCAGAGCAGGCAAACATTGCCAAATCAAAATTTCTTGCTTCTGCCAGCCATGATCTCAGACAACCCCTGTATTCGTTAAGGCTTTTTATTGATGTGCTGGGGCAGCGTTTACCAGATAAGGAATACAAGTCAGTTATAGATAATATCAACAGTGCTTCAGCCTCACTGGAAGAGCTATTTAATGAACTGCTTGATCTATCCCGACTAGACGCCAATGTGATCCAGCCGGAGTTTAACCATTTTAAGTTAAACGATCTGTTTATTCGGCTTGGAAATGAATATGCACCCATGGCAGCACAAAAGAATTTGTTGCTACATGTTGTGCCGACCTCAGTGAGGGTAAGGAGTGATCTGGTCTTGTTAGAGCGGATCCTGCGTAATCTGATTTCAAATGCCATTCGATATACTTCTGAAGGTCGTATCCTTATTGGATGCCGCCGTGCAGGAAGATCAGTCACTATTCAGGTTCTGGATACCGGTGTTGGAATTGAATCTGAGCAGCTAAAAAACATTTTTAAGGAATACCATCAACTGAATAATCCTGAACGTGATCGCAATAAAGGTTTGGGTTTGGGTTTAGCTATTGCCAGTGGTATGGCGAAGGTAATTGGATCAGAAATTAAGGTACGATCCAGGCCAGATAAAGGTTCCTGTTTTTCAATAACCATTCCATTAAGCGATCACACGATATCCCAATATGAGCAATTCCGGGTTTTACTGGATGATGGTAATATTTCACAGGTTAGCATTCTGTTCATTGATGATGAAAAAATCATTCGCACGGCTATGCAACAGCTGTTTGAGCAGTGGCAATGTAAGTATCTCATTGCCGAGGATGTCGATGAGGCAATGCGATTAATTGATGCTGGCAGTTTTATGCCGGATATTATTATTAGCGACTATCGTTTACGTAATGGCAGGACTGGTGGCGAGGTGATCACAGTACTACGTGATCACTTTAATGAAGATATCCCTGCTATTATTGTTACCGGTGATACTGCCGTGGATCGAATACAGGAAGCACATCAGTTTGGGGTAAAAATTTTACATAAACCGGTTAAATCTTCAGAACTGAAACAATTCATCACTAGTTTGTTGAGGTGAATCTTCCCGTTCATTCTTGATGCTGTTATTTATGCCAGGCCATTTTTGATGGAGGAAATACCAGCCGGGTGCCACAAAAATTGTATCGTGAACCGGGTTTTGCATGTGCACGATAACTGCTACGTTGCTGGATCGGCTGACTATGAATACTGTATCCACGCACTGAATACTCTGTTTCATCCATACCCGTTGAACGTGCTTCAATATATTCGGAAGTGTTATAGCCGGTATAGGGATGAAACAGGTTGGCACACCACTCATAAACACGCTTAAAAGAGGTGATCGCTTTAGAACGTGCTGCCACCTCCCACTGATATTCATGCTGCACTATTGCACCTTCATAGCTACCACCCAATGTAGAAACCCAGTTTGCATATGCTTGAGCCTCAAAATAGCTAATGCCATAAATATAATCATCTGCGATTAAATCATAGGGCCCATTCAGGCCTATACCATACCAGTGTCTGGCACCATCCTGTCTCCAGTGATTGGGGTGTTTAGCCACACCCTGAATCCATTGCCAGCCTATATCACTCCATAATGTTCTCTCGTTATAGCCACCTGCACGGATAAAGGCTAGAAATGCGCCGTTAGTGACAGGTGTTTTATCAATTCGAAATCCACTTAATTCAACAACATTGGTAGGAAGCTCATTGTCTTGTGCGGATGGGTCATCTTTAGCTCCAATACGATAGTGCCCCTGATGAACATCTTCATGACTGATTGATGGCTGTAATTCCTGCATCGGGTTTAAAACAAGATGTGGCTCACCCAGGGACAGGCGACGCTCACTTAAGAGCATCAGCATTTGTTCACAGATGATCGCTTGCTGCTGTAACACAATTCTAAGTAACTGTTCATTCTCAAGCAGTGGATGAGTAGGTAGCTGTCCTGGATTTGCCAGTAGCATCAGGTGATGATCCTGTAATTGCATGGCCCAGCTAAGTAAATGTTCACGTGGGGGTAGATCATCGCTGTTGATCTGTTCAATATTAATCTCATGTGCAAAAAGGTGATTAACCCTCTGGGTGATGTCATTATCCTTTTGTACTACTTCCCGAATCCAGTAACTCTCCAGGTAGACAGCTCGCCCATATAACCACGCCAGTGAGGGTAAGGAATGGTTATAACGAATATAGCTATCTGGCTCCGGAATTGATTCCAGTAAGTAACGCATCATCTGATGTAGGCCGCTAAGCTGGCCGAGAAGTTCGTGTCTGCTCATGTTTGATGAGATTCGTTTATTAAATAAGGATGGGAATAGTAGCGGAGTCTGACCATTTAAACAAAATCCTCCATCCGTCAATGGTGTTTAAATGTATTTATTGTACAATCCACAACCTTAAATCTGTGAGGCACTATGCTCGAATCTCTCTCTTTTCTTCAACTGCTAATGGCAACAGTCATACTGCTTCTGGCATATATAGTGCGCGGTATCACAGGGTTTGGTTCGGGTTTGATTGCGATACCGTTACTTGCATTAATGTTACCGTTATCACTGGTGGTGCCTCTGGTTGGGTTGCTTGATTACATTGCATCGGTGAGTCATGGTCTTAGCCAGCGACGCCAGATCCTGTGGCACGAGATTATGCCATTATTACCCTTTACCCTTATTGGTGTAATTGCGGCGTTATATCTTTTCACTCAGGTTGACTCATACATCCTCACACAGGTGCTGGGTGTTTTTATTCTGTTATATGCGCTCTATTCGCTTTCAGGTTACCTACCCAAATGGCAAACAGGACGAGTCTGGGCTGCGCCTGTCGGTTTGATGGGCAGTATGGTAGGAACCCTTTTTGGAACAGGGGGACCTTTTTATGTGATCTATCTGCAATTACGTGGTCTGAACAAAACGGCCTTTCGAGCCACGATTGCAACGATATTTTTACTCGATGGTGCCAGCAGGATTGTGGGGTATACCATTGCCGGATTTTATACCCGCGATACGCTTATCATGATGATGGCAGGGCTACCCCTGATGTTCATAGCAATGTTTATCGGTGGGAGAATTCATACCGATATTACACCGGAACATTTCAAAAAAATCATTGGCTATATTCTGATAGGATCAGGTTTATCTTTACTACTACGTTAATCAGGATTTTTTCGTGTCATCACACAAATTGAATCAGCAAGAGCTACAGCTTTTACTCGACTTTTTTCCCACACAAATCAGCGAACATCAAAGACTTACTTTTAGCCGGGCTAAAGGATATCTAACAGCATTGGCATTGTCACCCGTTGCCATTACACCTGATAAATGGTGGGAGGCGATTAAGGCATTGCCCGAGATTCACTTTGAGTCAAAAGAGCAGGAAGTTAAATTGTGCAAAGTATTAATCAAAATTGATGATTCTATAAAAGCGACGCTTAAAGCCGGAGTAAACCCAGTTCCAGATTACCAGGATCTTGCCAGTGTAGACTCTGGTTCAAGCTCTGTAGAACAGTGGTGTGGCGGTTTTATGGATGGGGTTATGGTGTGTGAAGATATCTGGTTCAGCTTAAAGGATAAAAAACTTAAAGAGGATCTGGAACTTGTGTTTGGTGTTATTGCGCTGGTTGCAGATCGCGAACAGATCAACATGGAGAGACGTAGTGCAGATTATGATCGGAGGATTGAGGATGCGCAGCGATTTTTACCACAAGCTATCGTTAAGCTGGATGAGACACGTAACTCATCTGCCTATGATCACTTTAATACTGAAATAGTGCCACAAGGCCATACAGTGCATTAGGCTCTGGTTTTTTTAACTATTCTTTTGGTGGCTTAAGCTGTGCTGCTATATTTTCAACAGATTGTTGCATAAAGATCAAAAATACCGTGTGTAACATCGCCAACAGAATTCCTAATGCGGCTGTGATTGCCAGATATAAAAAAGGCAGGATAGTGGTAAATAGCAGAAATAACCCATAGCAGTAGAGCATTAATTTGCCGGAGCGGAATATATAATCGCGCATAAAGGGACGCACATGTAACATGTTTTGACGATGGATCTCTTTTTTCTCTTCTAGGCTGCTATTGTGTGCTGCAATTTTATGAGGCAACGCCAGCGGCGAGTAGTACATGGCTAGCAAATGGAAGAGTGAATTTGAGTGATGGATCATATTAATCCCCGAATATTAAACCTTGTAATAATTCCAGAGTGTAGCTTGATTATAGTCCATACGGACTAAACTACTTTTTCTACCATGACTATGGTTTATCGGTTAATCTACGCGGCTTGAATCCAGTTGTTTATGGTGAAACATGAAAAAACAAACCAGCGTTGTTGTCCTGGGAGCGAGTCCCAAACGTCAGCGTTTTTCCAATCAGGCACTGCGCTTGTTACAAAAGCATGGATACAAGGTGATACCCGTTCATCCTGTAATCGATGAAATTGAGTCTATTAAGGTTCTGGCATCATTGGAAGATATTAACGAACCTGTTGATACACTTACCCTTTACCTTTCTGCGGATAAAGGCGAAACACTGGCCGAATCGATTATTAACCTCAACCCGCGACGGGTCATTTTTAATCCGGGAACCAAATCCACCTCTTTAATGACTACTCTTACAGAGAAGGGAATAATGTGTATTGAAGACTGTACCCTGGTAATGCTTAATAGCGGTACTTTTTAATTCAACTGGTAGTTACTTCAGCACTTTCTGCTGAGAGATTATTTAAATAATCAATGATCACGGATGACTCGTAGATCCACTGTGATTGTCCGGTATCATCGCTTACACGTAAACATGGCACCTTAATCTCACCACCTCCAGCTAAAAGATCAGCACGATTTTGAGGATTATACCGGGCATCGCGGATCTCTATTTTTAACGATTGGCTATGAATTGTCCTGCGCACCTTGATACAAAATGGACATGTTTTAAATTGATACAAGGCCATGTTCTTTGTTTTTGCATCCAGAAGTCGCTGACTATCAGAGGATCGTTCAACAGGGCGAGGTGTGGTGATCCAGTTAACTAACAAAATAACCGGCCCAAGAAACAGACGGAGTGTTTTGAAAAAGCTACGAATGATCCACTTCATGGTTGTTTATTCCGTAAATCAGTTACCTAAAAATAAATAACCCGCCACGAAGGCGGGTTAATTGAAGATCGTTAATTACTTGTTGACACTACAAGTAAGTTCTTCAAGAATCTTACCGCTTTCTACTTCATCAATAATCTTCTGATACTCAGGACTGATTGGGCATCCACATGCATGTTCTTTGGTTGCATGTAAGCGAGCTTGTTCGACATGCCATGTAGCGACTTTCAAGTGTTGATCAACGTTCATTACTAACCTCAAAATAATTTATATAAACTCAAAGGGAAAAACTGAGCGAAACGCTCAAGATTCGCTAATTTATCAAAATGTGTAAGAAATGTAAATTGAAATCCACTATAAATTAAGCGGATATACATGATATAAGGATTATAAATTTCCTAATCCAGATAATTGAAACAGATCGAGAAGACCTTGCTATTTAACCTGTTTACTTCTGCCAAAGCACCAATCGACGAAGAGACGATTTTATGGATCTTTGATTCCTTTGAATGGTGTTTACACAATTTTGATTCGGAATTTTTCTTTCAAAACAGCCGCTTAATTAAACCGGATAATCAGTTCTTTCCTGGGCGGGTTGATAGTGTTGAGGTGATGGCACAGTTAATCTTCAAACAGGTAACGGAATATGCGGGTATGGCTCACTGGCCTTTTGAGATACATAATATTGGTGATTTTGAACCCTCTACATCTGTTGCTGTTTTAATGCCGCCTCCATTTAGAGGTGATGATCTGGAGAAGGTCTCATCAATAGACCCCATTCCAGTCTATTACGACCCGCAACTGATCAATAACCCGGAAGCGCTCATTGCCAGCTATGCTCACACCCTCGCGCACTATTTGGGACAAACGACTGATCAACCTCCACCAGGCGGTAGTGAAAACTGGCCATACATAACTGAGCTACTTGCGCTGTTTATGGGTTTTGGGCTGATGTTTGCAAATAGTGCTTTCTCTGTTGCGGTTAAAAGTTGTGGTAGTTGTGGCGGAAATCGGGCGAAAAGAGAAAGCTATCTATCCCAATATGACATGACCTATGCACTTGCACTGTTTTGTGAACTAAAGGCAATTGATAGCAAAGAAGTTAAAACCTCACTCAAAAGTGCACTATTTCCCTTCTATAAGCGTTGTCGTAAGGAGTTACTACAACGAGGATCTTTACAGCGTCTGACGTTACTAAACAGAAATTAGATCGTTATTTATACAATAAGAATATACTAATATACAGATTATCAAGGTATTTCTAAGCCGCAGAAAATTAAGAGTAAATAAATTGTTACTACCACTTCAATGGTAACCTGGAAGAATCATCCTACCCTCCAGGTGGTAGCTTGTTTATTACCAAATAGCTTAAGCCCTCTATTGAGACTCTATATCGAATTCCACTACATTCATAATGTGTATCTTGCTTGTTAAGCAACTTATACCGGGATCATCTGAAAAATTTGCTCAGGGAAAACGGGCGATCCCATTGTTATAGGAAAAAATAAAACGTGTTCATCTAAATAGGAACACATTAAAAGTCAGTAGAGGAGAGATCACAATGGTACGCAAAAAATGGCAAATAATAGTGACTATTCTTTTATGTTTTATGACTGGAGCAGTAATGTCTGCAGTCAAAACACCACCGAAGGAGATGTCACAAGAGACAAAAGAGTGCGTTGCCTGTCATAAAAAGAATAATCCGGGTTTGGTTCAGATGTGGGGTGCAAGCAAGCACTATGGTGCCAATGTGGGATGTTATGAGTGTCATGCTGCTGATCCTACCGATAAAGACGCATTCATACATGATGATAAGAAAGTAAAAAAGCATATTTCAATCATTGTTTCTCCTAAAGACTGCGCTAACTGCCATGAAAAAGAAGCTGAAGAGATGCAAAAATCTCACCATGCTGATGCGGGTAAAATCATGGGCTCGCTGGATAACCTTCTTGCCGAAGTTATCGAAGGAGATAATGGCATGGTTACCCCTGGCTTCCCTGAAGGTATTTCTGCAGCCGCGGTTAATGGATGCTGGCAGTGTCATGGTTCAACTGTAAAAGTACTAGAAGATGGTGCTCTGGATCCTGCTACCTGGCCTAATACTGGTATCGGTCGTATTAATCCAGATGGCTCAAAAGGGACTTGTGCAGCTTGTCACTCTCGACACCAGTTCTCAATTGCGCAAGCACGTCAGCCTGAGAACTGTGGAAAGTGTCACATGGGTCCTGACCATCCACAAATTGAAATTTACAATGAATCCAAACATGGTATCGCTTATCGCGCAAATCGTGAAAAGATGAACCTTGATAGTCCTAAGTGGATTCCTGGTGAAGATTACTGGGCTGCACCAACTTGTGCGACTTGTCACCTTAGTGCTACCAAAACACAAAATATTACACATGATGTCGGTGATCGTCTTAGCTGGAACAATCGCCCTCCTGTATCCAAGAAGCAAGGCTGGGTAGAAGGTACAGCAAGTTGGGAAGACCGTCGTGATGCAATGAAAGATGTATGTCAGTCTTGTCATGAGGAAGGTTGGGTCGAAAACTGGTACATCCAGTATGACGGTCTGGTTGAGCTGTATAACCGTAAATATGGTAAGCCTGGTGTTGAACTAATGAACGCAGCCAAGCCTCTGATGAAAGGCCCAAAGTTTGCTAACAAGCTGGATTTTGTCTGGTTTGAGCTATGGCACCATGAAGGACGTCGTGCTCGTATGGCAGCATCGATGATGGGACCAGATATCACTCACTGGGAAGGTACTTACGATTTAGGTAAGAACTTCTATACCGAGATGGTTCCTGAGCTAAGAGAGCTGATAGAACATGGTAAGCATGGTAGTGATGCTGACAAGAAAGCAGCTATGAATCTTGAGAAGGTGCTGGATAAAGTACTGAACTCTGATTCACACAAATGGTTCCTGGGAAAAGAGGATCCCAAGAAAGCTGCAGAGCGTAAGAAACGTCAAGAGGAGTTCAAGAAACGTTACTCCAAGCACTAAAAGTAATTACTAATAAAGCTGTCTTTTAGACAGGCAACCCTGAAGCCCTCTATCATCATCTGATAGGGGGCTTTTTTTATGTTTTTTTTATAGTTTTATCACAGAATGAAACCTGTTGAGGAAAAATATGTGAGTGTGGCTGTGATGCTTTAGTAAGGCGAATCTGAAAAGTAGTAATGTAAATAATTTTAAAACAGCTGTTGTCTGTTTTATAAATGTATGTTTTATGGTTTATTTGAACAGATACTTTTTTAATGATATGAATTTATATAGTAGATGGAATTTATTAGTAACTATAATAGTAGAGTATACGGTTTTCATATGTTACGAGTGAATGCAGGATAGCTAGGAGTTATAGATTTATGCAAGTTAGGGAATATCTGATTAAGTTGGATATTCCTTTAGTACATGGAGGTACTAACAAAATCAACAACGACAAGTTGTTGATTTTGAAGCAAGATGCAAATCACTCTTTGGGAGTGCGTCCCTGAGAAATCCTGGATGGACTTATTCAGGCTTTCCTTAGTATTAAGGTGTCTTCCAGCCTAATACTACTCCCTCGTCAAACCAGACGAAGCTGTGTAATTTAGAGCTTGGATGGTAATACCAGGTAGTAAAGATTGTCTCTTCAATCCTGCCAGGCTCACCTAATAACTTTTTAATCTCTTGAGTACTCATCCCCTTCTTTATTCTCTGCCAGAGAATATGGTCTTTCCATCGAGCATGGGTTTGTGGCTCACCCAGTTGTTGCTCAAGTATGGTTACACGCTGTTCAAGTGCTTTTATCCTCAGCATGAGATCATTCTCGTTTGCAATAGATAATGGGCTATAGAGCATACTTGCTGCAAAACATGCCAAAATATAAGCTTTTAATAAGCTATCGTTGCTTCTATTAAAAAGTTTTAAATGAGTTTTTGAATAGACACTTAAGCACATTACATGGTTTCCAATAATCGTTATATTGCAGAAATTAAAAATGGTGATAATTAAATCTGAACTGAATTTATCATAATTTAAATTTTGATAAATAATAAAGTTAATCAAATAGTTAGTGTGGATTTCTGCTGTGAGTCGGCTTATCAGAATTTTGTCCTTGTCCCAGTGTTGGAATATTTTTATCACTATTATGCGGGTTCATTTCAAGAGATTTGATTTTATGCTTAAGTGTAAGCATGTAATCCTTGGCAACTTCCTGGTTGGGGTCAAGAACGAGTGCCTGCTCCAATATCTCCTTTGCATAGTGTAATGCACCTGAATGTTCATAAAGAAATGCAAGACTGATAAATAGCTTTGGGTCATTGGGAGATAGTATGATGGCATCCTTCATTACTCTAATGCCATTTGAATAATCCTGTTTTAGTAAGTAAACACCCATTAACTTACGATGTGCATCAAGAGATTTCGGATTTTTTTCAATCACCTTGTTTAAAATATCTGCAGCATCAGTTAATAATTGAGCTCTTTCAGGAGAAAGTATGTCTAAAGGAATTGCTTTAGCATAACTATTCATAGCAGATTGAATTTTTTCCATCTCATCAGAGTCTTGAGTACTAGCGATAGCAGTTTGAGAGAATGAAAGTGTGAATAATATAAAAACAGCAATGCGATTAATGTGTTTCATGTGTGCTTCTCCTTATTTTTAATTATTTTTATAGTGTATGTTTCAAAAGTCGATTATTTTACTGTTGTACAATAACGCTATAGCAAATAAATATATAGGAATATCTGATTAAGTCGGATATTCCTTTAGTACATGGAGGTACTAACAAAATCAACAACGACAAGTTGTTGATTTTGAAGCAAGACGCAAATCACACTTTGCGTTGTTGTAGCGTCCCTGAGAAGACCTGGATGGACTCATTCAGGGTTTCCTATAGTAGAATTCATTTTGCACCACTATTATTTCTTGTTTCAGGCTGGATTTCACCATAAACACTATAGGGAATTATTTGGCGATATAATATTTCAATAAATATATTTTTGCTTGTGTAAGATTGGGGATTAACAATTGTTTATACACATAAAAAAAACAGGGTTAATTCAAATGCACACTCTATTGAACTTGCATGCTTTTAAATGCATCATTGGCTTGATATTACTGACCTAATAAATGAAGCCTCTCCATATACAGGGTGTTGAGGTAATAAAGAAGAACACCTAAAAAAATAATTTGAATGCTTGAAATACTAAATTTGCAGTGTGACAGAGGTGATCGCAAGCTTTTTACCGGGCTTGGATTCAAACTTGATCCAGGGGAGTTGCTCCATCTCCATGGCTCTAATGGCAGTGGTAAAACTACCTTGCTAAGAACTCTTTGTGGCTTGATATTGCCAACCGAGGGAGATATTCGCTGGATGAGTGAATCTATCTATCAGCAACGTGATGAGTTTTATCGTCATCTGCTCTATATCGGGCACAAAAATGCAATAAAGGATGAATTGAGTGCGGTTGAGAATCTGTTAATAAGTATGAAGCTCAAAGGAGTACATCTAAAAGAGGATCGTGCATGGGATACCTTACAAATGATGGGGCTGCATGGACATGAGGACCTACCTACCAAGTATCTTTCACAAGGACAGAAACGACGTGTCATACTGGCTCAATTAGCTATATCTCAGGCAAAGTTGTGGATACTGGATGAACCTTTTGTTGCACTGGATAAAATGGCAGTTGGGCACCTGCAAAGTATTATTGAAAAACATATTCAAAATGGTGGCATGGCTGTTATTACGACCCATCAGGAAGTCACGCTAACCCAAGGTGCAGTACGTGAGTTACAACTGGGTGTGGGAGATCAGGGTCATGTTTGAAGCACTGTTAACGGTGATTAAACGTGATCTGACCCTTGCGATGCGTCATCGTGCAGATCTGTTAACCATTCTGGTGTTTTTTGTCGTGATAGTTTCCCTGTTTCCTCTGGCGATTGGTCCGGAAATGACCACATTAAGAAAAATTGCACCTGGTGTAGTCTGGGTTGCGGCATTACTCTCCTCGATGTTGGCACTGGAACGCATCTTTATGGCTGACTTTGTTGATGGGACACTTGAGCAACTGCTGCTAACTCCGCAACCGTTATCACTTCTGGTTCTGGGAAAAATTACTGCACACTGGATAGTGACCGGAATCCCACTGGTCATTATCGCGCCTGTTTTGGGTTTACAGTATGGTTTAGAATGGTCAGCGCTTAAAATCCTGATGCTCTCACTAGTATTAGGTACACCGATATTAAGCCTGCTGGGTGCGATTGGTGCAGCATTAACATTGGGATTACGTGGTGGTGGGGTACTGGTTTCCTTACTGGTACTTCCTTTAACCATTCCGGTGCTGATTTTCGCAGCAGGTGCTGTTGAAGCAACTATTTCCGGCTTAGGTGGCGGTGGTCACCTCTATATGCTTGCTGCAATACTACTGCTGGCACTATTTTTTACACCATTGGCGACAGCCGCTGCTTTACGGATCTCAGCGGAATAGATTGGAAATGAACACCTTATGCAATCAAGATTATTAAACTGGTTCAGATTTTCATCACCAGCAACCTTTTATCCATTGGCAGGGAAGATTGTGCCGTGGATGAGTGTGATAACGGTGATTTTATTGGTAGTAGGGCTGTATATGAGTTTTTTTATTGCTCCTACTGATTACAAACAGGGCGAAGGGTATCGAATCATCTATATTCATGTTCCTGCAGCCTGGATGTCGATGTTTATCTATGTGGTGATGGCTGGATGGTCTGCTATTGGTATTATTTTTAACACCCGATTGTCTGCAATGATGGCAAGTGCATTGGCACCAACAGGTGCGATGTTTGCCTTTCTCTCCCTCTGGACGGGTGCCTTTTGGGGCAAGCCGATGTGGGGTACCTGGTGGGTATGGGATGCACGCTTAACCTCAGCTTTAATACTGTTTTTTCTCTACCTTGGTTTTATTTTGCTCAAATCATCTATTGATGATCAGCGACGTTCAGACCGAGCTGGTGCAATATTGCTGATTGTCGGGGTTGTTAACGTTCCTTTGATCTACTTTTCAGTGAAATGGTGGAACACCTTGCATCAGGGAGCCACGATAAAAATGGGTGCTCAATCCAGCATGGATTCAACCATGCTAACAACCATGCTCATTATGACTTTTGCATGTTGGGCCTATTCCATTGCGGTTTCAATGGCGCGCGTTCGTACCATTATTCTGGAAAGAGAAAAAGATTCAAACTGGGTTAAAGAACTAATTGCCGGGAAGCGTGTCTGATGAGTGAGTTTTTTAATATGGGCGGCTATGCCCTGTACGTATGGGGCTCTTTTGGAGTAACCGCTCTACTAATGATTATCGAGCCGATTATGGTTCGACAAAAACGGATAGATGTGGAAAAGCGTTTAAAACGAATTTCACGTTTGCAAAACAGTGGGAAATCTTTGTGAAAGCACGACAAAAACGATTAATTGCAGTCATCCTCGGAATAGTGGTTTTAGGATTGGCTTCCTGGTTGGTAGTCAACGCACTTGGCAGTAATCTCTCTTACTTCTTCTCCCCAACCGATGTGGTATCAGGAAAAGCACCCCGGGATCATTTAATTCGTTTAGGTGGGTTGGTCACACCGGGCTCGCTGGAGCGAGGCAAGGCTTTAACCGTGGTATTTGCGGTAACAGACAACGCCAACTCTGTCGTTGTTAATTATAAGGGTATTTTACCAGACCTGTTTGCAGAGGGGCAGGGAGTGATTGCGCAGGGAAGAATGAATAGTGACGGAATCTTTATCGCAGATGAGGTTCTGGCAAAACATGACGAAAACTACATGCCTCCTGAGGTTGCAGATGCACTGCAAAAATCTCATCAGGAAGGCACTAACCCGGAAAAGAAATAGTGATACCAGAACTCGGTCATATTGCGCTGATTATTGCGCTGTGTTTGGCATTGGTCCAGGCGACTCTGCCAGTAATAGGTGCCCATAAAGGGATTAATTCATGGATAGCCTTAGCACGGCCAGCAGCTCAGGCTCAAATGGTTTTCATGATGATATCTTTTGCTGCATTAACGTACAGCTTTATTGTTCATGACTTTTCTGTTCGCTATGTCGCAACCAACTCTAATACTCAATTACCATTACTGTATCTGATCTCTGGTGTCTGGGGTGCTCATGAAGGTTCACTATTGCTCTGGGGTCTAATACTTTCTGTCTGGGCAGGATTGGTCACCTTCTTTAGTCGTAGTGTTCCTGAAATCACCGTGGCCCGGGTTGTCGGGGTTATGGGTATGGTCAGTGTTGGCTTTATTCTATTTATGCTCTTAACCTCTAATCCCTTTGATCGCTTGATAAATCCGCCTTTGGAGGGTCGTGATCTTAATCCTCTGTTGCAGGATCCAGGGTTGGCGATTCATCCTCCACTTTTATACATGGGGTATGTTGGTTTCTCAGTAGCTTTTGCTTTTGCAATCGCGGCGATGCTGGGAGGAAAGCTTGATGCTGCTTGGGCACGCTGGTCCCGACCCTGGACCAATATCGCATGGATGTTTTTGACGCTTGGTATTGTATTAGGTAGCTGGTGGGCTTATTACGAACTAGGCTGGGGTGGCTGGTGGTTCTGGGATCCGGTTGAAAATGCTTCGTTTATGCCTTGGTTAGTAGGTACAGCGCTGGTGCACTCACTGGCAGTGACCGAAAAACGTGGTGCGTTTAAAGCATGGACAGTACTGCTTGCGATACTGGCTTTCTCGTTAAGCTTGTTAGGAACCTTCCTGGTGCGTTCGGGGGTGTTAACCTCGGTGCACGCATTTGCTACAGATCCGGAACGTGGTCTGTTTATATTGTTATTCCTGGCGGTGGTTGTAGGAGGTTCCTTGTTATTGTATTCGGTGCAGGCATCGAAAATCCGCTCATTTGTAAAATTCGATCTAATTTCGAAAGAGAGCAGTCTACTAATGAATAACGTTGTACTGGTTGTGACTGCTGCCAGTATACTTTTAGGTACTCTCTATCCTTTAATCCTCGATGCCCTGGGTGTTGGCAAAATTTCGGTGGGTCCTCCCTATTTTAATTCAGTTTTTGTCCCGCTAACGGTACCACTGGCATTAATTATTGGAATTGGTGCGCTGGCGCGCTGGAAAAAAGACAATGTGGCTGAAATATTTAAACAGGTACGGTTTGCCATTATTGCAGCGGTATTAGTCACGGTTTTATCTATTATGTTATTACCCTCATTTAGCTGGGGGGCGCTACTGGGGATTATCCTGACTTCATGGGTGACATTCTCAACCCTGTTATGGCTCAAACATAAAGCCTCTGGTCGTGGCTTGAATGGTCTGACTCGTGTGACCCGCTCAGGCTGGGGTATGGTACTGGGTCATTTGGGTGTCGCTGCATTTATCATTGGTGTAACGCTGACATCTATATACAGCACTGAAAAAGATGTCAGTCTTGAGCCAGGTCAAAGTTATATGATGGGTGGCTATGAATATATTTTTAATGGTGTTAAACAGGTTAATGGGCCTAACTATGTAGCCAATCGTGGTGATGTCACGATTAAGCGAGACGGGAAAGATGTGATTGTTCTGCGTCCTGAAAAACGTAACTATTTTACCAGCACAATGCCTATGACTGAGGCTGGTATTGATGCCGGGATATTCCGGGATCTGTTTGTAGCATTGGGAGAGCCACTAGGGGATGACGGCGCATGGAGTCTACGCCTTTATCACAAGCCATTTATTCGCTGGATATGGCTGGGTGGCTTGTTGATGGCATTGGGCGGCTTGATTGCCGCAACAGATAGACGTTATTTCAAAGTTGCTCGCCGTAGTACTGCAACGGGAGGAGAATAGGGATGAAAGTACGCCACTTGATACCTTTTTTTGCATTTCTGGTTCTGGTTGCACTGTTGTGGGTTGGACTTTCGCTGGATCCGCGTGAAGTGCCATCACCTCTGGTAGATAAAGCTCGTCCCGGTTTTTCATTAGCAAAACTTCACCAGGCCAATGAAATTTTTACTCCTGATGAGATGAATGGGAAGGTATGGTTGCTTAATGTATGGGCATCCTGGTGTACCTCCTGTCGTGCTGAACACAAGGTGGTTACACGACTGGCCAATCTGAATGTGATTGATATTGTTGGTTTGAACTACAAGGATGAACAGAAAGATGCCAGGCGCTGGTTAATGAATTTTGGTGACCCCTACTATCTGTCAGTGATGGATCCGGAAGGTCGTACGGGAATAGATTGGGGTGTTTATGGTGTTCCGGAATCCTTTTTGATCGATAAAAAAGGTTTCATTCGATATAAACAGATTGGCCCTCTGACTCAACAAGCTGTAGATGAGAAGGTACTGCCTTTAATTCAGCAATTAAATGCGGAGACGTTATGAGATTTCTGCCCCTAATTTTTTTACTGATCACGGTACCGGTGTTTGCAGCTATTGAAACACACACCTTTGATGACCCAGCTGATGAAGCGAGATATAAGCTATTAACCAATGAATTGCGTTGTCTGGTGTGCCAGAACCAGAATATTGCTGATTCAAATGCCGAGTTGGCTCAGGATTTACGTCAACAAACCTATGAAATGATTCAAAAAGGACTCTCTAACGAAGAGATAGTCACCTATATGGTTAATCGCTATGGTGACTTTGTTCTTTATCGCCCACCAGTGAAACAATCGACGATTCTATTATGGGTGGGCCCATTTATTATTCTGTTTATTGCCGTCATCGTGTTAATCAGAATCATACGTCGCCGTCCTGATGCGGCCGATGATGATTTTAATGAAGCACAGTTAAAAGAGGCCGAAGATTTGTTAAAAAATAGCCCGTCTGCGGAGCACAAATCATGATGTTCTGGATCCTTGTTGCGGTTTTAATCCTAATTGCGTTGGCCTTTGTTGCGCCATCACTGTTAAGCAAAAAGCAGATAAAAGAGAGTGATCAACGTATTCAGAACATCACTATCGCAAGGGAACAGATGCAGGATCTTGAGACCGCACTGGAAAACGGTGAAATAGGTCAGGAAGCCTATGAGGGAGCCAAAATTGAGCTGGAAAAGACCCTGATGGACGATATCTCCATTGCTGATCAGGTTGTTACCACCAATGTATCCAGCACTGGTCGCAATACACTGGCAGCACTGCTAGTTATCCTGCCGCTAATCACCGTACTGCTCTATTTGCAATTGGGTGAACCTGAGCTGACTGGATCGCAAACTGTTAAAGCAACAACAGCACAACATGGCTCCAGTAATACATCCACTTCGGGTAATACTCAAATGGATGAAATGATTACGAAACTCAAGATTCGTCTGGAAAAAGATCCGAAAGATCTCGAAGGTTGGTATTTACTTGCGCGTAGTTACAAATATATTAAAGATTACCCATTAGCAGAGAAGGCCTATGCACGGGTTTATCAGGATATTAAAGATGATACTGATTTGTTGCTCGAATATGCTGATGCAATGATTATGGCCAATGATGGCGAGTTTAATACCACATCCAAAGCACTTATCACCAAAGCGTTGAAACTTGACCCCACTCATACCACGGCTCTATGGCTTGGAGGTATGATGGCCAGTGAAGAAGGAGATTTTCAACGTGCTTTGAAGTTATGGAAACTTCTTAAAGTACAACTGAAAGGAGACCCGCAACAGGCTCAGGTAATAGCCATGATTACCCGGCTTGAAAATCATATGG
>RRYU01020408.1_pt1 | contig 40088 bp, 32 predicted proteins | sample 2162651 | NCBI WGS metagenome assembly RRYU01 (sample SAMN10267283, study PRJNA491782) | microbial mat metagenome | isolation source: biomat in the production well | place: Japan: Minami-Kanto gas field, natural gas well KTG3 | collected 2017-06
GGGGGGTTGTATCACGTCACCGCTCGCGGCGATCACCGCGAGGCGATCTTTCGTGACGATGACGACCGTATGGCCTGGCTGGCGGTGTTCGCGGAGGTCTGCACGCGCTTTCATTGGCGCTGTCATGCCTACTGCCAAATGACCGATCACTATCACCTCGTGGTGGAGACCCCCGAGGGGAATCTGTCGAAGGGCATGCGGCAGCTCAACGGCGTCTTCACCCAGCGGGTGAATCGTCGGCATGGGCTGGTCGGGCACCTGTTTCAGGGCCGCTTCAAGGGCATTCTCGTCGAGCGCGATACCTATCTGCTCGAGTTGGCGCGTTACGTCGTCCTCAATCCGGTGCGGGCCGGCATCGTGGCCGATGCCGGCGATTGGGCCTGGAGTAGCTACCCCGCCATGCTCGGCCGGGTGCCGGCACCGCCCTGGTTGGAGACCGACTGGGTGCTTCGGCAATTCGGGCGTTCGCGTGCGGCCGCGCGAGCCGCCTACGCGGCGTTCGTCGCCGACGGCGTCGGGCGCCCGAGCGTGTGGGACGGATTGCGCTGCCAGGTCTTCCTCGGCACCGACGGCTTTGTGGAGCGCCACCGAGGTCTGGCGACCGAGCCGCAGCGATTGCGGGAAGTCCCGCGTGCCCAGCGCCGCGCGCTCGCGCCACCATTGTCGGCGTTCGCCGATCAATCCGCGACGCCGCGCGAGGCGATGGCGCGGGCGTTCTTGAGCGGTGCCTTTACGATGCAGGAGATCGCCGAGCATTTCGGCGTACACTACTCGACCGTCAGTCGCGCCGTGCGCCGGTTCGAGCGCGCCGACGCGGGCTTGGCCTCAACGGGGTCGGCCACCGGATAAGTGACCTGAAAATCAGAGTCCTCGGTCTCTCGCGATGAGAAGCAAAGTCACACGCCGGAGCGATTTTCGCATTCATCACCCGACTTCCCCTCGAACGACGGGATACAGCGCAGCTTTGTGAGGAGATAGAATCATGGGAATTTTCTCCAAGATCGCGACGACGCTCGTTGTCACCATACTTGGGGCGGTTGTCGTCGTCATCGTAGGGTCAGAGTTCGGCCATGGGCAGTACCTCACCGCCGGGATCGTCGCAGTCATGCTGATCGCGGTTTGGAGTCGACCCAGTGCTTAGATACCTCAGAGGAGACTCAGGGACAGAACACGGTGTTCCGGGTCTTTGACTGAAAGAAGGAAAAAAGCGGCGTCGCATTCACCTGACCCCAATGTTCGCCCGGGTTCCCGCGAATCTTGTAGATCGTCGACGAGCTGCCGCCCGCGCTCACGCGAGTCGGCCCGGAACCTACGCCGTTATCCTGAGTCCGCAACAAGCCGGTCCGGTGAAGATCGGTCGACTCGGAACCCTGGTTCTGGACGACAGGGTCTTGATTTACGTCGGAAGTGCACTCGGACCCGGAGGAGTCGCGGCGCGTTGCGGACACCATCGGCGGATCGCCGTGCGCCCACATTGGCATCTGGACTATCTTCGACCTCATTGCGAGATCCTGCGGTACTGGGTCGCCTACGGCACCGAACGACGCGAGCACGACTGGGCCCGGAAACTGGGGCAACTCGCCGATGCACAATGGCCACTCACCGGCTTTGGCTCCAGCGACTGCGGCTGTCCGGCGCACTTGATCGGCCTCGATGCGGCCCCGGACGCCGAGATCATGGCGCGCACTCTGGGTGCAGGGGCTTGGTGGATATCGGACATGCAATCATTCCGATGACCCGATGCGTTGCCGGAGTTTTTCGCATCGATGCTCTGCTCGTGACCCGGCGCGCCTCCGCTATCATCGCGGGAAGCCGACCGGTCTGGGCACCCGCCGAGGATCGTTCCGGCCCCGTTGGTATGAGCACCGCCCCCGGCCCGCAGCTGCGCAGTCATGGGCACCATGGACGCCCTTGAGCCCGTCCGACGTGCCGCCGCCCGGACGGTCTCCGTGCGCGAGGTGGTCGCGATGAGCGACGCGCAAGCCTTCGAGCGCTTCCGGGCGATACGCTGGGGTCCGGAGGGCGAAGCGGTGTGTCCGGGCCTGTGGTGTCGGGAGCAGCCCCGGTTCTTGCCGAGCCGCCGACAGCGGCGTTTCCGTGCCTGCCGGCACACCTTCTCGGTGACCTCGGTGACGATTCTTCCGGGTGGCGACGACTATCCTTTGACGCTGTTCATCGCGAGGAAGTGGCGTTAGGTCGGCAGATTACGGCGCCTCGTGGTGAACCGATGTGCGTGCAACGAATCCTGGATCGGACGAAAGCGAAAGTCGGGCCGTGAATGAGCGGCTCGCCGGGCCCATGGTGCTCAGCCCAATGACCGGCGCAGCTCGTCCGCACGCCGTCGAATGGCGACCAGTCGTCCCGGATCGAGACGCGTCAGATTGCGCCACTGGAGCGCCGTGCGCGGGTGCGCGGCGAAGCGCCCGGCATGACGCGCGAGAAAATCCCAATAGAGTGTCGTGAAAGGGCAAGCCCGCTCGCCGACGGACTCTTTCGGATCGTAGCGACAATGTCGGCAATAGTTGCTCATGCGACCGATGTACTGACCGGTCGCGACATAGGGCTTGGAGGCCAGACGCCCCCCATCGGCGAACTGGCTCATGCCGATGACATTCGGCGCCTCGACCCATTCGACCGCATCGACGAACATCGCCAAATACCAGACCTGCACCTCGCGCGGGACCACACCGAGCAGCAGGGCGAATAGGCCCGTCACCATCAGTCGCTGGATGTGGTGGCCGTATCCGAGCTCCAACACCTGACCGATCGCCGCCCGCAGACAGGCGTAGTCGGTCTGGGCTGTCCAGTAAAAGTCCGGCAGCGGCTGCTGCGCATCCAGGGCGTTCGACTCCAGGTAGGTGGGTCCTTCGTGCCAATAGACCCCACGCACATACTCGCGCCAGCCGAGGATCTGCCGGACGAAACCTTCGACCGAGGCGAGCGGGGCCTGGTTGGTCTCGAAGGCCGCGACCGCCGCGGCGATGGCGGTCCGCGGATCGAGCAGTTTCAGATTCAATGCCGCCGACAAGCGCGCATGGTACAGATAGGGCTCGTCGGTCCACATGGCGTCCTGCCAGGGACCGAAAGCGGCGAGCCGATGGTGGATGAAGTCATCGAGCGCCCGGGCGGCCTGATCGGCGTTCAAGGGCCAATCGAAGTGTGCCAAGCTGCCTGGTGCGTCGGGGAAGTGCCGCTCGATGACTGCAATCAGGGCGTGCGTGCTGGCGTCCGGGGTGAAACCGAGGGGGCGCGGCACCAGACCCGGACCCTGCCGGCCGAATGCCTTGCGATTCTCCGCATCCAGATTCCAGCGTCCGCCGACGGGCTGCGGCCCGTCCGGGTCATCCTCCATGAGGATGGCGTGATGCTGACGCTGATGACGGTAGAAGTGCTCCAGGCGCATGACCTTGCGCCCATTGGCCCAATGCGTGAACGCGGCGCGCGAGCAGAGGAAGTGGGTATCGGGACGACACTCGAGCGGAACTCCGGCGGCCTCGGCCGCGTTGCGCAGGGATGCGCTGACCCGATGCTCGCCCGGCTCGGTCAAGATCAATCGCCTCGGATGCAACAGGCTGATCGCCGCCCGGAGACCGGCGGCGAGTGAGGGATCAGCCTCGACGTCCAGCGCCCGATAATGGACGCGGTGTCCCGTCGCCTCCAAGGTCGTCCTGAACTGGCGCATCGCCGCCAGAAAAAGCAGGATACGCACCCGATGCGAGGGTACGTGCGTCGACTCTTCGGCGGACTCACACATCCAGACCCAGTCCAGCGCCGGATCGAAGTCACGGAGTGCAGGGCACCCGCGATCGAGTTGATCGCCCAGGACCAACACGAGGTGACGACAGGTCGCGGCAGTCATGGCCAGTGGACTCCAAAGCGCAGCCGGGCCAACGAGGATTGGGGACCTGGACCATCAGATCGACTCGCCGTCCGCGCCATGCGGTACGACGCCGAATCGCTCGGGGCATGCATGAACAGGATCGCAGTCGCTCCATGACTGCGCGTTGAGGAGGTGTGGGCGGGCTGTCATTCGAACAGCACTCAGATCCCGGGCGATCTCATCGCCCTCCCCGCCCACTTGTCCGGTCGGCGTCGTTTGACGAGGCCGAAACCCGCGGCCAGACCGCCCGCGGATGGCGGGCTGCGCATCATGTCGTTGAAGACGATCTCGACGACGAGGCATGACCAGGGGTAGCTTAGGCATTCCGGCGACAGAGCTCCAGCAGATGGCCGCCACAGTGTCTTTGGCTGAACCCCGAGCGCCAATTCAATCTCCTGTTCCCCGGCACGTGGCGAGGGCTCGCTGCGTCGTCTATCCTGCTGACAAGGATAAAGCGATGTTGCCCATACGCTTGCTCACGCTCGCCATTCTAGTTGCTGGGCTCACCCTGCCCACTGCGGCCGCGCGGGAGAATGAGATCGCCTTGGTCGGCCTGCTCGCTCTCCACACGGGCGAGTGTGGCAACGAGCCCCTGCGATCCGGGTTGCGCGAGCTCGGTTACCTGGAGGGCGTGCATCTCGTCATCGAATGCCGTGATGGCGGAGGTCATTACGAGGGGCTTCAACGAGCCGCCGATGAGCTCGTGCGCATCGAACCAGATGTCATCGTCGCGCTGACGCACCTCAGTGCCGATGCGGCGCAAGCGGCGACCCGGCATATCCCCATCGTTTTCATTGCAACGAGTGACCCGATCATCGGCGGCTTCGCCGCCAGCCTGGCCCGTCCGGGCGGCAATATGACGGGGCTCACCTGCTATGCCGGCGAGCTGAACGCGAAGCGGCTCGAGCTCCTTAAGACCCTGACCCCGGCGATTCGGCGCGTCGCCGTCCTCTCCAGCCCATACCTGCCGCAAAGCCTCAAAGAGGTCTACATCCGCGACGTCGCCGCCGCCGCTTCAGCCTTGAAGTTGGAGATTCGCGTTCTCGAGGCAGCCAGCGACGACGAGCTCGCAGGCACATTCGATGAGATGACGGAGTGGAAGGCGGACGCGCTGTACATCCTGCCATCCATCGTCTTTGCTTATGAGGCGCAGCAGATCGCCGATCTTGCCAAGTGGCACGGCTTGCCAACCATGCATTGGTACAAGCCTTACGCGGCGATGGGCGGCCTCATGGCTTACGGCGTCGACTACGCGACGCTCCAATTTCGTGCCGCGAGCTACGTGGACAAGATCCTCAAGGGAAGCAAACCGGGCGATTTGCCGATCGAGCAGCCCACTCACTACGAGCTCGTGATCAATCGCGAGACGGCGCAGGAGCTCGGGCTGACGATACCTCACTCGATTGCGCTTCGCGCCGACCTGATAATCGAATGAACGAGGCGGGCAACCCGGCTGGCTCCGAGTAACCCTGAAGATGAGCTTGTATGAGCGCATGGGCCCAAGGTTCGCTATTTCATAAGTACTTCGCGTACTTCGTTCTGCTGGTGAGCTTCACACTGCTCGCCAGCGAAGCGACCGGACTTTACTTCTCCTACAGAGAGACGCGCTCGGCGCTGTTCACGCTGCAGCGGGAGAAAGCATTGGGGGCGGCCGTGCGCATCGGTCAATTCGCAAAGGATATCGAGCGACAGATCGGTTGGACGACTCTCCCTTATCCCAAAGGCGACCACAGCCTCGATCAGCGCTATCTCGAGCTGCTCAAGCTGATACGCCAGGTTCCGGCCATCACCCACGCAAGCTGGCTGGATGCGAGCGGACACGAGCAGCTGCGCGTGTCGCGCCTGACCATGGATCGGATCGGCAGCGATATCGATCGCTCGGGCGATCCCGCGTTTCATCAGCCCAAGCCCGAGCGGCCCTATTTCGGTCCTGTTTATTTCGTCAAAGAAACAGAACCCTATATGACAGTCGCCGTGGCGACGGACACCTACGATGGGGGCGTCACGGTCGTCGAGGTGAACCTCAAGTTCGTCTGGGACCTGATCTCGCGAATTGGCATCGGCAAGACCGGTTACGCTTATGTGGTGGACCGCCGCGGGCAGTTGCTCTCCCACCCGGATATCAGTACGGTTCTTCAGAAAAGCGATTTTTCCAGCCTGCCCCAGGTGCGCAGTGCGCTGGCGGACATCACTCGCCCAAGCGCCGGCTCGCAAAACCACAGCACGGGAAGAGATCCGCTGGGCAACCCTGTACTCGCCGCGCATGCGCCGATCGCCGGGCTTGACTGGATGGTGCTCGTCGAGCAACCGCTCACCGAAGCCTACGCCCCGCTGTATTCCGCCTTAGGGCGCACCGGTTTGCTCCTGCTGATCGCCTTCCCGCTCGCGGTGCTCGCAAGCCTGGGGCTGGCCAGGCACATCGCGATGCCGGTCCGGGCACTTCAGCAGGGCGCCGCGCGCATCGGAGCGGGCGCATTCGAGCACCGGATGGAGGTGAAGACGGGCGATGAGCTTCAGGCGCTCGCCGAGGAGCTTAACCGCATGGCCGCGCGGTTGTGCAGGTCTTATAAGGGTCTGGAGCGGAAAGTGGCAGCTCGCACGCGCGAGCTCGAGCTGGCCAACCAGGCCAGGTCTCGCTTCCTGCGCGCGGCAAGCCATGACCTGCGTCAGCCCATGCACGCCCTCGGACTCTTCGTCGCGCAGCTCCGCGAACGCGTCAGGGAGCCGGAGGCTCGGCAAATCGCAGATCAAGCCGGAGTCGCGGTGTCGGCATTGCAGGAGCTCCTCGATGCAATCCTCGATATCTCAAGGCTGGATTCAGGCGTGATCTCGCCAGAGGTCACCGACTTCGGGATCAATCAACTCCTCGAACGTCTGAGCACCGCCTTCGCCCCCAGTGCGATCGAGAAGGGTTTGCGGTTTCGGGTCGTACCAAGCCGCCTCTTCGTCCGCAGCGATCTCGTGCTCCTGGAGCGCATCCTGCTCAATCTCGTCGCCAACGCCGTGCGTTATACCCAGCGCGGCGGGATCGCGATTGGCTGCCGGCGCCACGGCAACCGGGTCCGTATCCTGGTCTGTGACACGGGCATCGGCATCCCTGCCGAACAACAGCAGTCGATCTTTCAGGAGTTCTACCGGGTCGCTTACTCTGAGCGGGATCACGGCCTGGGACTCGGGCTAGCGATTTCCGCCCGCCTGGCGCGCCTGCTCGGCTGCGGTATCGAGGTTACCTCTCGCCCCGGGAAGGGGTCTGTGTTTGCTGTGGAGGTACCTCGCGGGCAGCGAGCGCAAACGCCGGCTCTAACCGCGCCCGCGGTGGGCGCCTCAAATTCGTTGCGCGGCGCGCTCGTGCTCATCGTCGATGACGATGCACTGGTCCGCGATGCCATGCGTAGCCTGCTGATGCAATGGGGCTGTGAGGTCGTGGACGCAGCGGATGGAGAGGAAGCGGTCGTCGCCCTTGAACGGCTCGACCGGCTGCCTGACGCGTTGATCTGTGACTATCGGCTGCCCGGCGAAGAAAACGGCATCCAGATCATCCGCCGCCTCTGTGCGGTCGCCGGCACGGCGATTCCCGCGGCCCTGATCAGCGGCGACGCCGCCCCTGAGTCCTTGCGCGAAATCAAGACGAGCGGCTTTCCCTTGCTTGCCAAGCCTGTGGCCCCGGCAAAGCTGCGTGCGTTGATCGAATACCTCGTCTCAGCGTCACACTCACGGCGGAGTCATGCGGTCGACCGCATTCAGGGTTTGGCAGGCTGACCGCAGGATTCGCCCGGCGGTCCGAGACGCAGCCCGAGTTGGTTGATCATGACCACTGCCTGCGTGCGGCTCGCCACCTTGAGCGCCTTGAGGATCGCCGTGACATGGATTTTCACCGTCGCCTCTGCCAAGCCGAGTTCCCGGGAGATCTGTTTGTTGGATTTACCCTGAGCGATGCACGCAAGGACCTGGTGTTGTCGTTCGGTCAAGCCGAGCGCCTCGGCGGAAACCCCGTCACGGGCAACCTGGCTTGCGCCCCGCCCCGACACAAAAGCCCACTCGCGCGCCATCAATTCGGGCGGCAGATAGCGCCCGCCCGAGAGCACGAGGCGGAGCGCGTTGACCATGACAGCATGGGACGACGACTTCGGAATGAATCCCATCGCGCCACCTGCGAGCACGGCATTGACGGTGCTCGGGTCGTCGAGCGCCGAAACCGCCACGAGGGGCAGCGCCGGATAGTTGCTGCGCAGATCATCGAACAGCTCGAGCCCGCTCACTCCGGGCAGGAAGATGTCGAGCAGCATGAGATCGAGGTCAGGATGCTCGGCAACGAGGCGCCTCACGGTCTCGCCGTCAGCCGCCTCCAGCACGGCGACCTCGCTGTCCAACTCCCGGAGCACATGCGTAAGCGCTTCGCGGATCAGCGGATGATCGTCAGCAACCAGTATTTTCATGGCTCCGACCCTCTCGGTCCTGACAGACCTCGACGCGTTCGATTGTCCTACCACTCAAGTATTAGATTCCCTTTGTGGACCGCGGACAAGGAGCATACAAAAAACAAGATATGACAGTCTGTTGAGACCGATCTTCTCCTGGGTGAAACCTTGGTCCTAGAACATCAGATCGATACTCCCGAGTCGCTCCCGCGTCCAGACTTAGAGCATGGATGGACGCTTCGAGCCCGTACCATTCAGACAAGATCATCCGGCTCGGAGAGTGACGCCTTGAACGACGGAGGAAACGATCATGAAGACCACGCTCAGCATCGCCATACTGGTCGGCTTGCTCGGCACTGGCCTGGCCGCGGCCGCGCCCAACCCCAATGCAATCGAGCCCTGCATCAACGGTCAGGTCTCTGCCTCTGGTCTATACCCGACCCAAGCCGAGGAGGATGCGGCCTTTGCCGAAGCCACGCGCCTTGGCCAAGACGTGAACCGGCGGGTGTCGGCAAGCGAGCGCTAGACCGAGACTCCAGCAGACAGCATCTTCGCAACAGCATCCGGGCGATGGATCCACGGCGCCCCAGATAACGGAGGTCAAGGCCATGAAGAGAATCCTCATGCTCGCAATACTGCCGGTCGCCGTCGGCGCAACTGGCAATTGCGTGACTGGTCCAGCCGAAATGGGCGACATCGGCCCGAGCTTCGCGCTGGTCTGCACAGAGCTGGAGCGCCGGTTCCCCGGTGCCGCGCTGGCGGTGGAGGACCTGGCCATTCACACGGCCACGGAGGTTTCGGTGATCGCGTCGGTCGAGGGTCGGCCGATCCCGATGAGCTACTCGCTCACAGGCTTTTCCTGGATCCTCGATGATGCAGCCATGCGAACCGCGGAGGCCGGAACCCTGCCGACCGGGCTCCCGGCGCAGCGATGAGACCGGCTCCTCAAGGGTGATGTCTTCGGCCCACAGCTGGCGCTCGGCCTCTGCGAGCGACTCGGCGAGAATCTCGAGATTCACATTCAGGGCGCGGCCGTCGGCGCCCAAGGCCTGGGGCTGAGCCGTGATCGCATCGAGCTCGGCCGTCAGGGCGCCGCGGTCGAGTGACTCTCCCCCCGGCTCTGCGAAGCCCCAGCCCCCGCGATCCAACGCCGATCTCTTGCGCTGCAGCCGGGTAGGAGCCTGAGCCGAGAGTCGGTGCCATCAACGGCCCGCTCGATGGCGGCATCGATGAGCGACTAGGGATAGTGTCCGGGTGAGTCTCCAGCACGGAAAATGGACTGAAACAGATTCAATCATCACCCCCAACCCTATCAACCGTCAGTTAAATTGTTGTGCGCCTTGGCGCTCCTGCGTTCCCTATCTCATCTCGACCCGCGCGGGGGCCTCTGTCGCGGATCCCCGCGCTGCGGCATCACCGCGCGCCTTCTCCCGCAACTGCTGGAAGACGACGTAGAGCATGGGGATGAGGAAGACACCGATCAGCGAGGCGGCGAGCATGCCGCCGAAGACAGCGGTACCGACCCCACGCTGGCTGGCTTCGCCCGCACCGCTGGCGATGATCAGGGGGACCAGGCCCAGGATGAAGGCGAAGCTGGTCATGAGCACCGCCCGGATCCTCAGACGAGCGGCCTTGGTGGCGGCGTCCAGTATGGAGGCCCCGCCGGCGCGCTGCTCGATGGCGAACTCCACGATGAGGATCGCGTTCTTGCTCGCGAGTCCGATCAACACCACGATGCCGACCTGCGCATAAAGGTCGTTGGGGAGACCCGCGATCCAGAGCGCCGACAGCGCCCCGACGATGCCGACCGTGACGCTCAGCAGCACCGCGGCCGGCATGGACCAGCTCTCGTAGAGCGCGACCAGGAAGAGATAGGCGAAGAGGACGGCGAGGGCCAGCACGATCGGTGTCTTCCCGCCGGCCTCTTTTTCCTGGAGCGCAGTCCCGGTCCACTCGAAGCCATAGCCCGCCGGCAGCACCTCCTTCGAGATCCGCTCCATCGCCGCGATGGCATCGCCGGAGCTGAACCCTGGCGCCGGCCCGCCCTGGATGCTCACGCTGCGATAGTTGTTGTAGCGCTGCAGCAATTGCGGCCCCAGGATCAACTCGGTGGTCAACAAGGCGCGCAGGGGAACCATCTCGCCCTCGCCATTGCGAACATGGATTGTGCCGATGTCCTCGACACGCTGGCGATCGATCTCCCGGCCTTGAACCTGGACCTGCCAGACCCGTCCGAACTGGTTGAAGTCGTTGACGTAATAGCCGCCCAACGTCGCTTGGAGCGTATTGAAGATATCACTGATCTGAACGCCCAGGGTCTGGGCCTTCCGCCGGTCGATGTCGAGGAAGATCTGCGGAGTGTCGGTCGCCCAGGTGGAGAAGACGCGCGACAAGGCCGGATCCTGGTTCGCGGCCAGCACCAATGCGCGCATGACGCCGGCCAACTCCTCCGGTGGACGTCCCTGCAGATCCTCGAGCTGGTACTGGAAACCACCGCTCGTTCCGAGACCGACGATCGGCGGGAGGTTGAAGGGCATGACCTGGGCGCTTGGCAGTCCGATGGTCTCGGCAGCGATCCGGTTGATGACGGCATCGACCTTGAGATCCGGCGTCGAACGTTCCTGGAAGGGCTTCAGTCGGCCGATGACAGCTGCCGCGTTGGATTTGACCGCACCGTCGAGGAGGCTGTAGCCGGTCACGGTCACTACGTGGGCGACCGCGGGATCCGCTGCGACCAATTGCTCGAGCTCCTTGACCACTTCCAAGGTGCGGTTCACAGAGGCGCCCGGGGGCAACTGAACCTCGGCCATGAAGGCGCCCTGATCCTCTTCCGGGAGGAAACCCGTGGGCGTCGCCGTGAACAACCAACCGGTCGCAAAGCCGAACCCGGCGATCAACACCAGAACCAGCACGGCGAATCGCACGAGTCGGGCGACGATATAGGCATAACCGTCGCGGACGCGGTCGATCCCGCCCATCACATAGCGCATGGGCCCGCGCCGATGGCCGCTGGGCTTGAGCAGGATGGCGCAGAGAGCCGGCGAGAGTGTCAGCGCGTTCGTCGCCGAGATCAGCATGGAGAAGGCGACGACGGCCGCAAACTGCTGGAAGAGTTGCCCGGTGATGCCCGGGATGAAGGCGACCGGCAGGAACACCGAGAGCAGCACCAGTGTGATGGCGATGATGGGGCCCGTGATCTGACCCATCGCCTTCTTGGCCGCGTCGCGCGGAGTCAGACCTTCTTCCTCCATGATGCGCTCGACGTTCTCGACCACCACGATGGCATCATCGACCACGATCCCGATGGCCAGGACGACCGCCAGCAGCGAGATGGTGTTGGCCGAGAAACCGATCGCGAGCAGGAAGGCAAAGGTCCCGATCAAGGCCACCGGCACCGCGATCAAGGGGATCAGGGTCGCGCGCCAACTGCCCAGGAAGAGGAACACCACCAGGATGACCAGGACGAATGCCTCGAACAGGGTATGGACCACCTTCTCCAGGCTGGACTTGACGAATTCGGTCGTGTCGTAGACGACCAGGTAGGACAGATCGTCCGGGAAGCGCTCGGCGAGCTGGTCCATGGCCGCTTTGACCCCATCGGCAACGCTGACGGCGTTGGCGCCGGGGGCAAGATAGATGGCGATCGCGGCTCCGTCGCGACCATCGAGCCGGCTGAACGAATCGGATTGACGCGCGCCGAGCTCAACGCGACCGACATCCCTCACCCGCACCGTCGAGCCATCCGGGTTCGCCCGGACCAGGATCTGCTCGAACTCGGCCGGATCGCTCAACCGACCAAGGGTCTGGAGCGTGATCTGGAACTGCTGGTCCGCTGTCATGGGCTGGGCACCGATGCGCCCGACCGCGGCCTGGACATTCTGGCCCTGGATCGCCGAGATCACATCCGCAGGGGTCAGCGAGAGTGCGGTGAGCCGTTCGGCATCGAGCCAGATGCGCATGCTGTAATCGAGCGGCCCGAAGAGCGACGCCTGTCCCACGCCCGGCACGCGTGCCAAGGTGTCGACGACGTTGATGGTCGCGTAGTTGCTCAGAAAAAGCCCGTCATAGGACTCCTTCGGTGAGTAGAGGGCGACCACCTGGAGCATGGCGTTGGACTTCTTCTGAACCGTCAGGCCCTGGCGCTTGACCTCCTCGGGAAGCTGAGCCATCGCCAGGTTGGCACGGTTCTGGACGTTGACCGTGTTGATGTCGGGGTCGGTGCCCAACGCAAAGGTCACGGTCAAGGAATAGCTGCCGTCGTTACCGCTCGACGACTGCATGTAGAGCATCTTGTCGACGCCGTTGATCTTGGACTCGATCGGTTGGGCGATGGTCGACTCGACGACCGACGCGCTGGCACCCGGATAGCTCGCGGAGACCGAGACCTGAGGCGGGACGATGTCCGGAAACTGGGCGACCGGGATCTGGGTGATGGCAACCAGACCCGCCAGTGTGATGACGACCGAGATGACGATCGAGAGGCGGGGTCGATCGATGAAGATATCCGAGATCATTGCGCCGCGCCCCCGGCAGGCTGCGAGGCGGGCGCTGCCCTGACGACCTGCCCAGGCCGCACCTTCTGGATGCCCTGTGTGATCACCAGCTCACCCTCTATCAGCCCCTGGGTCACGACGATCTCGGACCCGCGGGTCGGCCCGGGCTGGATGCGTCGGATCTGAGCCTTGCTGTCGGCGTCGATGATCAAGACGTAGTTGCCCTGCTGGTCGAACTGGAGCGCCGACTGAGGGATGAGAATCGCCTCCTCGGGCGCGCCGGACTGGAGCACGACACCAACAAACTGGCGATCGACCAGGATCCCGTCGGGGTTCGGCAGATCCGCTCGCAAGGTCACGGAATCCGTGCTGGGATCGGTCGTGACATCGACAAAATCCAGATGTCCAACATGCGCGTAGAGACTCCCGTCCGGGAGACGCACCTGCACCTGAACGTCTTTGGGATTGCCTCCCTTTTCTTCGATCGTCTGGCGGGCACCGAGCAGATCGCGTTGGGTGACCGGAAACTGGACCGAGATGGGGTCGCTGCTCACGATCGGCGCCAGCGAGCCTGACGCGGGTCCAACCAGGTTTCCGACCGTGTAGCCTGCAAGTCCGATCCGCCCGTCGACCGGGGCGGTGATTTGCGTATAGCCGAGATCCAGTCGGGCCGCGGCAAGCGCCGCCTCGGCCTGAGCGATACTCGCCTTGGCGATCGAATCCGCGGCCTGCAGCTCATCGACCTTGGCCTGGGCGATGTTCTTCTCCTGCAGCAACTCGAGTCCCCGTCGCAGCTGGGCGCTGGTGTTGAGCTGATCGGCTCGCGCCTTCTCGAGGTCGGCCTCACGCTGCTCGACGATGGCCTTGAACTGATCGGGCTCGATCACGAACAGGACGTCACCGGCCTTGACCAACTGGCCTTCGGTGAAACGTCGCTCTTGAAGGAAGCCCTCGACCCGCGCGCGCAGCTCGACCCGATCGAGCGCGACGACACGCCCGACGAACGAAGCCTCGTCCTCGATGGGGCGTGACTCGGCGGCAACGGCGACCACGGCGGGTGGCGGCATCTCGGGAGCCGGTGCTTGCGGCTGACCGCATCCGACGATGCCAAGAGGGCCGGCAAAGAGTCCGAAGCACGCGAGCCAGTACCTCGGGATCTGGCAGAAAGCACCTCGCGATCGGCTCGGATCGCAGGTCCCCTCGGATTCTTTTATGGGTCGGGTGGCTTGGTCGAGCATCGTTGGGCATCCCTGATGTCACTAGGCAGGCGAAGTCTAGCCGAAAACGCCGAAGGACGGCCTTTCCCGATGTCGGTGACCCGCTCTCGAGTCGGCATGCTACCTTACGCGGCTAGTTGGAAAGACCTTGACCTCGAGGTGACATCATGCCCGGTCGCTACTCCAGACGTCGGCTTTGGCCGGCGCTCCTGCTGCTCTCTGGCGTCAGTCTCTTGCTCCCGAACGTCCCGGTGATCGCTGCGGAGCGGCCCACCATTGGGCTCGCGCTCTCCGGAGGCGGCGCCCGGGGCGCTGCGCACGTCGGCGTCCTGAGGGTGATCGAGCAATTGGGTATTCCAGTCGACTATGTCGCCGGAACCTCGATGGGCGCCATCATCGGTGGGCTCTACGCGATGGGTATGTCACCCGATGAGATCGAGAAAACCATCGAGGAGATCGATTGGAACGCGATCTTTCGGGATGCGCCTCCGCGCCAGGAGCGGCGGATGCGACGCAAGCTGGACGATCGCACCTTCCTGATGGATGCGCGACCCGGCGTGAACGAGCGAGAGCGGGAGGTCAATCTCGTGCCGGCCCTCATTCAAGGGCAGAGGCTCGATCTGGCGCTGAGACGCTACACCCTGCCGGCACGGTCGATTCATGACTTCGACGATCTGCGGATCCCCTTCCGGGCGGTGGCCACCGACGCGGTCACCGGGGAGCCCGTGATCTTGGGCGAAGGTGATCTCGCGACCTCGATCCGAGCCAGCATGGCCGTCCCCGCGGCCTTTGCGCCGGTCGAGATCGACGACCGACTCCTGATCGACGGCGGGCTGGCGATGAATCTCCCGGTCAGCGTGGTTCGCGACATGGGGGCAGACATCATCATCGCCGTCGACGTCGGCGGACCCCGCCGCGATCGCGAAGAGATCAACAATGTGCTCGAGATGCTCGATCAAGTGATGGGCCTGGTGACCTGGCGGAATACTCAGGAAGAGATCGCGAAGCTGAGCGGACGCGATGTACTCATCACCCCGCCCTTGCAGCGCGTGGTGACTGCCGCCGACTTCAACAAGATGCTGGAGGCGATCGCGATCGGCGAGCAAGGTGCAGAGGCGCAGCGTGCCGAGCTCGTCTCACTTGCCGTTCCGACCGCCCGATACGCCGACTATCGCCAGGATCAGCGCCTGGATGATGCTCGGATGCCGGTGATCGATCGTGTTCGGATCGAGAACAACTCGCGGCTGGCCGACGAGGTCGTCGCCAAACGTCTGGACGTCCCGCTCGGTCAGCCACTGGATGTTCCGGCACTGGAGGCTCAGATCGAGCGTATCTTCGACCAGGACAACTTCGAGGCCGTCGAGTACCGCGTCGAAAAGGATGCAGCCGGCGAGACCGAATTGGTCGTCACCGCCAATGAGAAATCTTGGGGAACCAGCTATCTGCAAGCGGGGATGGAATTGTCGTCCGCCTCGGCCGGCAGCTCGAGATTCAACATTGGCCTCGCCTACAACATGGTCCCCGTCAATGCCTGGAACGCCGAATGGCGAACCTTCCTGCGCGCCGGCGAGGAGCCCAGCATCTTTACCGAGCTATATCAGCCACTGGATCCACTCGAGCGTTGGTACATGGAAGCGACCGCCGGCTACGTCACCGAGAGCCTGACCCTGTTCAACCCCGGGAAGTCCGACAAGCCGTCCGCCAAATATCTGCTCTCAAGGGCCGGCGGATCGCTTGAGTTTGGCCGTAATTTCGGCAATTGGGGCCGATTGGGGCTCAGCTATGGGCGTTACGCCGGCGATGCCGACCTTCGTTACGGCGACCCTGGGATACGCGGTTTCGGGTTCGACGAGGCCGAGCTTGGCGTCACCTTCTTCATCGATACATTGGACAGTGCGAACTTCCCACGACAGGGATGGACCGGCACCGCCTTCGGACTCACGTCCCGAACCGAGATCGGCGCGTCGAAAGACTATGATCAGGCCGGCTTCAACCTGCTGCACAGCCAAAGCTGGGGCAGAAACAGCCTCTTGACCGGAGTACGGATGGCGGGCACCTTCGGGGGCCAGGGCGACGAGCCGATTCAGTCCTTCTATCGATTGGGCGGCTTCTTGAACCTGTCGGGATTCAATCAGCAAGAGCTCTCGGGTTCGAACATGGGACTGGCACGCGCCATCTATCTGCGCGAGCTCAGGGCGGGGCTGGTCAACACCTATGCCGGTGCCTCATTGGAAGTCGGCAACGTCTGGGACAAGCGCTCCGATATCCGGTTCGACGAGCTCCGCGTCGGCAGCAGTCTCTTCCTCGGCGCCGACACCATCATCGGCCCGCTCTATCTCGCATACGGGCTCGCCGACGGGGGCTACGATGCACTCTACCTGTTCCTCGGTCGACCATGGACCACACGGGTGAACAACTGATCGTCATCGGCGGCAACCCGGCTGTGCTCTATTGAGGCGAATGCGGGTCAGCAGGCCAAAAGCGAGGTCGAGGTTGATGCGTGCCTGTTCGCTCAGTGACGCTCCCAGGTCGAACCCGTAACCGCGGATCGCCAGGAGCCGGGCTGGCGGGGGCTTCTGTCCCGTCACCTTTCGGAAGAGATGCAGAAGGGTTCCCGGGCTGAGCGAATGGGTACTCAAGGCGATTTCGGGCTGCGGACGAACCGGAACCAATACAAATGGTTCCGGTCCCCTCGATGCGGCATCGACAAAGATGACTCGCTCACACGCCTCGAGATCCAGGATGTGCTCGATCTGAAGCTGGAAATCCGTCAGGGTGAGGATGCTATCACGATCCAGAGTCCGGTCCGTACTCAGGCGATCGATGAGACAGGGCCCCAGGGCATCGTCCCCGCGCGAGGGATTCCCGCAGGCCAGGATCAACAGCCTACTCATCGCGATGGACCGAGGCACCCTTGGCCCCCGACTTTGGTTGTGGGCGTGTCATATCGTTTTCAGGCAGCCATGAGCTCGGATCGACGGGTCAAGACATACTCTACACGCGGCTCCGATCGTCCGAATCCTTTTCGCGATTTCCGTCTCGGAGGCAGGGTAGCGATGATCAAACCAGGATTTCCTGCGACACATGGATGTACTGACATGCCCAATCAGTGCCCGGAGATCGAGATGGACGGCAGCTTGACAGCGGAGCCTCGATCGCGCTTCTTAAGGAGTGACAGGTCACGACCCGGATCTGCCGCTGGGCGCCTCGCCCTGGGCGTCCGTTCCGGACGCGTCGCTGCCGCACGCGTAACCGCCGGGGATCGGGCAGAGGTTCCGGAAGCTGGACGCCGCGTTCGGCATCGGGGTGTCACCTGGTCATCGGCGGTAGGCGTTGGGTACCATGCCTGCACCCTGCGATTCCCAATCGCCGTCGGGCGGATCGAGACGGATGTCTCGAGATGAGCGCAGCTGAAAGGTATAGGCCGGTCCGATCGAGAACCTGTATGGGCGCATGGAAGGTGAACAGCCTGCCAGTCACGAAGATCTTCGTGGCTCGGCGCGCCCGCGCGTCGGCTACGAAGCGCCCGAGGAGGTCGCCTCGCCGCGCATCGTTGGGAACGAGCACCGCGAACGAGCGCCCCACCGGGTCGTCGGCCCGTGCCTTCAGGTCGAAGCGCCAATAATCAGGGGACGGGCCTTCCCCGCTCCACCACTGGCCGAGGACGCGCTTCGCGTCAGCGTCCCCGTACAGGTTGCCATGGTCGACGAAGCCCCAGAGCCGGACCTCGCGACCCTGCATCTCGGCCACTGGCCATTCGTCGTGGGCGAAGCCGCCGCGGGCGATGGCCGATACCGGCAGGTAATCGCCGACCGGTTCTCGGCATCCCGCAAGCGCCATCGCGGCGGCAAGCATCAAATAGGCAGGCCAGTAGACACTGACGGTCTCGGTCGAGGAGTCGCCGATCGCGCCTGTATCGCCAGACCTGGACTTGCGATAGACCGGCACGTCGCGCGCGGTGTCGCGGTCATTGTCCCGCGTTGCGTCGTCAGCGACTCAGGTGCGGGCTGCCGCCGCCCTTCACGAAGGTCGGCTGGGACTTACCCTCGGCGTGGAAGCCCACCAGGGTGTCCCCGGCGGTGTTGTACGAGCACTGGAAGTCCTCGCTGCGGGTTTCCAGGTAGATGGTGCCATTGACGGCGTGGGTGCCGTCGACGCGCTGCCCCTCATACTTCACGTCGGAGCGCGCCTCGTAATCCTGGAAGAAGATGTGCGCGCTGTTCTTGCAGTCTTCCATCATGTACTCGGGCGATGCCGCCAGCGCGCTGTTGGCGAAGGCAATGCCGAGGAGGATGGGGGCCAGGTTGCGTGCTTTCATTCATGTCTCCTGATGAGTCCGGGCCCGCCGACGCCGATCGATGACGCAGTGGCGGCCGAAGAAGGAACGGAGGTGAATCGACGATCGCTCAATCGATGACCATCTCCAGCCGGTACTTGGCCACCTCGTCGCGCCGCGCGGCGCTGCGCATCAGGTAGACGCGCACCTTGTAGTCGCCGTTGGCGGGCAGCGTGCCCTCGAACTGGTTGCCGGAGGTGGAGCCGATGAACATGGCCTCATCCGTCTTACCCGGCTCGATGATATTGAAGTAGTTGGCGCCATTGTCCGAAGACAGGCTGACGTTCATGGACTGTCCCTTGCGGGCGCCCAGCACATAGTCCACCGTCTCGTAACCCTTGATGGTGCCCTGCACCGTCGCGCTGTTGGCGCCCTTGTGGAACTGCACCCGCTCGGTGCGGACATCAGCCGCCGAAGCGGTCGCGGAGATGACTAACGTAGCCAATAGGGTACGGAAGATCAAAGACATAATCGAAACCTCATGTGTTGATGCGTCAAAAAGGCGTCAAAAAGGGGTCAGACCCTCAGGTATCCCGATCCCGATTTCGGAGGAAACCGATATAGCGGATCAGATGCTGCGCCCGGACGACGGGGATAGTCAGGCCGCTGTCTTCATGATGGGCCGGACGGGCAAGCTCCCGGCAGAGTGGCGTCAAATGGTCAGACCCAGGCGACGAAGCCTGGCAGTATTCCGGTCGACATAACGCCACGCCAGTCTCTTGGCAACCGTGCCAGGCCGATAACATCCGGTAACTAACTTCCAACCGCGAGGAGATAGAAAATGAAGATCGCTCTGTGGGAACATCCAACCTGCAGAGACACGCTCAACTTCGGTTGATCGCGGCCCGACACCGCGCCCATGAACTGCCTCTTGCAACTTTCCATCGACAAGAATGAGGAGATCTCTCTTATGCAACGAAAAGCCATTGCCGCCGCCTTCGGTGCCGTCCTTCTCGTGGGTGCCGCTTCGCCCGGCATCATTTACGCGCAATCGGAGCTGCCTGCCGCGGCTGGCGAGGTTGTCAGCCAGCTGTCAGGCACGGTCACGGTCGTCAACATGGAAACGCGTCTGATGACGCTGAAGGACGCCGAGGGTAACTTCCACGTCTTGCACGTGCCGCCGGAAGTAACGCGGCTCGACAAGATCAAGATTGGCGACAAGGTGACCATCACCGAATTCTCCTCGGTCCTGATCGAGCTCTTGCCACAAGCAGAGGCCGGACCGGTCGGCGCAGTCGTTACCACGGAGATCGATCGAGCCGCGGGCAAGAAACCTGGCGGCATGATGACCGAGACGCTGATCCTTTCGGGCAAGATCGTCGGCCTGAACAAGGCACAGGGCAAGGTGACGATCGAAGGTCCCAACGCAACTCGGACCCTCGACGTACAGGACCCCACGATGCTCGACGGCGTCAAGGTCGGCGACGGTGTCGTCGCCAGGTTCCGCAACGAGATTATCGGCGAGGTCAAGTAGTCGCGACGCCAATCCGGCGCTCTAATCCGGCGAATGGAAGATTCGGCGACGCAGGCCGTGCCCCGGGCATCATGCCCGTCGTCGAGGCTTCAGGCCAGACTGCAGCGGTAGTCGCGAGGTGTCATGCCGGTCAGCCGCTTGAACGCCCTGGAAAAATGCGGCGCGTTCTCGTAGCCGGCGGCAAACGCGATGTCGGCGATGTTCAGGTTGGAGTCAGCCATTAGGTCGGATGCGATCGAGAAACGCGCCTCCTCGACAATGTCCGAATAGGTCGATCCGCTTTGCGCCAGCCGACGCTGCAAGGTGCGCTCGCTCATACCGACGATCTCGGCCACCAGTGACAGGTGCGGATGACCCTGCGCCAGATAGGGGCGGATGAGCGCGCGCAGGGAGGTCACGAAGTCCCAGTCGTCGCCCAGACCGGATGGGATTTGCGGGGGCATCCGCGGATCTCTGACGGTATCGGAGGCTGACCGGCGGTCGATGCAGGGTCGCGCCATATCTGCCGCCGCGACGAGCACCGAACCGCACGGCTGACCGGTCAGGATGCGGGTGTTGCCGTAGGCCTCCAGTGTGGCGTCCGAGGGCGGCCCGCGCGAGACGAAGGTGATCTCGACCGGGCGCCAATCGGCTCCGGCGGCACTGCGCATAATGTCGATGATCCCCGCGATCACCTTCCACTCCGCGAACCCGACACAAGGACTTTTCTGAAAGCCCAGCACTTCACAAACAACGCGTCGATCGATGCCTTCACGGCGGATGTCGATCTTTACGGCGCTGTTTTCCCGGTGCACGTGCTTGGACAGGGTCTCAGTGCGGGAAAGTCCGGTGGGAGCCCCGAGCACTGCGCGTTGTAAAGCGGGATGCATCTCGCCGAGCGAAGCCGCGCGGCCCGCGAGGAAGCCGAGCTCCATGATCCCGATCTCACGGCTTGCGCGCCAAACCCAGTCTAGGGCGTGTGGCAAGCTGACGTACGCGTCTGGCGTTTGTTCAACAAAAACAGGGAGTCGAGAACGCTCCAGCGCTCGCTCGACCGGTATGCCAGCGTCCCGGAGGACCCCGATATAGTGGATCAGATGCTGCGCTCGTACGACAGGGACATTCAGATCGGTGTCTCCGTGATGGGCTCGGACGCGGGCGCTCCCGCAGATTGGCGTGAAATGGTCAGACCGAGGCGACGCAACCTGTCACCATCTGTTTTAGATGGCTATCACTCCGATGATGCTAAGTCGTCCATAGCCGCTGCGGCAAGCGTCCCTATGCGTCCCTGTGGAAGCCTGGGATGAACACCGTGCACTCCTTTCAGAACCTACATGCGACCCTGCGCCACGGACTTTGGCTTCATTGATCCACGCGATTACGGAAACAACTAATGCTCGTCCCTATACCCCTCCATCGGATGCTCGCCGCGCTAGCGGTCCTCGGCCTGTCGGCGTCTCCGGCCATCGCCCCCGCGGCGGACAAGGTCGATCCCTACGACGGCGACTGGCACTTCACGCTAACGCCCTATGTCTGGGTGCCGAATATCAACGGCACGATCGACGGACGGGTTCTGGGGTCCGACCTCGGCGATTTCAGCGCCAGCACCGAGATCGGCCCGAACGACTATTTGGAAAACCTCAAGTTCGGCGCCATGGCCACCGGCGAGGTACGCAAGGGCGACTGGTCGGTGTTCACCGACATCATCTATATCGACTTCGGCGATCAGCGCTCGCGCGTGCGCGACATCAATGGCCCCGAGGGCCGCCTCCTGAGCAGCATCGACCGCAATGCCACGACCAGCCTCTCGGCAACCGTCTGGACACTGGCGGGTGCGCATACCCTGGTTCGTAACCCCAAGGGGACCCTCGATCTGTTGGCCGGGTTCCGCTATGTGGACGTGGCATCCGAGCTCAAGCTGAACATCATCGGGTCCGACGGCGTTGTCGACACCAGCACACGAAGCTCCCGCGACCTGACCGAGTGGGACGGCATCCTCGGGGTCAAGGGCCAGATCCGGCTCGGCGACGGCCGCTGGTACCTGCCCTACTACCTGGACGTCGGCACCGGATCATCGAACTGGACTTGGCAGGCACTGCTGGGCGTGGGCTATGCCTTCGACTGGGGTGATGTCAACCTCTCCATCCGCAGCCTCTCCTACGATTTCGACTCAGAGCGCGACGCGGATCTGCGCATGACCGGCCCGACCCTGGGGGCGACCTTCCGCTGGTAATCGTCATCGGGCGCCGCGCGACCGGGGATTCGCGACGTCCACGAGCGCCTCCCCTCGGCTTCGGACCTCGCCCCGATCGGGCCGCCCGCTACTCCCAACCCTAGACGGAGAAACACAATGCCCAAGAGACGCGAGCTGCTGGCCGCCGCAGCCCTGCTCGGACCCCTCGCATTGGTGATGCGATCGGCCCAGGCATCCGACAAAGAGCATCAGGAGCCCGAAGCAACCCATGCGATGCCCGACTTCCTGTTCGTGCAGAACGCCACCAGCGTGACCTATGCCGATGGCAAGCTGACGCTCGCCGGGGTGAACCCGGCGACGGTGATGTTCTCCGACCGCCCGGAGCGCATCGCCGGGCACATGACCACGGCCCGCTTCGTGCCGTTCTGGAGCGAAGGCAGCGACAGCTTCCTGAAGGATCCGCCGAACGCGACCCTGTCGTTTCTGCAAGACGAGACGCTGGAAGATGCCGTGGTCGAGCTGTGCGATCCAGTCCTGGCGGGCAACGATCTGAGCTACCAGATCAAGATCCTCGAAGGCACCATCCCGTCCAGCGCCGGTGCCGCCTCGCTGTTCATCGACATCATCGGCATGCCGCTGACGCCGTTGTCCTTCGCGGGCGTCCGTCGACGTGCCTGGCGGCGCGCGCTCATCTATTGATCACCTTCGGCATTTTGCCCACTGGCATCGCTCGACAACGGGCTTGCGATGCCTTCATTCCCCCGAACCGGGGTCACTTGCAACTCCTTTCACGAAGTCAATCGCTATGAACATAACCCGCCCGTGGCGCCAGATGGCGCCGACTTTCATCCCCGCCCGCTCGGGCTGGATCGCCCTTGTCCTGTCGGTCGGTCTTGTGGCGCCCAGCGCTCAGGCCGCAGACCTGCCGGCGCAGACGCTGACACCCGAGGAGGCCAAGGCGATCGCCACGGATGCCTACATCTACGGCTACTCGCTGATCACCACCGATGTCACCCGGGTACAGATGAGCAACGTGCCAGAGGTGGAGGGTTTGCACGCGCCCGCCGGGCAATTCATCAACGTTCCGCGCTATCCGCCGGCGGACTATCGCGGGGTCTCGGCACCGAATGCCGACACGCTCTATTCGTTGGCTTGGCTCGATCTGGGCGAGGAGCCCTGGGTCTTCTCGCATCCCGACATGGGCAAGCGCTACTTCCTGTTCCCGATGTATAGCCTGTGGATGCCGGTGATCGAATCGGCGGGCAGCCGCACGACCGGCCAGCAGGCGCAGACCTTCCTGATCAGCGGCCCCGGCTGGAGCGGCGAGGTCCCCGCGGGTATGACCCATATCAAGGTCCCAACGCGCTACATGGTCATTCTCGGCCGCACCTATGCGGACGGGACCGAGGCCGACTACAAGGCGGTCAACGCGCTGCAGGCGCAGTACGACCTCAAGCCCCTGTCCGCGGTGGGCAAGGCGGATTACGTCTACAAGGCACCGCCGGTGGACCCGAACCCGGGCTTCTCAATGACCGACAAGCCGCAGCAGGTGATCCTCGAGATGGGCACCAAAGGCTACTTCGACAGGATGACGAAGCTCATGTGCAAGGATGCGCCACCGGCACCGGAAGATGCCCCGATGCTGGCGCGGATCGCCAAGATCGGCATCGAGCCCTGTAAGCCCTTCGACATGGACGCACTCGGCGCGCCGGTGCAGGACGCACTCAAGGACCTGCCGCAGGCCGCGCTGAAGCAGATCGAGGCCGACAAGCCCAAGCTCGGAGAGGTCGTCAACGGCTGGATCGTCTCCAAGGGACTCGGCGACTACGGCACCGACTATGTAAAGCGCGCCGTGGTGGCCGCCTTCGGCTGGCCCGCCAACCTCGAGAAGGATGCCGTCTACCCCTACACCGAGGTCGACAGCACCGGCGCGACGCTCTCGGGCGCCAACAACTACACCCTGACCTTCCCCAAGGACCAAACGCCGCCGGTCAGTGGGTTCTGGTCGATCACCATGTACGAGATCGACAACGGCTGGTGGTTCGTGCCGAATGCACTGGACAAGTTCACGGTCAGCCCGCGCGACGACCTGACGTACAACGAAGACGGCTCGCTGACGCTCTACTTCCAGCACCCATCGCCCGGCACGGACAAGGAGGCCAACTGGCTGCCGGCACCCAAGGGCGATTTCATCCCGATGCTGCGCATGTATTGGCCGAAGGAACAGAGTCCGTCGATCATCGACGGCACCTGGACGCCGCCCAAGGTCGAAAAGGTGCAGTAACGGTCGGCTTTCAGTCCGAGACGTCGGCCGCCGTACCAAGCGGCAGCCAGCAGAGCAGGTCCATGGCGAGGAAACGGGTTTCAACAACCAGGAGATCGAAAATGAAGATCACCCCGCGAGAAATATCGGCTCGAAGAGGTGCATTGAGATGACGCCGTCACGCATCTTCGTCAATCTTTCCGTGCGCAGCCTGCCCGCCGTAGCGCTGTCAGCGATGGTCCTGCTGGGGACGTCCATGACGGCGAGTGCCGATGAGGCAGACGCCAAGCGGTTGCTCAAAGCCATGGCCGACTACTTGACGGCGCAGCAGGCCATCTCATTCGACTACGACGCCATCCTCGAGGTCGTCACCAAGGATGAACAGAAACTCGCGCTTGCGGGTTCTGGTACCGTCACGCTCAACCGGCCGGACAAAATCCTCGCCACGCGCTCCAGCGGATTTGCAAACGTCGAGATGTCCTTCGACGGAAAAACGCTGACCTTGCTGGGCAAGGACCTGAACATCTATGCACAGGAAGACGTACCTGGCACGGTCGACCACCTGGTCGACGAGTTGCGTAAGCACAACCGGCCACTGCCCGCGGCGGACTTGCTGTTGGCAAACCCTTACGAGGCGCTGATGGCGGACGTCGTCGACGTCAAGGATCTCGGCAGCGGCATGATCGGTGGCGTCGAATGCGACTATCTCGCCTTTCGCGCTAAAGAGGTCGATTGGCAGATCTGGATCGCTCAAGGGGAGCACCCCTACCCGTGCCGCTATGTGATCAACTCGAAGCTCACGGACGGTGAACCGCAGTACAGCATCCAGATCCGGGACTGGAAAACCGGCGACGCGGTCGCGGCCACCGACTTCAGTTTCACGAATCCAACGGATGCCAGGAAGGTCGACCTGAAGGATCTCGAGGGCACGGATGAATTACCGAAACACTTCCGGATAGGAGAAGCGCAATGAAGGCATCGAAACGATTTGCTGTGATGTTGATTGCGGCGATCGCCGCTATCGGCGGATCCGAATTCGGCGAGCGGCTTTCCGTCCCCGGTTTTCACAGCCTGATCCCGAGTGCCGAAGCCATCGTCGGGCGCCCGCTCACACCGGTGAGCGTTGCCGGGGTGGGGCGTCGCACGGTGCGACGTTGCGCGGTCGGCGTCTATTACTGTTGAACCGCATCCGAAGCGAGGTGCCGAGCTCGGGATGAGTCTATTTGTTATGCCGAGCCTCGGCGGAGACAGGGTTCGGATCCCGAAAGGTCGAAGAGTATGCGAACCCTTGTCGTAGTCGTGACCGCTTGCATCCTGTGGGGCGCCTGGTTTTCCTCGGCCCATGCTCAGGAGGCCGACAGCCCCTTGCCCGCATGGTTGGTCACCTCTTCGACGCTGGAGGCGAAGATCGCCGAAGCGGAGGCGCAGACCGACAGGACCGAGGAGGCCAAAACCCAGCTGATCGAGCTGTACCGCAAGGCCTCGAGCAATCTACAGGCGGCGCATGACAACGCGGCATCCGCAGCCACGTTCGGGCGCAGGGCCGAGCACGCCCCGTCGGAGATTCAGGCCATCCGCGCTGCGCTCGAGCCGGATGCCCGCGCCGATCCGATGGATGGCCTTGATGCGGCTGACGCCCCCCCGCTGCAGGAGCTCGAGCAACTGCTGCAGAAAGAGCAGGCGGACTTGGCGGCGGCCGATGCGCGACGGGCCGACTTGGAGTCCCGTCTGGCAACCCTCGAGCAGCGCCCCGAAGCCATCGCCCTGCGCCTCGCGGAGGCGACGCAACAACGCGACGAGGCTTCGGCGCAGCTTCAGACACCCGCCCCGGACGATGCGAGCCCCGTGTTTGCGCAGGCCCAAAAGTGGGTGCTGGAGACGCGCTACGTGGCGTTGAGCACCGAGACCGCGATGCTCGAGCAGGAGCTCGCAACCCTTACGCTGCGCACGCAGTTGCTGGAAGCAAAGCGTGATCAGGAAGAAGCCAATCTCGCGGCGGTCGGCGAGCGCATGCAGGTGCTCAACGACATGCTCGACCGCAAACGCCGTCAGGCGGCGGAACAAGCGACGACACAAGCCGAAGAGACCCAGCGCGACATCGAGGGGATGCACCCCGTGTTGGTCGCGTTGTCAGCCGACAACGCGGCGCTGTCGCGTGACGTCAACAGCATCACCCAGCAGCTTCAGGCGCAGGATCTCGTGCGACAAGGCATCGAGCAGCTCGCGGAACAGCTCGACGCCGATTTCCAGGATGCGCGTGAAACCCTGGAATCCGGCGAGGTCAACGACGATCTCGGCCGAATCCTGCTGCAACAGTTCGACGCCTTGCCCGATCTGCGGGCCTTTGTTCAAAACGACGAGCTGCGCAAGGCGGAGATCGCCGACCTCACCGTGAGCAGGCTGAAGCATCGCGCCGAGGCGCGACGCATCGCGGATGCAGACTCGACCGTCGAGCAGCTCGCGCTGGAGATGCAGTTCGATGCGTCGGCGCGGTCCGAGACCGAGGCCCAGAAGACGAAATTGCTGGAGCTGGTGCAGCAACGCCAGACACTGCTCGATAAGGCATTGGAGACCTATCAGCTCTACCTCGGCAAACTGCGTGAGCTCGATCGCGCCGAGCACGCGTTGCTCGCAACCGCCGCCGAGTACAGCGCCTACCTGGACGAGCAACTCCCCTGGTTGCGCAACGCCAAACCGATCCGACTCGAGGACATCCGCGCGATGCCGAACGAGCTCGGCGCTCGGCTCGCGGCAGAGGACCTGCCGGGCTTGCCGCGCCTGATCGGCCAGCAGCTCGCGGGCAGTCCCGCCTTCTGGTTGGCCGTGATCGGCGCCGGCGCCCTGCTCTGGCGACGCAGAGCGATCATCTCAGCGATCGAATCGCTCACACCCCGGATCGGGAAACCCACCACCGACCGCATGAGCTATACCGGGCGGGTGCTGGGCCTGACCCTGCTGCTCGCGGCACCGCTTCCGCTGGTGTTGGCGGCGGCGGGCTGGCAACTTCAGGTCGACAGCAGCGCAACCGTGCTGTCCCTCGCGCTGGGTAACGCCCTGATACGGGTCGCCCTGCATCTGTCCATTCTGCTCAGCCTGGGCGCCATCTGCCGACCGCGCGGGCTGGCTGCAGTCCATTTCCGCTGGCCGGAGCGCAACCTGACGCTGTTGCGCACACAGCTCCGCCTATTCGTCTGGCCGTTCGTAGCCGCCGTCTTGGTCGTCAATGTCGCGCTCGGCATCAACCCCGCCGAGACCGGCGGCACCTTGGCCAAACTCGCTTTGCTGCTTGGCTACCTGCCGCTATCCTGGTTCCTCTACCGGGTGTTCCATCCCCGGAGCGGCGTGTTGGCGCACCTGCGATCGCGTGGCGACTACCCGACGGTCTTCCGTACCTATCTCATCTGGTACCCGCTGATCGTCGGCTCTCCTCTGGCATTGATCGCCCTCGCGTGGACCGGTTACGTCTACACGGCCACCGCGTTTTCCTACCTGTTTTTGATGACGCTTTGGTTCCTGTTTGTGCTGGTGTCGAGCAACGCGCTCGCTTTGCGTTGGCTGCAGGTCACCCGACGACGCCTCGCCTACGATGCCGCCATGGAACGCCGACGCGCGGAGCAAGCGGAAGCCGCAGAGCATGAGGCGGTCAGCGAGATGGGCGAGTTGCAGTTCGAGGCGGAGGAGGTGGACATTACCGCCCTAAGCGATGAAACACGCGGGTTGATCCGCATCCTCATCCTCACGGCGGCCATCGTCGGCCTTTACCTGATCTGGTCCAGCGCACTACCGGCGCTGCACATCTTCGACGATGTGATCTTGTGGCATGGGACGGTTACCGTCGACGGCACGGAGCAGTCACTGCCCATCACGCTCGGGAGCCTCGGCCTGGCGTTGCTCTATGCCATCGGCACCTGGGTGCTGGCGGATCGCCTCCCGGCGTTGCTGGAAATCCTGTTGCTCCAGCGCTTTCATATGACGGCTGCCGGCCGCTACACCCTGACCACGTTGATGACCTATGTCGTGGTCGCCGTGGGCCTGCTATTGGTGCTCAGCACCCTGGGCGCGCGCTGGTCACAAGTGCAATGGCTGGCGGCTGCGCTCAGCGTGGGCATCGGCTTCGGCCTGCAGGAGATCGTCGCCAATTTCATCAGCGGGTTGATCATCCTGTTCGAGCGGCCCATCCGTGTCGGAGATGCCGTCACCGTCGGCGACACCGACGGCGTGGTCACCAAGATCAAGATCCGCGCCACCACTATCCGCAACTGGGACGGCAAGGAGCTGTTGGTGCCGAACAAGGAGTTCATCACCGGACGTCTACTCAATTGGTCGCTGTCGGACCAGACCACCCGGCTGGTGCTGGCCATCGGCATCGCTTACGGATCGCCAGTGCGCCAGGCCATGGACCTGTTGGAGGAGGCAGCGAACGAGAACCCCAACGTGCTCGATGATCCTTCACCGACGGTGATCTTCGAGACCTTCGGCGACAACGCGCTCGGCCTGTTGCTGCGCTGCTTCGTCGACTCCATCGATCTGCGCGTCAGCACCATCAGTTCGTTGAACGAGGCCATCAACGACAAGTTCAATGCCGCCGGCATCAGCATCGCCTTCCCGCAGCGCGATCTGCATCTCGACACCATCAAACCGCTGCGCGTCCAGATTGAGCACGCGGGACCTACCAACGAGTAGAACCGTTCTCAAGCGCCCTCATCGGCAAGCTTATTTTCCTTCCAACCGTGTCCATCAAGAGGTAGAGCAATATGTACTCAAGAAAAGGGCGGCTCTCAGCCGCATCGCGCCGCTCGGGAGTCAAGCTCCTCGGCCTGGTGCTTGCCATCGGTTTGACCGTCACGACCTCAGCTGCAATCGCCGATGCCGATGCGATCTCCGCCGCGAAGCAGACCGATAAAACGTCGGGTATCCCCGCGCCAGGCATCAAGGAAACCAAGGCCATCGCCGAGGAAGCTTTTATCTACGGCCTGCCCATTGTCATGAACTACGCGGTGATGCAGGAGTTCGCGGTCGACAAGGACTCCGGCCAGTTCAAGGCGCCGTTCAATGAGATCTTCAACGATGCCCATGTCTTCACCTACAAGGACACGGCCGTCGTCACACCCAACAGCGACACGCCGTATTCGATGGTCTGGCTGGACCTGCGTGCGGAGCCCATGGTGATCTCGGTGCCGGCGGTGCCGAAAGAGCGCTACTACTCCGTGCAATTGATCGACGGTAATACCTACAACTACGGCTATATCGGGACCCGTGCGAAGGGCCCGGATGCCGGTGACTATCTCGTGGTCGGTCCTGACTGGACGGGTGAAAAACCCTCGGGGATCAAGGGCGTCTTCACATCGACCACGCCCTTCTCGCTGGCCATCTTCCGCACCCAGCTGTTCAACGCCAATGACATGCCGCACGTGGTCAAGGTCCAGGCCGGCTACAAGGTGCAGCCCCTGTCGGCGTTCCTGAATGAGCCCGCGCCCGCCGCGGCACCGAAGATCGACTTCCTGCCGGCGACGACCAAGGGCATCAAGGACAATTTCTTCGCCTATCTCGACGCCGCGCTGGAGTTCGTACCCGTCACCCCTGAGACCAAGGCCCTGCGCGGCAGGCTCGCCAGCATCGGCATCGGTCCGGGCAAGACCTTCGATTTCAGGGATCTGTCGCTGGAACACAAGGCCGCCGTTCTTCTGGCCATGAAGGAAGGTGATGACAAGATCGACTCCTATCTCGACACGGCACAGAAGACCGTGAACGGCTGGAAGATCGGTTCATTGTTCGGCGACAGCCAGTTCATCGACGGCAACTGGCTGATGCGGGCCGCCGCCGCCAAGGCCGGCGTCTACGGCAATGATTCCATCGAGGCCACCTACCCCATGACCCGCGTTGACGCCGACGGCGACACCCTCGATGGCAGCAAGCACGACTACAGCCTCACCTTCCCCGCCGGGCAGACGCCGCCGGTGAACGCCTTCTGGTCGGTGACCATGTATGACGGCAAGACGCAGCTGCTGATCGAGAATCCGATCAACCGCTATCTGATCAACTCGCCGATGCTGCCCGAGCTGAAGAAGGGCGAGGACGGCTCGCTGACCCTCTATATCCAGAAGGACAGCCCCGGCGCCGACAAGGAAAGCAACTGGCTCCCGGCTCCGGACGGCCCGGTCTACCTGGTTATGCGCCTGTACTGGCCAAAGACCGAGCCGCCGTCCATCCTCCCCGCCGGCTCAGGCACCTGGTCGCCGCCAGGCGTCGTCAAGGTCAACTGAGACGATTTCATGAAGAAACACGCATTATCCAGGGGGTGGTCTGCGCGCTGGCGTTCCTGGTGTCGCTGTCCGCGGCCCCGAGCGATGGCCGAGATGAGCGCCGAGGAGCTGGCCAAGCTGGCGCAGAACCCGGTCGGCAATCTCATCAGCGTCCCGTTTCAGAACAACACCAATCTGAACTACGGGCCGGAACGGGGCACACAGAACATCCTCAATATCCAGCCGGTGATCCCGATCTCGATCAACAAAGACTGGAACATCATCACGCGGACCATCGTGCCGGTGATCTGGATGCCGTCGCTCGGAGAGGGGATCGGCAGCACCACCGGCATCGGGGACACCGTTTTCACGGCCTTCCTGTCGCCGGCCAATCCCGGCAAACGGACAACGGGGTCAGGACAACGGGGTCACAGGACAACGGGGTCAGGTCTTGCCTTTTGCCGATGTCCGCGGACCCCTGTCTCGCACAGTGCCGAGACCGCGCACGGGTGCGCGTGATCCGCATCTGTGACGCAGATCAGATCATGCCGTCGCTGGTCCCCGACCGTCACGGGGGCAGGCCAAAGAGTTCGGCAAACCAAACAATGCGTTCGGCTGGCAACGTCTCCGTCGGCTCGGGGGGATACCCCGGTGTGGAGTCGGGTCAATGCCTGGCGGCGGTGAACCGGTGCGGCGCGCGATGTCTCGGCGCACTTCGCCCATGCGTCCCTCGGCCGCGCCAACGCGGAAGGGCCCCGTTACCCGTGCCGCTTGCGGGGCTCCCGCGGCGTCCTGCCGAAGCGAAGCCTGATTGCGGTGGCGAGGTCGCCGGCGCGCTTGACGATCCGGCCGGTGATACGTAGCCTTCCTGGAGACGATTACGTATCTTGGGCTCCACCATGAACACCAAGCTCACCCTCAGCATGGACGAATCGGTCATTGAGCGCGCTAAGCAGGCGGCACGTGCGCGCAACACGAGTGTCTCGGCCATGCTCGCCGGGCTCGTTCGCGGGCTCGATGCGCTGGATCATTCCCGCGGCGCGGATTTCATCGGCCCCCTCACTCGGGCCGCGACCGGGTTGGTGGAGCTGGGCCCCGGCAGCGCGGACGCCGATCTCCTGGGTGATGCCCTCTGGGAGCGCTACGGCGGCGCCGGATGAGGATCCTCGTCGATACCAACCTGCTGCTCGACGTCCTCGCGAAGCGCGAGCCCTTCTACGCGGCGGCCGCCCGCGTCTGGACCTTGGCCGAGACCGGCGCCTGCGAGGCGCTGGTCTCGGCCCTCAGTTTCAACAATGTGTTCTACATCGTTCGCAAAGCCCGCGACACGGCCAACGCGCGCCGGGCACTGGTCCTGCTACGCGATGTCTTTGCCTGCGTCGCTCCGGACCAGCGCATCCTGAACCAGGCAATCGACTCGGATATCGCCGACTTCGAGGACGCCATCCAGTTCTACAGCGCACTTCACGCGCGCGCCGACTACCTACTGACGCGCAACGTCGGCGATTTCCCGGCCGGGATCCTGCCGATCCTTGCCCCCGATGAATTCCTGGCGCTGCTCGATCGCGCGGCCGACCAATCGTCACCGCCGTGAGCCAGCGGCAGCTCACGGTGCCGGTGCGCCCTTCGGCCGCGAGCGCATCACCCGCATGGATGCCGACGGGCTCGGCTACCCATGCCGCTTACGATACTCCCGTGTTGTCAGGCCAAAACGCAGCCTGAAGGCGGTGGCGAAATCGCCGGAACGCCTGAAGCCGATGGCATCGGCGATCTGCTGGATCTGCCGGTCGGTGGTGGCCAGCAGCTCCTGGGCGCGGACCAGGTGCTGCTCGCGCAGGTATTCGAAGGTGCTCATCCCCAGGTGGGTCTGGAACGCGCGGCCAAGCCACGCCTGGTTGGTTCCGACGCGGTTTGCCAGCGCGATGAGCCCGGGCGGGTCGGCCATCTCGTCGAGCACGCATGCCAAGGGTCAAGCGCACCAAGGGTCAGGTCTTGCAATCCAGCATATCGAAGTGATCCTTCGGGCATGGCCAGCCCCCTACGCATCGAGCTCGCCGGCGGGCTGTATCACGTCGCCTCGCGTGGCGATCGACGTGAGGCGATCTATCGTGACGACGATGAACGCAGCCGTTGGCTCGCCCTGCTCGGGATGCGAAGTCGCGCGCGCCCAGCGCCGCCCCTTGGCCAAGCCACTCGGCTTGCGCCATCCGCCTGAAAGACCTAACCTGCAGGAAGTATCATCAACGCATCAACTTATAGACATCACGATGAGAACCACGTTGACCATCGATGACGATGTGGCAGCACGCCTGCGCCGACTGGGTGCCGGGCGGGGTGTTCAGAAGCAGCTGATCAATGACCTGCTGCGGATGGGACTGGATCGGATGGAGCATCGGGAGCCATCCGAAGGACTGCCGTTTCGCACGGCAACCCATCGCTTGGGCGCGCGGGTGCCGAGCCTGGACAACGTGGCCGAGGTCTTGGCGACCAGCGAGGCGGAGGACTGGCGCTGATGCTGGTCGACGCCAATCTGTTGTTGTACGCCTCGTTGGAGGATTTCCCCCAGCACGAGGCTGCGCGCGAGTGGCTCGATGAACAGTTGAACGGGCCGAGACGCGTCGGCTTGCCCTGGCCCGCTTTGCTCGCCTTCGTGCGCATCACGACGAACTCCCGTCTGTTTATCTCCCCGTTGAGGACAGAGGCTGCCTGGGGGCAGGTCCGCGGTTGGTTATCCTGCCCTGCCGTCTGGATACCGGCGCCCGGGGACCGCCACGCAGAGATCCTGGGCGACCTGCTCGTCGCGTCCAGGGCGACGGGCAACCTCGTGCCGGACGCACACCTGGCGGCGCTGGCGTTGGAGCACGGCCTGACCCTATACAGCACGGATAGGGACTTTGCGGCATTCACGGGCCTGTCGTGGGTCGATCCGCTCGGTTGAGGCAATACCAAGGGTCTTGCAATCCAGCAGATCGAAGCGATCCCTGGGGTACGGCCAGACCCCTGCGCATCAGGCTCGCCAGCGGGCTGTATCACGTCGCCTCGTGGGGCGATCGACGTGAGGTGATCTATCGTGACGACGATGATCGCAGCCGTTGGCTCGCCCTGCTCGGGACGGTGTGCGAGCGCTTCAACCGCGAAGCGATGGCACGGGCCTTCCAGACCGGCGTCTACACCATGCGGGAGATCGCAGACTTCTTCGGCGTTCACTACTCGACGGTCAGCCGCGCCGTGCGACGACTCGGGGCGAGACCCGGGTCCGGTGCGAAAGTGCGCACCGAGGGCTGACGTGCGTGATTGCAAGACCTGACCCTGCTTTGCGGATCCTCAGACGAGCGGCCTTGGTGGCGGCATCCAGTATGCATGCACCGCCGGCGCGCTGCTCGATGGCGAACTCCACGATGAGGATCGCATTCTTGCTTGCGAGTCCGATCAACACCACGATGCCGACCTGAGCATAGAGGTCGTTGGGGAGGCCCGCGATCCAGAGCGCCGACAGCGCCCCGACGATGCCGACCGTGACGCTCAGCAGCACCACGGCCGGCATGGACCAGCTCTCGTAGAGCCCGACCAGGAAGAGATAGGCGAAGAGGACGGCGAGGGCCAGCACGATCGGTGTCTTCCCGCCGGCCTCTTTTTCCTGGAGCGCAGTCCCGGTCCACTCGAAGCCATAGCCCGCCGGCAGCACCTCCTTGGAGATGCGCTCCATCGCCGCGATGGCATCGCCGGAGCTGAACCCGGGCGCCGGCCCGCCCTGGATGCTCACGCTGCGATAGTTGTTGTAGCGCTGCAGCAATTGCGGCCCCAGGATCAACTCGGTGGTCAACAAGGCGCGCAGGGGAACCATCTCGCCCTCGCCATTGCGAACATGGATGTAGCCAATGTCCTCGACACGCTGGCGATCGATCTCCCGGCCTTGAACCTGGACCTGCCAGACCCGTCCGAACTGGTTGAAGTCGTTGACGTAATAGCCGCCCAGCGTCGCTTGGAGCGCATTGAAGATGTCACTGATCTGAACGCCCAGGGTCTGGGCCTTCTGCCGGTCGATGTCGAGGAAGATCTGCGGAGTGTCGGTCGCCCAGGTGGAGAAGACGCGCGACAAGGCCGGATCCTGGTTCGCGGCCACCACCAATGCGCGCATCACGCCGGCCAACGCCTCCGGGGAACGTCCCTGCAGATCCTCGAGCTGGTACTGGAAACCACCGCTCGTTCCGAGACCGACGATCGGCGGCAGGTTGAAGGGCATGACCTGGGCGCTTGGGATTCCGATGGTCTCGGCCGCGATCCGGTTGATGACGGCATCGACCTTGAGATCCGGCGTCGACCGTTCCTCGAAGGGCTTCAGTCGGCCGATCACGGCTGCCGCGTTGGACTTGACCGCACCGTCGAGGAGGCTGTAGCCGGTCACGGTCACCACATGGGCGACCGCGGGATCGGCTGCGACCAATTGCTCGAGCTCCTTGACCACGTCCAAGGTGCGGTTCACAGAGGCGCCCGGAGGCAACTGAACCTCGGCCATGAAGGCGCCCTGATCCTCTTCCGGGAGGAAACCCGTGGGCGTCACCGTGAATAACCAACCGGTCGCAAAGCCGAACCCGGCGATCAACACCAGAACCAGAACGGCGAATCGCACGAGTCGGGCGACGATATAGGCATAACCGTCACGGACGCGGTCGATCCCGCCCATCACATAGCGCATGGGCCCACGTCGATGGCCGCTGGGCTTGAGCAGGATGGCGCAGAGGGCCGGCGAGAGTGTCAGCGCGTTCGTTGCCGAAATCAGCATGGAAAAGGCGACGACGGCCGCGAACTGCTGGAAAAGTTGCCCGGTGATCCCCGGGATGAAGGCGACCGGTAGGAACACCGAGAGCAGCACCAGTGTGATGGCGATGATGGGCCCCGTGATCTGACCCATCGCCTTCTTGGCCGCCTCGCGCGGAGGCAGCCCCTCCTCCTCCATGATGCGCTCGACGTTCTCGACCACCACGATGGCATCATCGACCACGATCCCGATCGCGAGGACGACCGCCAGCAGCGAGATGGTGTTGGCCGAGAAACCGATCGCGAGCAGGAAGGCAAAGGTCCCGATCAAGGCCACCGGTACCGCGATCAAGGGGATCAGGGTCGCGCGCCAACTGCCGAGGAAGAGGAACACCACCAGGATAACCAGGACGAATGCCTCGAACAGGGTATGGACCACTTTCTCCAGGCTCGCCTTGACGAATTCGGTCGTGTCGTAGACGACCAGGTACGACAGATCGTCCGGGAAGCGCTCGGCGAGCTGGTCCATGGCCGCTTTGACCCCATCGGCAACGCTGACGGCGTTGGCGCCGGGGGCAAGATAGATGGCAATCGCGGCTCCGTCGCGACCATCGAGCCGGCTGAACGAATCGGATTGCCGCGCGCCGAGCTCAACGCGACCGACATCGCTCACCCGCACCGTCGAGCCATCCGGGTTTGCCCGGACCAGGATCTGCTCGAACTCGGACGGATCGCTCAACCGGCCAAGGGTCTGGAGCGTGATCTGGAACTGCTGGTCCGCTGTCATGGGCTGGGCACCGATGCGCCCGACCGCAGCCTGGACATTCTGGCCCTGGATCGCTGAAATCACATCCGCAGGGGTCAGCGAGAGTGCGGTGAGCCGTTCGGCATCGAGCCAGATGCGCATGCTGTAATCGAGCGGCCCGAAGAGCGACGCCTGTCCCACGCCCGGCACGCGTGCCAAGGTGTCGACGACGTTGATGGTCGCGTAGTTGCTCAGAAAAAGCCCGTCATAGGACTCCTTCGGTGAGTAGAGGGCGACCACCTGGAGCATGGCGTTGGACTTTTTCTGAACCGTCAGGCCCTGGCGCTTGACCTCCTCGGGAAGTTGGGCCATTGCCAGGTTGGCCCGATTCTGCACGTTGACCGTGTTGATGTCCGGGTCGGTGCCCAACGCAAAGGTCACGGTCAAGGAATAACTGCCGTCGTTGCCGCTCGACGACTGCATGTAGAGCATATTGTCGACGCCGTTGATCTTGGACTCGATCGGCTGGGCAATGGTCGACTCCACGACCGACGCGCTGGCGCCCGGATAGCTCGCGGAGACCGAGACCTGCGGCGGGACGATATCCGGAAACTGGGCGACCGGGATCTGAGTGATGGCAACCAGACCCGCCAGCGTGATGACGACCGAGATGACGATCGAGAGGCGGGGTCGATCGATGAAGATATCCGAGATCATTGCGCCGCGCCCCCGGCGGCCTGCGAGGCGGGTGCTGCCCTGACGACCTGCCCCGGTCTGACCTTCTGGATGCCCTGTGTGATCACCAGATCACCCTCTTTCAGCCCCCGGGTCACAACGATCTCGGACCCGCGCGTCGACCCGGGCTGGATTCGTCGGATCTGGGCCTTGCTGTCGGCGTCGATGGTCAAGACGTAGTTGCCCTGCTGGTCGAACTGGAGCGCCGACTGAGGGATGAGAATCGCCTCCTCGGGCGCTCCGGACTGGAGCACGACACCGACGAACTGGCGATCGACCAAGATCCCGTCGGGGTTCGGCAGATCCGCTCGCAAGGTCACGGAATCCGTGCTCGGATCGGTCGTGACATCGACAAAATCCAGATGTCCAACGTGCCCGTAGAGGCTCCCGTCCGGGAGACGCACCTGGACCTGAACGTCTTTCGGATTGCCTCCCTTGTCCTCGATCGTCCGGCGGGCACCGAGCAGATCGCGTTGGGTCACCGGGAACTGAACCGAGATGGGGTCGCTACTCACGATCGGAGCCAGCGAGCCCGACGCGGGTCCCACCAGGTTTCCGACGGTATAGCTTGCAAGTCCGATGCGCCCGTCGACCGGGGCGGTGATCTGCGTGTAGCCGAGATCCAGTCGGGCCGCGGCAAGCGCCGCCTCGGCCTGAGCGATACTCGCCTTGGCGATCGAATCCGCGGCCTGCAACTCATCGACCTTGGCCTGGGCGATGTTCTTCTCCTGCAGCAATTCCAGTCCACGTTTCAACTGGGCGCTGGTGTTGAGCTGATCGGCTCGTGCCTTCTCGAGGTCGGCCTCACGCTGCTCGACGATGGCCTTGAACTGATCGGGCTCGATCACGAACAGGACGTCACCGGCCTTGACCACCTGGCCCTCGGTGAAACGTCGCTCTTGAAGGAAGCCCTCGACCCGCGCGCGCAGCACGACCCGATCGAGCGCGACGACACGCCCGACGAACGAAGCCTCGTCCTCGATGGGGCGCGACTCGGCGGCGACGGCGACCACGGCGGGCGGCGGCATCTCGGGAGCCGGTGCATGCGGCTGACCGCATCCGACGATGCCAAGAGGGCCGACAAAGAGTCCGAAGCACGCGAGCCAGTGCCTCGGGCTATCCCAAAAAGCACCTCGCGATCGGCTCGGATCGCAGGTCCCCTCGGATTCTTTCGTGGGTCGGGTGGCTCGGTCGAGCATCATTGGGCATCCCTGATGTCACTAGGCAGGCGAAGTCTAGCCGAAAACTCCGGTGCAGGGCCTTTCCGGATGGGAGTGACCCTCTCTCGAGTCGGCGTGCTACCTTAAGAGGCTACCCTTATCGTCCTGGATCTCGAGGTAACATCATGCCCGGGCGCTACTCCAGGCGTCGGCTTTGGCCGGCGCTCTTGCTGCTTGCTGCCGTCAGTCTCTTGCTCCCGACCGTTCCGGTGATCGCTGCGGAGCGACCCACCATCGGGCTCGCGCTCTCCGGAGGCGGCGCAAGGGGCGCTGCGCACGTCGGCGTCCTGAGGGTGATCGAGCAATTGGGGATTCCAGTCGACTATGTCGCCGGAACCTCGATGGGCGCCATCATCGGTGGGCTCTACGCGATGGGTATGTCACCCGATGAGATCGAGAAAACCATCGAGGAGATCGATTGGAACGCGATCTTCCGGGATGCGCCACCGCGCCAAGAGCGGCGGATGCGACGCAAGCTGGACGATCGGACCTTCCTGATGGATGCGCGACCCGGCGTGAACGAGCGAGAACGGGAGGTCAATCTCGTGCCGGCCCTCATTCAAGGGCAGAGGCTCGATCTGGCGCTGCGACGCTACACCCTGCCGGCGCGGTCGATTCATGACTTCGACGATCTGCGGATCCCCTTCCGCGCGGTGGCCACCGACGCGGTCACCGGCGAGCCCGTGATCTTGGGGAAAGGTGATCTCGCGACCTCGATCCGCGCCAGCATGGCCGTCCCCGCAGCCTTTGCGCCGGTCGAGATCGACGACCGACTCCTGATCGACGGCGGGCTGGCCATGAATCTCCCGATCAGCGTGGTGCGCGACATGGGGGCGGACATCATCATCGCCGTCGACGTCGGCGGACCCCGCCGCGATCGCGAAGAGATCAACAATGTGCTGGAGATGCTCGATCAGGTCATGGGCCTGGTGACCTGGCGGAATACTCAGGACGAGATCGCGAAGTTGCGCGGACGCGATGTGCTCATCACCCCGCCCCTGCAGCGCCTGGTCACTGCCGGCGACTTCAACAAGATGCTGGAGGCGGTCGCGATCGGCCAGCGCGGCGCGGAGGAGCAGCGTGCCGAGCTCGTCTCACTTGCCGTTCCGACCGCCCGATACGCCGACTATCGCGAGGATCAGCGCCTGGGTGACACTCGGATGCCGGTCATCGATCGTGTCCGCATCGAGAACAACTCGCGGCTGGCCGACGAGGTCGTCGCCAAACGTCTCGATATCCCGCTCGGTCAACCACTGGATATTCCAGCGCTGGAGGGTCAGATCGAGCAGGTCTTCGACCAGGATAATTTCGAGGCCGTCGAGTACCGCGTCGAAGAGGATGCAGGCGGCGAGACCGAATTGATCGTCACCGCCAATGAGAAATCTTGGGGAACCAGCTATCTGCAAGCGGGGATGGAATTGTCGTCCGCCTCGGCCGGCGGCTCGAGATTCAACATTGGCCTGGCCTACAACATGGTCCCCGTCAACGCCTGGAACGCCGAATGGCGAACCTTCCTGCGCGCCGGCGAGGAGCCCAGCATCTATACCGAGCTCTATCAGCCTCTGGATCCACTTGAGCGCTGGTACATGGAAGCGACCGCTGGCTACATCACCGAGAGCCTGACCCTGTTCAACCCCGGGAAGTCCGATAGACCATCCGCCAAATATCTGCTTTCAAGGACCGGCGGATCGCTCGAGTTTGGCCGTAATTTCGGCAATTGGGGTCGCTTGGGGCTCAGCTATGCGCGTTTCGCAGGCGATGCCGACCTTCGGTACGGCGACCCGGGGAGACGCGGTTTCGGGTTCGACGAGGCCGAGCTTGGCCTCACCTTCTTCATCGACACATTGGACAGCGCAAACTTCCCACGAAAGGGATGGACCGGCACCGCCTTCGGGCTGACGTCCCGAACCGAGATCGGCGCGTCGAAAGACTATGATCAGGCCGGGTTCAATCTGCTGCACAGCCAAAGCTGGGGTAGGAACAGCCTCCTAACCGGATTGCGGATGGCGGGCACCTTCGGAGGCCAGGGCGAAGAGCCGATTCAATCCTTCTATCGATTGGGCGGCTTCTTGAACCTGTCCGGATTCAATCAGCAAGAGCTCTCGGGTTCGAACATGGGACTGGCACGCGCCAT
>RRYU01022312.1_pt1 | contig 39936 bp, 40 predicted proteins | sample 2162651 | NCBI WGS metagenome assembly RRYU01 (sample SAMN10267283, study PRJNA491782) | microbial mat metagenome | isolation source: biomat in the production well | place: Japan: Minami-Kanto gas field, natural gas well KTG3 | collected 2017-06
CGATTGTCGACGACTGACAGTGCTGAAAAATCGGCATTCACCGAGCATAGACTCCAAAACCAGTGCCCCGGAGGGATTAGGGGTACCCAACGCAGGATGCTCGTTCCAAATCAATCGATGGAGATCTCCTTATGAAAAAATTTCTCGTATCCCTGTCAGCTGCCGGCGCGTTGCTGTGCAGCGCGGGCATTGTGAGCGCAGAGACCTTCTCGCCTTACGGTACCGCAAAAACGGACATGCATGATTACCCGACCATCAACGCCGTGTTCGACGTCAACTACGAAGATCCAACCGACTTGAATGTCCTCTACAATTTCGTCAAAAACACATCGAAACCGCTCAAGGGTAAGATGGTTGTGGTGACTCACGGGCCAGAGCTGCGCGTCTTTGCGAAGGAGAACTACGAGAAGTATCAGGCCACCATCGATAAGCTGGCGGAGCTGTCGGACATGGGAGTGGACTTTCGCATGTGCAACAATGCAATGAGGGCCGCGGGCTACCAAGCGGAGGACATGCACGGTTTCATCACGGTGGTCCCGGCGGGTTTCCCGGAGATTGCCTACCTGCAGACGCAAGGCTACGCCTATATCAATCCGCTACCGCTTCCAGTGAAAGATGTTCGCTATTTGGAGCAACCGCAGCTCAAGCCGTGAATAGTCGCTGTTAAGCACCGTATCAGCCGGCCTCGCGCCGGCATTTTCACCACTGCAAGGAATCTTGTGTCTGTGAGCCATACTGACTATGGCTATGGGAAAAGAAGCCCCCGCCGTTCAGCGCCGACCTGCGTGATCAATTCGTACTGGACGGGCAACTGCGGACTGGTCGTCTTGAACCGTCGTTCTGGGTGTCCTATTCCCGCAGCCGCCGTCGGGGTGGCCGTGTTTGCGAGCACGCAAGGCCGCAGTCTTTCGAATGCGATCGCGTTGTCGGCTCGTCGTCGACAACACCGTCGCCTCGCCGGTCAATCAGCAGCCGCTGGCGCTCGGCGCCGATCTGGTCGTGCACAGCGACCTGACCGCCGGGGCACTGATGGGCGCTCGGGCGATGGAGGCCCATCCCCGGATCGCCCGCGTCCTCTATCCCGGCCATGCCCTCGCGGCGCGGCAGATGAGTGGGTTCGGCGGGATGCTGACCATCGAGATCGCCGGCGACGGCGCAGCGGCCACCGCGGTCGCCGATCGGCTTGAGCCGTTCGCCCTCGCCCCCAGCCTGGGCGGGGTCGAGAGCCTGGTGACGCAGCCCTGCACCACGACCCATCATGGCCTCACCCCCGAGGAACGCGCCCGACGTGGCATCTCAGACGCCATGCTGCGACTCTCCATCGGATTGGAGGACCCTGAGGACCTGATCGCCGATCTGCACCAAGCGCTCGGCTGATCCGACGCAACCGATTATTCGAAACTCTCGTACTGCACACGCCAGGCCGGAATCCCCAGTCCCCGTGCCGCCATCCCGGCGGCTTCGATCAAGCGGGCGGGTCCGCAGACGTAGAACAGCGCGTCGTCAGGTGCCGAGCGCAGGATCGAATGAAGATCGAGACGGTTTCCGCCCGGCGAGCGCGTGACATACAGGTGCAGTTGTTCGGGAAACGTGATGGCCAGCCCGTCCCGATAGGCCATGTCGGCGGCGGTCCTGCCGCTGTAGTGCAGTTCAAAGGGGTTTCCACGCGCCTTGAGCACCTCGGCCATGGCCTTGATCGGCGTGATGCCGATGCCGCCGGCGATCAGCACGGCAGGGCGGTCGTCATCATGGAGCGGAAACTGATTGGCCGGATGATCCAGTGCGAGCCGCGTCCCGATCCGCCAGGTCGTATGGATTGCGGCTGATCCGCCGCGTCCGGTTTCCTCGCGCAGAACGGCAATCTCGTACATGTCGCGCCGGTTGGGATGCGTGGTCAGCGAATACTGCCGATTGACCACGGAGCCGTCCGGCAATCGCACCGGCACGACGAGATGGGCGCCTGCCGTCACGGCAGGCAAGTCGCTCCGGTCGGGTGTCCGCAGCTCATAGGCCCGGACGCGTGGCGTCATCTGGCGCATGCCGGTCACGGTGAGCTTCAGCGCGCCGCTGCCGATCTCCTCCATGGCGGATGCGGGGGCGGGGGCGGCGGAGCCGGGCATTCCGGCCTCCTGCGGGCGGCGACCGAAAAGCTCCCCGGCCTCGCGCGCGGTGAAACGCGGCGTGATGTATTTCGGGCAATTCCAGTCGAAGGCCTCCACCCTGATGATCACCCCGCGCTCGATGCGTGCGCGAAAATCGGGCGACTCGAGCCGAGCGATCAGCGCGGGTTCCGCATCCTCCTCGATCACGCGTGCCCTTCCCCAGATCTTGAGCCGGCGCTGTCCGGGATAGTCCATGAGAAACAGGCTGACCCGGTCATCTGCGCTCAGGTTGCCGACCGAGATGTACTGTCGGTTGCCGGAGAAGTCGGCATAGCCGATCGTTTGCGGATCCAGTATCTTCAGGAAGCCGGGCGGCCCGCCGCGATGCTGGACGTAGGGCCAGCCGGTTTCGCTCACGGTGCCTTGGTAGAAGCTGTCCCGTGCGCCGATGAATTCGATTTCATCCGGACCGAGCTCGACCGATTCGGTCTCGCCCGACTCGGCCATGCGGTAGGCATCGCGACTGCCCATTCGCGTCTGGATGGCTTGAACCTCGGGAGTGAAGGCGATCTTGGCGAAGGCGCGGGCCATCATGAATCTCCTTGCGGCCGGGAGCATGGCTCCCGGCATCGATGGGTGGGATCAGGCGGCAAGCTTTAAGTCGACCTTCGGAAAGTCGATGTCGACGCGTCCGGCCTTGCCCAGCAGGTTGGTCAGAATGTTCATCCCGACATGGGTGATGACCTCCACGATGTCGGATTCGCTGTAGCCGGCATTGCGCATGTCCATGAGCTCTTCGGTCGTGACTTCGCCCATGTGAGCCACCAGGGAGCGGGCGAACCGGACGGCAACGGCCGCCTTTTCATCCCGGCTGGTGCCGGCGCGGTTGGCCGCGATCTCCGCGCCGTCCAGGCCCGCCTTGCGGCCGATCGCCGTATGCGCCGAAAGGCAATACTCGCAACTGTTTTGCTGGGCCAAGGCCAGGGCGATGCGTTCGCGGGTCCGCGGGTCGAGCGAACCCTCGCCGGCGATGCCGTGCAGTCCCAGGTAGGCCTTGAGGGCGGCCGGGGAGTTGGCAAAGACCTTGAGGAAGTTGGGCACCATGCCGAGCTGGGCATGGATGGCCTGGTAAAGCGCCTGCTGTTCCGGATTGGCCGATTCGGCGGTCACGATCTTGATGCGTGCCATGGTGTCTCTCCTATTTCGGGTTAAGGGTGTCGCCGTGCCGGCGACAGTGACACTTTGGCAAAGATCACGAAAAAGAAGAATGGTCGTAAACTGGAATCCACAATTCCAATAATCGGAATAAAACGTGGATCGATTTCATCTCATGACCGTCTTTGTCGCCGTGGCCGAAGAGGAAAGCTTCGCAGCGGCGGCGCGGCGGTTGCGCATGTCTCCGCCGGCCGTGACCCGGGCCATCGCCAGCCTCGAGGAAAGGCTCGGCGTGCAGCTGCTCACCCGCACCACGCGCTCGGTGCGGCCCACCGATGCGGGTTCCCGCTATCTCGAGGATGCGCGGCGGATCCTCCTGGAGGCGGACGAGGCCGACGAGGCGGCGGCGGGCATCAATGCCACGCCGCGCGGACATCTTGCACTGACGGCGCCCGTGCTGTTCGGGAAGATCTATGTCATGCCCATCGTCATCGCCTACCAGATGGCCTTCGAAGAGACCAGCGTGTCGGCATTGTTCATCGACCGCGTGGTGAATCTCGTGGAGGAAGGCCTCGATGTCGGCATCCGTATCGGCGTCTTGCCCGATTCGTCGCTGCGGGCCATTCGTGTCGGCCAGGTGCGTCGCGTCGTCTGCGCGTCGCCGGCCTACCTGGAGACTCACGGCACACCCCGCATCCCCGCGGATCTTGCGCGGCATTCGGTGATCGCCGCCACATCGGTCTCTCCCGGCACGGAATGGACATTCGCCAGGGGGAAGCAAAGGATCGGGGTCCGCCTCACTCCGCGCATCCTGGTGAATACCAATGACGGCGCGCTGGAAGCCGCCAAGAGCGGATTCGGCCTGACACGGCTGCTGTCCTATCAGGTGGCGAGCGAGCTGGCGGCCGGAACGCTCGATACGGTGCTGAGGGACTATGAAGAAGCGTCGCTGCCGGTCCACGTGATCCATCGCGAGGGTCGCCACGGATCCGCCAAGGTCAGGAGCTTCGTCGATCTGGCCGTGGAACGGCTGAGGGCTGATGCCGCATTGCGTTGAACCCTCTCGAAGCGAAAGAAACGGATGCGGGCATCGGTCTCTCCATACGGACATGCACGCGACCTGTCGAGTGAAAGGAGCAATGCCGATGCGGCGTGAACGAAACGACAAGGCGAGCGCCGTGTCATGGCCGGATCACGGCCTGGCAAATTGGCGCGAAACACTGATCACCCGTCGTGCCTTTCTCGCGCGTTCGGCAGGAGTCGCGGTCGCGGCCCTGTTTGGACCGCGGATCGCACTCGCCGTCGAGTCGGAGCTCGACGCGCAGTCGCGCTGGGCGATCATCGATGCCGTGCAGCGGCATCTGCTGCCGTCCGAGCCGGAGAGTCCCGGTGCGGCCGACATCAACGCCTTGGCCTATCTGCGTTTCGTCGTTGCGGACTCGAAGATCGACGCGGACGAGCGTCGCTTTATCCTCGCCGGCGTCACCTGGCTGGAGGATCTGAGCGTCACGCGGATGGATGCCTCGTTCTCGGATCTGGACGGCGAGGCGCGCGAGACGTTGCTTCGTCAGGTTGCCGGGTCGCCGCAGGGGGAGAACTGGATTTCGACCGTGCTGCTGTATCTGATGGAGGCGCTGCTGACGGATCCCGCCTACGGCGGCAACCCGGGGGGCATCGGCTGGCACTGGCTTGAGCACATCGCGGGCTATCCGCGTCCGAGCGCGGAGACCATCTATCCGCGGCTTCCGATATGAGCGCCGTCGACCCCGGGACCGACTGCGACGTCTGCATCATCGGCAGCGGTGCCGGAGGCGCGCCGGTGGCCTATCGGCTCGCCGAAGCGGGGCAGATCGTCATCGTGCTGGAAAAAGGCCCTTGGCTGCGCGATGGCGATTTCTACAAGGACGAGCTGGCCTGCTGTCGGCGCAGCGTCTACACGCCGGAGCTGCGCCATGAGCAGCACGTCGTCGAGGAACCCGACGGGAACGCCGGATGGACGGCAACGCCGACCTCCGAATCGGGCTGGGATTTCTGGAACGGCAACCTGGTCGGCGGCTCGAGCAACCTAATGAGCGGCTTTTTCCACCGGCTCAAGCCGGTGGATTTCCGGCAACACTCCGAGCTGGGCCCGATCGCCGGTGCCAACCGCGTCGATTGGCCGATCGCCTATGCCGATCTGGAGCCTTACTACGACCTGGTCGAGCGTCTGGTCGGCGTCTCCGGACGGGTCACGCCCCATCGCAATCAAGAGCCGCGCTCGCGTCCGGACTTTCCCTACCCGCCGACCGCGGAGCATCCCGTGTCCGCCTGGATCGACACCGCGTGCCGGGCGCTTGACTACCATGCGTTGCAGGTGCCGCGGGCCATCTTGTCCCGACCCATTCCCGGCCGGCGCGCCTGCGAATACTCCGGCTACTGCGGCAGCTTCGGCTGCGCCAGCGGTGCCAAAGGTGGCGCCCGCGCGGCCCTGCTCGATCCGGCGGTCGCGACCGGCCGCTGCGAGATCCGTCCCCGTGCCAAGGTGCACCGCTTGATCAGCGACAGCCGCGGTCGGGTCACGGCGGCCGAGTATGTCGACGCGCAGGGCAGGCTTCGACAGGTTACCGCCAAACGCTTCGTGGTGGCCTGCCAGGCGGTGGAGACCAGTCGCCTGCTGCTCGCCTCGGTCGGTCCGCGCTTTCCGAAGGGACTGGCAAACAACCACGGGCAGGTCGGGCGCAATCTGCTCTTCTCGGCCGGCGGCTCCGGCTCGGGCGACTTGGAATACGCCGCCCTAGCGCCCGAGCAGACCGAACAGCTCAAGGTCATGGGTCCCTTCGTCAACCGTGCGCTCGACGATTGGTACGTAATCGACGACGGCGACTTCGCCCCGGTCCCGCACAAAGGCGGCATCGTCGAGTTCCTCTTCGCCCACCCCAACCCCACCGGCAAGGCCAACAATGCCAAATGGCGCGACGGCGAGTTGGTCTGGGGGCGTCCGCTCAAGCGCAGGCTCGAGAGCTGGTTCCGCACCGATCGCACCCTGCGCTTCGAGGTCTTCTGCGACTGGCTTCCGACCGATGACTGCTTCGTCACCCTGGACCCCGCGGTCAAGGACCGTTGGGGGCAGCCGGTCGCGCGGGTCCGGGTCGGCCATCACCCGCACGACCTGGAGGTCGGGCGTTACTTGGCCGACAAGGGCGAGCAGGTGCTGCGCCGCGTGGGCGCGGTGCGGGTGCGCTCCGGCATCAGTGGCTCGCCGCCGGCGAACCTGATGGCCGGCGGCTGCCGCTTCGGCACCGATCCCGCGACCTCGGTGCTGGATCCGGACTGCCGTGCCCATGAGGTCGAGAATCTCTACGTCACCGACGGGAGCTTCATGCCCACCGGCGGCAGCGTACCCTATACCTGGACCATCTATGCCAATGCCTTGCGGGTGGCTGATCGCATGCTGGGTCGCTCCGCCGGCGCCTGAGCCGATTTCAGACGTGAGAGAACGATACGATGACCTTCACTGCAGCGTCCGCGTTCTGGGGCTTTCTTCTGATTTACGGCGTCGTGATGTATATGTTGTCGCCGAAGAGCAGGAACGCGAGCTCCTTCTTTAAGGGTACGGACGAGGTCGGGAACCCGGTCGGTCAGTGGTCTCTGACGGCCAGTATCTTCATCAGCTGGATCTTTGCCAAATCGGTCACCAATGCCGCTAACTTGGGGGCCGCCTACGGCGTCACCGGCGGTCTCGCCTATGCGAGCTACTGGCTCTCCATCCCGGTTGCCGGTTACATCATCTATTTGATCCGCACCCGGACCGGCGCCGGCAGCCTGCAGGAGTTTCTGACCTCCCGCTTCGGCCGGCTGGCCAGTCTCGCCTTTGCGGCAGCGATTCTGGTACGGCTGTACAACGAGGTCTGGAGCAACACCGCCGTCGTCGGTGGTTACTTCGGCCTGCCCGGTGAATGGGAGTTCTACGCGGCTGCCTCGCTGTTTACGCTGTTCACGCTGGCCTACAGCCTCAAGGGAGGCCTGCGCTCGTCCATCTTCACCGACGTGATTCAGGCCTTTGTGTTCGTGTTTTTCATCGGTGCGGTGCTGTTCCTGATCGTGCCGGCCAACGACACCCGTGCCTTGCTTACCAATGGCGAGCTCAGGCTCGACGCGGGCCTCGATCTGTTGCTGGTAGCCCTGTTGCAGATGTTCAGTTATCCCTTCCATGACCCCGTTCTGACCGACCGCGGATTCGTCAACCGAGAGAAGGCCATGCTGAAGAGCTTCGTAGTCGCGGGGTTGCTCGGCTTCGCGGCTGTGCTCGCCTTCAGCCTGGTGGGGGTGCATGCCCGTCTCAACGGGATCGATGCGATGGGTAATGCGCCGGCGGCGGTGGGGCAGTCTCTGGGGTTGGCGGCCCTGTTCTTCATGAGCGTGGTGATGATGACCTCCGCCGGCTCGACCCTGGATTCCACGTTCACATCGTTGGCCAAGTCGCTCGCGGTGGACCTGCCTGGGCTCGCGCGGCGCACGAGGGACCGGTTGCCCAGCATGCGCGTGGGTGCCGCGGTGATGATCGTCTTTGCCGTCCTGGGCAACCTGCCGATGTTCGCCGGTGCGGATATTCTCAAGGCGACCACCATCTCCGGGACCATGGTGATGGGATTGGCGCCGGTCTTCCTCTTCTACGGCGTCACCCGTTGGTCGCCCTGGAGCTTCCACCTGAGCTTCTGGACGGGGTTCGGCCTGGGCCTTCTGCTGGCCACGGGTCTGATTCCAGCCAGCTGGGCGATCGGGGAGGGAAAATATGCCCTGCTGCTCGGGGTGAATGCCTACGGATTCCTGATCTGCACGGCGGGCTTTTTTCTGCCGCTCATCCTTCGCCGCCTGGCCGGGAGTCCACTGGCGGCCGGTGAGGCGTAGCAGGCCGTGAGCGGGGGTCGGAACTGCCCCTTGGCGTATCGCTATGACCCGGCGTCGCTCTGCAGCGAGCCCCGTCCGGTCACGGCGGACGTGCTCTATATCATCGGCGGCCTGTACGGTAACCCCTACGCCCTCGACGAGATCGAACGCATGGCGCGGACGGAGGAGCGCGAGGGCCACCGGGTGACCCTGGTCTTCAACGGCGACTTCAACTGGCTCAACGCCACCGACGACCTTTTTCGGAGCATCAACGGCCGCGTTCTGGAGCACACGGTCACCCTGGGCAATGTCGACTTCGAGCTGGCCAACCCCAGCCCGGGAGCCGGCTGTGGTTGTGTCTACCCGGACTTTGTCGATGATAGCGTGGTGGAGCGCTCCAATGCCGTCATGGCGAGACTTCAGGCCGTCGCGGAGGGTCATCCGGACATCCGCAGGCGTCTGTCCCGGTGCCCACTGTCCCTGTGCCTGATCTTCGGCGGCCAACGCCTGTTGGTGCTGCACGGCGATCCGCAATCCCTGGCCGGGTGGGGGCTGGCGCGTGAGTACGTCGGCGCGGGCAAAGCACAACAGCTCGCGGCGTGGTTTCGTCTCTCGTCGGCTGACCTGATCGCCTCCACGCATACCGGCCTGCCCGTGCTCTGGTCGGGACTCGTCGACGGACGCAGCCGTGTCGTGGTGAACAACGGCTCGGCGGGCATGGGGAACCTGTCGTCGGACCCGCGCGGGCTCATCACTCGCATCGCGCTCTCGAGTCCTTCAGCCGAGCCCGTCGCAGGGCTCGAGCGCAACGGCCTCTATCTGTCGCTGCTCCCGGTCGCCTTCGATGTCGAGCGCTGGCTGCGGCAGTTCGACCGCATCTGGCCTGCAGGCTCAGCGGCCGCGATATCTTACCGGGACCGCATCCTTGCGGGCTCCTCCCTCGACCCGGCCGATCTGGTTGTCTTCTCCGTGGGGCAATAGCGGGACGCACAGTGTTCGCCAAGCGTTCAGGTGCCGTCCGGCAAGCGTCTCGCCGGCCAGGTAAACGAGATCGCCGTGAACTTCCACCGCCGCGGCCAACGCCTTACTGCGCCGGTCATCCCATGCGCGGAAAGGGTCGTACTAACGCCTGTCGCCGAGTCGCTTGTCGGGCGTCGGGACCTGTTCCCAGCCGCTGTTGTAGATCTGTTCGAACGCGCGTTGCTGTGCCGCCGGGCTCCAGACTTCTCGATAACCATCGTCCTCTTCGATCAAGAGCGCGTCGACCGTGATCGAACGATAGAGCTCGATCACGCTGCCGATGACCTTCGCCTTCTTCAGGACGTAGCGAACCTTGGTGTCGCGCGGCACGTTGGAGAGGAAATAGTACTCGCCGTCACGCTGCTGCAGCACGAATTCCAGTTCGAACGACAGATGGGCGTCGATATCTTCGAGTGGACAGAAGTGGCCGCCCTCGGCGCAGCGCAAGCCATTTATCCGGCCTTCGAACGTGTCGGCGCTTGTCGGCGCCGCACTCAGCATGGCGACCAAGGGGACAGCCATGATGGCGACTGCGGAGAGCTTGGTTCCGATTCGATTGCGACGACGCACGCATCCCGACATGGCGTTTGTCTCCCCGGAGGCTCGATGTTTGGATATCCGCTCTGACCTGTCGTTCGCAGCGGATCTTTCGTGCCGCCGGTCAGTGGTGAGCGGCCGAACGCGCCAATGCTCGGCAGTTGCCCCTGTCGGACGGCTCAAGGCTCGTCCAACGGGACCGACAAGAGGTCCAGGAAGAAGCTCAGGGACATGAACAGGTCCATGACGCTCGCCAGCTCGACAACCGCCGCGTCGCTGAACCCCCGGGCAGACAGCTGCGCGAAGTGCGCATCGGTGATGCCATGCACGTCCCGGGCCGCGGCGCGAGCCAGCGCCAAGACGTCGATCCACGTCGCCGGCAGATCGCTGTCCGCCGGATCGCCGCCGAGGCGCGCGATCGTCTCCTCCGGCACGCCGAGCCGGCGCAGGGCCATCGAATGGGCGCCGACACAATAAGCACAGCCGCGGGCGTCTGCCACGACCACGGCAACCATCTCCTTCAAACGACGATCCAGCTCGCCGTCGCGCATCACCGCGGAGACCTTGTCCAGCGTCGCGCGCAGGATTTTCGGCCTATGACCGAGGGCCTTGAACAGATTCGGCAAGCCGCCGAACTGCCCCTCGATGTCGCGGTACAGCGCCGCAAGCTCGGGGCCGGCCTCCGCCGGCTCGATCAGGCGCACACGCGGCGCCGTCGCCGAATGCTCGGGAGCTGTCTTCATCGCGCGCTCTCCGTGCCGAGCAGACGACCCCGCCAGCGCGGCCTCGGCACCGGCGCGAGGGCCGCGTGCAGGTCGAGATTGTGCCAGCGCAGCGCCGACGTGAAGGTGCCGCGAAAGCGGTCGAGAAAGGGATTGAGCGCTTCTGTCATGGAAAGAGCCTTATCGATGCGAATGGGTTGGATGCCGGCACGGGCGGGCGGATCAGCGACGCCCCGCCGTGCAGTGGTGCTCTCGTCGGCCTTACGGAATGCGCCTCCCGCGCGGCAAACACGTCCACCGCGTATGGCCTGCTCGACGCGGGAGCCGGCACCGGGCGAGGCGTTTGGGCGAACCGGCGGACGACGTAAAGGTAGACCCGATTCCGCGCCGATTCATGACGGGACGAAGACGGAAGATTCGGTCGAGCCGATGGACGAGCGCGCCGTGACCCAACGGCGCGGGGACGGGAGGCAGCCGACGAGATCCATCGGCGCGCCGACATGTACCGATTGAAAAGAAACGCCCGCTTTGCGGGTCATCTCGGGTATGTCGGATTTATTCTCTTTTTCCAATCGACTCCGCTCGGCGAACGGCGCTCGGTCAAGTCGGCCGGCCCGCGACTCGAGGGGCCAACCCGCCGGCAAACGCCACTGTCAGCCATGCACCGCGTGTTGCGACGGTTGGCTGCGCACCACGATTGGCGGCATCGCGGTCTCGCCGGGGAACCCTTGCCCTCGCAGCACCACGAGCGGCTGCAACGATTACGGTCACCGACCGCGCTCGTGCGTGCGCTTCAATTGCGGCTGGGTCCTCGAGGGTAGTCCGCTGCCCGACTGGATGCGTCCCGATCAGGCAGGCGTCATCGTGCTGTTCGCAAAGCGTCGCTGGCTCGGTCGTCCGGTCGATGTCGCCGTGCCGGTAGGTTCCCGCATCCCGCCGCGCGCATTGGCTTGGCTCAAGGCCTTTGCCGAGCAGTATCGGCGCCCGTTGCTCTACACCGAACAGCCGCGAAGCGACGACGGACGCTATGCCGTCGAGCAGGTCGTCTTCGTCCACGGACCGCAGGCGTTCGGCGAGCAGGTGCGTGTCTGGCAGGCAAGCGGAGAGCCGCTGTGGTGAGACGCCGAGCCAGCACGATGGCCCGCACGTCAAGCGGGTGACGGCAACGACGCCTCTGGCCTTCGCAATACCGACACCTTTGCGGATATCGTCCTGCGCGAAGCATCACTGACGCGCGCGGCCCGAGGTCCGATGGCGCGATGTGAGCGGAGGAGTCGGGTCAGTCCAAGCGGTGCGGGTCGGAAGACCAACGGCAGGCGTCCCCGCAAAGCCGGAATTCCCCGTGCAGCGCCGGGACGCCGCGCTGCTCGACCGCCCGGTCGATGCGCTCGAGCACCGCTTGCATCGCCAGACCCAGCGGTCCGCTGCGCTCGGGGTCGAGCCCGAGTCGTCGCCAGCTCGCCAGCGCGTGCGCTCGGCCCGCCGCGCCGAGCGCTCTGAACCGCGCGAGCAACGCCTCGGTGAGCGCCTCTTCACCCAGACGCCGTCTCAGATCGGTCATCACCTGCCGATCGTCGTCCAGGTCGATGTCCGCGGAGCAGTGCCGGCGCAGTGCCTCTCCGATGAAGCTTGCCGCGGACTCGCCGAGGACATGCCCGGCCAGCAGATCCTCGCGGATCATCTGGCGATAGTCCGGCGTGGGGTCGGCTCCGGTGCGCAGGGCGAGCCGGTCCAAGGCCATCGCCTCGGCGCGGTGTCCGCTGGGCGCGAATCCGCTGACCAGATGATCCAAGGTGTCGTGAACGAGCACCGATGTCGGCAGGACCCCGCCGGTTTCGCGGGTGCTGGCAATGATCTCCGGGTCCGCGCGAGCGGCGTCGAGCTTCCAGCCCCGTGCGCCGAACCCGTCGTCCCAGCAGGCCCGATAGCTGACCGGCACGCAGACGACCCCGGCTCCCGTCGCGTCATCGACCTCGACGCGCAGGCTCGACGCCGGCAAGCGGAGCACCTCGTGCAACGCGGCCTTCGTCGCCTCGGTCTGTGCTCCGATCGTCAGTTCCGGTCGAGGTCTCGGCGTGCTCACGCGTTCGGTGGCTCCCAAGCCCGATGAGCAAAGGCCTCGTCCAAGGTCGTGCCGGCGATGTGATTGGTGTAGTTCGACAAGGTCTTCATCCCCACGCCGAGCACCACCTCCAGGACCTGTTGCCGGTCGAAGCCGGCGTCGAGAAAGGCCTGCAGCGCCTCCTCGGGCACCCAACCGCGCTGTTGGACCAGGACCCGTGTGAAGCGATTCAATGCGGCGAGACGCGGGTCCGGGATGGGCCCGTCCTCGCGAATCGCGGCGGTGACCGCCTCGGGGACCTTGCTCATGTCGGCCAGCACGCTGTGGGCGCCCATGCAATAGCCGCAGCCGTTCTCGCGGCTGACCGTGAGCAGGACGACCTGGCGTTCCTGCGGGGTCAGCGAGGTGGTGTCGAAGAGTGCGCCCACCTGCAGGTATGCCTCGAGCAGGGCCGGGGCGGTCGCCATCTTGCGGGCCAGGTTGGGGATCATGCCGAACTTGCCTTCGGCGGCGTCGAACGAGGGCAGTGCGGCGGCGGGTGCGCTATGGCGGTCGTGATTCGGGAAGTCGGTCATGCGGTGTCTCCGTGAGTGGTTGTCATGAGTGGTTGTCGTGATGGGGTCGGGCCGTGGCACGGCCGGCAGTCTTGTGCTCAGCCCGCGGTTGTCTCCGCGGCGATCGGCCGCCGACCGTTCCCGATCATCGTTTCGGCGGGCTCCGCCCGAGTATCGGCTATCGCCAAGTGCGGCTTGACCACGGGGTAGAGTGCATCCAGCGCGATGGTCCGTCCGTTGGGCTGGACCACTTGGGCGTGGAAGCGCTTGAGCTCGCGCGGGCTGCGTACCCCGCAGGCATGCGCGATGATGCCGACCTCGTGGGTGATGTTCTTCACATAGGCCGCGACCCGCGCGGCCTTGGTCGGCGGGTGCAGACCCTTCTGCAGCTTAGGGTTGTGCGTGGTGATCCCGGTCGGACAGGTGTTCTTGTTGCATTTGAGCGCCTGGATGCAGCCCAACGCGAACATGAAACCGCGTGCCGAGCAGACGAAGTCGGCGCCGATGCACAAGGCCCAAGCGACATCCGCCGGGGTAATCAGCTTGCCGGAGGCGATCACCTTGACCCGCTCGCGCAGACCGTACTCGCCGAGCTTGTCCACCAGCAACGGCAAGCTCTCGCGCAGCGGCAGTCCCATGTCGTCGATCAGGGGCATCGGCGCGGCGCCCGTGCCGCCCTCGGCGCCGTCGACCGTGATGAAGTCCGGGGCCGAGCCCAGCCCCCGCGCGTGGATCGCGGCGCACAGCTCGTCGAGCCAACCATAGGCCCCGATGACCACCTTGAAGCCGACCGGTTTTCCGGTCACCTCGCGTACTCGATGAATGAGATCCAGCAGCTCTTCGGTGTTGCCGACGTCCAGATGACGGTTCGGGCTGATGGCGTCCACACCGATCGGAACCCCGCGGATGGCGGCGATCTCCGGGGTGACCTTGGATCCCGGCAGGATGCCGCCTTTGCCGGGCTTGGCCCCTTGGCTCAACTTGATCTCGAACATCCGGACCTGCGGGTGCGCGGCGACGGCGCGCAGTTGGGCGTCGCAGAGGTTGCCCTGAAGATCGCGGACCCCGTTCTTGGCGGTGCCGATCTGAAACACCAGATCCGCGCCGCTCGCCAAGTGATAAGGCGAGAGTCCGCCTTCGCCGGTATTGAGCCAACAGCCCGCCTGCGCGGCCCCGGCGCCCAAGGCGACGACGGCCGGTCGCGAGATCGCCCCGTAGCTCATCGCGGAGATGTTGATCAGCGCTGCGGTGGTGTAGGGCGTGCGCGCCCCGGGTCCCAGGGTCACCGGTTGCGGCGGCACCGCGTCCTCGCCCAAGGTCGGGAAGGGACAGTTCACGAACATGACCTGTCCGGGCAGGCTGATGTTGCGGGTGGAGCCGAACGCGACCGTGTTGTCCTCGTCCTTGGCGGCGCGGTAGACCCAGTTGCGCTGCGCGCGGTTGAATGGCAGCTCCTCGCGATCCATGGCGAAGAAGTATTGGCGAAAGAACTCGCCGAGACACTCGAACAGGGAGCGAAATCGTCCGATCACCGGATAGTTGCGACGGATCGCCTGCTTGGTTTGGGAGACGTCGACGACGAAGGCGTAGACCATCCAGAGCGCGAACAGACCGATCACGACGATGAACAGCGCCGCCATGATTTCGAGTGCGGGGAACAGGAGCGATTGGATCTCGTCGGACATGGTGGGTTCTCGTGTGGGTGGTCGGGTGCGGTTCAGAGCCCGTCGGCGCGCAGCACCAGCAGCTTCTCGACCTGCATGTCGCGGAAGCTGTATGGGATGCCGCCGGTGCCGAGTCCGGATTCACGCAGCCCCGCAAAGGGCATCCAGTCAACGCGGAAGGCGGTGTGGTCGTTGATCATGACCGCCGAGGCGTCGAGGCGTGTCGAGGTGCGCAGCGCGAAGGCCAGATCGCGCGTGAAGACCGCCGCCTGAAAGGCGAAGGGCAGGGCGTTGGCCCGCCGGACCGCATCGAGCGGGTCGTCGTAGGTGTAGACGGCGATCACCGGCCCGAAGATCTCCTGCGTGCTGATGGCGGCGTCCTCGGGCGGGTCCAGAAGCACGGTCGGGGCATAGCAGGTCTCGCCGAGCGGCTCTGCGCCCCCGATCAAGGTCGCGCCGCCGTCGATTGCCTCGCGCACGCGGGCATGGATGCGCACGATCTCGGCGGGTCTGATCAGCGGGCCGACGGCGGTCTCCTCGCGGGTGGGGTTCCCGACCGGCATGGCCGAGCCGGCCGCGGCCAAGGCCCGTGCCAGCGGCTCGGCGATCGTGCGCTCGGCATAGACACGCTGGACCGACACGCAGACCTGCCCGGCGTGATAGAAACCGCCCTTGGCGAGCGGCGCGACGACCTGATCGAAGTCGACACCCCGGTCGACGATTACCGGCGCGACACCGCCGTGCTCCAAGGCGCAGCGGGTGCCGGGGGCGAGCCGGGAGCGCAGATGCCAGCCGACCCGCGCGCTGCCGATGAAGGAGACGAAGGCCGCGCGCGGATCGCTTGCCAGCGACTGCGCGGTGTCCACCGAGTCCGTCACCAACGCCTGCGCCCAGCCCGGCGGTAGACCCGCTTCGCGCAACAGGTCGATCAAGCGCAGGCAGGACAAAGGCGTCTCGCCGGCCGGTTTGATGATCACCGGACACCCGGCGGCCAACGCCGGTCCGACCTGGTGCACGGCGAGATTCAAGGGATGATTGAAGGCGCTGATGGCGACCACCGGCCCGATCGGCTCGCGGGTGGTGAAGGCGAGGCGACCGGCCGAGGCGGGGGTCGCGCCCATCGGGACCGCGCGCCCGCCGTCGTTGCGCAGGAGCTCCGCGCAGTTGCGCATCCCGTCGATGGCCCGCGCGACCTCCACGCGCGAGTCCGTCAGCGGCTTGCCGCCCTCGCGCGCGGCCTCCAGCGCCAGGCTCTCGGCGCGCTCGCCCATCAGATCGGCGGTGCGCTGCAGGATCGCGACACGTTCATGGGCCGGCAGCCAGGCGTCGCGATCCCGAAACAGGGCGTACGCGACGGCCAGGGCGCGATCGATCCCGGCCCGATCCACGACGTCCACGGTGGCGATCGGCCGCAGGTCGAAGGGATTCACGACCTCCAGACGACCGGCCGGCGAGACCGGCGCGGCGATGCGGTGTGAAACATGGGGTTCGGTCATGGCGTTCTCCCGGACATGCAAACTGGCGAATCAAACGGGACAGACCAGTGCCGACAAGCGTTCGGTCAGCTTCATGTTCTGGGTATAGTCGACCCGGCAGTCGACCACGGCGACGGTTCCGCAGCCGAGCGCCTCTTCGAGTACCGGTCGCAGCTGTTCGGCGGACTCGACCCGGAAGCCGCGTGCCCCGAAGCTCTCGGCATAGGTGACGAAGTCTGGATTATTGAAGGCGATCGCGGTGTCGCGTCCGAATCGGCGGTCCTGGTGCCATTTGATCAGCCCGTACTGGCCGTCGTTCCAGATCAGGATCACGAAGGCGAGTCCGAGGCGCAGGGCCGTCTCGATCTCCTGGGAGTTCATCATGAACCCCGCATCGCCCGTGATGGTCACCACGCGGCGTTGCGGCGCGACCAGCTTGGCGGCCACCGCGCCGGGCACGCCGATGCCCATGGCCGCGAAGCCGTTGGAGATGATGCAGGTGTTGGGCGCCTGCGCCTGCCACATGCGTGCGACCCACATCTTGTGCGCGCCGACGTCCGAGATCAGGATATCGTCGGCATCGAGGACTTGGCGCAGATCCCAGAGGATCTTCTGGGGCTTGATCGGGAAGGCGGTATCCTCGGCGTATTCGCGGTTCTCCTGGATGATGGCCTCGCTCAGGCTCGCCGCCCAGTTCGTCTGCCGCGGCGGGATGCGGTGGGCGAGACCGCGCAGCGCGGTGCCCAGATCCCCGACGACGCCGACCTCCAGGCCATAGTGGGCGTCGACCTCCGCGGGCAGCTGACCGACGTGGATGACGGTCTGCGCCGGATCCCGATGCCAGCGCTCCGGGTGATACTCGACGATGTCGTAGCCGACACAGACGACGACATCGGCCCGTCCGAAGCCGCAGGCGATAAAGTCGTTGGCCGAGAGTCCGGCCGTGCCCAGCGACATCGGGTGCGCACGCGGGATGGCACCCTTCGCCATAAAGGTCATGGTGACCGGGATACGGAGCTTCTCGGCAAACGCCTGCAACGCCTCGGCCGCACCGGCGCGGATGACGCCGTTGCCGGCAAGGACCAGCGGATAGGCGGCCCCGGCAATCAGCCTGGCGGCGTGCTCGAGCTTGTCTTCCGGCGGCCAGGGTTGGCGCGGATCATCGATCCGCAGGGGCGTCAGGTCCTCCACCGTCTCGGCGGCGATGTTCTCGGGAAACTCGATGAAGCTGCAACCGGGCCGCTCGGCCTTGGCGACCTTGAAGGCCTTGCGTACGATCTCGGGGATGATCTCGGGCTCGCGCACCGAGACGGCGTACTTGGAGATCGGCTCGAACAGGTTCACCAGATCCAGGATCTGATGGCTCTCCTTGTGCATCCGATGCGTGGATCCCTGTCCGGCGATCGCGACCAGCGGAGCACGGTCCATATTGGCATCCGCGACCCCGGTGATCAGGTTGGTCGCACCCGGCCCCAAGGTCGCGAGACAGACACCCGGCCGACCGGTCAGTCGTCCATAGACATCGGCCATGAAGGCGGCGCCTTGCTCGTGGCGGACCGTGATAAAGCGAATGGGACTGTCGATCAACGCGTCCATGAGATCGAGGTTTTCCTCGCCCGGGATGCCGAAGATGTACTCGACTCCCTCGTTTTCCAGACACCGGACGAAGAGCTCGGCTGCTCGCATGGATGATCTCCCGAGCGTGCTCGGCACGCGTTGTTGAAGGGTTTGGCGCAGGGGTGTCGACGGATCGGTCGGTCCGTGACCCGCACGCCGGGGGGAGCGTGCGGGAGGCTTCGCGGCGTGGCGCGTCGGGTTCTCCCCGGCCCCGGCGGGCGATTCGTCCGATCCGTCATTGGGTAAGACCGGATCGGGAAGGCGTTTCTTTCAGGCCGAGATGCTTGGGTGAAGCGCGGGGTCGGGACGGTTGCGCGGGGCCGAATGGCCCGCAGGTTGAAATGAAAGGTCCTCGGGGCCGGTCTTGGTCTAGGGCGTCGGCGCGTGCCGCGACGATCGAGTCGGCGATCCGAGGTCGACCCACCATCCGTTTCAACTCACGACAGGACCCTATCATGCACCATTGGACCTTGCCTTCGAGCCTGCTGACCCTGAGCCTGATCGTGACGGGGGCTGCCGCGATGTCCCGCGCGGATCCCGCCGCGAGCGATCCGAGCCCAAGCGAGTCGATCCCGAGCTACCGAGCGGCCCTGGAGGCATTCCAGGCCGAGCAGGCGAAGACCGGCGGAGCCCGTTTCAGTGCGCAAGACCGCGCGGTCATGGAACGGGCCGCGCGCGACCTGGCCGCAACCCTGCCCGAGCCCGGCCTCGCGGTCGGCCAAGAGGCTCCGGACTTCACCCTGCAGAACGCGTTCGGCGAGCCGGTGCGCCTGCACGATCTCCTTGCCGAGGGGCCGGTGGTGCTGACCTTCTACCGCGGTGCTTGGTGTCCCTACTGCAATCTTCAGCTTCACGGCCTGCAAAAGGCGCTGCCGGCGATCGAGCGGCAGGGCGCCGCACTGGTCGCGGTGACCCCGCAGCAGCCGGATCGATCGCGCGCGCAGGTGGAGGAAGACGGCTACCCGTTCGAGATTCTGAGCGATGTGGACGACAGCGTGATGCAGGCCTACAACCTCGCCTTCGAGGTCCCGGCGGATCTGAGCGAGATCTATCAAAAGGTGTTGTCGCTCGACCTGGCCGACTACAACGGCGACGGCCGTTACGTGCTGCCGGTGCCGGCGACATTCGTGATCGATCGGGCGGGCATTATCCGAGCGGCATTTGCCGACGTGGACTACCGCCGGCGGGTCGAGCCGGCCGACATCCTTGCCGCGCTCGAGGCCCTTCCGACGCCTTAATCGCATCGGTCACGATCGCCGGCCGCCCCGCACCTGGAAGCGAGACGGGTGGACGCGTAGCGCTCGAGCAACAGCCCCAAGGCGACGCCGGCAACCAGCATGAAATAGATCCAGAGGCTGCCGGGGGTCAAGGACGGGATGGATTTCAGCAACAGGGTGTCGTTGCCCCCGGGGATCAGCGTGCCGGCGGAACCCATGAGGATTCCGCCGAATAGGTGCGTCGCCCAGCCGTGTGCGGGTTTTCGCGTTCGCCAGGATCCGCGCTGCCACGCCGACAACAGCATGCCGCCAAGCAGGCTCGGTATCAGGGCGAGTTGGAGAGGGGAGGGAAAACCTTGGTTTCCGACGAGTGCGCCGGCGGTGCGTTGCAGGCTGTCGGTGTAGGTCCAGGACCCGAATCCGAGATACAGCATCCCCGCACCCAGACCGAGGAGTGCGGCTGTGGCCGCGGGACTGAAGGGTGTCCCCTGGAACAGGTGCCGCGGCGTGATGCGGCGCCGCCACAAGGCAACGCTTTCTCGAACCGCCCATAGCGACAGGGCTGCCATGCCCACGATCAGCCAACCGATATCAGGGTGCGTCGAGACGGGCATGGACGCGGATGTGCCGACGACCGACGGCAGCAGTTCGAGGAGCATGCCGCCGCCGACGAAACCGATCAGGGTGGCAAGCATACGCCAGTCCGCGTCCGCCAACCGTTGCAGGGTCGAGAAGGCGCAGCCTTTGTTGACGGCCGCGCCCAAGCCGAACAAGAGTCCGCCGAGGAGCCCGCCCCGGAGCGGGTCGGCACCTGTCGGCACGGGGAAACGTTCGGGGAAGAAGCAGATGGCGGGCAAGGTCAGCAGCATCGTCCAGAGCACCGCGCGGGCGAAGCCGCCGAATCGCTCGAAACGCCTGTCCTCCAGGATATCGGCCACGGCGCGAACCGTGCAGAGGCTGGCCCGATGCGAGGCATAGCCCAAGAACGCCACAAGCGGCACCGCCCACAACATGACATGCGAGTGCTCCATGGTTCGCGGGCATCTCCAATCGATAGGTTGAAAAGCGGTTGTGCACCGGGTAACAGTGCGCCGGCGATCACCAGGAGAGTTCGCGCTGGATCCTCCGGGCGATGGGCGTGACGGGCTCGTCGGGCGTGCCGACGATCGCAAGACTCCCGCGCCCGGCCGGAATCAGCAGTCCCTCGAAGCGTTCCGATCGGATCGGCGCGCTGCGCCCGAGCGGTGTGTCCGGCATGAGCAAGAGGGTGACGGGCCCGGCCGCTCCGGTGAGCACCAGATGCAGGCCGTCGTGGTTGGCGATGCGACACCGGGCCGCGTAACGCACCGGTTCCAGTCCGGTGCCGAGCGCCTGCGGTTCGAGGCGTAGGCCGAGGGAGACGAGCAACAGTGACACGGTCGGCTTCGGAACCTCGCCACCGGTCTCCAGCGCGGCCGGCTCGGCGTCGATATGGTCCAAAACCGCGGTGGCCAACGGGGTGTGCGACGGCGCTGTCGGCCAACCCGGCTGCAGGTTGTCGCCGAGCCAAGCGATCAGGCCGAACGCGAGCAGCGCGGTTGCTGCGAGCGCTGGGGGAATCATGCGGAGCCGTCGTGGCTGCTCGCAGCGCCCGGCGGGTGGCACCGGGTGCGTCTCGACCTCTTCGGCCAAAAGCGTGCGCAGTGTTTCGTCGAACGCGCGTGCACGTGCGCGCTCGGCCGCGCAGGCCGGGCAGCGGACCGCGTGTCGAGCATCCTCGGCCTCCTCGCGCGCGGGGTCGACCAGGAGTCGACGACGGAAATCTCGGCAGTTCATCGATCGTGCCCTCTCGGATGCCGGCGACGGACGCCGATTCAGGCGCATCGGGCCGTCCTATCTCCACAAGACCCGGCGCGCAGGCGATCTCTTGCACGCCGGTGCGCGCGACCGTACCCTGACCTTCACCCCGGAGACGGCCCTCGACCGCGATGCCCCGACAACTGCTCATCATCGAAGACGATCCGGCCTTGGGCCAGATGCTGGCGATGCATTTCGAGGATGCCGGCTTCGCGGTCGAGGTCGCGCAGTCTTGTCGCTCGGGCCTCGAGCGCGTGCAGGCGGCGCCTGTCGACCTGGTGCTGTTGGACCAACAGCTGCCGGACGGGCAGGGGAGCGATCTGATCGCCTCGTTGCTGAAGGCGGACCCGGATTTGCCCCTGGTCATGATGACCGGCCAGCACGACCTGGAGCTGGCGATCGAGGCGATCCAGCGCGGTGCCGCGGACTTCGTGCACAAGCCGATCAAGGTCGCCGAACTGCAGCAGACGGTCGAGCGGTTACTGCGTCAACGCAAGGCCGCCGAGCAGGCGCCGGCGCGCCTGGAGGCCGGGCCGGGTGCGGCGCGCGACCTGATCGGGCGCAGCGACGCCATGCTGGCGGTGAGCAAAAGCATTGCCTTGAGTGCCCGCAGCTCCGCCACCGTGCTCATCAGCGGCGAATCCGGAACCGGCAAGGAGGTGGTGGCGCGCCTGATCCATCAGCACAGCGGTCGAACCGGCCCGTTCGTGGCCGTCAACTGTGCGGCGATCGTCGAGACCCTGCTCGAGAGCGAGCTGTTCGGTCACGAGAAGGGATCCTTCACAGGTGCACAGTCACGCAAGCTCGGCAAGTTCGAGCAGGCGAGCGAGGGCACCCTGTTTCTCGACGAGATCGGCGAGCTCGCCCCGACCCTGCAGGCCAAGCTGCTGCGGGCCCTTCAGGAGCGTGTCTTCCAACGCGTCGGCGGCACCGAGACGATCGCGACCGACGCCCGCGTGGTCGCCGCGACCAACCGGGACCTCATGGCCGAGGTCGCGGCCGGGCGCTTTCGCGAAGATCTGGCCTATCGGCTCAAGGTCATTCAGATTCAGATGCCGCCGCTGCGCGAGCGACGCGACGACATCCCGCTCCTGGTCGAAGGTCTGCTCACGCGCATCGCCGAGCGTCTGGGCCAGGCGCGACCACGTATCGCCGAGGCGGCCTTGACGCAACTGTGCCGCCACGACTGGCCCGGCAACGTGCGGGAGTTGGAGAACCGCTTGACGCAAGCGATGGTGCAGGCGCGCACGGGTCTGATCACGGCCGATCTGCTCGCGCTCGACGCTGAACCCACGACCGCTCCATGCGCGTTCGAGACCGGTGTGCCGGGCAAACCGGCCGAGAGCCAGGTGCTGCGAACACTCGACGCGGTTGAGGCCGAGCACGTCCAAAGGGTCTTGGACCACACCGGCGGACACAAGGGCAAGGCCTGCGAGATCCTCGGCATCTCCCGTCCGGCGCTGGATCGCAAGATCGAGAAGTACGGGCTGCGGATGCCCTAGCCGGGGCGTGCGCGGCGTACGGGTATCGGGCGACCCGGGAGATCGGCGATCGTCTTCGACCTTCGGGTAGCGCCGCTGCAGGACTCGGCGTCAACGCGCCCGGCGGATCGCGCAAACACGATCCGCCGGATTGGTTTCAAGCGTGGCCGTGGCGCCGCGGCGTCCGCTCACGGACTCCGGCGGCGTCCCGGCATCGCCCTTATTTCGCCTTGTCGGCGCCGCATTTACCTTCCCCGCACTTGCCTTCCTTCTCCTTGTCGGCACCGCATTTGCCTTCGCCGCACTTGCCTTCCTTTTCCTTATCCGCGCCGCACTTGCCTTCGCCGCACTTGCCCTCGGTGCCTGCTTCTGCGAGCAGCATATAGCCGGCATCGAGGGACTGGGCGGCGAAGGGGTTGCCGGCGGCCTGCGCGAGGCCGAAGGCACCGAGGCTGCCGACAAGGGCGGCACCGACGAGGGCGGCAGCGGGGGTGATCGTCTTCTTGGTCATGATTTCAATCCTAAGAAAGGGTTTAAGGTCGGTGGTCGGGGCGTGGCTTCGGAGTGCCGCATCCCGGAGGTGTGTCTTGTGATGGCCGGGGCGGGTCGCCTGCGAGCCGTCTCGGAGTTGCGAACCCGCTGCTCGGCCATCACAGGTAAAGACCCGGGAGAAGGCTCGGTTCTTTCATCCTCGTCGCCAGGTCTGAAAACGCGCCAGCCAGGCCAGCGCGGTTTGGGGCGCGTGTGCGCGTTTCCAGTTCCCGGCGGCGTATTTGGCCGCTTCGCTCCAGGTCGGGTAGGGATGGATGGTGCCGAGGATGCGCTCGAGTCCGAGACCATGCTTCATGGCCAGGGTGAACTCGGCGAGCAGCTCGCCTGCGTGCTCGCCGACGATGCAGGCACCGAGAATGCGGTCCTTGCCGGGCGGGGTGAGCACCTTCACGAAGCCGTGCGCGGCGCTCTCGGTGATGGCGCGGTCGAGGTCGTCGAGTCCGTAGCGGGTGACCTCGTAGGCGATGCCTCGGGCTTGGGCCTGGCGTTCGGTCAAGCCCACCTGTGCGACCTCCGGGTCGGTGAAGGTGACGCGCGGGATCACGCGATTATCCACTTTGAAGCGCTTGATGCCGCGGAATAAGCCGTTGACGGCCGCGTACCAGGCTTGATGAGCGGCGACATGGGTGAACTGATGAGGGCCGACCACGTCGCCGCAGGCCAGGATGTTCGGATAGCGGGTCTGCAGAGAGGCGTTGGTCTCGATGGTGCCGGCCGGGGTGAGCGGGATGCCCAGCGCCTCCAGTCCGAAGCCGGTGACCCGCGCGCGTCGCCCGATCGCGCAGAGCAGGAGATCGAAGGGAAGCGCTTCCTCCGCGCCGCCGGAGCTCTGATCCGGATGCGCGCCCACCGGATGCACGCCCGGCCCGGAGGTGATCACCAGGCGCTGCTCTGCGTCCACCACCTCGCAGCGCAGGGTCCGGGTGTGGGTCAGCAGGCGCACCCCGTCCTCGCGCAAGGCCGCCTCGATCAGCGCGATGGTGTCCTCGTCCTCTTTGGGCAGGATGCCCGAGCGCGCGACCTGGGTCACCCGGCAGCCGATGGCCGCAAACGCTTGGGCCAGCTCACAGCCGATCGGTCCGCCGCCGAGGACGACGAGCCGCTCCGGCTTCTCGGTAACGGACCAGAGGTCCTCGGAGGTGACATGACGCACCCGATCGAGTCCGGGAATGTCGGGGATGATCGGGGCGGCACCGGTGGCGATCACGATCGCGCGACTCGTCAGTGTCCGCGCACCCGTCGGCGTGTCGATCTCCACGCTCCAGGGCGAGACGAGCCGGGCCTGACCCTGGAGTACCTCGACGCCCAGCGCGGTGTAGCGCTCCACCGAGTCGTGTGGCTCCACCTCGGCGATGACCCGATGCACGCGCCCCATGATCCGCGCGAAGTCGGCCTCGGCGCTCGCCCCGACGACGCCGAGGCGCTCGGCTCGGCGGACCTGGCGGAGAAAGCGCGCACTGCGGATCAGCGCCTTGGAAGGGACGCAGCCGGTGTTGAGACAGTCTCCGCCCATCCGATGGCCCTCGATCAGCGTCACCTTCGCCTTCACCGCCGCGGCGATGTAGGCACTCACCAGACCGCCCGAGCCGGCGCCGATCACCACCAGGTTACGATCGAAGCGACGGGGTCTCGGCCATCCGGCATAAACCCGTCGCGCCTTGATCCGTTCGACCACCCATTTGGCCAGCAGCGGAAAGACGCCGAGCAGCGCAAAGGAGCCGAGCAGGGCGGGGGAGAGGATCCCCGACAGGCTATCGAGCCGGGCCAGTTGAGTGCCTGCGTTCACGTAGACCAGGGTCCCGGCGAGCATGCCGACCTGACTCACCCAGTAGAAGGTGAACGTCTTGATCGGGGTCAGCCCCATCAACAGGTTGATCACGAAGAAGGGAAAGACGGGCACCAGCCGCAGGGTGAAGAGGTAGAAGGCGCCGTCTTTTTCGATGCCCTTATCGAGCGTGGCCAGACGCGCGCCGAAGCGTCGCTGCACCGCATCGCGAAGCAGGAAGCGCGAGACCAGAAAGGCCAGGGTCGCGCCGATGCTGGACGCGAAGGAGACGATCAGGGTGCCCACGCCCAACCCGAAGAGTGCGCCGGCGGCGATCGTCATGACGGCGGCCCCCGGCAGGGACAAGGCGGTCACCGCGACATAGCCGGCGAAGAAGGCACCGATGACCAATGCAGGGCGCGCCGCATACCAGGCGTCGAAGCCCTCTTGACTTGCCTTCAGTGCATCGAGGGTCAGGTAGCGGTCCAGGCCGAGGGCGAAAAAGGCCCCGACCGCCACCGCGATGACCAGCAACAGGGCGATCTTCTTCATGCGTGTTCTCCGGGGTCACGGTTCTGAAGGGTGGTCGAGGGACCGGGTGTTCGGTCGGGCGTTGATCATTCCGTCTCTTCCCGAGAGAACGCTCGATGGCGGTTTCTTTCATCGCCATCGTCACGCGCGTCATTGGATCAGAAAGCCGCCCGATCGCGACCGAGTCACGACCCCGAGTCCGATGCCACGATTCGATGTAACGAAACGTTGAATGGCCGTCATGCTTCGTTTCATCGGATCGGGTGCGAGGGCGGCGGATCCGCTCTCCTGGAGGATTCTTAGAGACTGTTCTGGAACGAAAAAATTCGGATCGTTGAAAGCTGGCACGGCGACTGCTTTATCACCGTCAAGCAACGACGACAGGTCGCTGCAAGCACGACGATCCGAACCCATCCAATCAGGAGTACGACCATGACCATCACCAAATCCGCACTCGCATTCGCCGTGACGCTGTTCGCCGCCAATATCGCCGCCGATTCCGTCTACCAGGGTCTCGCCGACGGCAATCCGGATCTCTTCGCACACTCCCGCGAATCGGTCCCGGCGGTCGGGATCCAACCCGGCGTCGGCGACAGCTTCGATCTGTATCACGGGCTTGCCGACGGCAACTCGGAGCTCTTCAGTCCGGTGCAGGACGAGAACAACCACGGTCCACGTCCCGATATCTTCGGGAACTTCGGACCCACCCGGGATTTGAACTACTAGAACGTCGAACCCGCTCGACACCGCTCCGGCGGTGTCGAGACTCCCCCGGCTCCGAACCGCGTCGACGACGCGAGGGTGCATGCGCATGAGTGAATCGCGATTCACGCCGATCGATCGCCGACGCTTTCTCGCCGCCGTGTTGGCGGGCTCTTCCGGGTTGAGCTGGTCCGCCTCGACACGATCCGGCGCAGCGCCTCGCGCGGACCCGCCTGCCTCTGCAACCGCACTCGCACCCGACACGGACGCGCACGTGCGCGCCATCCGTGATGCCCTGACGCCGCAGATCATCCAGGCGCAGGCCCGTTTCAAGATCCCGGCACTCAGTCTGGCGCTGGTCAACACCGATCGGGTCCTCTGGGCCGAAGGCTACGGTCTGGCCGATGTCGAGGCCGGAGTCGCCGCCACCGCTACAACCCGCTACCGCGCCGGCTCGCTGGCCAAGCCCCTCACCGCCGTTGCCGTCATGCAGCTGGTCGAGTCCGGGCGGATCGATCTGGATCAGCCCCTGTCGGCCTATCTCGAGGGGTTTTCCGTACGCACGCGCACCGAGAGCCCGAACGCGCCCGTGAGTGTTCGAAGTCTGCTCTGCCACCACAGCGGTCTGCCGACCGACCTGACCAAGGGGATGTGGACGGACGAGCCCTTTACGCGCGTCGTCGAGTCACTGCGCGAGGAGTACGCCGCCTTTCCGCCCGAGCTGGTCTTCTCCTATTCCAACCTCGGCTACAGTCTTCTGGGCCATCTCGTCGAAACGGTTTCGGGTCAGCCCTTCGAGCGCTATATGGAGACCCATGTGCTCGGCCCGCTGCGCATGACCGACACCCGTTTCCTCGCGCGGCCCTCGCCCGCGAGCGCCCGCGGATACCGCGAGGGCGCGCCGATCGGGCTCTTGCCGGTGCGCGATCTGCCGGCCCACGGCATCGAGACCTCCGCTGCCGACCTGAGTCGTCTGATGTGTGCGCTGCTCGGCGGCGGAGCGCTCGAGGGTCACCAGATCCTCGCTCCGAGCACGGTGGAGGCGATGTCCGAGGTCCAGAACCCGGACAACCTCCTGGACATGGAGATCTTCAACGGCTTGGGCTGGTTTCTCGAGCAGGACACGATCCCGAGTTGCGGGCGCGTGCTCCGCCACGGCGCCACCACGCCCGGATTCGCGGGCGAGTGCATCCTCTTGCCCGAGGAGGGTTTGGGCATTGCCGTGTTGGCCAATGCCGACGGTGGGCGCAGCGTCATCAAACGACTGGCCGAGGAGACCCTGAGCCGCGTGTTGAGCGCCGCGCCTCAGCCGGTCTCCGCGCAGCTGTTCCTGGCGCCGGCCGAGCGCTCGCCCGGGCCGGCGCCCGTCATGGCACTCGAAGGCGACTATGCGACCGATCTGGGCCTGATCGCCTTTCGACCCGAGCAAGCCACCCTCTGCGCCTGCCTCTCGGGCGATACCTTCGGCCTCGTGCCGCTGCCCGAGGGCTGGTTCGGGATCGCGCCGGACGGTGTCGAGACCTTGCCGCCCGCCTTTCGCCCGCTCGCCGACATGCAGTTTCAGACCCAGCACCGCGACGGGCGCGAGGTGGTGATCGCGCGACGCGGCGATCGCGAGATGCTGCTCGGGGAGAAGGCGCCTGCGCCCGAGACGAGCCCGTCCTGGAGTGCGCGTGTCGGCACCTACGCGATCCTCAACGCCGATCCCGGTTTTCCCATCGTCGATGTCGAGCTCAAGCTGCGCGAAGGCCATCTGTGTTTCAGCTACCGCATGCCGTACCTCACCGCTGCGGCGATTCAGGTGCCGCTGCGGGCGGTCTCCGAGAACGAGGCGATCATCCTCGGGCTCGGACGGACCCGCGGCGAGACCCTGCGGATGATTCGCGACGAGGAAGGGGAGGAGCGGCTGCGCTTCTCGGGGCTGATCGGACGCAGAACAAAGCCGGTCCCGGGCACAGGCGAGGATGCATGAGTCGGGAGAAGATCACGAGGTTTTCCGGGGAGCTTCGAGCCCCATGGTTTCCGAGCCTGCCTGCAGTGTCTCGATACGCTCCGCTCGCTGCCTGTTCCGACGGGCTCCCGAGCTAGTCGGCCAGCTTCATCGACACCCCGCGGTTGAGGATGAACTCCGCCCCGCGTCCGGCATCGACCTCGATCACTGGCAGCAGCTGCTCGGCCATGTCGAGATAGTAATTGGCCAGCCGATCCATTGCGCCGCCGACGCCTTGTGCCGAGGCGGCACTCAGGGCTTGGGGCGTGAGCATGGACTGGAACTGCAGGTCCGTGCCGGTGCCGGTGTTGACCGGGATCGTCGGCATCCGGTTGAAGATCTGCGAGAAGGATTGCAGGAACCCCGCCTGCAGCGCCTTGGCGAGCAGGATGCCTTGTTTGGAGACCACCCGCCCGCGCACCCCGACCTTGCCGTCCTCGCCCACCGCGTAGCCGTCGATGGGGATCTCGATCACGCCGCCGTCGTTGCGGATGCAACTGAAGGTCTCCCCGCGCAGATAGGCTCGCTCGGAGGCCAGATCGCCGAAGCCGCCGACCAGCAGGAAGCACTCGCGCAGATCCGCGCGGACCCGGTTGGGCAGGATCGCCTGGTGTTTGACCCGGATCAGGGCCGGCACGGGATCCTTGCGGGCGTTCTGCCCGGTCGGCATGTCGATGCCGTTGAGCAGCACCCCCTTAAGGATGGCGCCGGCGGGGATATAGACGGATCCGGGCTCGGGGGTGCCGGGGGAGGGTGTCGCGGCTGGCGCCGTCGAGGCCGGCGCGGCGACGGTGCGGATCTGCAAAGTGCGCCCCGGCGCTTGAGCGGGGACGGCGGAGGAGGGTGCGGCTCCAGGCACGGCCGGCTGACGTGGTCAAGCGAAAACGGACACCTCGTTAAGCCGCATTGGCCAGTTGGCCATTTTTCTCAAACTCGTCCGGACTCCGGTAGCCCAGGTAGGAATGCAGCCGCCGGCTGTTGTAGAACATCGTGATGTAGTCGACGATGTCGGCTCGGGCTTCCTCGCGGGTCTGGTAGCTACGCCAGTGGATCCGTTCGGATTTCAGCGAGCCGAAGAAGCTCTCCACCACGGCGTTATCCCAACAATCACCCTTGCGGCTCATGCTGCCCTCGATACCGTGGGCCCCGAGCAGCTTGCGGAAGGCCCGGCTGGCGTACTGCACGCCGCGATCCGAGTGATGGATCAGCTGTCCCTTCGGTGGGCGACGCCGCCACAGCGCCATCGTGAGCGCGTCGCAGACCAAGGCGCTGTTCAGGCGCCGCCCCATCGACCAGCCGACCACCTTGCGCGAGTACAGGTCGATGACCACGGCCAGATAGAGCCATCCCTGCGCGGTCCAGACGTACGTGATGTCACCCGCGTAGACCCGGTCGGGGGCCTCGACGGCAAACCGGCGCTCCAAGCGATTCTCGAACACCGGCTGCCCGTGCCGGCTATTGGTCGTGACCCGATATCGACGTCGGTAGCGCACCCATACCCCGGCTTCACGCATCAGGCTGCGGGCTTGGTGCCGTCCGACACGATAGCCCAAGGCCCGCAACGCCCCGGCCATCCGGCGGGAACCATAGGTGTGATCCGACGCCTCGGCCAGGTCCCGGACCCATTCGAGCTTCTCCTCATGCTCCGGGTCGGGGTCGCGATCCTGGCGGCGCAGGAAGGCGTAGAACCCGCCACGGCTGACGCCCAGTACTCGGCAAAGCATCTTCACCGGATAGGCCTCCTTCTCCCGGGCAATGAACTGGTATCTCAGTTCGACTCTTTCGCGAAGAAGGCCGTTGCTTTTTTTAAGATTTCCCGCTCCATGCGCAAGCGTCGATTCTCCTCGCGCAGGCGACGCAGCTCCTGCTGATCCTCGCTGAGCTTGCCGTTGCCCGGGAACGCATCACTGCCCTCGGCGTCTGCCTCTTTGATCCAGCGCCCCAGCATGCTGCGGTCGACGCCTAAGCTCCTCGCGGCCTCGGTCTGCTTGTAGCCCTGCTCCAGAACCAACCGGATGGCGTCCTCTTTGAACTCCTTCGTGTACTTCTTACGTGTCTTCATCTCTCACCTCAGCTCAGTGAATTGTCCCTTAACCAAGGTGTCCGTGGCCATTAGACCACCTCAGGCAGTGTCGTCGGCGGCCCGAACAGCGCTTCCATCGGTGCTGGTCGGTGCGGCTGCGCAGTAGTAGCGGCGGGCGCTGCCGGGTCCGCATCGCCGATCGACTCGGGTTTCGACAGTCCCATCGGGTTTGCTGCTTGCCGCGCTTGGGCGGCGAGGGCCTCGCGCAGTTGATCGATTTCCGCGCGCAGCGCCTTGAGCTCGCGTGCGTTGCCGAGATCTTGCTCGCGCTGCACCGGCCCGAGAGCGGGGGTGCTCGGTGCGGCGGTTGCGCCGCGCTCGAGATTGCGCTGCACCTCGCTCATGCGCTTCTCCATCCGCTCCAGGCGATTGACCAGGGCCTCGATCCCGAGTTGACGCGGATCGGCGTCGGTGAGAATGTTGCGCACCAGGGTATCGCGCGGCGACGGCGGCTGCAGCCCCATGGTCTGCGCCGGGGCGAACAGAAAGCTCCCCGCCGTCAGGACCGAGACCACGAAGACGCCGCCGCCGAGGGCGGCAACCCGCTTGGCGTTGGGCGAGAGATTGTCCCAGTATCGGTGCAGCATCATTGCGGCTGCCCGGTTGTGCGGTTCGGGCGCGTGTCGCGGGCGAGAACAAGAAAGATCTCGGTTTCCTCGCCGGGCGCGAGAACCCGGCGCGGCCAGGCGCCCATCGCGGCGACGGTGGCGCTGTCCGGGCTGCAGGTGTCGTGCTCGAGCGTGATCGGTTGGGCGGCGGTGTTGGCGACCCTGGCCTTCACCAGGTCGGACGCCGGTCCCTGCGCGCGCTCGGCGGTGCGGACCTTCAGCCCGTCGGCGCAGCGTAGCTTCGCATCACCCGAACCCTTCGCGATCCGAAAGCCTGCGGGCATCCGACCTTGCGCCAGTGCCCGCAGCTGCTCGACCAGGTCCGACACGTAGGACGGCCCGTTGCCGTTACCGTCGCTGTCCCGGTCCGAGGCGTTGGCGAGCATCGGCATGACGGCGACCGGGTCGACCGCGGCGCGCGGCGCGGTCGCGCTCCCGGCGCGTTTGCCTTGATATCCCGGCACCGTGAGGCGGACCTCGCGCGGCGGGACGTACCGCGGCGCCAAGGTCAGTGCCAAGGCGAGGGTGCTGCCTTGGCCGTCGCCGATATACAGGGCCACGGGTTCTTCGGTGTCGGTGGCGACATAGACCACGCTGCCGTCGACCTGGGTCGAGGCGTTCGAGACGGTATGCACGACCGGGTCGGCAAAGGGCGTGACGATGCGGTTGAGGTGTCCGATGGCGATCTCGACCAGCACCGTGGTGCCCGGCGTGACGGTAAGGTTGCGCGGGCCCAGCTCCAGGGTCACCGGCAGGGTGCCCCCGGTGCGCCGAGCGGGAACGGCTCCGCCGCCCATGACGGTGCGGATGAGGCCCTCGGGCGACGCCTCGTGGCGCGACGTCTGCAGGACCGAGGAAACGGCACTTGGCGTGCACGCGGCGTCGAGCAGGGCGCAGGGCACCGGGGGAATCTCGAAGGCCGGCTCGGCCTGTGCGCTCGACGCGGCCAGGACGGCCGCAAGGATGGAAAGACGTCGGGTGATCATGTGTTCGCATCCTCGGGGTGGGCATCGCGGGTGGTACGCGGATCGCCGCGATACACCTCCAGGTGGGTGATCAGCGGGCGGTAGTTGCGGAACTCGACCCGCAGCTCGTAGGTGCGACGGTTGAGTACAGGGGCCGCCGCCGGGCCTTCGGTCTTGTGCTGTCCGGTGACGAAGACGGTGCGGGTGGCGGAGTCGTAGGCGACCGTTTGCGGGGCGAAGTGCATGGCGATGTTCTCGCGCTTGATCGCTTCGGTCTGATCGGCGATCGATTTCATGACCTCGCGATGCAGTCCGCCGGCGAGCAGCGGGTCCAAAACACGTACCAGCCCGTCGACCGTGGTCGGGCCGACATTGCCGAGCAGTTGGGCGACGTAGACGCCCCAGGACTCCTCGACCTCCTGGCTCGCGTACTCGCGCGCGATCGTGACCTCGCCTTCCAAGACCGGCGGGACCAAGACCACGGTGCGCTCGACCTGACCGACGAGTCCGACCAGGATCAGGTTGGAGGCGACCAGGACCAGCACGGTGATGCGCCAGACGCGGTTCTCCAGCGTCGTGCCGCGCCAGGTGGAGAGAAAGTCGCCGAGGGTCATGGCACGTAGTGCCGCGCGAAGGGATTGGGCGTGGAGCGGGCCCCGAGCGGCATGAGGCCGAACCAGTAGATCAGATGCAGGGCGTAGCCGTCGGCTTGGCGATCGCGAAACCGCCGGTAACCGTGCGAGAGCAGGGCGCCGAGCAGCAGGGCGATGGTGAGCTGTCCGGCGAGGATGCCGGCGACGAGCGCCAGCACCAGGGGCATCAGATCGTCCATACGCCACAACAGCAGCGTGGGCGGTTCGTCGATGTGGTGGGGAAAGTCGAGGGTCTCCATCGGGTGCCTGTGGCGCGGTCTTGACGTGAGCGCATGGTGCGTCACGCCAAACCGGCCGGCGACGGCGATAACCCTCCGAAAGCATACGCTTTGCCGCAGGTGGAACAGCGTCGCGTCCGCCGTCACGGCGAGGAGGTGTCGCGACCCCGCGGTTTACAATGTACGGATTAATTACGTACAATCATTGAAGAAACCGAGGACACCATGATGCCGAGAGAAACGATCCGCACCGCCCGCTTCGAGGCTCGGGTATCGCCCGAAGTACTGGCCGTGGTCAAACGCGCCGCCGAGCTCCAGGGACGCAGTGTCAGCGATTTTGTCGTCGACGCCGCTCGGGACGCGGCCCATCGCGCCATCGAGGAGGCCTGCATCATCCGACTGTCCGTCGAGGATCAGCACAGGTTCGCGGAGGCGTTGCTGAACCCGGAACCGCTCACGCCCTCGATGGAGCGCGCCGTCGCACGCTACCTTAGCCTGAACGCGTAACGCTCGTGCCCGGAGACGGATTTCATATCGAGCTTCTCGGAGCGCAGGATCGCGGGGCCTTTTGCAGCGGCGTCGACGCACTGGATCGGTACTTCAGAGAACGCGTCACGCAGGACGTCCGGCGTCGCGTGAGCAACTGCTTTGTGTTGCTGGATGCCGAGAACCAGATTGCCGGTTACTACACCTTTGCGGCGGCGGGTATCCCGCTGGCCGACTTGCCGGAGAGCCTGACCAAGCGTTTTCCGCGTTACCCATCACTTCCTGCCGGACTGATCGGGCGCTTGGCCGTTGATCGTCGTCATCAACGACAGGGTCTGGGTGCACTTCTTGTCGTCGATGCCGTTGCCCGCGCCGTCCGGGCAGAACCGGCGATCTATGCGCTTGTCGTGGACGCAAAGGACGATCACGCTGCCGCGTTCTATGCTCGCCTGGGGTTTCATCGCCTTACAAGCCAATCCAACCGGCTCTTCATCCCGATCAGCGAGATTGCAAAACGGCTTTCGGAAGCGGGCCTTGGCCGGTCGTGACTTCCACAGTCGTTGCAAGGACCGACGCGGTTCAGAGCTGCTTCTGCGTATGGGTCACCACGAACGCCACGCACAGCGCCGAGGCGACACCGAGTACCGGAACCGCAAGGACCGGCATCGCGATCGGCGCGAACAGCAACAGACCGACGATCAGCCAGAGTGCGAGCAGGATCCGCAGCGCGGTGTGATGCGCCAGCGGGCTGGCATAGACGAACCCGTATTGCCGGATGCGACGGCGTAGCCAGCCGTCGCCGATCGCCGCCGCCAGCACGATCGCCATGAAGGGCCACCAGGCGAGCAGCAGCGCGATCCGGTGCAGGGCCTGCGCGAACGCGCCCCAGATCACGTCCAGGCGTCCGCGCAACCAGGCCCAGGCGGGACTCGCGCCGATCGGCTCCAGGCCGAAACCGGACTCCACGCCCGGTCCGGTTGCGACCAAGCGGTAGGTCCAGGGCGCGATACCGGTCTCCACGAAGAGCGTGTCGTACCATCGCGCGCCGCGGGCCACAATCGCCTGCGCCGCGTCCGCCCCGAGGGTCTCCACGAGTTCGCGCCGCTCGGTCTGCTCGACGCCGTGCGCCCACTCGCTCGGGATGAAGGAGGCGAACAGGACGAGCTCGAGCACGAAGAGCAGCAGGGTGGAGGCGACCGCCCAAAGCCACACGCCGCGACCTTCTTTGGTGTTCGCGCTATCCCACACGGGAGGTCTGTCTCGCGGGCACGCGCCGGGCCAGCACCCGGCGCTGCGGCTCGGTCAGCGCCCGCGCCACGCAATATTGGTGTCGGCGCGCCAGGGCGAGGGTGATGCCGTCGACGAAGGCGGCGAAGCGCGCCAGATCGTCCGCGCCGTCGCCGCGGGCGCGACGGTAGGCGGCGATGCCCGCGCGCACCATCGCCAGCGCGGGTTCTGCTTGATCCTCTCCGGACGGCGCGGGCGGGCAGGCGAGCAGCGCGACCCGCGCCAGCAGGCCGACGGCATCCGGCCACTCGAGCTCCAGGGTGCGCAGCGTCCGGGCGTCGGCCCGCGACAGAGACGACAGCGCCAGTCGACCGGTCGGATCGCGACGGTGTGGCATCCGCGTCGTCACCGCTCCGCCGGTGGCGGCAGGGGCTCGCCGAGGATCGGCAAGCGGCCTTTGGAGACGCGCCCGCCGGGCCAACGGGCCAGGTACTCGAAGTTGGGCAGCTCCCCGAGCAGCGCCGCCGGGAACAACGGCGCTTCGGCCTCGTCGAGGCGCTCCCCGGCATTGCCGGTGTAGAGCAGCGGTCGGTCGCTCGCGGTCGTGGAGCCCTGGCTTTTCACCACCGTGCAGAGCCGCACCGCCGGGAGACTCTCGGCGATGTACTCTTGGGTCTTCGCATCGATCACGCGCATGGCGATCAGCCCGTTGAGGTTGCCCAGCACCTGGCGGGCCTTCTCCTCGCTGCCCATGCGCGCGGCAAAGTCCGCGAACGTCTGGGTCGCGATGGTCAGACGCAGCCCCGCCCCGCGTCCCTTGTTCAGGAGCTGGATCAGCGGATCGGAGACCGTCTCGGCGGCCTCGTCGATGAAGATGTCGGTCGGGCGCGGGTGGGCCTCGTGGTTGTAGATCGAGCCCGCCACGGCGGCCAGATCGGCGGTCAGCATCGAGCCGATCGCACTGCCCACGATGGGGTCGGAGAGACTGTCCAGGCCGACGTAGAGGACCTCGCGCCGGGCGATGATCTCCCCGATCGAGGCCGCTCGGCGCGGATCGTTCGGGTCCGTCTCGTCGGGGGAGAGCAGACCTTCCAGGTGTCCGGAGGTGAGCATCACGATCACCGGCATGAGGCTCGCGACCATCTTGCCGAAGTGCACGGCCTCGTGCTCGAGCAGGCCGCCGAGTCCGTCGATCACGGTCGAGGGATGCGCGCCGCGCACGCGCTCGCGGTAGAAGGCGAGCAGACCCCGCGCACGTCGATTCGCATCGCGCGCCTTGTTGAGATAGGGACCCGCGTGCTCCTGCCAGTGCGGCAGGTGAGCGTCGAAGTAGCGCAGCAGAACACGTTCGACCAGCGCGTCCGCACCGCCTTCCAGATAGCGGCGCAGCGTCACCAGGGTCGGGCGCTCCTCCACCGCCAGCAGCCCGTGCACGGCATGGCTGAGCGCCATCTGCCCGAACGCCTTGAAGGGATCGTTGCCGGTCTCCGAGGGGATCAGGGCGGCCACTCGGCTGGCCAGCTCGGTGGCCCGCTGGAAGTGACGCAGGGGATCGAGCCGCACCGACTCGGCCGGAAAGGCCGGATGAAAGGAGACGAACCGCTCAGGGGTCCCCGCAAGGGCGCAGGCGCGCTCGGCGGCGGCCCGCAGACCGCGGTCGCCCTTGGGATCGAGGATCACCACCGCGTCCCCGCGCAGCACCGCCTGGGTGACCAAGAGATCGAACAACCGGGTCTTGCCGCACCCGGTGGTGCCGACGATCAACACATGCCCTTCGGTATGGGCGAGCGGGACGGTGACCTCGGCATCGGCACCGCCGAGACCGTGGATCCAGGTCGCGCCCAGACGGGCGGGATCGCGCGGGGCAAACCGTTCGGGTCCGAGCCGGATCAGATCCAGTGCCTCCTGGGCATGTCGGGCCTCCCAATCGAACCCGCGGCCCATCCACAACAATCCCGGCCAGGAGGGTACGCGCGCGGCGAACACCTGCGGATCGATGAATTGCTGCGGACGCCCGCGCAGCCAGTCGCGTCGGTTGATGCCGCGCACCGTGCCGGGCAGCCAGGTGAGGGCCATGACCAGACTGCCGATCCCGAGCCACCGGAAGGAGGCCGCGTGCAGATCCCACAGCTCCGCGGTGGCCCAGGACACGGCCGCGATGCCGGTCCACAGCAGCAGCGCCGGCAGCTCGAAGAGCGGGCGCCAGGGATTGGCATAGGTGCTCACGGCCGCCCCGCCAGGATGATCCCGCGCGTGTCGGGGATGAAGTCCGGCTGATGCTTGAGGCGTCGCAGCAGCTTCGACGGGGGGATGCGGTGCTCGGCGGCCAGGGCCGCGAGGGTGGCGTGGTCGATCAGCAGACCGTTCGGGAGCGCCGTCGTCGGCACCCGCCCGGCGCGGCACTGGGCCGCCAGGTCCTCGGCGAAGGCGCGGGCGGCGCTTCGGCGCGGCGGCGGTTTGGGCGGGGTGGGTGCAAGGGCGGTCGCGCCGGGTTGTGCGTCGGGCGCGTCGATGGCGGCTTCTGCCTCGCCCGGGTTGCCTGCCTCCGGCGCGACGCCGAGTACCTTAACCGGGACGCGGTCGGACACGGATTCCAGAAGCGTTGCGACCGCGGCGCTGGCCTCGACCGTAAGCATCGCCCGCATCCGCCCGTCGATCTCGCGCACGCGCAGCAAGGGCCGGCGCGGATCGATCGCGAGCAGACCGTCGTCCCACAAGGCGTGCAGGACGTCGGCGGGTTCCATCCCGATGCCGGGCACGGCCAGTGCCGTCAACCCCTCGGGGTAGGGGATCAGCAGATGGCGATCGTAAGGGGCGAGGATCTCGGCGGGGCGTTCGCCGTCCGCGATGGACCGGAGCAGCGTGATCAATGCGAGACCGCCGGTTCCGCGGCCGGCGAGCCAGCTGCGGGCCGAGGAGACTGGGTCGTTCGGGGTCCTCGGCTGCGGAGGGGCCGCGGCAGCAGAATTCGGTATCGGCGTGGACTCGCCACCAGGCTGCAGCGGTGACGGCGTGGCGGCCACCGACGCATCCGGACCGGCCGTGTGCTCCGCCTCGGTGATCAGGTCGAATGGCGCTGCCGCGGTCACGTCGGTGTCCCGATCATCGACGGCATCGGCGTCGCTCATGATGCGCTCGGCCGGGTCCTCGATCCGGACGGGCCCGGAGGTCGTTCCGTCCTGCCACCGCGCCACCGGCGCCGGAGGATGCCCGGCGAAGACCAACTCGGGCGAGGCGAGCAGCAGCATCGTCAAGTGCACCGGCTTGCCGTCCTTCGCGAGCGGCGCCGGGGCGATGCGGCGGTAGAAGCGATCGCGCTCCTCCTCGCGATAGGTGGACACATGACCGCGCTCGACCAGGATGTCGGCGATGGTCTCGGGTGCCTTGGGGATCCCGGGGATCTTGTCCCGCGCCAAGAGACCGGCGATGTCTTCGCCGCCTTGCGGCCAGACCACATGGAGCCCGTCGGCGAGCATCCACAGCCGCGCGCCGGGGGTGTTGACCGTCCAGGTGCCGTCGCGCACCAGACGGCGCATGGCGTCGATCAGGTAGCGGTCCACCGGCACGCCGAGCGCGAAGGCGTCGGGATCGATGCGGTTCTCGCGCAGATCACGCGCCACGCTCGCGCGGTCGGCATTGCCGACCACCGTGCCGAGGACCGAGGTCTCCTCCTGTCCGCCCACGACCGCGATCAGGTTGGCGAGGATCGCCGGATCCCGACTCAGCCAGGTCTTGATCTCGGGGGTGAGGATGGCGTGCACCACCAAGGTGCCCATCTGCAGATGGGCATTGTGGCGGCGCGTCTCGCGCCAGCGCAGATAGTAGCGCTGCAGGGCGTGCCGGCGGGCCCAGTCGAGCAGCGGCTCTTCGTGCGGGCACCAGGTCAGGGTGCCGTCGCGATCCGACACCGTGAGGTCGGCGACCGGCTTGCCGATATCGTGCAGCAGCCCGGCCAGACCGCTCGCGACCCGCCAGCGCGGCTCCAGGTGATAGCGGTCCTTGGGCTCGCGATCCAGCGCGAAGACATGGCGCATCGACGCCTGCGCGGCGAGGAAGCCCACTTCCAGGGAATGGCGCAGCAGCCCGCCCGAGCCGCGGTGATGATGGGCCTCGGAGGCGGGCAGCAGGTGCACGAAGGCGGCGAGGCGGCGCACGACCGGCAGGACAAGCTCGCGGTAATCCGTGTCGGTCATGCCCACGCCGTCCTGCAGGCGCCGGATCATCTCCGTTTGCTTGGCGAGCAGCGCGTCCACGTCGGACGCCGGCAGGCCCTTAATGAAGGGCGGATAGCGCAGCAGGTCCTCGTCCGGATCGGGGGCCGATTCAATGATCACATCGGCACTCGGTAGGGGCGTCGGCCGGGCATGCTCGGGGCCCGGTGCGGCCGGCTTGGAGCGGCGAAACAGATCGAAGAGTGTCATCCGGGCATCCTGCACCGCGCGGGATGCGCCCGGCCATGGCGATAACCGCGCGTCCGGGTCTGCTTTGCGGCCGGTCGCGCGTCAGCGCTCGGCCTCATCGTCCAGACCCAGCTCGCGGCACCGCTTGACGGCGGCCCGAAAGCGGGTACGCACCTCGGCAATGTGGCGCGCGGCGGCGCGGATGGCGCCGAATCCCTGCTCGGCCTCCTCCACGAGCGGGCGTTGCCAGTCCCGAGCGATGCCGCGAAAGGCGCTCTTCGGGTAGCGATCCCCGTCGCCCTTGCGGATGTAGTCCGACAGATAGACGACGCCCGCGGCGGTGTGGACATGGCGGTAGGTGACCCACTCGATCGAGAAGGCGCTGGGGGTGGCGCGATTCGCTCGCTGCGGGCGCACCCGCACGCCGATGCGACCCCATGCGCTACGCGGCAGCCCCTGACCGGCCTCCGCCAGGCGTTGCTCGAAGGCGCTGCATCCTTGCTCGGCGCGCTCCTGCAGAGCGGCCAGGTTGTGCGCGATCCAGGCGTCGAGCGCCTCCTCGACCTGGTTCGGTGCCGCGTCCTCCTCGGCGTCCCTGCCCGCAGCGCCGAGCGGGCCTGCCCGGAAGGCTGCCTCGAGCGAGTGGGCAGGCGGCACGCCGGCCGGGCGTTCGCACCCTCTTATCTTTGGTGAAACAAGGCCCGCTGTTCTCACTTGCCGCGGGAGGCTTCCGGTCAGGGCAGGCAGCGCCGTGAGTGTCATCCGGGCATCCTGCACCGCCCCGGATGCGCCCGGCCGTGGCGATAACCGTGCGGAGGGGTCTACGTTGCGGCGGATCGCCCGCTACGGCCCCGTGTCGCCGTCCAGACCCAGCTCACGGCACCGCTTGACGGCGGCCCGAAAGCGGGTCCGCACCTCGGCAATGTGGCGCGCGGCGGCGCGGATGGCGCCGAATCCCTGCTCGGCCTCCTCCACGAGCGGGCGCTGCCAGTCCCGTGCGATGCCGCGAAAGGCGCTCTTCGGGTAGCGATCCCCGTCGCCCTTGCGGATGTAGTCCGACAGATAGACGACGCCCGCGGCGGTGTGCACATGGCGGTAGGTGACCCACTCGATCGAGAAGGCGCCGGGGGTGGCGCGATTTGCCCGCTGCGGGCGCACCCGCACGCCGATGCGACCCCGGGCGCTGCGCGGCAGCCCCTGACCGGCCTCCGCCAGACGTTGCTCGAAGGCGCTGCGTCCTTGCTCGGCGCGTTCCTGCAGGGCGGCGAGGTTGCGCGCGATCCAGGTGTCGAGCGCCTCCTCGACCTGGTTCGGTGCCGCGTCCGCTTCGGCGGGGTCGTCTTCCTCGGCGTCCCTGCCCGCAACGCCGGGCGGGCCTGCCCGGAAGGCTGCCTCGAGCGTGTGGGCAGGCGGCACGCCGGCCGGGCGTTCGCACCCTCTTATCTTTG
>RRYU01000224.1_pt1 | contig 39862 bp, 32 predicted proteins | sample 2162651 | NCBI WGS metagenome assembly RRYU01 (sample SAMN10267283, study PRJNA491782) | microbial mat metagenome | isolation source: biomat in the production well | place: Japan: Minami-Kanto gas field, natural gas well KTG3 | collected 2017-06
GGGTAAGGTGCTATCAGTCACCGGGACATAAACACCACCATGCTGTGCATTCCAGCTACGGGTCAGGACAATATGGTCAAACATCGCGCGTGCGGTCTGTAGAATAAATTGCTCATGTTCATGACGCATGGAATAGATATTCCAACCCATCGAAGCCATGATCAACAACCACCATGTAATAATGAAGATTGATTTAAACCATTTCATAACTACCCCTGTACCCATAGCATATTCGAATAAATACTATTCCAATAATAGACTATTAACGAGTTGTATGAATGAATGATAGGCACAAAAAAACCGCGACTAAATTTTGTCACGGTTTTTTTAAGTTGAAGTACTCTATATCAGGCTGTTAAAAGTTTGTGGTTAAGCTTAAACATTGCCAGCAAGGTTTTAATTTGCAGATAAACCAAGGGTGCTAACAATACAAAGAACAGAATACTAAACTTGGCAACCAGCCCCGTTTTAACCAATCCAACCACAAGGAAGAACATCCCAAATACAAACAATGCAACACCAGGGCAGATCAGCGCATAACTGCCAGGGTGGTTTTTGCTTCCGTTAAGGTAGTGATCAAAGTAGCCAATTTGCTTCATCACCTTGTAGCCGATATAACCAAAGATTAACTGTAACGACAAAATCGCTGAAGTCAGTATCAGAGTAGAAGTCTGTTCGGTATGGGCATTAAAGGTTGCATGTAAGCCGTGATTCCATCGCAGGATGGTGATTCCTAACAAAGTCAAAATAGGAATAATGATCCACAAACTGGGGCTGCCAATCTCGGAAACACCCTGCTTGAGTATCGATTTGAATCCCAGGATGAATTTTACAAATCCCAGACCCGCAGCTATTACGGTAAAGAAAATAGACAAAAATAGTGAAATTCCACTAACAGCCGGGTTACTGCTCATCGCAACAGGCGCAGCTAATCCGACACCTACCATAGTGAAAGCAAATATTGCCAGCATTTGTGACAGGTTATTATTTTCCACAAAGTCAAAATCACCTTTGGTAATTAGACGAGTCATGTATTCACTAAAAATCCGGATTGTGTAGTAACCAATTGCAGCAAAAGCAGCAATTGAGAATGGGAACAGGTATTCGACAAATGACCACAAATCAGGGATGAACACTGCACCAACAATAAATAGCACATTAACCGTCATCGCCAATGTCAGTGGTACTGCCATCAGTGTTACTTCCAGATTGTTGTTTTTCAGTTTTTCAAATGCCGCTGTTTGGCGAAATATTCGGTATTCGCGTAAATTCCAGACCAACAAACGGATGTGATACAGCGCAAGTAGCGCGATCACCAGCATTGCACCACCGACCAGACCTTGTTGCCACCACTGACCATTAAGCAGTAAAGGCTTAAGATGATTGAAGGTCACAATGGGTGTATCCGGGTGCTTCACCAGAAACATCAGATACATAAAAAATGTAACGGACATACCACCGGCGCCAAGTGCCGATAAAAAATACAATGGCGAATAGAGCTCACCCATATTTCTTTTAATCATTACTACCTCCCAATTCGTTTATAAGTATTCGCTAATATACGATTCTGGACACAGGATTAAGTGACATTGTTACCATAATAATAATTAATTATGCTTAAAGTGATTTTTATCACGATATCTTCACAATTTAGACATCACCAAGATAAACAGATAGAGAGGTGGTGATATTTCATAAAGAGAATTGAGGAGTAATTACAATCAATTCGAGCTAATATAATCGATTGAGTGAATGATGGTCATGAGCGTTCTGGCAGATATTTCGGTCATGAGGTTTTCCTGGCAAAGTAGCGATAATATTGGCTACCCGCTGATACAAAACCATGAAATATCAATCACTAGCCAGGCGCTTAAGACCCTATTCAACTGGAAATAAGTACATTGTATTCAGGAGGCAGAGGTTGTGGTTAAAAAGTTGATCATCATCAGGCATGCAATTGCTGAAGAGCCAACTGGCGATATGAATGATTCAGAACGCGTTTTAACCAATGAGGGAATCAAACAAATGAAGCTGGCAGCGAAAGGCCTGAAGAAGATATGTCCGGATATAGAGGCCATTGTCTCCAGCCCTTATGCCAGAGCTACAGCAACTGCGGAAATTGTCGCCGCTAAGTTTGGGTTAAGAGACATCCTCACCACAAGCTCCCTGGAACCGGGTATGGATCGAACCACTCTTTTACGTAGGCTCAACAAGCTCCCGCACCAGTGTGTTGCGATAATCGGCCATCAACCGGATCTAGGTCTGTTTGCAAACCTGCTTATTAATGGAAATCTATATTCACCATTCAATCTGAAAAAAGGTGGCATGATGCTGATATCAGCACATGATGGCCTGATGCGTGCATCTTCACAACTTGATTGGTTTTTGACCCCTAAACAATTAAGACTGTTGGCAAGGTAATTACAAATGAAAAAAATATTAAACGAAAACGTCAACGCTGGTAGTTATAAAGCAATTAAAAAATTGACGGGAGAAGTCAGTCATCGAGTAGCGTCACTGAATCCTGATTTTACCTTTAATACAGCTGCACCTTTTTGTGGTGCGCTGCACCGACTATACAGCTTTATCAACATCTACCATGTGATTATTCCCAAGAGCATGCAATCACAGGAAGAGATAGAGAAAATCCTCAAATGCTCCGAAAAGTTCCTTGCCTACAACAATTTCAAAAACACATTAGAAGAGTACGCAAGTAACTATCCTCACCTGCAATCCTATGCAGATGAAATGCTGGAACAATTTGAAAGCATCAATCTTGAGTCTCACAATCTGCCATCACTTGATCAGTTACAGCAAAACTGGGAAAAGACATCAAAAAACATTTTAAAGCGGGTGAAACCTTTAAAAAAGAAGCCCACCACAGCTAATTTTGGCAGATACACCCGTCATATCATCTCTACACATCTGTATCAGTTTAGTCTGCAATTTGAGGCCGCAAAAAATAAACATTTTAACCGTCGCCTTCACTACGCAGGCTTAACTCTTCATCATGTCCTGAATCTAATGGAGCTGTATAAAAAATGTTCCAAACGTATTTTAAACAGCATCTATATTCTGAAAGAGCTACAAACCATTTTTGATGATATGGAAAGACTATCGCATTTTCTCGATTCACTGGCACATATCACAACCAATACCACAGTGCGTAATACCATGATTAAACATGAGCCCATTGATATTGATGATGATCTGTACAAAATATCCTCTGATCTGGATGTTGCCATCATGCAGTTCCATAATCTTGCCCTCAAGGAAATTGACGAAGAGATTGTGAATGCGAACCACTATTATATTAATCGACTATCCAGCGCATTAAGTGATATTAACCAGAGCATAATAAAAATTCGTTAATCACACCAAACACAGGGATGTGTTACTTGAATCAACACCATAAAATTATTATAAATACTTGTTGTTTTGTTCGGGGTAATCAATGAAAAAGGTTCTAAGAAAGACCGTCTATAAAAGCAGTCGCAAATTAGCAAAAAGATTGCTTAAGAATGTCGATGCTCAATGCGAAATATATAGAAAAAGAGCACACGAGCAGTCTCTGCATGATTTTCGTGTCTCCATGCGTCGTTTACGTAGCTATATCCAGGCCTACGAAAAAGTATTACCCATGGATCGCCAATCCTGTCTGAATATTAAAGAAGTTGCTTCTGCAACTAATCTTGCACGTGATCATGAAGTATTCAAGGAGTGGTTGGATGATGTTTCCATGAAGTATCCACACTTTCAAACCTATGCAGATCCGATTGATGGAATGGTTATTGACTATATCAACTCTCAACAGGAAAAAGTTGGTAGAAGTAAACTGGTCAAACGCTGGCGTCGTGTTTCTAAAGAGCTCCGTAGAACTAACCGAAAGTCTTTAATAACCAATACTCATGTGCCCATGGATGAATATAGTCGTGATTTAATCAAACGACATATCACCAAATTCCATAATAATTTTGAGTCCTCTCTACAAAGCCGATCGTTAGAGAAGCTACACAAGGCTCGTATTCGCCTGAAACGTGTGCGTTATCTCCTTGACCTGTATACCATGCATGCCCCGGAAATCAGCGATAGCATTAAGTCATTGAAGGTATTACAGGATCTACTTGGTTATATTAATGATCGCAGTCAGTTTGTAACCATCTTAAGTGGTGTTTTAAAACAATCGCCAATCAAGGAACTTACTCAAAGCCCTATTCCCATTGGTCTTGATGAACACCATTTTGAAACACCTAGAGACTTGTATATTGCCATTGTACAACTACATGACCTTGCTCTACTGGAAATTGATAATGCAATCAAGTCAGTCGATGAATACTATGAACAGCATTATGCTTCACTTCTGGAGCAAATGGATCATTCCATTGAGATGATAAAGGTCTAAACTCATTGGTTGATCTTTTTTAAAACCGAGCGAGTAATGTTCTCCTCATTAATATCTGTAACCTTACTGAGAGCTTCCATCTGTTCCAGAGCGGTCTCAAAAATATTGTCGTAGATATTGAGGACTTCTTTTGGAAAACCGATATAGTTTTCTGCAGTCATTTTAAACAACTGCATTTTGTTGAGAAAATTATTTAAAACATGATGACTGGAACTGAGCATAGCCTGATAAACCTTGATCTTTTCATGTTCAATCTTTTTCAGGCGCTCTCTTCTGGCAAAATCAATGAACACAAACATCAGAAAAATAAAAACAGATACCAGAATTTCATCCACTTCGTATTTTTCTATTTTATGCAGTGTAGTAACAAGCTTTTCAAACAAATCAATTTTATAGGTGGTTGAAATTGCAAATACTGTAACGGCGACAATAAAGCCTAAAATAGTAACCCTATATCTCTTCATCAAATTTTTCATTTTAAGCTTATACACAACAATCTATTTCCATAGATGCAACGTTAGACCTGTCATCAAATCATGTCTAGCTGTTTCATCTACTACTTTTGGATTAGCTGTTCATGTTCCACAAACCGTCAGCCAGACCTGACTTTCTTGATGTATGTCGGATAATTGTTGAGCTTAGAATATTTTGAGTGGATACCACGGTTACGCTCTGTTTTGCTCTGGTAACAGCGGTATAGATAAGCTCTCTGCCTAAAAGTGGCAGGTCATACTCGGGCAATATGACCGCAACGTGATCAAACTCCGAACCCTGACTTTTATGAATAGTCATCGCATAAACAGTTTTACACTCAGGTAGCCTGGATGGAAGGATTGATCGCAGCTCACCAGATTCATTCATAAACCAGGCACGTCGACGTGCTAGGTCTTCAGGGTCAGGCAGGATGATCCCAATATCGCCGTTAAAGAGTTGGTGATGGTAGTCGTTGCGGGTAATCATTACCGGGAGATAGAGATAAAAGCGATCATCCCTTTTTATTAATCCACTGTTAACTAAAGCCTGTTCTATTTTCAGATTCAGGTTATCAACACCATATTGATGAGCGACTGTGGCTGCCAGCACCTGAAACTCTCCAAAAGCCTTTAGTACCTTTTCTGGTTCAGTTTCTCGGATATAGTTCTGGTAGTGTTCAACAGCTAGTGATGTAATCGTATCCATCACATCAACCATGGACGAATCATACCAGCGCACGTCCTGTCGCTTTGTATCAGACAGCACCTTAAGCACTGTTTCTGAATTACCATTTTTTAATCCGCTTGCCAGTGCAGCAATACCACTCTCATCAGAGAAGCGATAGCTTTTATTAAAGTGGACTATGTGATTATCAAGAGTTTGTGCTTCATTCACAGGGTTATTGTGTTCACTAATTCCAAGAATTGATAGTGTTTCAAGTTGTTGATTGCTGAAACGATTCTCATCATAACCACCACACAGATCCCCCAGTACACTTCCGGCCTCGACTGATGCTAGCTGATTGTGATCACCTAAAAATACCACTCTTGTATGATCGGGTATGGCTGCCAACAGATGGGACATTAGCGGTAGGTCGATCATCGATGCTTCATCAACAATCAATAAATCGTAATGGAGCTTGTTATCTCTGTTAAATCTAAATCCACTACCGGATGGGTGTGGCTTTAGAAGTCGATGGATGGTTGTGATCTCAACATACTCCAGAGAGAGAGCAAAATGTTGTTTAAGGTCATCGCTACCCTGGACTATGGATTCACTTAGACGTGCTGTTGCTTTGCCAGTAGGTGCAGCGATGGCGATACGATAAGGCTCCTTATCTTCTATCTGTTGTAGTAATGTCATCAGCCGTAACACGGTATAGGTCTTACCAGTTCCTGGTCCGCCGGTGATGATGGTTAGCGAATTGATAAGTGAAGTTGCTACTGCAACTGCCTGTTCACTCTGTAATGAATCACTAAATAACTCTTTTAAAATAGTGACGGCTTTTGTCAGATCAACATTACCAACACTTGCTGTTGCACGTTTTTTTAGCTCTTCAATCACTCTCTGCTCGTGATACCAGTAGCGTTGTAAATAGAGTCTGTTGTGCTTATCAATGATTAGCGGTGTTTCGGTTCCTGACTCTGCAACCACACCACTGTTATCCAGTGCATCTCGCCACTCATTGATATCAATATCCCATTGTGAGGCATGATCATTCAAATCAATACAAACATCACCGTTACCACTAGCACTGGATGCCAATGCTGCTGCCAGCGTAAGGTACTTTGAGCTATTCTCGGCAATCCGCTCAATAAACTCGGCGAAGTAACGATCAATCTCTCTTAATTCATCGTTAGACATTAATAGTTCTAGAGGTGTGCTCATTGACCACCTCCACATATCAACACTTCAAACTGCTCTATGAGCGACTGTTCTGGTTTATTGAAATAGACGCCCGTGTCCATGCCTTTATGCATACCACGTACAAACAGGTAAAGGGCTCCGCCAATATCCCTGTCATAGTTGTAATCTGGTTTACGCTTTTTAAGGTAACGATGCAGTGCTAACAGGTAAACGATGTACTGAAGATCATAGTAGTGCTCCTGGATAGATTGCTCCAATGCACTCTTTTGATAATCATCCACATAATCACCGAGATAGTTAGATTTATAATCTGCAATAAAGAACTGTCCCTGATATTCAAATGTTAAATCAATAAATCCACGCACCACACCATGCACATGGTTTGCAGGTAATGTCGGCCTTTGTGGTTTTTCTATCCAGAGCTGATTTAATAACTTATCTATTTCTGTAGTATCAACATCAACAATCGGGAAATGGAACTCCATCTCACTAATCAGTTTATCTTTTTCAAGCAAAGAGAGTGAAAATGAATCAAACAGTTCGACTTCAAGGGCATTGTTGAATAGTGTTGTCAGTACGCCCTGCCACTGTTCATCAAAATGGTAGAAGGAGAGTTTTTCTGCCACTAGCTCATTGAGGTTAGATGCGGTTTTAAAATCGAGTTCTTCAAAGATGGCATGCATCATCGTTCCAAACTCGGCACCCTTGGGAAGGGTTACAATGGCTGTGCCTGAGTCACGCTTTTCCCGCTCAGGGTGATAACTCGATTCAGTTTGCGCAATCGCACTGTAACTGGTTAAACCCCAGGCCTGGTTAACTGCACGAGTTGAGGTTCTGGATATAAGTTCAGTCCCATGACTCTCTTCCACTACGAGTAGCTTATCGGTAACAGCTGGAGGTTCAGTGATCATAACGGCATGCAGACTATATATCTGTTCAAGGTGTTGTTTGATCTCAGTCGATGAGTGTTGTTTAAACGCTTCCTTTAACTCAGCCAATGAATCGTAATCACCATTACCATATAACAACCAGAACAACGCACTCTCTTCAGCCTTGTTAATCTTCCCCCAGGGGAAATAGATGCTGTTTTTGGCACGGGTAAAGGCGACATATAGAAGACGAATATCCTCAGCAATACGCTCCTTCACGCACAGATAACGTGCAGTATCAGAGTTATTTAAATCCAGCGTCAAGCGATTGCTATCATCATGATAGAGCAACTCCTTACAACTGGTTTTAGAGCCATGCCAGATATAGGGCAGGAATACGATGGGATACTCCAGCCCTTTACTCTTGTGAATGGTGACAATCCTGACCCTATCCGAATCACTCTCTAACCGTAACTGTTGCTCTTCACTCTCACCATTAGGTGATGCAATCTGCTGCTGCAACCAGCGTAATAACTCACTATGGGTACGGTAACGTTGCTCTGCCTGCTGCAACAGTTCTGCTAACTGGATAAAGTTGGTCAGCATACGCTCATAGGATTCATAGCCCTTCAGGTTGGCGATTAACTCACCTTCCTGAATCAGGGTTCTGATTAACACCAGCACCCCGCTTTTTAGCCACAACTGCTGCCACTGTTCAAAACGATTAATAATATCTTCCAGTGCACGCTCATCATGCTGGAGCTGGTAAATCTGGTTACCGTTGTAACTAAAGAGCGAGGTTGTTAATGCCAATCGTCTTCTGGTTTCGTTTTCAGGCTCGGCGACTGCCCGCAGGATGGTTAATAATTCAAACGCTTGTGAGCTTTCGTAAATACTCTCCCGCGCATAGTAGACCGATTGAATCCCTTTAGCGCTTAGTGATGCTTCAATCGTCGCAGCCTCATAGCGGTCACGCACCAGTATCGCAATATCTTCAGCTGCGACTGCCTTTTCACCAATTGCACAATCACCTCGCATACCATCATTTAGCAGAGTAACGATCTCTTCGGCTACCGAAACCGCTATCTGTGCATCGGCCAGCTCTTTGCTGATGGGTTTCTCTTTACCGGTTTTTTTATAGACGTTGTCAGGATCATTTTTCAGTTGCCAGATAGTGATGGCTGCTTGTGGCACGCTATCTCTAGTTAACTGCTGTGGCTGATGATCATCCGGTGACTGTACTGGATAAAAATCGATCTCACCCTGATAGACAAACGGTGCAGCATGAGTACTGAAGATAGTATTCACCGCATCAATCAGGTGTTTGTCAGATCGCCAGTTAGTATCAAGGGTAAACTGGCTATGGTCAGGATCAGTCTCTGCTTTGGCACCGATATAGGTAAAGATATCAGCGCCACGAAAGCTGTAGATTGCCTGCTTCGGATCACCAATCATATGCAGGCCGGTGCTATCACTGTTCTGATAGATACGGTTAAAGATCTGGTATTGCAGCGGATCGGTATCCTGAAACTCATCAATCAGCGCATAGGGATAGGTTTCAGCGATCTTCGCAGCCAGGTGATCGCCCTGTTTACCATGTAACGCTTCATGTAACTGTATGAGCAAGTCATCAAAGCTAATCACACCGCGACTGCTTTTACGGTTTCTTAGTTCGGTTTGAACATAGCCTATTAACTCATAAAAGAACTGCTGCTTTTTTGCTTCAATAATCTGCAACAACTCATCCACCCGTTCGAACACTGGATGTTCTGGTGTACCATTTTTTCTCTGTGAGGCGGTAACCGCATTGCTAACAAACGATTGACTAAAAAACTTTAGTCCTTCTGACATGGCATAGTTTTGGTCACTACCAACAAACCACTCCATCGCATCAATGGCCTTTGCGACATTATCTTTACTATAGGTATCTTTAGCCTTACCCAGACGTTTGTCGGCAAACAGCTCTATGATTTCATCCGATGCTTTAAGCCAGTAGTGAACAATCTCCTGCTTAACCTCATTAAAGGCCGCTTCATCGGCTACCACCGATGGCAAACTAATCTGTAGCTGGTGTTTTGAAACCAACCCTCTTACTTGCTGGTAAAGCAGTGAAGGTACAGACCATTGAGATTTGATCAGTGATGCCAGTCCGGCATCCATTTGATATAGATTCTTGCGCCAGTAGTCGTACACAATATCCCGCACCAGATCACTATCACTTGCGACCAGTTCACTATCAAAGCGCAGACCACTTTCAAACGCACGTTGTTGTAATACCCGCTGGCAGAAACTGTGAATGGTGAAGATCGCGGCTTCATCAATAATCTGCAATTCCAGGGTCAGTCGGTTAACAACCTCGTCATGATCTGGGGCGCTCTCTAACAAAAACTGAATATTCGGATCACTACTCTCACCGCTAATAAAGGCTTCGCGTGCCTCTACCAGGCGTGAGCGAATACGATCCCGCAACTCTTCGGTAGCGGCGATGGTAAATGTCACTACAAGAATATCGCTGACTGATATTCTCTTTTCAATCACCAGGCGCAGATAGATCAGGGCGATGGTATAGGTCTTACCGGTACCGGCACTGGCTTCAATAAGCTGCCTTCCATCCAGTGGGTAGTTTTGAGGATTAAGCGATTGCATCTTTATCTCTATATAACACCGCTTCAAGTTTAGCAGTGGCTTCTGCTCGTTTGTTGTCACCCATTCGCTCAAGATTTAACATCTTCCATTGTATAGCTGGTAAATGACTGACATCACCTGTCTTTAATAAACTCCAATCTGGCTGTAGTGATTTAAAAGAGAGTAAAAACTGTTTCTGCCTATCTGTTATTCTTTCGTTAACTTCCTTTATTAAACGTAGACGTATTGTTTCCAACGCTTCCAGTGTTATCTCTTTAAATTCCATTCCCACAAACTGTTCGTTATAAACCGAAGTTAATGACGTTATTCTCGGCGCTAACATCTCAGCAATCGGCCTGTTACCACTTATAAGATAAACGATAAAAGTATCAATTAAATCCTCAGTTAACCCTTCATTCTCAAATAATATTTTTATATCAAATAGATCGCGCGGATGCTGTCTATCCATGGCAGCACATAGTTTACCTGCGTAAACCTCATTTCGACTAAGCACATTCATGCTGGTGTATGAAAACCGCTCTTCAACAGAAGGTGAAATATCTAAACTGCTTGCAGCAAAAAGGCTACCGCGCAGTACAGGAGAAACTTCAACTTTTACCCTGGCACCTTGCCGAACTACCATTAGCTTTAAAATGTTGCCCTGAGTATTCTTTAGCACTTCAACCATTGTGCCTTTGAGTATTTTTCGCACCCGCTCGGCTATCCGGCTTAATGCACTACCAATATTAACCAGAGATGTTGTTCTGTCCTCAACAGGTAAATAGGTTAAATCAATGTCAACCGACAACCGGGGCATATCCTGAAAAAACAGATTAATAGCTGTACCACCCTTTAGAGCAAAACACTCCTCTTCTTCAACCAGAGGAAGAATTGCAACAAGCAACGCAACCTGATGGATATATGGGTTTTCCTGATTAAGCGCCATCAATCTCTGCCGGTACGGTGATCAAATATTTGTTATCCAGCTTGCCACCTTTAACAATTACGCGCTTACCTCGTCCAATATCGACGAGATCTCTATCTATACGTTTAGCCCATGAGTAATTAAACCGATCCATCATAAACAAAAATAACCGCTTAACCTTTATGCTATTACAATGTTGTAACAAGTAGTTCACCTTAGCAGGACGCAAAGTTGTTAAGCCTTCAAAAAGCTCCATCGCATGAGTAAACGAATGCACGTCATCCTGTACTCCATAAAGCACCTCCATAATGGCACGCTCAGGACTGGATACCAGCAATGACCAATCCCGTACATTGGTTGGCACAGTCTCGGTAGCTGTATCGGTAACCGATGAATCGAATAGCTGCACGGTATGAAACTGTAACGTTTCAGTGAGCGACACTGCTTTTACCCAGGCGGATACTTTAGCCAGTCCCCAAAGATGAATGTTTTTTTCACCACCAAGCGGTAGATAGTGGGCATAGCCCTGTAGATTTAGAGCTGTGATACCGCCGATATGAAAAGGTAAACAGGCAAGTTGTTGCATTCCCAGCACAAGACCTTTCCAGTTAACCTCAAGCTGAGGACGAGCATAAACACCTCGACCCAGCGCCACAAGCCACCGACTCTGAACATATTTATAGACCAGTTGACGGGAGTATCCCTGCTCAGCCAGCCAGAGACTGGGGGCAGCCACACCTTCTGGCAATAAGGTCAACAATTTGTTTAGCTTTTCATCTTTTTGTAAACTCATGGTTTACCTTATAGGCAATAAACAAACCATTTGCAAGCAATTAGTTCTAATTAAATTAATATATGTAAACTATTAGTTTACATTTAACAGTTTATTTAAACTTACTGAGACCAAGGGTCGGAGTCACTCTATATTGGTTCATTGGAGGTGGCGTTTAACTATATCGCTTAAAAACGATGCAAATGCTTGCTTACAGGGTGACTCCGACCCTTCACTACCTATCTTTCATGTTCTTCATAAACAGCATTCGCAACCGGCGGTCCCATAATCAGATCAGCCAGAACTGCAAAATCCTCATTCAGTGCATCATCACTCCACAGCATTGAGATATAGGGGTCGCTAGATTCACCGGGTACACTGCTGTAACTGTGGGTGAACCAGCGCTTTTGCGCTTCTTTTAATGGATCGCCCTTCTCCTCCCTGGTGGCTTTTGCATATTCATAGGAGGTGGCCGCAAATAACGGCAGTGGTTGCTGTTGTGACTTTAAGAAGTACGCAATTAACACTTCAAGATGGGTATACACATCTTGAATCGGTGGTAGTTGATAACAGCCATTCTCATCATAGTAGTAGCTATGGTAGCTTTGCTCGCCACTGTTTAATAACAGATGCTTAATCCAGAACTGCATCAACTGTCGTGCTTTAATGGTTCCGGGTCGATAAAGTACCTGCCCCTGTTCGGTAATCGAATCTACCCAGCCGCTAATGGTGATGCCGTTAATCGTGATATCAATCTCTACCGGTTCTGAGTCATATTCGCCCTGCGCTGTTATGAGTTGTTTTAATTGTTCAACCGATTCGATCTCAGGATCAATCACGCCTTGCGATAGTGCACCATATGGCAGCTCACCTTTTGCATGACAAAGCTCCAGCCACGGCTCAACCGCACCATCCTCTATTAAATGGTTTAACAGCTCGTGTTGGATGTTATAACGATCCAGTCCACTTAAATTGAAGCGTTCATCCGACTCCAACTCGGCATCACCATTTTCAATCACAATCCCCAGACGCTGCTCAACAAAGTAGCGCGATGGATTGGTATAAAAGTAGAGAAGCTGGTTAACCGAAATCTGAGTGATCGCTTCATCCACAGGCAGTGGCGCTTGAATAAATTCAGCACCCAGATTGTTCTCGGTCTCACTTAACCAAGCACGGTTATATGAGAATAATTTTGGTTCGTTTTGATCATAATAACGTGGGCTAAATGGTTGCAGTGGATGCTCGGTCATCACATGAGAGCTTATATCACTACCATATTGAGCCTTCAGGGTATCCATTAACTCCTGCACTACCATTGATGGCAGTTTGAGTGAGTTATCGGCAATGTTCCTGCCCACATAACTGATATAGAACACCTCACGCGCTGAGAGGATTGATTCCAGGAAGTGGTAACGCTCATCATCACGGCGGTTTTTATCACCCTTCTCCGGCTTGAGTTCCATCTTGTCCAGATCCGACTTCATGGTCTGTACTGGGAAGATGCCATCCCCCATCCCAAGCATTGCTACCACCTTAAATGGTAAAGCACGCATCGGCTCGATCGCACACAGGGTTACCTTGCCGCTCATAAAGCGGTGACCCAATTGTGGTTCGGAGAGTGCCTGTTTTAATAGCAACGTTAATTGCTTGAGGCAAATTTTAGGCTCTGGATTCAGGTGGCTTGAAGACTGTTGAATATCATTCAGGATATCCAGTACCGCTGTTAGCTTGTAATCATCCTCTGCTTTAAACAGCGCATCGATCATATGGCGAATGGTTGCAACCCACTGCGATAGCGAGTGTTCACGCTTCAGCATCTTACGAAAACGGATCAGGGTTTCATAAAAGGCGCGTAGCTTTCCTAACAACTCCCCACTTTGACCATCAATATGATCCAATGGGGCAATATCATTGACCAAATGTGGCTCATCACTCCAGCAGGCATAACCCATAAACAGGCGATCAAAGCCAAACTCCCAGCTATTCTCGCGCCAGTTGCTGACACCACTCGCCTCACGCATCTCACCATCAATGCCCCAACGAATCCCGGCATGTTCTATCCAGCCACGAATAGTCGGGATATCTTCGGCCTTGATAGCAAAGCGCGACATCACCTCATCACACTCCAGCAGCCCCATAATCTCGGTTGCGCTAAAGCGACTATCGGGGAGTGATAATAACGACAGGAATACTTCAATCAGCGGATCATCACTCAAGCGTGACTGGTCGGCGATAGACCACGGGATATAATTTTCAGATTGCGAAAAGACCGCCTTAAAACAGGGCGCATACTTTTCAAGGTCAGTGGTCATCACCACCACACTGTCGGGTGTCAGTTCATGATTGTTATTAAACAGCTCCAGTAACTGATCATGTAACACCTCCACCTCACGCATCGATGAGTGGCAGCTATGGATCTGAATCGAACGGTCATCCTCATTAAATACGGCCTGTTCACTCTGCTCCAGATTCAGGATATCTGTCTGTAGTTGGGATAGCAGGTTATTTGGTTCTGGCTCTACAAAATAGTCCAGCTCATCGGCATGGATGTTTTGCAGGGTGTCGATAAAATCCCGCCCCTGTTTACCCAGGGATGCCAACAGTGGATGACCACTGGTAAGGTAATCATCAATGTTCTCTTTGCGGCGTAGGCGGAAACGGGCAATCGCTTTTTCATTAACAATATCCCCCCAGTAGTGATAGGTTGGGTTCATCACAAACAGGTGAATATCTATCCATTGCGATAGATGACCTATTAGCTCGATAAACTTGGGTGGTAACGAAGAGATGCCAAAGATCGAAATCCGTTTGGGGAGTTGTGCTAGCTGCTCAGTGCTTGGTGTAATTCGAAATATCTGATGCAGAAGTGAGGCACGATGTTCATTATGTCCATGCAGATTGATCAGCGCCTGCCATAATGCTGCCTGCCAATCGCCAAAATCTACATTAGGCCCTTCACCCTCTTCCCATTGCTGGATCATTTGAGGTCGGTAGTTGAGATAACGATCAAAGAGGTAGGCCATCTTCTGGCTGAGTTGTAGCCGTTTCACCTCACCATCATCGTTTTGCAGGAAGTGGTCGACTGCATGAAAGCCGTTATTGGATCGCAGCTGATGCAGAAGCTGGTATATCGACCACTGCATCGATGCTTTTTCAAATGGGGAGTGAACATGCTCAGGCTCTACAAAGCGGACAAACAGATCCCAGAAAAACGCTGCGGGAAACTTAAAGTCGATATTGGCCGAGATACCCTGCTCTTCTGCCAGACGCACCGCAATCCAACGCGCCATGCCCCGGCTTTGGGTCACCACCATCTCCGGCATAAAGATGTCATCCAGCGGATCATCCATCACCTGCGACATCGCACTGAGCAACTCTTCCAACTGATTGCTGTGGTAGACCTTAAGCACTCAAACCCTTTCTTGTTCTCTATTAATTCAAAAGGATGATTCTAACCTCATTCAGCAGTGAAAGGCAGAAACGATCTCATGAAAACCTATAGATCATTGCTGGTGATATTGAACAAATACTGGTAACAAATTGTAAGTTAAGGTAAAAATAGAGGTAACAGGGATTTGTTCATACCTAAAACAACTTCCCAAATATTAATATACAAGCGTTTGAACGGGTAATCTCCGTACTAAACGGCTGATATCCAGCTTAACAAAGGGGCTATCAGGCAAAATAGAATGTTTAGCACCTTAATATCGGTGCTGTCAGGAAAATTGCCTACTACTATTAGTTAACCTGATATTGAATCTGTTCTTTAAGGGGAGGATAAGATGGAAATGGATATATTTGAAGAAATCTGTGATGTAGATAGATTTAAGCCAAAAGGCATTACCCTAGATTATCTTGATGAAGTATATGAAAGTATTAAAGAAATCGATGAGCAGCGTCCGCTAACTCCTGATATTACAGAAAAGCTACAACAAGAAATATTATTTGACCGTGTACATTCCTCAGCAGTCATTGAAGGTAATAAGCTTTCTAGGCGCGAAACAATTGTTGTTTTGAGTACTGGCGTATTGGAAGCTGGTTCTAGAAAAGATCAACAAGAAGTGATTAACCTTGCCGATGCATGTGTATATTTACAAGAATGCTTGGATGACGATATTGAGTTAAGTGTGTCCCTAATAAAGGAGCTTCATCAGAAGCTTTTATCAAAACTGGATGATAAAAATGCGGGGGAGTTTAGATCCTCTGATGTTGCGATATCAGGGGCCAAAATTACACCTCCTTCTTACCTTGATGTAGACACCTTGGTTAGAAAAATAGTAGAAACTCAAACCTCTAGTGATCTTCATCCTATACAACGAGCTGCGTGGATTCACTGGGCAATGGCGAGAGTTCATCCCTTTATTGATGGAAATGGTCGAATCGCTAGACTGGTTCAAGACTATGTTCTGCTAAAACATCACTATGTGCCAGCATCAGTACAACCAGAAGACAGGGAAAAGGTCTACTACGAATCTTTAGAACATGCTGATTTAGGGAATGGAGAAGAGCTTCTCGAGGTAATTGCAAAAAACATTTTAAGAATGTCTCAACGTTATTTGGCAATTATTAGGGATGAGAAGTCTAGATCGTCATGGATAAAGCAGATTGCCAAGGCAGCATCCGAGAAAGTACGTCAAACTGAGCATAGATGCTTTCTAGTGACACAAAAAACATTCGACTCACTGAAGCTAGAGTTCTCAAATGTATGTAATGAGCTGAATGCCGAGCTTACTGACATGTATGTTGGTTTCAAGGACTATGGCAGTATAGATTTTGATAAATATCAGCAACTAAAAACCAAGGGACGAGCCTCACAAACATGGTTCTTTGGGCTAAGGTTTGCTTATGGTGAAGTAGAGCAAAGGTTTATTTTCTGGTTTGGTACTCACCATAACTCACCAGATGACTATAAGGACTTTGGTTACAATCCATTATGTCTCTTAATATCAATGGAAGACGGAGCAGGTAATAAAAGAATTCTAGATGATTATGAGTCAGAAGATAGAATTACATTGCGTGAACTTGTGATAGACAATAGGATATTTGTGCGACGTCGTTACAATCCAGTCAATAATCGTCAAGAGTGGGATAATGATGTAAGCCCATCTGTTATTGTTCGTGAGTTTATTCAAGAAGTTTTAGCCAAAATGGGTTTAGTCTAGAGATAAAAATATAAATTCATTCCTGAGACCTATTTCCATTAAGGAATATTATTATTGGAAATTCTAAGCAACAGAGAAATTTCTACTGCCATATGGTTGTTGATTTTTTTTGTGTGGGTATTTGCTAAAAAAGAAGTTCGCTCTTCTTTCAGTGCTGTTTTGGATGCCTTCTTTAATAGGAAGATATTAATTCCGATTGGGTTGCTAATCCTTCACACACTGTTGATCGTTTGGTTTCTAAAACAAGTTGGAATGTGGGAATCAAATCAGACAAAAAATACAATCTTATGGTTTATTTGTGTCGCTTTTGTTTCACTCTTTCGTCTTCCAAAAATAGCGGATGATCGAAATTACTTTAAAAATGCTATCACTGATAATCTCAAAATTATTGTTGTTCTCGAATTTTTAGTTACTTTTTATACATTCAGCTTAATTATTGAACTTATATTTGTCCCATTTATGGCGATTCTAGGTGCTTTGCTTGCTTATTCTCAAACAGATGAAAAATATGCTCTTGTAGAGAAGTTGATTAATCGTTTAGCAATAATTATAGGTATAGCAATTATTGTTTATACAATTGACAGGCTGCTTACAAATTTTGATGAATTTGCACAAATTCAGACGTTTTATGATTTTTCGCTTCCAATTATTCTGTCAATCCTGTTACTTCCTCTAATATACATATTTCATGTGTATATGACCTATGAAGGTGTATTTATAGGCATGGAATTTTCAATAAAGGATGAGGAACTGCGTAAATATGCTAAAAGAACCTCTGTTATTAAATATCACCTAAACATTCACACTCTAAAACGATGGGCTGATGCATTAAACCGAAAGACCATATCATGTACATCTGACATTGATGAACTACACAAAGATATTTCACGTCTTGAAAAAGAAGAGAAAGACCCACCGGAAGTATCGTTCTCTCTTGGCTGGTCACCTTACAAGATTGCATCAGCCCTGGAACACATGGGATTAACTGCGGGTTACTACAAAAATCTTGATGGAGATGAATGGTTCGCCAGTTCACCTAATATTGAAGTTGGAAATGGTATTCTTACGAACAACATTGCATATTATCTCGAAGGGAACCAATATCTTCTGGGGTCGGAGTCACCCTATATTGAGATTATTGAAGAGAAATATAGTGTTACAGTTTCAAATAATCGCCGATGTATACTCAAAAAGTGACTCCGACCCTGTACATATTCTTGGGAATCCATCCAACGCCTGTCAGATCCCCTGGTTTTTTTCATAGGCATATAGCTGCTTGATGTTCAAAAATCACTTCTCTTGCATAGAGAAGATCATCATCACTCAAAGAAAAATCATCAATCCGTTCGAGTACTCGTAATGCTAAAGTGATAAACGAAAGTACACGATAGTGCCGTACCGTATTAGCTTGAAACTGATACTGAAGTTTTTGACTTTCTGCACATAAACCAATTAGCAATAATACAAAGTGAGCGAGTGATGCTATTAGGATGCGATTAGCTAACCGATATCGTGAGCGAGAGCCTGAATGCTCAAGCCCTAATCCAAATTGGGCAGACTTCAAATCACGATAACTCTCTTCAATTTACATCCTTTGGCGATAGATATTACACATCTGTTTTTCACTCACCTGATGTTAAGGCAGGTATGTTGCAATCATCCATGGCTCAGATTGTGAGTGCGCCTTGGTGCGACTATTGGAGCCCTTTGATACCAGAGCGCGTTTGGTAAAGTGCTTTCTTCCCCTGGGTATTTTCTTCAATGCCACAATACGACACCGGTGAGGTGATGTTTTAGCCAGCATAAACTCACCTCATTCTGTAGGTATACCTTCATCAAACAACAGATGTAACTTTTTGAGAGGTATCCAAAAATCTTTATTGGATCTTGTTAATGTAACTGTTCAGCGTATACAACAAACCCAGTGCCATCCTAACGATTCAACAGTTCGAAACCAGGGGCCTTTAAAGCCAGATCCGTGAGAATACTAGGGGTGCATGATTCAGGAAGCAGTCGTTTCAATTGCGTCAGGAATTGATCATGGGTTGTTTTCTTCGCATAGAGCATCTGCTCATAGACACATTCAAACAATGTGATAGCACGACCATGAAACGAGAGCGAGGCTCTTAACAGATCCAATTTCTCATCCGGTGTGATGGTACTCCAACCAACAAGTATTACCGGTTGTTTCACTGTTGATAGCAGCCACCCAGAAATGGCTTGAGATTAGTATCAAGGAGTTCGGTGGGGCGCATGATGTTTTCCTTATTTGTCGTCGAAAAACATATAAGATCAGAAAACTGAATGCGTTTCCACCCTTACCTTTTGATTTAATTAGATATTTCCAGGGGATAAGTCAGGCTTAAACCTATGTTGAAGTGTAACATCCGCGACATGATGATTGATGATTCTGGAGCTCACCAGCCTAATCATCATCACGCGGATAATCCGCAAAGGTTAAAACATTAGTGACACCTTTTTTGCTGCTCTTTACTTGATGACGATGATAGTAGAGGACTAATTCATCTTTAGTTAAGGGCTTGGAAAAGAGATTTCCCTGTATTTCATCACAATGCTCTTTCTGTAAAAATTGTAACTGTTCCCTATTCTCAACCCCTTCCGCAGTTATCGCCAGATTAAAGCTCTTCGCCAAACTGATAATGGCTCGGGTTATGGTGATGCTATCTTTGGCTTTGGGTAATCCATCAACAAATGACTTATCGATTTTCAAGCGTGTTATAGGTAGTTTTTGTAAATAATTCATCGAAGAGTAACCCGTACCAAAATCATCTATCGCAACCCCCACACCCATTTTATTAAAGGTTCTCAGGATTTCAATCGCCCGATCGACATCGGTAGCAATATAACTTTCAGTGATTTCCAGTTCGAGTTGTTGTGACTTGATCCCGGTTTCAGCAAGGGTCTGTTTTACTTGTGAAAGCATGTCACTTTTTTTCATCTGTACACTGGAAACATTCACACTAACCTGCTTTAGAGTTACTCCCTCTTTTTGAAGTTCTATAAAATCGCTACACGCCTTTTTTAAAGCCCATTCGCCTATCGGATTAATCAAACCAATCTCTTCTGCGGTATAGATAAAATCTGTTGGTTGTATCAATCCATATCCAGGGCGATTCCAACGAATTAGAGCTTCTATTGAAACAACCTCATGTGTATCTGTAGTTACTTTTGGCTGATAGTAGAGTTCAAATTGATCCGGGGATTCTACGGCTCTCTCCAGATCATGGATCAGATTCGCCCTCTCACTGGCGTATTGAGACAGTTCATCAGAGAAGAAGGTATAGCGGTTTCTACCATGATCTTTTGAACTATACATCGCCAGATCCGCATGCTTTATTAATGAGATGCTATCTTCACCATTTTCAGGATAAATAGAGATACCAATACTCGCGGAGATAGTGATTTCATGTCCAAAACAGTGAAAGGCTTGATGAAATGTTTGTAGATATTTCTGTACTATTGCTTCCAGTACTGATTGTGAGGGAGCGTTTTCAATTAAGATATAAATTTCATCCCCTCCAATGCGTGCAAGCGTATCTCCCGCTCTCACATTACGCTGAAGTCGACGTGTAACCTGTACCAGCAGCTCATCACCAACATCATGGCCAAGGGTATCATTAACCAATTTAAACTGGTCCAGATCTATAAAGAAAATAGCCAGGTGCATATCCGTTCGTGATGCCAGATCCAGTGCATGCTGCAACCGATTCATAAAAAATCGTCGATTGGGTAAATCGGTTAACATGTCATGATTTGACAGATACTCCAGCTCATTTCTCGAAATCTTTAAAGACTCTTCGCGTTCATTAACTGTTTCTGCTAACTGGTTAATGTTTCTGGATATCATCTCCAGTTCGTCACCTGTAACCAGTGGTGGAGTACTTGAGTAATCCTGGTTTTCAATACGGTGTATCTGCTGCATCAATACCGATAATGGCTGATCCAGACCACGATTAATGACTGCACGCATTAGAACCAGAATTGAGATTGTTACGAAGATTAATAATAAAAAGAGCTCAAAACGGTTTTGATTTAACAGTGTATTGAGGTTACGTTTATCCAGGCTTGCTAAAAAATAGACAAAGCCATCCTGGATCTTATGCTTTAAAGCCGCATCATAGGTTTGAGATGTTTGTACGATCTGGATTTTCTGAGCATCGACTCCCTCATGTAATGATCTTATGTTTTTTTCACCACTATTATGAAATGAATAACTTACCTGAAGATCCAGAGCCTGGGATAATTCAGTAAAATAGGGGATGCCAATAATTTTTGACATTTCAATATGTCCCACCACTTTTTCACTATTGGCTTCTACAATATTTTTATGTGACTTGATCGAAAGACGATCCTGTAACTGATGGTAGGTCAGTAATGTCATCTGCTTTACATCATGTACATTATAAATATTACGGTGAATGTACATAATATTTTCAGGGATTTTAAAAAATTTAATCGGCTGGAAATTATTTTGATGCTCGTACCGCGAGAACAGTGTCGTGCCACCATTTTTAAACGAAATATAATTTAATAAATAACCATCCTTCTCCTTGGTAACATAAGCAATTAATTCCTGATTGCGATCATAAAGAGCAATATCATCATTAAAGGATAACTTGACCCGGCTTAACAGCTGGTTGGCAAGGAACTTCTTCTCCTCATCAATCAGGTAGGTATTATAGTTATCCTTATCCTGATAGTTATTAACCAGCTCTATAGCTGCGATAAGCTTTTCATCTGAACGTACAAAATCAACGCCCTCTTTAAGCTCGTTCTCAATGACATCAAGGTTATAGGCAAGACGTTCATAACCATGCTGGAAACGCACCTGAGTATTTTCAAGAAAGCTCTTTTTTAGAAAGTTGTCGAAGTAAAACCCTAAAGCGGCAACCACAACAATCACAGCAAACGTAACCAGAATGGATAGCTTGACCTTAAGACTGCTTTTTCTTTGAAAGTATTTAACCAGCATAAGCTATCGATTTTTGTTTGAATCCATAAGTTATTAACTTAAAAAATGGGAGGAACATCATCTACATTATCTTGTGTGACCAGTTTCACTGGATTGTAAATGTGCTTTGGTACCTTTTTTCCGTTAAAGATATCCAGTGCGACCTCAACGGATTTAAATCCACCTAAAGGAAACAGTACCGAGCCGCTTTGGGTATTCGCTTTGATTGCCTGTTGTGCCTCACTGGTATAGTCACATCCGACCATAACAATTGATGCCGGATCTATGTTATACCGATTTAACACCATACGTACTCCGCTTAGCATACTGTCACTCTCGGAAAAGATTGCATCAACATGGATACCCTGTTTAACCAGCTTTTCCATTTCGATCACTGCATCTTTACGCAGATAATTTCCGGTACGCTTAATCACCTTTATATCTGGATATTTACTAATTTCGTCCACAAAACCTTTACTGCGTAGTTGAGTCACATCCGCTTCCTGTATCCCCTCAAAGAGCAAGGCAACTCCCTTTCCATTAAGCCGCTTGGCAATATATTCCGCACCTATCTTTCCTATAAGGATATTGTCGGAATTTATAAATGTGGTGTAATCACTCCCCTGTATTCCTCGATCGAGAATGATTACTGGAATCCCGGAGTGATAGGCTCTGGAGACAGCAGGTACGACTGCCTTTTCATCGTTTGTGCCGAGAATAATCAGATCAACCTTTTGCGCTGTAAATTGCTCTATCTGCTTGATAAGAAGGGATGTTTGACCCTGAGAATCCGAGTAGGTGAATTTAATATGAGGGTACTGTGCCAAAGCATTTCGCACCTCAAATACCTGAGCCTTGCGAAAGTCATTCACCATGGTGTCCTGGGCAAAGGCAATCACTTTTAGACCGTTCTCGGCAGCCAAAACCCATGTGGAAGGTAGCATTAAGCAAAAAAGAAAAAACAACCTATACATTTTACTTACCTATTTAAATATCCAAAGAATTCCTTATCATTCTAGCCCATCCGTTAAATTTTTAAATGATCAACCCAGTATAAACTATCCATACTTCCGATCTTATCTATACTTATTCAGTAAATAAGAAAAAAGATCGGTAAAATGACCACTCAACCTTCAGCACCCGTTCACTCTGAAAAGATAACTGAACATGTCAATAGAGTAGACACACGCTCAGCAAAATATATTGCCCGCTTGCGCTTTCAGTTTCTAACACCGATTATCGGAACACTGACCTTTGCCGTACTGGTCATTATTGCTGTTGTGTTCTACCGCGAATATCAGACCATCGACAGCAATGTAATTCGGCTTCAGTCCACTTCACAAAGCCTGTTTCAGGCAAACATCACCCAAAATGCCAAGGCTTTGCAAATTACACTGGATATTCTAAAAACCGATCCATTACTGCACACAGCCCTGGAACAACAGAACCGGATACAGTTACTCAAAAGAACCCGATCAATCTATGAAGATCTGAATCGTCATTACGGGATCACTCACTTCTACTTTTCCACCCCAGAGCGAGTCAATTTGCTAAGGGTACATAAACCAGAAAAATATAACGATACCATCAACCGCCATACCACAATCACCGCAGAGCGCAGTGGAACTGACTCTTATGGTGTGGAACTGGGTCCATTAGGCACACTTACACTGCGTTATGTACAGCCATGGTATCAACCATCAACGGGCAAATTGATAGGTTTTGTTGAGCTGGGCATGGAAATTGATCGCACCTTTAATGCCATTAGCGAAATGTTTAATGTTGATCTGTTTTTACTGATTCACAAAAAACACCTGGAGCAAAAAGGCTGGGAAGATGGTATGAGAACCTTTGGCCGTATGCCTGACTGGAATCGTTTTACTCAAACGGTCATTAGTGTACATGGCAACCAGAGAATCCCCGATGAGCTAACCTCACAAATAACAAAAATTGATTTTGATACTATCGATACGACTTTTAAGCTTCGCATTCCACAAAAAGAACAATACGCTATATTTCAGCCGATCCACGATATACGTGGCCAGATTGTCGGCACCATGATTATGTTTTTTGATATCACAAGCCTGGCTAAACAGGTTAAAGAGTCAGTCATCATCGGCTCAGTCGTGGTCATTCTTTCAGCAGTGGTTTTAAGCATCTTTTTCTACTGGTTTGTCGGTAAAATTGGTATGCGTCTGGCTACAAATGAAAAGAAACTTCAGGAGATGGCAATACACGATGCACTCACAGGGTTGTTCAACAGGCGTCAATTTAGTCACCTTCTGGATGAAGCCATCGCTCGCTTTTCACGCTACAAAAACCCGATTGCTCTGTTAATGATCGATATTGATCATTTTAAAAGAGTTAATGACACCTACGGACATAGCGCGGGTGATTTGGTTTTGGTCGAAATAGCCCGGGAATTATCAGAACATTCACGTATTCATGATAGCGTTTGTCGTTTTGGAGGTGAGGAATTTACCATTCTGCTACCTGAGTGTGACAGCCATAGTGCCTATCAATACGCCCAGCGATTACGTCACATCATTGAAGAGACGGCCATAGAATTCGATGATGGCATCGAGCTAAAGATCACCATTAGCATAGGAATTGCCGCCTGCCCGGCACACGCAACCAGCAAAGATCCCCTACTCAAGGCAGCGGATGATGCACTGTATCGCGCCAAAGCAAATGGACGAAATCGTGTTGAGCTCGCTACAGATTTATCTTTACCAGATCCGATAGCATCATAAAAAAATCCTTTTTCTAATTCCTGAGTATATTGCTAAACTACACTCTTTCTACCACCGTTAATGGATATCTATATGTTAAAAAACTCTGCAACAAGCTATGGTGCTTTTTCAAAAACACTGCATTGGCTGATCGCTCTTGGCATCATTATGCTCATAATTGTCGGTGTCTATATGACCGGGCTTGATAAGACCGACCCCGCAAAACGTGAAATCATTGGCATGCATAAGTCGTTTGGAGCCTTGATGATGATGCTGATTGTGCTTCGCCTGATCTGGTTGCAAATTTCACCAGCACCTACACTACCGTCAGCCTTTAATGCCAAAGAAAAGCTGCTAACCAAAGGGGTTCATAAAATACTCTACCTATTAATGCTAATGACACCAATTAGTGGCTACTTGATGTCAAATGCAGGGGGTTACCCGGTTAGCTTTTTTGGCTTATTTGAACTGCCTGCTTTAATCGACAAGAGTAAGGCTATTGGTGGATTTGCCCATGAAGCACATGGGATCCTCGCCTTTACTATGCTGGCATTTGTGGTTTTACATGTCGCGGGAGCAGTTAAGCATCGCCTGCAGGACAGAGGTGGTGAGCGCGATATTCTAAGTCGTATGCTCTAATACTCTTTTGACTGACCTCCTGTTTGAGGAGGTCAGTCAACCGCTTCAGTCGTCCACATCCACTCGGTTTTACTTTTCTCGATATGCCTTATGGCATGACTTACACGTTTTACCTACAGCACCAAAGGTTTTCATCGAGGGGCTACTATTAAAAGCTGCTGTAGCTTGCTTGAATTTATTTACCTCTTTCAAAAATCCTTCTGAATCTTCCCATACTGCGGGCTTGGCATCAGTCTCACCAAAGTCCGAACCTTCCGGGAAGACCTTTTCAAGAACCTTTCCACTATCTTCCAGTGCCTGTGCATGACGATGCAGTTGCCCATCAAGGTTGACCTTTTCTTTTAATAACATGGAAGAGGCTTTCAGATTGGCTGAGATTGATTTCATAATTTGCTGGCGATACTTAATATAATCTTCATCATCAGCTATTGCCGATGTAGTTATCAGTGCAGTTATCATTAAAAACAGTATTTTCTTCATATTTTGCTTTCCTTATACGTCATTGGTCTGTGTTCTTAACAAGATATGGAATTTGCTTCAAATATCAATGGTCTGAAACTCTGCATCCAGCGGAACTACGCAATGATATGGTATACGGTATCGATGGTGCTATATTAATCGCTAAACAGTTTTCCCAAGGAGCCTTATCAGCTATGCACATCAGGCACATAGCAATTGGTTTGTTATTGACCCTAATCACCATAACGGTGACAAAGAGCGTTATTGCTCAACGTCCGACTGTACCGGTGGTGACGGATTTATGGCAATTATCGCAACAGGCAAAAGCCGCCAAACTTCCTGTCGTGATGATGTTCACATCCGATCACTGCCCCTATTGTGTGACGGTTGAAGAGGACTTCCTGATTCCCATGCTCATTAGTGGTGATTACCGTAACAAGGCACTGATTAGTAAATTCAAGATTGATGAGTATCCACAGGTAATAGATTTCGATGGTCAGTCTATCCCGACCCACATCATTAAAAACCGCTATAACATTTATCTGACGCCAACCGTGGTATTTCTTGATTACAAGGGACGGGAGCTTTCTCCACGTCGCATAGGCTTAACAACACTTGATTACTACGGTGGTTATCTTGACCTGTCTATTGATGAGTCACTGCAAAAATGCCGTAGCATAAAGCTTTGCTAGGCTCTGGCCGATTTATCCTTTATAACCTTTCGTGCTTCTACGTGATGTCGGCGACTGATTTCCGGTTTTTTATCCAGACCATTAATCAACGCAAACAACCTGCCTTCATGATCTTTTTCTACACCGATCAGCTGTTCCACTGGTACCAGTGCATTACGGTGAATTCGCACAAAAATATTTTGATAGCGTGACTCAATCTGCTTCAGTGAAGCATCAATAATCAGTTCACGATCATGGGTATAAGCTACAACATATTTTTGCTCTGCCTGTAGCAACAATATATTGTTTATTGCTATGAGTTCCGCTTTTCCCTGCAAGGTAGTGCGTAAAAACTGAGGGGATTTTTCATGCGCATTACTATGTAATTCAATCCTTTTTTGCACCCGTTGTAATGATTGCTGCAGATGTTCAAAACGGATTGGTTTTAACAGGTAGTCCACTGCTTCGACACCAAATGCCTCCAGAGCATGATCACTATAAGCGGTAGTAAAAATAACCAGGGGTGGATTAGATTGCTCCTCCAGCTTTTTTGCTAATGTCATTCCATCCATCTCCGGCATCCTGATATCCAGCAATAACAGTTGTGGTCTGGTTTTATCGACCAGTTCCAAAGCTTCTATACCGCTTGATGCCTCGCCACATACTTCTACCTGCTGAGTGCGCTCTAACAGGCGATGCAAACGCTCTCGCGCAGGTGTTTCATCATCTACAATCAGCACCCTGATCATGCGACACCTTTTGCAATCAGCGGAAGCTTTATCATGACCTTAAACTGTAAATTATCAGTATTTGTCTCAATCGCCCCGGGCTGTGGTTCGAGCGTTTCAACACGGCTGCGAATATTCGCCAATGCCATATGCGCTCCCTGATGGTCAGACCGTTTCGGCTCAGGTATGACCATCGGATTACGTACCATGATTTGTAGCTGATTAGCCTCAATGTGGATCTGAATCAGCACCTCACCACCTTCAGCCAGACGCTCAATGCCATGATAAATCGCATTTTCAACCAGTGGTTGCAGGATAAAAGGAGGGATCAACAATGTGTCAACTCCTTCGGTAATATCCCAGCTAATCCTCAAACGCTCTCCCAGTCGCAACTGTTCAATATGTAAATAACGCCTGGTTAGATCCAGCTCCTGTTGCAAAGATATTTTACTCTCGCTTGATCGCAAGCTTTCACGGAACAGATCTGAAATATCCAGCAACGCCTCTTCTGCCTCATCCGGCTTGTTGTGGATCAGGCTGGTTACAGTATTTAAACTGTTAAATAAAAAGTGGGGGCGAATACGTGCCTGGAGTGCTTCAACACGATATTGCGATGCAGCTCTGGTACGCCGCCGCCATTGGTGTTGCAGATAGTAGTAGTGCAAAGCCATCCCACCAATAATGAAACCGACTACCAGTGAACGCCAACGAAAATCATGCGGAATATTGATAGCATCCATAACACCCATAAGTGGCAAAAGATAAAGCACCACCTCATTTAACAGAGCTTGAACCAGCAACAGAATTCCAAAGGCAATCATAGAGGCTTTGGCTGTTGATAACTTATTCAGGTGGGGTCGCAGATAACAGACAATCACACTGAAGCTCAGCACCAACCACAGCAAGTAGAGTGAAATCAGACCAAAATAGCCCCAAAAATTGTTAAGTGAATCAATTGAAATAATTGTGATCATTAAACCCAGTAAGGTCGCCAGAATAATCGAGATCGATGTCGTCTCCCGATGACAAAAATTGGGAAGTGAGTCAGTTTCGCTATCAAATGGCTTTTCTGATGACATTTTGCTAATGATCCAGATACTTTAAATACTCATATCATCTTAGTCGGATTGAACTTATGTAGCGAGTTTTAGATACAATCATCGCGAAACAGGTCACGATTCGGCTATACTGCGCCGATAGCAACTACTACCAGACTTAAAAATATGAGCGATAAAACGACTGTTGAAAAACCCTGGACAGGACGGTTCACACAACCAACTAATGCCTTTGTTGAAGCCTTTACGTCATCGGTCGGGTTTGACCAGCGAATGTATCGTCATGACATCACCGGATCGATCGCCCATGCCACCATGTTGTGTAAGGTTGGTGTATTGACCACAGATGAGCATGATCTGATTATCTCCGGCTTAAATGATGTTATAAGCGATATTGAGCAAGGTGATTTTGCATGGTCAATTTCACTGGAAGATGTTCATATGAATATTGAACGGCGTCTGACGGACAAAATTGGTGCTGCCGGCAAAAAGCTCCACACAGGACGTTCACGTAATGATCAGGTTGCAACAGACGTGCGCCTCTATCTTCGTGATGAAATTGACCAAATTTCGTTGCAGCTAAAGGCCTTGCAAACCAACCTGATCACTCTGGCAGAAAATGAGGCAGATACCATCATGCCGGGGTTCACCCATCTGCAAACTGCACAGCCGGTCACCTTTGGACATCATATGCTGGCATGGAATGAAATGCTGCAACGTGATGGTGAGCGTCTACAGGACTGTCGCAATCGCGTGAACACAATGCCATTGGGTGCGGCGGCTTTGGCTGGCACCACCTATCCGATAGATCGCACCATCACCGCAAAAGAGCTTGGTTTTGAACGTATTTGTCAAAACTCACTGGATGCCGTTTCTGATCGTGATTTTGCGATAGAGTTCATCAGCCTGAGTGCCACGATAATGATGCACCTGTCACGTTTTTCCGAAGAGCTGGTAATGTGGTCATCAGCACAGTTTGACTGGATCGATCTGGGTGATGGATTTTGTACCGGTTCATCAATCATGCCGCAAAAGAAGAACCCCGATGTACCTGAGCTGGTACGGGGAAAATCAGGCCGTGTGTTTGGGCACCTGATGAGTCTGTTAACCCTGATGAAATCCCAACCTCTGGCATACAACAAGGACAATCAGGAAGATAAGGAGCCATTGTTTGATACCATCGACACCATCAAAGGATCGCTTAAGGTTTATGCAGCGATGATGGCGCAAGTCACACTTAAGCGCGATAACATGCGTGAAGCAGCAAGACGAGGCTTCTCAACTGCGACTGATCTGGCTGACTATCTGGTAGTCAAGGGCATTCCCTTTCGCGATGCTCATGAAATAGTCGGAAAGGCGGTGCGCCTTGGGGTGGATAGTGGGCGTGATCTGTCAGAAATGAAGCTTGAAGAGTTACAACAATTCTCAGATATCATTGAAGCTGACGTTTTTGCTGTGCTGACTCTCGAAGGCTCAGTAGCTGCACGTAACCATTTAGGTGGCACTGCACCGGAACAGGTACGCGCTGCGGCCAAGCGCGCCAGAGACCTTCTGTAAATGAATCAAGTCGAGCGCATCGCAGCAATGCGCGAAATTGCATCGCAAATGGATGACATTGATAAAGATGTCTATTCACAGTTTGGACAGGATTATTTACAACCGATCATTGGCCAGGGAAAACCTGATAGTCAGATTGCCTTCTTTGGTCGCGATCCGGGACGGGATGAAGTTCAGCATCAAATACCATTTATCGGCGCCGGGGGACAGAAGGTGCGACGCCCTGCCTATGAATTCCTCTATAACCAACCACTACCAGACTTTGAAGCTTCGATAAATATTGGCGAACACTTTTACTGGATCAATACCGTTCCCTATAAACCGATAGGTAACAAAGCCTGGTCGATGAAGATAAAAAAACAGTTTCAACCGCTAATGGCTGATTTGTTGATACATAGCTGGAATGGCTCAAAGATAATTACTCTTGGACGTGAAGCCTTTTTATGGTTCTCCATTAATCAGCCACGTGATGTCAAACAGCACCTTGAAGATTTTTGGAGCAGCGATCATCGATTTGAAACCGCCATTAATGTTGAACTTTCAGCACTGGATGGAACAAGAAGAGATTTTAACCTCAACCCATTACCTCATCCCTCACCACTTAACGCGACATGGTATAAACTGTTTCCATCACTGCTTGTTAAAAGGCTGCAACAACTCTACATTAAGTAATATCCACTTTGGAGAAACTGTTATGAAAAAAATGACCCTGATACTAATTTCAGTTGTTTCATTGTTGTGCATACCTGTCATCAGTCATGGCGAAGAGACACTGTGGGATAAGGCAAAGAGTGGTGTTGGTACCATAGTTGATAAATCCAAGGAAGTGGCGACAGATGCTGTGGAGTGGACGGGCGATAAAGCCAAACAGGGTGTGGAGATAGTTAAAGAAAGTTCTGATGATGCCATTGAGTGGACGGGCGATAAGGCCAAGCAGGGTTGGCAAGCTACCAAAGAAACAACAAAAGAATTAATAAATGAATAGTAACTCAGAATATTGTTAGTGAAATACTTTGATCGCCATCTACCCAGGCAACTAACAGCGATAATTTTTAAATATTCTGGAATCAATTAACAAATAAACCGTGAGAAGTTTACTTATTAGACATATTTCGTTATTCAAATAGGTAACGGCAATACAACATCAATGAATAAGTCTAATCAATTAAAACGGGCACTAAACCCCATGCCGGAATATATTGAGCACGCCTTAAAACATAATGGTGTGGAAGAGGAGTATTATGAACGTCCGGCATACCAAAGAAATGACTATATAGGCTGGATAGAGCGGGCAAAAAAAGTAGAAACAAAACAAAAGCGCTTACAGCAAATGCTGCAAGAGCTAAAAACTGGTGGTATATATATGAAAATGAAACACCCTGCTTCATTAAAAATTGATTGATGCTATGACAGTTTAGAGCACAGGGTGAAGCAATTTGTTCTAATAAACCTGTATACACTCCGTCCCTTCGGGTTGCGCCCAGAAGTGCACCACTTATGTCCATGGACGGACGGTATACAGGTGCGCCAGGAGGCAGCGCGCCAGTCTGTGTTGCCTATCGCTCATCTGGAATAACCAAACATCGCTCTTCGCGCCTTGATTGATGCATTTTTTGAGCTGCAACAGTGGTGAAAATGAAAGATCAACAGACCCTAAGACACTTCTACTACTTTAAGTTGGCTTTTTCAGCCTCATCAATAACAGTACCGCACTGAATGACGCCATTGCAGCCAGAAGATACCCACTAGAGAAGGTACCACTGCTTTGTGCCAGCATACCGGCCAATGTCGGCCCGACGATTTGCCCAATCCCGAAAAAGAGGGTTACGATACCAAACGCTGCCACCGCATGCTCTGGCCCCATATAATCACCTGTAGTTGCAGCCATAATGGATGGTACACTCCAGGCACATATTCCAAACAGAAATACAGACAAGTAGATCCCCCACTCACTGGATGTTAGCGCAATCAAAAGATAGGCGATAATCTGAAACAGATAAACGATAGAGAGTCCCATCTTCCGCCCAAGTTTATCTGATAAGGTTCCAAACAGTGGCCCTGAAAACAGGCTGAAAAAGCCAATCCAGAACCAGAAATCTCCGGCAGCTTCCTCACTCATACCATGTTCACTCACAAGTGTGGTAACGATAAAAGTGGCATAAATCACATAGGAAAATCCAAACATAAAATAGATTGCACCAATATGCAGTACAATATTTCTACGTTGCAGGGAGTCATCAACCACATGATGTTGATGCGACTCTACATGCCGTCCCAGAGGTAGCAATCCCATCTCTTCCGGGGTGTTGCGTAACAGCAGTTGAGTGATTGCAGCAATCACGACTACGACAATACCAAGAATAAACCAGCTCATGCGCCAGCCTTCTGCCCCTTGTAACAGATTTATCTCTGGCACCATCCAGCCTGTGAGCATAATCGCCAGGCCATTTCCTACGACAATGTATCCTGCTGCCTTGCCACGTAAGTCACGTCTGAACCAGTGTGAAACCAGCCCCATGATCGGTACGTTGGCTCCCCCACTACCAATACCGGTCAGAAAATAGAGCAACAGAACACTGAGAAAGCCCTGACCATAGCTGACCAGCAACATCGACAAACCAATGATGAGCAGTGAAACAGCCACGGTGTTACGGGTACCGATTCGCTTGACCAGCAAATGGATCAACAGTACTGAGATCAGATAACCAATAAAATTGCCTGTACTAATTAATCCCATCTCACTGTAACTGAGATTGAGGGTTTCACCCATGGATGGTAATAACATCCCCAGGGTAAAACGCCCCACACCCAGACAGGCAAACAGAGTTAAAATACCTGTGAAGACAATCACCCAGCCATAATGAACTTTTTCAAAGACGTTTTGCATTCAGCGATAATAGTTGTTTTTCAAAGAGTGTGACCAGTTTTTCTTTCATGTCTGTTTTGTCGTAATTTCACAACATGGATAAAATTGATACTCAGGTAGTGCTAATAGGGCTCATTCCATACTCTTATTTTTTTCGTGATAAGGGTTGTCGTTAAATTCAGACATGTTTTTTCCATCAAACTCATGTCACAATTTCAACATTGAACATCTTCTGTGCAACATTTACTTTATTGAGGAAACCAAGATGGATTTAACTGCTATAAGTTACGACGAACTCGTCAATGTCTATATGATTCCATGGGGAATCAATATTGTTACTGCGTTAGTCGTATTTTTTGTTGGTAAATGGATTGCCGGTATTCTGGTCAAAGCTGTGGGAAAACTCATGGCAAAGATCAGGATCGATGCGGTTTTAATCGATTTTATTTCGAGCCTGTTAAATGCCGCACTTTATGTTGTGGTGGTTATTGCCGCACTGGAACAGCTTGGCGTTGATACTACCTCAATAATGGCACTGTTTGCTGCAGCAGGCCTGGCTGTAGGTTTGGCATTAAAGGATTCACTATCCAATTTCTCCTCCGGAGTGATGTTAATTATTTTCCGTCCATTCAAGCCCGGTGATTTTGTCGAGGCCGCTGGTGTTGCCGGTGTAATTGAATCAGTACAAATATTTAACACTATCGTTCGTACTGGAGATAATCGTGAAATTATCATTCCCAACTCGCAAATATATGGCAACACCATTACTAATTACAGCGCGCGTGATACCCGTCGTGTAGATATGGTTATCGGCATTAGCTATGACGATGACATTAAAAAGGCTAAAACCATTCTGACCGAGATTGTCACTGCAAACTCGCGTGTGTTACCTGAACCAGCTCCTGCTATCGCTTTTGGTGAGCTTGGTGCATCAAGTCTGGATATCAACGTCAGACCATGGGTTGCAACTGCTGATTACTGGAGTGTGCGCTCAGAGATTTTAGAAACGATTAAAGAACGTTTTGATCAGGAAGGCATTTCTATTCCTTATCCTCATCAGGATGTTTATCTGCACAGTGTAAAAGATTAGTTATAACGACAGGAGCTATTGTGAAATTTATTAAACCAACACTATTTATTTGTTCAGTTACACTTTTAAGCTTGAATACCCAGGCTGAGGAAGATACTTCGCCCTGGAAAGCTGAAGCTGAATTAGGTTATATCAAAACGGCCGGAAACTCTGATACTGAATCCCTAAACCTTAAAGCCAAAGCTATAAATGAGACCAGCGCCAGAACCTATATTGGCAAACTGGAAACCGCTCGCACAAAAAACAGCAGCACCGTCACTGGTGAGCGCTATTTTGCCAGTGGTAAAGGTGAATACAATCTGGATGCCAGTGCCTTTTTGTTTGCATTAATTACCTATGATGATGACAGGTTTAGTGGCTATGACTATCAAGCAACCGAAACGGTTGGTTATGGTCGTCATTTAATCAAACAGGATGATCTCTCTTTAAAAGCTGAGTTAGGCGCTGGTGCAAAACAGGCTGACTTAACCACAGGGACTTCAGAAAACGGGTCTATCGTTCGAGCGGCAGCAGATCTGAAATGGAAGATCAGTAAAAGTGCAACCTTTACCGAAGAGTTATCGATTGAATCCAGCAGCGATAACACCATTACCAAGTCAGTCACTGGTCTGAAGACTCTGGTAAGTGAGGCTCTATCTTCCAAGATCACCTATACCTGGAAAAATAACTCGGATGTCGCTCCAGGGATAAAAGATACCGATACTGAGCTAGCCGTCACACTGGTTTATACATTCTAGATTATGCTGCACCACAGGGAATGTGGTGCAACTAACTATTTATAAGTGCTGTAAAATCATCCGTACTCATCGGACGATTGAACAGATATCCTTGAAACAGCTTACAACCATGCTCCAGTAAGAACTGTAGCTCTTCTTCAGTTTCTACTCCCTCAGCAATCACATCCATCCCCAAGCCATCTGCCATCGCCAAAATAGTTTCAACTATTCTGGCGCTGTTATTGTCAATATTGACACCTTTGGTAAAACTCTGATCGATTTTCAGTTTGTTGATAGGAAGTCGCTTGAGGTATTTAAGAGATGAGTAGCCTGTGCCAAAATCATCAACCGACATTCGTACCCCTAATGACTGGAGCTGAAACATTTTTTCAGTCACCAGCTCAATATCCTTGATTAAGACACTCTCGGTTAACTCCAACTCCAGCCATGATGGATCTATCGCGTATTTTTGAATAAGTGTTGTAATAGAATTATTCAGATCCTCACGCAGAAACTGACGGGCACTGACATTGACGGCAACTAGCGGAATTTTGATACCGTTACGATTCCACAGGGACAACTGGTAACAGGCTTGCTCTAATACCCAGTTACCAATTTGTAAAATTAATCCTGTCTCTTCGGCTAGAGGAATAAACTTTTGCGGCGATATAATCTGACCATCATCTATCCAGCGAACCAGAGCTTCTGCGCCAATAATTGTATGCTTGTGATCATATTGAGGCTGATAGTGCATAACAAATGATTGCTCAGTTACAGCTCTTCGCAATCGCTTTAATAGTTGATAACGCTCCTGTGCATCCTGCTGCATTGATTGATTAAATACAATAACCCCATCACGCCCCTGCTCCTTGGCGTTATACATTGCGGTGTCTGCAAATTTTAAGATATCCGATACTTTCTCACCCTTATAAGGGAACATAGTAATTCCTATACTGCTCGTAATGGAATAGTCCCCTTTTGCTACAACCATTGGCTGTGAAAGTACTGAGCGTATCTTTTCGGCAATCAGCTCTGCATTTTGAACTGCCTGATCAATACTTTTTCCCAAATTGGAAAGAATAATTACAAACTCATCCCCACCCAAACGGGCAACCGTATCTTCACGGCGATTGGTATCACGCAATCGACTCGCAATCTTCTGCAAAACCTTGTCACCCATTTCATGTCCAAGCGAGTCATTAATAATTTTAAAATTATCCAGGTCCAGAAATAACAAGGCATAGTATTCATGATGTCGTTTGGCAAATGCGAGACTTCTACCTAACTGTTCCAGCAGATAATTTCTGTTAGGTAATCCGGTCAGGGAATCAAAATAGGCTTGGTGATGTAGCTTTAACTCGGTATTTTTTTGTTCACTAATATCATGAATTACACCGGAAAAGCGCACCGGCACTCCTTTAGAGTGAGCGATTCGTCCCCATACAACCGCATAACGTATATCTCCATTGGGTCGTTTGATTCGCATTTCAGTCCTTTGCAAATCTATACCTGAGTCAATATTTTCATGTAACTCTCTGGTTACTCTCTCTCTATCATCCGGGTGAACAACTGAAAGAAACCCTTCTTTGTTTACATCAAAATGTTCCGGATCAACACCTGCGATTCGATAGGTTTCATCACTCCACTGAACAGAGCCATCGGTCAAATTCCAATCCCACGATCCTACATGGGCAATATTTTGTGAGTCGAGTAACCGTTCTGTACTGAGCCTTAATGATCTCTCGACCTGCTCACGTTCGACTATCTCTTTTGCCAGGGTTCTGTTTGCACGAAACATCACCAGTAAAGCGGCGAGTATTGCACTTAAAACTGGCAAACTGATAAATAATACATTTTGAATATCAACCAGATTATCGGGTAATAAGGTGATCCAGCGTGCTTCAATTTCATTTTTTTGTGTTTGTGAAACACCTGTAAGCACTTTCTCTAGAATTGGCACCAGCTCAGGCCAATCATCTCTAACGCCCATTCCCAGTTGAAAGGTATAGGGTGTATGAAAAGCAACCTCAAGATTTGTCAGACCTAGCTGGCGAATGGCGTAACTGATAGATGCAAGATTCCCAATAAAGGCATCAACCTGTCCCAGCGATAAAGCATTCAGTGCAGCACTTAAGGTGTTATACGGAGTTAATGCAATCAGCGGATGATTGGAGGCAACGATCTCATGACTGACATAGCTTTTAACCACGGAAACCTTTATCCCCTGTAAATCCTCCATTGTTGACACATTGACGGCATCACTGCGTGTAATTACTACCATGGGGAATTTCAGATAGGGGCTAGTAAATTTAAGATATTTCCCTCGTTGTTCACTTTTCATTGCTGCGGGTAAGAGATCCAGCTCCTTGTTTTGTGCACGAGTCAGAACCTCACTCCAACTAATGCCTCGTACCGGAATCATCTCTATCTTGAGCTCATTACTTATCAGCTCAATATAATCGGCCCCCAATCCACTGTAGATCCCCTTTTCATCAAAAAGCTCAAAAGGTGGCCAGTCAGGATCAACACCTAAAAGTATCTGAGGATGGTTTTTAAGAAAAGCCTTTTCAGTTGGCGTCAAAACAACGGCCATTACTTGCTGAGAGATCAGAAAGAAGACTAAAAAAGTAATAAACAGATAGTTACGTAATGACATCTATACCAATGAAATTATTATGATTTTTTCAGATGATAGTTACACTATATATTACAAAAGGCAATTAACAAGCTAAACCTTAGAACAGATCAAGCTGGTCAGCAATAATAGTCTCAAAACTATCCCCTACAAAATGTAAAATTGAATCCGCAACTGGGAGCAACTGTCGTTTGATATAGTGCTCGTAATCAATCAGGCTTGTTAAATCATCAAGAGGTTCAGGACCATTGTTGGTTATTACATATGATATCCATCCGCCCGGCTTGCATTTCATCTTCTTAGCCGCCTGTACATGCGGTGGTATATTGCGTTGATAATCACTCAGTTTACGCCGTAATCGCTTGCGATAGATTAACTGCGAATCCAGATCACCCTGTTTTAACTGTTGCACAACACCTATCACATAATCACGATATGGCTGTTTAAAAAAGACTCTTTTATAGAGTTCCTGTTGAAACTGTTTGGCCAGTGCAGTCCAGTCACTGCGCACACTCTCCAGGCCTTTAAATAAAAGCTTATAACTTCCATCATCCTGTAACAGTGTCCCTGCATAACGCTTTTTACTACCCGTTTCAGCGCCACGAATGGTAGGCATCAGAAAGTGGCTATAATGGGTTTCAAATTCAATTTCCAATGCGGAGACCAGTGAATAGTCATTCTCAATCTTATGTTGCCACCATTGGTTTAAATCCTGCGCCAGCTTCTTTCCCTGTACTTTTGACTGTGCGTGATCATAATTCTCACCAAGTAATACAAACAGAGAATCTGTATCTCCATAAATGACCTCAAATCCCTGTGTGGTAATCCAGTCACGGCTTTGGGTAATGATCTGATGTCCTCTGCGGGTAATACTACTTGCGAGTTTAGGATCATAAAAACGACAACCTCTTGAACCGAGCACCCCGTAAAATGAATTCATGATGATCTTGATCGCCTGTGACATGGCACTATTTTGCTGTTGCTTGGCCTGATCTCTCAACTCCCACAAACGGGTAATTATTCCCGGAAGTATATGCTGTTTGCGTGAAAACATTGCTCCTAAAAATCCTGGAACTGGATCATCTCCGGGCTTAACTAGTCCCAAAGGATCAATCAGAAAGGTACGAATAATACTGGGATAGAGGCTTTTAAAATCAAGCACCAGAACATTTTGATAAAGCCCGGGGCGTGAGTTCATCACATAACCACCCGGGCTATTCTCCTGATGTTCTATTGCCCCTATGTTATGTGCCACCACCCCCGCACGATGCAAATGGGGCAAATAGAGATTATCAAACGCTGCAACAGAGCCTCCATTTCTTCCAAGTGCGAGTCCTGTCATAACACTACGCTGGATTACAAAGTTGATCAGATCGGTCTTGATGAAAATCTGCTCTACCAGCCGACAATCCTCAAGGTTATAGGCCGCCAGCGCGGGACGATCTTCACGATATAAACGCAGAATTTCATCAATTTTGTTGTGGCTGGAACTGATGAGCTTTTGCTTTCCTAGCAACTCCGTAGCAACCGCATTTAACGAAAAGCTGTCGAAATTCCAGAAAGCAGAGCGCAAACATTCAATACCATCCAGAGCAACGCGCCCGGGAATTGAAGCGATCCGTAATTGTCCACTTTGTTGCGGCTGTAATATCGTTGCACTCTCAGTCCCTCTGCCTAATTTAAACGGAATCCTGTAATGGCGGCAGCGCCGTTCAATCATGTTTAAATCAAAATTAATTACATTCCAGCCAATAATTAGATCCGGATCAACACGTTGGATATGACAAAAAAATCCCATGAGTAAATCACGTTCATCTTTATACCATTGAATAGGGTGGTTCGAGGGCCATTGCTCGCTACTACCCTGCATCAGCACCTGTTCAATACCTTCACCACAATAGGCGATAGAAAGGATCTCACCACTGTGAACATCTGTTTCAATATCCAGGCTGATGTATTTGAAATGGGGGAGATATTGTGCCGGCTTTATTTGTGGCTGAGTGATTTCAACATAGCCATTTCTTGTTTTTGCTGCGCCGTTTAGCTCAACAGCAGCGGTAATGAATCGTTCCATCAGGTAACGATCGGTCGGTTTGATATCTGACTCCATGATTTCAATACCCGAAGATTTTAACTGTTGCGCCAGTGATACCAGATCCCGTTGATGTCTGAAATAGAGACCATCAACCGGACGGTTACTCATATCTACCAGCTCTAAGGGTTTACGCTCATTAGCTACTGTTGTATCGAGTAGCTTCTGGCGCCTGATAAATCCAACCGCCTGCTGCTCAGGCACCACCAGGCGTAGTGGCCCCTGTTCACTATGAAGCCAGAAAACAAGTTCAATACCTTGATCACTATCTCGCCAGTGACGGGTTAGCAGAAATGCCTGTTCACTCGTTATCGTCATCAATCTGCTTCAATACTAAAAGTTGCCATTCTAACCAATGTTAAATGGGATGACATGAATACTGTGCAGGAGGGGGCTCATCGGCAATGATGGGTCTGCATTAGATTTCAGATAACAGGGATCAAAGTAGCGCAATATCTTTTATTCAATATTTTGTGCCGCTTGCATGAATGACTAATTCAACACTGATTCTGAGGAATCCCCACGAAATAGTCAATCCGATCAATTAGTTGTATA
>RRYU01000396.1_pt1 | contig 39852 bp, 30 predicted proteins | sample 2162651 | NCBI WGS metagenome assembly RRYU01 (sample SAMN10267283, study PRJNA491782) | microbial mat metagenome | isolation source: biomat in the production well | place: Japan: Minami-Kanto gas field, natural gas well KTG3 | collected 2017-06
AATATCTGATCATACGCCGAGTATCTGCCAAATTCTCTTGCAAGATTGCTATAGTATGCTCGTCTTAAACCAAAAACTACATCCAAGCGATCTCCGGGACGAGTCGTATCACCGATTTTTTCCAAAGAATCTCGATAGGCGCTTTTCCAGAATGTAAAACTTTTTTTATAATGGTCAGAATAGGTTAATTTGGGCTTACCTTTGAATTCTTCAATTTGAATAAATGTATCATTATTTTCATATCTTAGTAAATATGGTTTATCTTCTACACTTTGAATTGAAAAATACAAATTAAATTTATCAATAAAATTTCTATCCAAATCTCGTTTATTTTGATTATCGGTTATTGCATTAAGTATGTCACCAAATAATGACTTAAAATAATATAATGTCTTGGCGGTAATACTCTTACCACTAGCCTGGGGGCCGATAAGGACATTAATCTCGCCCAAATCTAGGGCAATTTCCTTTATACCAGCAAAATCCTGGATAACTATTCTTTCGGTCATTGGTGTTTCTTTCTTTCTATTCGGTAGGTACTCTCGATCATAGCATACGGGTGAGAGGCTGGCAACGTTACAGATTCAAGATGCGTAGGGGCGCGTCACGACGCGCCCCATACGCGGTATTCCATAACCTCCTCGCGCAGGGCTTCGGCAGGCTCAGCTTCGGCAGGCTCAGCTTCGACAGGCTCAGCTTCGACAGGCTCAGCTACCGCTAGAGGCACACTGGCGTTGGCTGAGCCTGTCGAAGCCAACGCGCCGCGTTCCGGCTGTCCCAAGGCTTTTTCGTGCTAACAAAACATTGATACCGCTGGCGAATTGGCTCTATGCCCTTCCTGGGAGCGAGGGCAAGATGCCCTCGCTCCCGGATTCGCCAGCGGTATCAACATTTCGTGGCACCCCTACCAAACATTTTGGCAGTATAATAGCCCGATGCTGCTCTGCTTGAGGTGGATGGATAATGGGTGTCGCTGACTCTCAGCCAACGTATACGAACTGGAAGTTCATCTGGCCCACGCTGCGCTCACTGGGGTTGGTGCTGCTTCTTGCGCTTGCGGTTGGGATGATGGCCTACCAGGCTCCACCGTCGGGTATGGTGCGAGTCGGTTGGTTGGGGGATCGCCTCTTCCTCGGTAGTACGTCGGGGTTGGGTGCTGCACCGCTGGAACGTGGCGATTTTTTTGCCGATGACCTCACCCCCGACTCGCCCACCGGGCGTAGCCGTTGGACTCGCGAGCATGCACGGGTGATCTTGCCCAATGTGGGGGCAGGGGCGGATCTCGATCTGCGTGTTGTGGCCCAGGGTTGGCCCGCTGATGTTCTGCGTAGTGATCTTGATCAGCCGACGATTACTGTCTTGGCCAATAATCAGCCGGTGGGGTCGTTTGTGCCCCAATCGAGTTGGGGCGTATACCATGTGCACATTCCCGCAGCCGTACAGACGGGGGGCGATCTTCAGATTGATCTCCAGAGTAGCGCCACCTTTACCGATACGCTCACGTTTGGCAACGACCCGCGCCTGAAGGCGCTGCGCTTGGCTGAGTTGGGTGTGGCTCCTCGTGAGCAGCGGTTGCTGGCCTTCTTTCCGCCTGCGTGGAATGCGATCTTTCTGCTTGGTCTAAATGCGCTGCTCTTCTTTCTGCTCGTCTCGTGCCTCACTTCTGCGCCCGTGGTCACCTTCCCGCTGACTCTGGTTGCGGTGGGGGTGGCTGGGGTTGGGTTGGCCTTCGCCCGCGTTTGGATGGGTGCGGCACTTTCAGTGACGCTGCTCGTTCAGGCCGGGTTGTTGCTGCTGGCATGGCGCACGACGCTGCTGGCATGGCTGCGGGCGCTGGTGCGTCGGTATGGTCTTGGGAGTGGGCTGGGGTATGGGTTGGTGGCGGCGGCGCTGCTCTGGTTTATCGCCAGTTTGAACCAACTCTTGGCATGGTTCGGCAACCACGGCGGGCCGCTCTTCTGGACGATCTTTCCCGACTCGTTGCTCTATAGTCTGCTCGGTGCCGGATTGTTGGTGCTGGCGCTGGTGTTGGGACGCGAGGGTCTGCCCCGCCTGACGGATCGGGTTGTGCTGGGGCTGGGCTCGCCACGCGGGGCGGCGCTGCTGCTCGCTGCCTTCTGCCTGATCTGGATCGGTTATGAGGCGTGGGTCATCTTCCAATTGCCCTACGTGGGCCACGCTGATTATTCCGATAATGCGGTGGTGGCGCGCAATCTGGTGGCCGGGCGTGGGTGGGTGGTAGACTATGTCACCCAGTTTTATACGGTCAATGCCGGGTTGACCCGCCCGCAGGAGACCTGGCCGCTGCTCCAGCCGGTCTGGATTGCGCCCTTTTTTGCGCTCTTCGGGCCGACGCCATGGGCAGCGAAGCTGCCCAATCTGGTCTTCAACCTACTGCTGGCGTTGCTGATCTTCCAGGTTGGTAGCCGCATCTGGGATCGGCGGGTCGGGTTGACGGCGGCGATCTTTGTGCTGACTAACTATCTCTTCTTCCGGTTGACGATCTATGTCACTAGTGATCTGGCGTTTGTGGTCTGGTGTATGGGGGCGATCTTTTGCCTCTACCAGAGTACCTTGGGGCTAGGCCCCAAACCCCAAAATCTGTGGGGGCGGCTGCGCTGCATAGGCGTTCGGTTACGACCGAAGGTAGCACCGGCTTCCAGCCGGTCAGTGGCGCATCGTGACCGGCTGGAAGCCGGTGCTACCTTCGGGTCGCGTAGGGGTGCGTCGGGACGCGCCCTCCGGCGCGATGATCGCGGCGACATCCGGCGTGGGGACGCCCTGGGGCGCGTCACGACGCGCCCCTACGCACAATTCCTTAACCGAATGTCTATGCGGCTACGCCGCCCCCACACCCCCACCACAGGGGGGCTTTCCAGCCAGCCCGACCGGCGCTGGCTGATCGCGGCGGGGGTGTTGTGTGGCTTGATGATGCTGCAAAAGCCGAGTGGCGCGCTTATGGTGGCGGGGATGGGGTTGTGGTTGTTGGGCTTCCTCTATACCACTCGCCCGCATACATGGAGAAGTGTGATCACGGCGGCGCTCAGTTTTGGTCTCCCGGCGCTGATCGTCCTGGCTCCGTATGTCATCCGCAACATGCTCCTGTTTGGCAAGCCGGTCTTCTCTACCGAGAGCTATGATGCCTGGGTGCTGGGCTATCGGGGCAATAGCGGCGACGCTTGGGAGGAGATCTATCGTGTCTTTACGCCGGTGTGGGGCGGGCCGGGGCTGCCGGATCGGAGTTGGATCATGCGCTGGGGCTTCGATGCCACGCTGGAGAAGCTGATCGCGCAGGTGCGCGAGTTGCGCAACTATATTATGCCGGTCTGGCATGGTGCGCCGGATGGGGTGGCGTGGCTCTTCAGCAATAACGAGCGCAAAAATATCGTCAGCGACATGGGCGCGTGGATGGCGCTGATCGGCATGATCGCCGCGTTGCGCTCCCGCCGCCGTCTGGTGGGGCTGTTGGCAGCGGCCTATCTGCCCTATATGATCTTTATGATCACCTACTGGCGCACCAACGAGGAGCGCTATTGGGTGATGCTCATCCCCTGGTTGGCGCTACTGGCCGCCTGGGCCATCTGGGGCGGGTATGATCGGCTGGCCCAGATCGGGGATCGCCGTTGGGCACCGCTGGGCTTGATCCTGGTGTTGGTGGCGGTGAGCGGGGTGCTCGGTTTCTCGCGCCCTGATATTGCGAAGAAGGTGCGCGATGAGCCGGGGATCTGGCAACCCGATCTGACTGCGTATGAATGGATTGATCAGCATGTGCCCACCGATGCCGTGCTGATGACGCGCATCCCCTGGCAGGCCAACTGGCATACTCAGCGCCCTACATTGATGATTCCCAATACACCCAGCCGCGATCTGTTGCTCGAAATTGCCCACCACTATGGTGCCGATTATCTGGTGCTAGAGAATCAGCAACGGGTCAAGGGCGATGGCGGGCGGCAGTTGAACAAACTGCTCGATCATGGGAATCAAGTCGGCGCTGTCATCGAGGGCTTTGAATTGGTGTATGCTAGTCCGAGCGCAGATTTTCGCGCTTTTGTGTATCGAATTCCATGAGGTGCGGCTTTTTCAAGTAACTGGTCACACTTGGTTGACGCAAAGGCGCGAAGACGCAAAGGTTATCATTGGGGTCTATCTTGAAGGCTTTGCGCCTTGGCGTCTTTGCGTCAAAACCAGGACACTAGGAGCAGTGTGAACAGTAACTTCATTCACGGGAATTGGTTCTATGCGTATTGTCATGTTGGCCTCGTCATATCCCAAATATCCCGGTGAAACGACCGCGCCGTTCATTGAGGAGATCGCCGCCGGAGCGGTGGCACGCGGGCATCAGGTGACGCTGTTGGCTCCCTGGCACCCCGACATCCGGCGTGACCCGCAGGAGCGTGGGGTGGATCTGCGTTTCTTTCGCTATGCGCCGCATCCGGCACTGAATATCTGGGGCTATGCGCAGTCGCTGCTGAGTGACACCCACATTAAGCGGCGGGCGCTGTTGGCAGCCCCCTTCGCCCTGGGTGCTTCGGCACTGGCGCTGTTGCGTACCCTCAATGCCGCACGCCGCGCCGGGAGACCCTTCGATCTGGTGCAGGCGCACTGGGTCTTGCCGAATGGGCCACCGGCTGCATTGGTGTCGCGCATGCACCACCTGCCCTTGGTGATCAGCCTGCATGGCAGCGACATCTACTTGGCCGAACGGAGCCGCATTGCTGGCCAGGTGGCACGCGCCGCCTTTGCGCAGGCCGACGCGGTGACGGCGTGTAGTGGGGATCTGGGTCAGCGCGGGATGAAACTGGGAGCCGCTGCGGCGAAGACTAGCATTATCCCGTATGGCGTGAATATCCGCGAGTTTCGCCCCGACCCACAGGCGCAGGCGGCGGTACGCGCCGAGTTGGGTTTGGGTGAAGGGGTGCCGTTGGTGATCGGGTTGGGGCGGCTGGTGGCCAAGAAGGGCTTTGGGGTGCTGCTTGATGCATGGCCGCAGGTGTTGCGCAGCTATCCGCAGGCGCTGTTGTGTATCATTGGGTATGGTGATCTGCGGGCGCAGCTTGAAGCCCAGGCGCAGCGGCTGGGAATCGCCGCCCAGGTGCGCTTCACCGGCCAACTGGATCGCCAGCGCACGGCGCGCTACCTCGCTGCCGCCGATGTCTTTGCGTTGCCCATCGTGCGCGAGGGAGTGGACGGGTTGCCGAATGTGTTGCTGGAAGCTATGGGTGCGGCGCGCCCGGTGGTGGCCTCGCGGGTGGCTGGGGTTCCCGATGTGATCGCGGATGGTGTGCATGGCCTGATCGTTCCCGAACGTGAGCCCAGCGCACTGGCAGGTGCGATCATCCGCCTGCTTGCGGATCGCCCCTTTGCAGAAGGGTTGGGCTGTGCCGCGCGCCGCCGCATCGAAGAGGAACTGACCTGGGAGAAGACCTGCGAGCGATTTGAGCGCGTCTATCAGCAGGCACTTGGGGGGAGACGTTAGTCTTGCACCGTCTACAGCATCCGCTTGTTGCCCCGCTGCTGCTCTTCGGCTTGGCTTTGGGGTTGCGCCTCTACCATCTGGATGCGCAGAGCCTCTGGTTGGATGAGGGCAGTAGCTGGCAGATGGCCAACCTGCCATGGGCCGATCTGCTGCGCGATCTGGTGAGTCCCTCGGCGGCATACCCGCTCTACCACCTGCTGTTGAAGCTCTGGATCATGCTGGCCGGGGATAGTGAGGCGATGTTGCGGTTGCCCTCGGCGCTGGCCGGGGCAGCGGCGGTGCCAGTGATCTATCTGGCGGGACGGGCGGGGAACCCGCAGGCGCGGCTACCCTCCCTGGCCGCTGCGCTAATCGCCCTGGTTGGTCCCTTTCCGCTCTGGTATGCGCAGGAGGCCAAGGCGTATAGTCTGTTGCTGTTGGCGGCGGCGCTGCTCGTCTGGGCGGGGACGCGGGCGCTACACCCGCCTAGCCTCCAGGTTTTAACGCCAAGACGCAAAGACGCAGAGCCGGAAACAAAACCTTTGCGCCTTAGCGCCTTAGCGTCAATAAGAGGTTTCTTTTACCCCAAGTATGAATCTAACTGGCGCACCTTCGCCATGATCGCGCTGCTGGCGTTGAGCATCCACCGCCTCGCGGCGTTGGTGGTGTTGGCCATCGGCTGGGCGTGGGTGGTGCAGCGCAGGCCGGGGTGGAAGATCGGGGTGATCGGGATGAGCCTGGCCAGTGCGGGGCTGGTGGGGGTGATGGCGCTCGGACTCGGCAGTGACCGAGCGGCCACGGGGGCCTACATCCCGGCGGGGCCGCTCGATGCACTCTGGCTCACGTTTGCCCGTTTTAGCCTCGACCGTTGGCCGGGGGATGCCGCCTGGTGGTGGCTGTTGCCGTGGGGGCTGCTCTTCATCTGGGGGATGCTGGGGCTGGTGCGGGATGTGCGCCGCCCCCTCGCACAGACGTGGCTCTGTCTGCTGCTCGTGCCGCTCGTTCTGTTCGGTCTGCAATTGCTCTTCACGCGGCTCTATGAGGCGCGCTACCTGATCGTGGTCTATCCGATCTGGGTCTTGGTGTTGGGATATCCGTTCAGGAGTATCAACCGCAGAGGAGACAGAGGTACGCAGAGGGATAGGTTTCATGCTACCTCTGGTTCTTCCTCTGTGTTCCTCGGCGTCCTCGGCGGTCAACAACCGGGGCGAAAGAGAATGCTTAACCGAATCATCCCCCACCTTGCCCCAGGCATCCTCCTCCTCCTCGCCCTCAGCACCAGCAGCGTGGCGCTGCTCACCCCGCCCTTCGGCCTCTTTTCGGGGGCGGCGGTGAAGGAGCAGTACCGCGAGGCCATCCGCGAGTTGGCGCTGCGGGTGCATCCCGATGATGCGGTGGTAGTGCATCCCTCCTACATTCGCCCGCTCTACGACTACTATATGCGGCAGATGAGTGCCGATCCGGCTCCAACCCCACTCGTCTTTGCCGACTTCTGGCAGGGCGAAACCGCCTACGGCCAGCGCGAATGGGATCTCGAACGGCGCGCCAATCTGGCCGGGTATAGCCGCAGCTTCCTGCTGATTGCGCCCGAACATGCACGTACCGTGGATGCGCCCACCCCAGGTGATGAGTATGGGTTGGTGGGCAACTTCTGGGCCTTTAGCCGCGAGCAGCGCACATGGCCGTGCGGGATCTGGCGCTACCACGGGGCGCACCTCTTCTGCCAGGAAGCGCCCGAAACCTACATCACCGGCCAGCGCCTCAGCCCGGCGACAAGTGTTGGTGTCATCTTCGGGCAGCAACTCATCTTCCAGGGGTTTACCCTGAAGGCGTGGCAACCCGATCTGCCGGGGGTGTACCGTGCCGGTGGCAGCTTGCCGATCAGCCTCTTCTGGGACGTGACCAACCAGCCGAGTGAGGATTTCAGTTTCTTTCTGCATTTGTGCCAGGATTGTAGCGCCCCACCCATGGCCGGAGATGATGGTCAACCGCTGGCAGGCTACTTGCCCACCAGTACGTGGCTACCGGGTAAGCCCGCCCGCGATGATCGGACGATTGCGCTGCCCGCCGATCTCCCCGCCGGACGCTACACCCTGCTCTTGGGGATCTATCGCCCCAGCAACCCGGCCCCGGATGCGCGCTTGCAGGTCGAGGGCGGTATGGAGGATGGGCGGTTTGTGTTGGGGAGTATCGAGATTGTTCGGTGAGACCGATATGACAGATTCTAAACCCCACAACCTCCTCTGGGTCGCCCTACTGCTCGGCCTAGGGCTACGCCTAGCCCTGTGGGGGCAGTTGCCGCGCCTGGGGCTGATCGGCGATGAGGCCGAGTACCTGGCCGCCGCCGATTGGCTGGCGCACGGGCGCGGCTTTGCGTGGCACCTGCACTACCTGTGGACACGTGCCCCACTCTACCCGCTCTTCCTCGCGGCGCACCTCGCCCTGTTTGGCAACTCGCTCACCCCGATCTTCCTCAGCCAAATTGGGTTGAGCCTGCTCAATATCGGGCTGATCTATGCCCTGGGGCGGCTGGTTCTCATACGCATTCGGTTAAGGAGGGTATCATCCTCGGTAGTACGCCATATCAACCGCAGAGGATACAGAGGTACGCAGAGGGATGGGTTTCGCGCTACTTGGGGTTCTTCCTCTGCGTTCCTCTGCGTCCTCTGCGGTCAAAAACCGGGGCACAAGAGAATGCGTAACCGAGTGCCAATGCGGCTGGTTCTCCCTAGCAACACCTATCGCTATGCCCCCGGCATTGCCGCGATCCTCGCCGCGATCTACCTGCCCTTCGCCACCTATCCCCAACTCATCCTCAGCGAGACCCTCTTCACCAGCCTTTTGCTGGGCAGCCTCGTGGCGCTGGCGCGCTGGACGCAGCAGCGAGATTGGCGCTGGTTGCTCCTCGCGGGGCTGCTGCTCGGTCTGGCGACGCTCACCCGTGGGCTAACGCTGGGCTTCGTGCCGTTGGTGCTGCTCTGGGTTGGGCTACAGGCCAAGCGCCAGTGGCTCAGTGCGGTGGCGATCTTGGCCGTTACCTTCACCTGCATCCTTGCGCCATGGAGCCTCTACGCCAGCCGCACGTATGGCGGTATGGTGCTGGTGGACACCACCGGCGCGTTCAACCTGGCGCTGGGGGCGCGTACCGCCTATGATGGCGGGCGGAGCGATGCGCCGCTGCGCAACTTCATCTTGGCGCTGCTCGAACCGACATTGAGCCAGGAGCAGCGCAGCGCGCTGGTTGCCGATCAGCGCAATGGTGCGTGTCTCTACGCGGCGGGTGATGTGCGCCTACAGGCGGCACTGGACACCCCGGTAAATCAGATCACCCAGGCCGAGCGCCAAGCCCTACTCAATGCCGAGGCGTTCTGTCTGCTGCGCCAAGCCCCGCTGGCCTTCGTGCAGAAGAGCCTGATCGAACTGGCCGACCTCTTCCAGATCAACTATACCGGCGATGAGCGGCTGAGTAAGGGCTTTGCTCTGGGTCGCCTGCCGCCCTGGTACAGTCTGGCGCTCTTTCTGTTCGACGACACGCTCTATGTGCTCTGCCTGCCGCTGGCGGTGCTGGGCTGGGGCTGGCTGCGCCGCCAACAGCCGCAATCGAGTGCGATCACCCTTGTGGGCCTGTGGCTGCTCTACAACCTCGGTACCGCGCCGCTGCTCTTCGCCATCAACCGCTTTCGTGTTCCGCTCATGCCGCTGGTGCTGCTGCTGGCCGCCTATGCCCTGGCCACACTCTTCAGCCGGGAGCGCCGCGTGCCGTCGGGCTACACCCGCGCCTGTGCCACCCTCGCCCTCCTCCTGGGCCTGATCGCCAGCGCACCCTACGCCTACCTCGAACCCCGCGCCGAGGGTCAAGCCTCGCGCTGGGCCTCGTACATGGGGCCATACCCCTCCAGCCTGGAGAATACGCGCATCGCCCTGCGCACCCGCCCCGCCTACCTGGCCGAGCAGCGGCTGGCCAGCGCGTTGGGCAGCGGTGATGTGGGGGCGGCCCAGTCTGCCCTGAATGACCCCGCTCTACCGACGTATGCGGTCGGTGTGGGCGCACCGCTCCTCGCCGGGTTGCAGGGCGATCCGGCTGGCGGGATGGATCGGCTGGCGCAGGGGTCAGAGCAGCCCTTGGAGGGTTGGCAACGCAGCCTGATCGCGGGCCAACTCTTCCGCCAGATGGGCGATCTTGAGGCGGCACGGCGCGAGTTTGGGCCGGCGCATGTGGATGACCAGAACCCGGTGGCCTGGGCATGGCAGTGGCTAGCTCCGCCCCCCACCAATCGGATTGATCTGGCTGGTGATAATGATCTGGGCTATATCCTCGGTTTCTACCTGGGGCGCTACGACCCCGATCTGGATGCCACTGTGCGTTGGGCGAGTGGAGAATCCGCGCTACGCTTCCCCCAAGCTGCCAGCGGGCAACCCCAGCAACTCTGCCTGAGCATCAGCGGCCTGGGTTGGCCCACCGACATGGCGCTGCCCAGCGTGCAGGTTTGGGTTGGAACGAGCAACCTCGGCCAGATCGCACTCAGTCGCGAGCTACGCACCGAATGTCTGACGCTGCCCGCTCAAGCCGCCGGGAGTGACCTGATCGTCACGCTGCACGCGGATACCTTCGTTCCCGATGCGCTCGATCTTGTGCGCCAGCAGGGGCCGCAGGTGGGGCAGTTGCGGCGTTTGGCCTACCAGTTAGATTGGGCGGAGGTGCGTTAAGTGGGAAGATTACGCCAAACGTGGCCACTCCTGGTGATCATCCTGCTCGGCCTGGGGCTGCGCCTCCTCGCGTGGCACTGGCGCGAGTTCTACCCGCTGGGTGGCGACGAACAAGAGTATCTGGATCAGGCCATTCGGCTCCTTCGCGACCATGAATACGTCGAGTTGCGGCTGATGCGCCCGCCACTCTACCCACTCTTCCTCGCCGGGTGGATCTACCTAATCGACTCGCTCGTCCAGAACCTGCGCCTCGTGCAAGCCATCATCAGTGCCGCGACCATCCCGCTGGTCTACCTGCTCACCCACGAAGTTGCGCAGCAGAACGGCCAGGCCCCGCGCCGCCCGGCGCTGCTCGCGGCACTGCTGACCGCGCTCAGCTACACGTTGGCCGCCAATGCTACCGAGCTACTCACCGAGGCGCTCTTCCTCTGCGGGCTAAGCGCGGTCTTCTGGTTGGTGTTGCGCGCCGCCCGCACGAACAGCCCGCTACTAGCCGGGGTCGCCGGGCTGATCATCGGGGCGCTCTGTCTGGTGCGTTCGGTGGCGTTGCCGCTTCTGCCGCTCGGTGCAGTCTGGTTGGTTTTGGCGGCGCTGCGCAAGCAATCGGGAATAAGGATCAACACCATCCTCCCCGCCCTCACCCTAGCCCTTGCCTGCTGTCTGGTACTTCTCCCATGGAGCGCCCGCAACTACCTGACCTACGGTGGCCTCATCCTGATTGACACCACCGGGGCCGAAAATCTGTGGCTCGACAACGACCCGGCTGGGCGCGAGGCGGTCAAGGCGCAACTCTACGCCATGGGCGAGGATCGGCTAGGGCGGCAACAGATCGCAACCCAACGCGGCATGGCGGTCATTCAGGCCGATCCGGGGCGCTTCCTACACAAAGCCGGGGGCGAACTGAAGAAACTCTTTGCCTTGGAGTTCAGCGACGATATGTTGGCACGCCCCGCCATCTGGGTGCGGCCACTGGAGGTATGGGTACGGCTAGGGCTAGGTGATGGGCTATGGCTGCTGATCCTGCTCGCCGGGGTGATTGGCATGGGGCAACGTGGCCCACCCGATCCCACGCCGCGTTCAGTGTGGACGTGGTTCCTGCACACCTTCAGCCAACCGCGCTGGCTGCTGCTGCCCTGGGTACTCTATGTCGCCCTCACCACCCTGATCTTCCATGTTGAACTGCGCTACCGGCTACCGCTCTACCCGGCGCTACTGGCCTACAGCGGGCTCGTGCTGACCAGCCGCCAACGTCCGGCATGGCCGGGGTTGCTCGCCGCACTGCTCTGCCTCAGCATCACCCTCCTGCACGCCAACTACCCGGCACTGGCGTGGCAACTGGCCAACAAACACCTCCAGCTTGCCCGTGCCGAAGCCGCGCTCAACCGGGGTGACGCCGTAGCGGCAGCATCGGCGGCTCAATCTGCCATCACCTGGGATAGCGATTCGGCCTTGGCGCAAGTAGCCCTGGCACGCGCCGCGATGGCACGCGGGGAGAATCAGACGGCTATGGCGCACCTTGATACCGCGATCAAGTTGCTGCCCGCACACCCGTATGCGCACCTGCTGCGCGGCGATCTGCTACGCCTTCAAGGGGACATCGAGGCAGCCCGTAGCGATCTGACCTACGAAACCAGTGCGCTCGAAGATCTGCAAAGCTGGGCATGGGAACGCTTCGTTAGCTCGCCACCCAGCCAGATCAGCCTCGGTGACGGGCTAGATTTGGGCTTCATTCGCGGCTTCCATCATCTTGCTGCTGGCGAAACGGGATTTCGTTGGAGCCAAGGCACAGCCTATGTGCGTCTGCACGCGGCTGCCGGTGTCAGCCAGATCCAGATCCAGGCCGCCTCAGGCCGCCCGGATGGCAGCGCCACCCGCGTGCAGGTGCGCGTAGATGGCCGGGTGGTGGGCGAGATCGTGGTCAGTGCGGCGGGCGACACCTACCACCTGAATCTGCCCCAGCCGATCAGCAGCCCCGGCGAAGTGGTCATCAGCCTGGAGTCACCCACCTTTACGCCACGAGACTATGATCGCGCCAGTGGCGATGGGCGCAGGCTAGGGGTGCAGATCTACGTGATAGGGATGTAGGGTCGTATTGTGACGCGCCCTACATGAGCACCATATTATCAATCAGGCGTACACTCCCCAACCGCACCGCCATCGAGAGCAGTGCCCCGTGGCTGATCATCTCTAGCTCGCGCAGGCTGAGGGGATCGGCCACACTCACATACTCCGGCTGCACGCTCGGCTCACTCGCCAATACCGTCCGCATCACCTCGCGCAACACATCACCGCTACGCTCACCCGCCGCATAGCGATCGTTGGCCGCACGCAGCGCACGGAAGAGCACCGTCGCCACCTGGCGCTGCTCGCCACTCAGGTAGGTGTTGCGGCTACTCAGTGCCAACCCATCCGCCTCACGGATCGTGGGCGCAACCACAATCTCATACGGCATGTTCAGATCGCGCACCATCTGGCGCACCACCACCGTCTGTTGCGCATCCTTCTGGCCAAAATAGGCGCGGGTGGGCTGAACGATATTGAGCAGCTTACACACCACCGTCGCCACCCCCCGGAAGTGACCCGGACGTGCCGCCCCCTCCAACACCTCCTCGGCAGCCGCCAGCACCACCTCTGTCCCGAATCCTGGTGGGTAGATCTCGCTCGGCTCTGGGGTAAAGACCAGATCCACCCCCTCAGCCTCCAACAGGCTCAGGTCGCGCTGCATATCACGCGGGTAGCGCCCAAAATCCTCGTTGGGGCCAAACTGGGTCGGATTGACAAAGATACTCACCGCCACCGCGCCACACTCCTGGCGTGCCTGACGCACCAAGCTCAGGTGGCCGGCATGGAGGTAGCCCATCGTTGGCACAAGTCCCAAGGTGCTATAGGAAGCCCGCGCATGGCGCATCGCATCTATGGTTGAAATGACCCGCATAAATCCTTACTCCCCGGTCTGGGAGAGCGCCGCTTGGAGCGCCTCTTCACTCATCTTCGAACTATGCTCATCACTGGGGAAGGTACCCGCACGCACCTCCTCGGCATAGGTCGCAACCGCCTGGGTAATCATCTCGGCGAGGTTAGCATAGTGCTTGGCGTGGCGGGGCTTAAAGTCGGTGTATAGCCCCAACATATCGTGCCAGACCTGCACCTGGCCATCGCAGCCCGCGCCTGCCCCGATGCCAATCGTGGGGATACGCACCCGCTGAGAAACCAGCGCGGCCAGTTGGGCCGGGATGAGTTCGAGTACCACCGCAAACGCACCGGCGGCCTCGAGTTCGAGCACATCCTCGATCAACTGGGCTGCATCGGTGGCGTTGCGCGCCTGCACCCGTGTACCGATCTGGTTGACCGACTGGGGCGTAAAACCGACATGCCCCATCACCGGGATGCCCAATTCCACCAGGCGGGCGATGGTGGGCGCCATCGCTGATCCACCCTCCAACTTCACCGCATGCGCACCCGCTTCTTGCAACATACGGCCAGCACTCTGGATCGCCTGCTCAGTGGTCGTGTAGGTCAAGAAGGGCAGATCGCCAATCACCAACGCCTGCTGCGTCCCCCGCACCACCGCACGGGTATGGTGCAACATCTCATCGAGGCTCACGGGAACGGTTGAGGTATGCCCAAGCACCACCATCCCCAACGAGTCACCAACCAGGATCATCGGCACCCCGGCACGTTCCGCAAGTTGAGCCGAGGTATAGTCATAGGCCGTGACCATCGGAATGCGCTCGCCGCGCTGTTTCATCTTCTGTATATCAAGGATCGTGGTTCGCATTACAGCAACTCCTTCTTATTCGGCACAAACCGCCCGCCAAAGCGCGAGTGCCTCAGCCTCTAGGCTACGGTAGGCCGTACCAAGCTGGTGAATCCAGACCTGGCGATCCTGGGCACTATCCCAGAGGCGTTCCAACTTAGCCTCAGATTCATTCAGATCGGCCAACCGCGTCTCTAGGTGCGCCAACTGCGCCGCTTCACTGGGCGTCAAGGCACGTGCCGTAGTCAGATCGGCACGTAGGCGCGTCATCTGCTGGCGGGCACGTTCGGCACGTTCCTGCTGCGTCGCACGGGTAGCGATCAGATCCTCCACATCCGCCATCCACGAGTCATAGGCTGAACGCAGCGCCCGCAACTCGGACAGATCGGTACTCTGGGCGAGGCTACGGTAGCGCGCCTGAAGTTCATCGAGCGTCTCCTGAAACTCCTTAGGCGGGCGAATCTGGGTCAACAACTCGCGCACCTGCTGGTCACGCTCGGCGATGCGCGTATATTCTGCCGCCACCTGCTCTGCTTGGGTCTGAGGGGAAGCACTGCGGCCAGTGGGCGTTCGCCTCCAGAGCCATGCCGCCAGCTTACCAGGAATAGACGTAGGTTCTTTCTGATCTGCCATCATCACAACTCAGTCTTCATCATGAGAGTATGTCTGGGTATTATACATCAGCGTACCCGTTGATAGACCTCATAGACACCATCACGGAACCAGAATCGAAATGCCTCCGTTGCCAATATGTCATCATAGAGGTGATTTTCGCGGGTAAAAGTACCCACCACCAGAATATCGGGGTCACTAACCAACGGATCATAATCAATCGCCACATCTTGAAAGAGCAAGCTACGCCGGTTGAGTTCTACATGGAGTTGATCATACGGATAGTGGTAGGGCTGATCGAGAAAGAAGTGCAATTCACTCTCATAGGTCTCGATCCGTGTCCCAACCGGCAACGCATTCAGCCTACCTGCCACACGTTGCACTGCCCGTTCATCTTCAAAATAGTTGTTTTTGAATGTCATCAAGGTCAGTGCCACTGTTAACTCAAGGAACAACACAACAGTCAGGATGCGTAGCACCGCCCAGCGGTGCTTACGAAACTGCCCAAAGATGTTGGACACGATCTTAGGATCAAATTCTACACTCAAATCATACAGTAATGCTGCTACAAAGATTGTACTTACCATAATCGGGACAAATATATAGCGTGGTACACCAACTGAGAGGAACGTAAACCAAGCAAACCAACTTCCTGCAAAGGTAAGAAGTACCAGACGAAGATCAAATAGAGCAGATTTTGGTTGTTGACGTAACTGAACTAATGCCCAAATAATACCAATTAGACTTGGGAGACCCAAAATGAGTAGATTCTTGAGGGCATAGATACGATGAAACTGTGTAGGTACAAACGCAACGGTATAGATGAGATCAGTGATGGGATCTTGTGGGAGGGTCGGATCAATCAGCCACTGATGCGCAAGAGTGCGCAACCCAAAGTTTACCAGATAGGCTCCCACCAGCGTTGCCAGCAAGGCAGCAGCATTCAACCAGCGGCGCTGGATGAGGGCGACGAAGGCCGGAAAGAGTAACGAGGCACTAAGAAACGGAGCCGTCTGGGCTTTACTCACCCAAGCCATACCAAAGCATACGATAGCCAGTATCAATGCCCACCAGCGCCGATTGAGCACCCACCACAGGGCAAGATAGCCCAGCAAGAGATAGACGAGCATCGGCAACTCAGCGAACACCTGACGCCCTTGAATGATCGGGTTATTCTGCGGATGGGGTGTAAGCAGAATAGCGACAATAACGGTTGCCCAAGCGATACGCTGGTTATACAAGCGTTGCGCTAAAGCAAATAGCAACCAGAGCACGAGAATACTACACACAACCCCAAAGAGGCGGCCTTGCCACAAACCAACCCCAAAGATCTGCATACCCCAAGCTACGGGTAGCGTTACCGTAAAGGCAGCTTCTAACCCCGGCACAACGGGAATCCCATCGCGCAGACGAACATAACGGTGTAGCTCAACCCAATTGCGTGCCACCGAAAGCGTCCAGCCCTCATCCCACCATAAGAGTGGCCCTTCCAGATTCCACAGACCCAAAGCAAGTAGAGCTAAGGTGATCGGTATCCATAGCACAATAGTACGGTATTTAGTCTGCATTGGGGCTTCTCCATCCTCATCACTTTTGCCACCGACACCATCGCTCACGCTGCTGCCAGAGTACAATGCCCAGTGCGGGTAGATAGGCCGTCGTCAACGCAAGTTCACCCATATCCAGGGTAATCCCGATCAGCAAGCCCAGCGTCATACAGATCAAGAGCAGCATTGATTGGCGCGGCGTCTGGGGGATGAGCCAGAGTGCCAGTTGGTCATAGACGAGGCGTTGCGGCATGAGCGCCATAACGAGCAACAGCCGTGCCTCGCTATGCCGCCAGAAGGGCAACACGAGCAGGAAGAGCGGCCCATACCAGGTGAGTAGCGGGATGTAGTTGATGTGGGTTGAAAGGTTAGCCAGCATATCCCACGGCCACGTTGGTAGAATGATCAGACTGAGTAGCACCATTGCGCCACAGAGCAGCCACTGTTTGCGCGAGGGGTAAACCAGCAGCATCGGCAACCCTAGATTGGGCTTGGCTGAGAGGAGAAAGCCCAGGCTCGGAATGAATGCAGCAGCAGTAATTAGGGGCGACCACTGACCCATGAGGAGGGCGAAGAGGTAGGGCGGGCTGAAGAAGAGCACCAGGCTATGGTACTGTTCGCGCTGGAGCAAGCCCCACGCCAGTAACCCAGAACCTACCCCCAACAAGATCGCCCCCGCCACTGGGCCAGGCAGCCAAGCAACTGGCACTGCGAGCAACAATGCCGTGAGTGGGTAGTAGAGAACATCGTTATAGGGGTACTCACCTGTCGGGCGGATCGTCTGGTAGGGATTCTCGCCCGCCAACAACACCTGCGCCCCGCGCCATGCCCAAGTAAAATCACCGGCCTCAAAACCGGCCAGCACGAGACGCACATAGGTTGCCAGCATTGCGAGGAACCCTATTCCCAGCGCAAGAGCGATGCGGCGCTGCGGAGGAACAAGAAATTCACGTATCGTCATGTCGTACCCGTGCATAGATTCGATAGATACCAAACTCCTGAACCAGTTGGAAGTGACCTGCTTCAATATACGGCGCGTAGAGCTGCCACGCCTGCTCTTGACGTCCCGTAACAAGGTAATCGGGATTCGCTACAAGCGGATCATAGGTAAAGGGGACAGACTCTTGCAGCAGGAGGCGTTGATTAGCTACCACATGCTCCTGGTAGGGTGGGAAGTGGTAGGGTTGCTTCAGGCTGATGAACAACTCGGTCTCATTGGTCTCAATCTGCGCATCAGCAGGAATATGCGTCCTGATCCATGCTGTGGTCGCCAAGAGCGGCTGATCGGTACTGATCGGGTAGGTGATGATTTGGTGGAACACCGTTGCTGGGATCGCCACGCCTAGCAGGGTAATCGCCACCAATGCTGCCTGCCCAGCGCGGCCACCCGTGCGCAGCCGTTGCAGCACTTCAGATGGTCGGAAATCACCCGTCCAATCGGCCAGCATCGCCGTCGCGAAGATCGCCCCCAAAAAGACCACCGGGTAGAGGTAGCGCGCCCACGCAACCGCTAGGAGAAGGAACCAACCCATCCAACTGATCACAAAGGCCAAGATACTCACGCGCACAATCTGGATCGGATCACCCCAATCAATCTGCAAACGTTGGCGGAAGATGCCCCAACTCGCCCAGACCATCCCCATCAATGCAGGCACCGCAATCGCCCCAGTAAATTCGAGCGCCAGTTGGCGACTAGCCAGCGTGAAGACCGTGGCCACAGTACGGGTCAGCCCCACCACCTCCGGCACCGGCAGGGTCGGATCGAGCACCCAGGGGTTCCAGGCCACAATGATCAGCCGCGATGCGCCCCAGGAGCCAACCAGGATGACGAGTAGGCGCACGCACATCGCCCAGTGGCGTCGCCAGAGCAGTAACGGCAGCGGCGCGAGCAGCGCCACGACCCAAAAGGGTAGGGTCTGTGCTTTAGTGATGAGAGCCAAGCCGAACAAGCCACCAGTCACCAACATCCAGCGCCACGAACCAGCGAGTGCCGGGAGCATGGTAAAGAAGGCCAGAGAGAGCAACAGCATCAGGGCTGGTTCACCCATGGCTTGACGCCCCACAAAGAGCGGATTGCCCGTGGCGTGGATGGTGGTGAGGAGCAGAACGGGGATGACCATAATCCCCACGCTGGCTCCATACAGGCGGCGGGCAAGTAGCGCCAATGCGCCCAGCGAAAGCAAGTTGAGCAACGCAATCCCCATGCGGCCCTGCCAATATCCCACTCCCAGCAACTTAAAGGCCAGTGCTACCGGCACAACTGTGGGGAATGAGGCTGCCAGACTCGGCGCAACCAGCGTGCCATCGAGCGGCTGCACATACACCCCCTGCTCCACCCATGTCCGCGCCACACTCATTGTCCACCCTTCATCCCACTGCGGTTCGGGCGAGTGGAGCATACTCAGCCAGAGCGCCATGCCGAGGATAGTCGCTAGGATGAGCAGAAGTTGGCGAATCTTGATCAGTATCATGCGAGAACCTAGCGGTGACATCATCAAGACCCGCTGGCTTCTTCTGGAGCCACACCCAGGAGCGCGGGCCAACAACAGAACACCCAGCAGATCGTCAGCATAACCGGCTGCCAGATCTCACCCACCAACGAGACCAGTATCCAGGTTGCCCCGGCAATCACCCGGCCGCGCTGGCCCGATTGCCAGAGCAGCGCCAATGCCGGCAGCGCCAAGATCGCCGTATAGTGCCAAATAATCGTTGAGATGAGCAGCGGCAAGAGCGTTGCAGCCGTCAAGCCAAATTGCAGGCTCACTACCCAACTGCGCCACAACGTCACTCCCAGCATCGTCAATGCTACTACAGGTGCGCCAACAGTTGCCAGCCACCCCGATTGCCGCCCCAGAATTCCCGTCCACGAGAGAAAGAGCACCGAGGTCTCATTACTCTGTAACGCATAGAACGAACCAACAACCCATGTCTGAAGGGGTACAAAGGGCAAGGAGAGCAGCATACATCCCAGGATCGTCATCACCAATGTACCCAGACTCAGCCAGCGTTGCTTGATCAGTAACACCGGGGCGGCAATAATTGGTGTAATCTTGAGTAAGGCACCGAGCGCCACTACCACCCCCAACCAACGCGAACTAGAATGTGGACTCACCATCACCGCAATCAACACCGCAATCAGGGCATTGATCTGACCCAACCAGAGCGATTCCCAGGTAGGAAGGAAGAAGAGAACGCCCAGCAGCGCCACTCTCCAACCAACCACGGGGGTGAGAACGAAGATCAGCAGGATCGTTGTGGCCAGAACAACCAGCATCCACCCACCCAACGCGATGGGGTAGGGCAGCATTGCGAGGGGTACCAGGAGTAAGGCCAGCAAGGGCGGGTAGAAGTAGGGCGGGATGCCAGCCGATGCTTCAGGGAGAAATGTGGCCCCTGCGTTCCCAATAGGATCGACGCCATGCGCAATCGCCCGCGCCGCCGCCAAGTATGCGTTAGCATCACCCCCAACCGGCAGCAGATCCGCAGCCACTACCAGCACCTGCACAATACGAACGGACGCGATCACCAAAATTGTGGCTATCGCAACGGTTCGGACACGCGAGGAGATGCGTGGCAGAGGTGGAGTCATACGGGTTTACGGGCAACAATCACAAACTGAGCGCAGGTCAACTCATCGCGGCTATACGCCCGCAACTCGGCTTCGAGCGCCGGAGTGAGCAACGCCTCGCCCTCGCGGGTGCGGCAGTAGGTCTTGATGATCTCGAAGTGGCGGGCAAATTCGGCCACATACTGGGCTTGCCGCCACTCATTCAGCGGCACGGTAAACGGTAAGCGCCGCTGGCGCAGATGATCCCACGGGTCTACTCCGGGTGGCATGTGTTGTAATGGGTACTCGGTAAAGGTGACATTATGCCCACCACTTGGGCACGCAAAGAGGTGTATCGCAATCCATGCCACCCCACCTGGCTTCAACACCCGTTTAACCTCGGCCACAACCGCCGGAACTTCAAGAAAATGCTCAAATGCCGCCGCCGAAATGACCAGATCATACGCCGCATCAGGAAAGGGCAAACGCCCCACATCGACACACACCAGCGTGCGCCGGTTGCGCCGCTCATACGTGATTCCCATCCGCCACGTGTAGAGCTGCCGTGCAACTACATAGGCCAGATTGATCGCCGAACGCTGCGGCCAATTGGCCATATCAATCCCCGTCACCGCATGCCCCAGACGTTTGAAGAGCGTATACTGGGGCCGTAGTCTCCCATTGGCCAAATCAAGGATCTGGCGTGGTACCTGCATATCAATCAGAGGGGCAATATCTGCCAGACAATCGGCCTGTTGGGCGCTTTCGCCCGCCAAGCGATCTCCTCGTAGGAGTTGCAGCGCGTAGCGTGGGTATTCAAGGAGTTTGGGCATAGCAAGATCCTATTCATATTATAGTTTGCAGGTCTCATCAGCAGATCAATCAACAAAAAACTAATCAATGAGAAGACTATAGGGATGCCGCAAAGTGATCAAAGTAGCTCATGTGCTGCCTCCTCAAGCAGAGTTAAGAGAGTCTGTGCTGAATGTTGGTAACTGAACCGCGTCACTTGCTCAAACCCAGCCTGGATCAATGTTTGGCGCAACCCAGGCTCATTGGCAATGCGCAGCATGTGTTGAGCGAGGAGATTAGTATCATCTGGCTCAAAGAGCAATCCGGCCTGACCCACAACCTCAGCCAGCGAGGTTGCTCGTGAACTGATCACCGGGCAACCACATGCCATCGCTTCAAGCGGCGGAATCCCAAAGCCCTCGTAGCGCGAGGGGAAAATGAAGGCGTCGGCTTCATGGTAGAGCGCGATCAGATCTTCTCGTGACACTAACCCCAAGCGCCGTACCCGTTGTGCAATATTATAGCGTTCGAGAAGATCATCATATGGCACTTCAAGGTACCCCGGCCCACCCGTAATTACCAGATCATGCGGTAGATCACGGCTAACCCGCCCGAAGGCTTCGATCAGTACCCGTACATTCTTACGCGGCGAGAGTGTCCCCGCATAAAAGAAGAAGGGTTGCTGTAATCCATAGGTTGTGCGCACTGCTTGGGATTGTGCGGCGGGCATGCGGCGATAGTTGAGACTCAGCGCAGGGTAGGTAACACTGATCTTGTCGCGGGGTGTTCCGATGATACGTTGCACATCGTTGGCTGTCCACTCTGAAATGACAGCAACACGACGTGCTTTGCGTAATGATGGCGGGATAAAGGTGCGCATATAGAGCGAATCGATCCATCCATATTCACGCTGTGGGAATTCGGGCATCGGAAAATAGAGCAGATCATAGATCGTCACCACCGATGGGATCTGGCATCCTAACGATATGACATTATGCGGAAACCAGACCACATCGGGGCGATCATGCCGTAAACGTAAGGGCAGGATTGTATGATCCCAGAAGAATTTGTGGGGCGCACGCAGCAGCACTTCGTGTGCCGTGGGGTAGCGTCCAAACAGTTCGGGGCTAGCATAGTAGATGCTGAAGCGGTGCGGGCTGTCGAGTTTGATCAGTGCATCCAGTAGCCCACCGATATATTCACGCACCCCACCATAAGGGAGGCTGAGTGCTCGCGCTGAAACGGCAATATGAAGGGGGCTTTGATACATGTCATTTACCAGTGTCTTTAGATTGTTGTATCTGCTTCATAATATCTACATAATCTTGAGTAATGTGTTGCCATGAAAGCTCAACTGCACGATTGCGATTTTTTATACCCATATTTTCGCGTTGAGACGGATTATTCACTAATTGTATCAGTCCTTGAGTTAGACCCTCAACATCTGCCCAACGTACTACAATACCATTTTCACCTGCTGTAATAAGTTCATCTGTTCCTCCAGCATCTGTTACCACAACTGGCAACCCCGATGCCATGGCCTCAAGTAGTGCGATTGACATACCTTCGCTCTGTGATGGTAGGATGAAAATATCAGCATGATGATATATTTCAGGCATCTTCTCCCGAGGAACAAAACCTAAAAAGGTTACTGAATCATCTATGTTAAGTTCAGTTGCTAATTTGCGTAATTCTCGTTCCGCATCACCAGTACCAACAAGGGTAAGAAGCAGTTTATGATCTTTGTATTGTGTTTGTAATTGCGCAAAACTCCGTAGAAGATGGTGTTGACCTTTGCGCTCGATCAGTCGTCCAACACAAATCAAGCGTATTTCTTGGCTTTCTGTTTGTTTTGGAGTAAAGACATCAGTCTCTACACCATTGTAAATAATTGGAATGGTCAAATCAGGTAGAGTCTGCAAGGCTAAATCACGATGTTGTTGACTAATTGCCAAAACTGTATGTGCTTTACGCCATACCTTTCGCAGTATTGGCTTAAGAAACGGATAGAGATAGTTGTAGCGTGCTTCAAAACCAGGAACATCTGGCCCTTGTAATGAGACAATATAGGGTAAATCTGCTATCTGTTGCAACACATAGCTCATAACACCCGCAGGAACCCCAGCAAATGCAAAACTTAGATCATAAGAATGTTTCTCCATGAGTTTACGACAAAGAAATAACCCACGCATCGTATACCGTAAGAGCTCAATATTGCTCGAATGATGGATATTCTGATTGTCAACCGGAACTTTGTAAATCTTAATCCGTTCGGAAAATTGCTCTTCCTCATACTCATGACGTGTTCGTGAAGAAGTCACAAGATCTACACTAATATCAGAATAGTGAGCGAGTTCTTGAAAAAGATGGTAGTTGACAACTCCAGTCCCGCCACCCAAGGGCGGGAATTCGTTATTCAGCATCAGGATGCGCATCATTCCCTCCCCCACACCTTACGCACCACATACAACGGCCTCCCCTTCACCTCCTCGAAGATACGCCCCACATACTCGCCGATCACCCCGATGGTGATGAGTTGGATACCGGTGAGGAAGAAGACCGCCACGACCAGGGTGGCAAAGCCGGGTGGCGAGAGGCCCACGGTCAGTTTCTGGATGGTGTAGAAGATGGCGATCAGAATTGACATGATCGAGACCCCCACCCCGGCCAGCGAGATCATGCGCAGGGGTAGGTAGCTGAAGGAGATTAGGCCGTCCAGGGCGAGGTAGATCAGGCGCGTCAGGGTGTATTTGGGTCGCCCCGCATAGCGCGCATGGCGCGCGTAGGCCAAGCCGGTCTGACGCAGGCCGATCCAACTGCGGATGCCACGCACAAAGCGGTTGCGTTCGGGCATACCGTTGAGCAGATCCACCACCCCGCGATCCATAATACAGAAATCGCCCGCATCGAGCGGAATATCAATACTCGCCACCTGCTTGAGGAGGCGGTAGAAGAGCGCATACGCGCTACGCTTCAGCCAGCCCTCTTTGCGCTGCTCGCGGATCGCATACACCACATCGTAGCCCTCGCGCCACTTGGCGATAAACTCCGGCAAGACCTCCGGCGGGTCTTGTAGGTCGCCATCCATAATGATCACCCCGCGCCCCCGGCTATGGTCTAACCCGGCACTGATCGCCACCTGGTGCCCAAAGTTGCGCGCTAGGTCAATCACCACCAGACGCGGATCACTGGCCGCCATCTGCTGGAGCAAGCTGAGGGTTGCATCGCGGCTGCCATCATTCACAAAGATGATCTCGTACTCCAGATCGAGTGGATCGAGCGCCGCCCGCAGCCGCGAGTAGAGCAGCGGCAGGTTCTCTTCCTCGTTATAGGCCGGGATCACCACGGAGAGATGGGGTGGATCGAGAGCCACCGCTCGTTCAACCTGCGCAGTCAGCCCCGCCAAGGCGCGGCAAAACTGTAGGGCTGCCTGGGCATCCTCGGTGGGGATGGGCGGTACGGGGCTATGCTCAAGAGCCGCACGGCGCATGCTGCTTGATCCTTCTGCAATTGAGGCCGCAACACTAACACGCTCTATTATATAACTCTAACATACCATGGTCGCCATTCCTGGTGAAGTGTGTTACAATAAATGTGCAAAGTATGTGTAAACTCTCATCCGATGCGGGATAGATGATATATTCTCAATGGAGCAACCACCCATGAGCCAGACACCCCAAACTGACGCCTTTACCGCCCTGAACAAGCACCAGTACGCCAACCTCTTCACCTACCGCAAAAATGGTGAGGCCATCAAGACTCCCATCTGGTTTTCCTTAAAGAACGGCAAACTCTACGTTGTCACCACAAAGAACGCGGGTAAAGTGAAGCGTATCCGCAACAACGGGCGCGTCATGATCGGCCCCTCAGATGCACGTGGCAACCCCCTTGGCGAGACGATGGAGGCAAAAGCGCGTGTGCTCGGCCCGGATGAGGTTGAGATCGCCAAGGCTGCTCTCGATGAGAAGTATGGGTTGTTCAAGGCCGTCTTCGACTTCTTTATGACCGTGCGTGGCGTAGAGCGCGATTGGGTCGAGATTGAACCGGCGTAACTGCATGGGATCGCAGACGTAGAGGGGCGCGTCATAACGCGCCCCCCAACATTCTGCGCCACCAACTCGCCCAACGTCAGCCCATGACGCAACGGAGCTATCGGCAACCATAGCCCGTGATCGGCCAAAGCCGCATTCAGATCTGCAATAGTGCGCTGCGCTGGTGCCCGTACCAACAACGCATCGGGTTGGATTATGTCATTCATTCGTACATCAGCATAATTGACGTGATTTTAGCCCTATGGTAATATACCAGCCGTTGTCTTAAAGACCAAGTAATCTTAGGAGTGGTGTTGTGAGCGCAAAGATGAAAGTTCTGCTCACCCACGATGTTGAGCATCTGGGCAAAGCAGGTGAGCTTAAAGATGTTTCTGGTGGTTTTGGACGCAACTACCTGATCCCGAAGGGTTTTGCCGTTGTCGCGACCAAAGGCCAGATCCGCCAGGCTGAGGAGCGCATGGCTGCCCAGCGCCGCCGCGCCGAAGCAAACCGCAAGGATGCCCAGGCTCTCGCTGAGCGTATCAATGGGGTTTCGCTCCACTTTGTGGTGCGTGTTGGTGAGCAGGATCGCCTCTATGGCTCCGTCACGAATGTAGATATCGCCGAGAAGCTCCAGGCTCAACTGGGCATCGAGGTTGATCGCCGTAAGATCGAGCTGGATGAGCCGATCAAGCGCACCGGTGCCTATGCCGTTAAGGTTCACCTGTTGAACGGTGTTGAGCCGGTGATCAATGTGATCGTTGAACCAGAGGGTGGCCTGCCTGCGACGATTGATGAAGGCCCCTCTGATCAGGACGTGCCGCAGATCTAGCTCTGCGCTCCACGCACCATCTCTTCTTTTTCTGCGATGTGCCGTAGCATTGGCTGCGGCACATTGTCGTTTATCCACATATATGTGGAAAATATCTGGATAACTTCGCGTATCATGTGTATGATGTGGGGAGAATGCCGGAGGGCGCATGGATCGCACCATCCCCTATGACCTCCAAGCCGAACGGGCTGTCCTCGGTTCCATCCTCTTGGATCGCGAGGCGATTGTTGCTATTGCCGGTTGGCTGCCATCTGAATACTTCTACCTCGAAAAGCACGCTCTGATCTATGAGGCGATGCTGGCATGCTATGGGCGCCGTGAACCCCCCGATCTCACGACGGTTGCGACCGAGCTGCGCCGCCAAGAACGCCTCGACCTCGTGGGGGGCTTGGCGCTCCTCGGTGAGTTGCTCAGTGAAGTGCCTACCGCTGTCCATATCGAGTATTACGCCCGTAGTGTTGAACGTACCGCTGTCCTCCGCCGCCTCATTGAGGTCGGCGGCAAAATTACTGCCCTCGGCTATGATGAGAGCGAGAGCCTCGAAGTAACCCTCGATAAGGCCGAAGCTGAGCTCTTTACGGTTAGCCAACGCCGAAGTACTCAGGATTTTGTCCATATCGGTCAGATCGTTAATGCCCTCTTTACCCAGATCGAAACGCTCCAAGAACGACGTGGTGAAGTTGTCGGTGTCCCGACCGGCTATACCGATCTCGATGAATTGACCGGTGGACTCCAACCGAGTGACTTGATCATCCTTGCGGCGCGTCCTTCGGTCGGTAAGACGAGCCTTGCGCTCTCGCTGGCCTACAATGTCGCTTACCAAGCTAATCAGACTGTCGGTGTCTTCAGTTTGGAGATGAGCCGCGATCAGTTGGTACAGCGTATGCTCTCGATGCACACCGGCATTGATATGCAGCGCCTACGTACCGGCAATCTGCGCGGTGATGAACTCAACCTCGCTCTTGAGGGCATGGGTGTCCTCTCCGAAATTCCGATCTATATCGAGGATACCCCCGGCCTCAGTATTAACGAGGTGCGTAGTAAGGCGCGCCGTCTCCACGCCGAAGCCGGGGTTGACCTGATTATGATTGATTACCTGCAACTCATGTCGGGGCGGCGTAGCGATAACCGCGTCCAAGAGGTGAGTGAGATTAGCCGTGGACTCAAGGCCCTCGCCCGTGAAATCCATGTCCCCGTTATTGCCCTCTCCCAACTTTCGCGTGCAGTCGAAGGCCGCACCAGCCATGTGCCGATGCTGAGTGACCTGCGTGAATCGGGGAGTATTGAGCAAGATGCGGATATTGTCATGTTTATTTATCGTGAGGAATTATATGATAAAGAGACAGACAAGAAGGGCATCGCTGAGGTACACATCGCTAAACACCGTAACGGCCCCTTAGGCATCATTCCACTGCGTTTTGAAGCCCGAACTACCCGCTTCCAGAACCTCGAACGCTACCGCGCCCCCGAAGGGTATTAAGTCGAATGGGGTGTGGTGGCTTCGGGCATGTGTAGGGGCGCGTCGTGACGCGCCCTCCGGCGCAATGATCGAAGCCTCCATAGGGCTTGTGGACGTATGGGGCGCGTCACGACGCGCCCCTACGCGCTATTCCTTAACCCGCCTAATCCCGGATTTATTGCTTGCAAGCATGGTTGCTATTCTATGCTACACTAAGCGACATCTGGTATTTGTGCGCATATACTCAATGGATGAGGAGGCCCCGTATGAGCTGGCGAGGATCTGGGAATTTCCGTGGATCGGGTGGCTCGGATTGGCGTGGAAAAGGCAATTCGGGTGGTTCGGCACTGAACGGTGGGAGCGCGGGTGGCCCGCCCTTAATCTATCTCATTGCGGGTGCAATTGGTGTCGGTATCATCGCCTTGATCATTGTGATCGCCGTTGGTCTTTCGGGCGGGGGGGCTGCTCCTGTTGCGACTGCACCCACCACCGCTCCAGCAGAAGCTACTGCCGCTCCAGCCCCCACGGGCGAGCCGGTAGCCGCCGCCACTGAGGCTCCGGCTGCCACTGAGGCTCCGGCTGCCGCTACTGAGGCTCCGGCTGCCACTGCGGCTCCCGTAGCTACGACCGCCCCCACGGCAACGACCGCTCCAACCGCTGCTGCTCGCCCTGCGGGTATCCCCTCCGAGCCGTATGGCCCCGCCGTGACGACGGGCAGCGGTACGGTGCTGGAGATTGGTTCCAAGGGTGAAGAGCTCTTCTTCGATAAGGATACGCTGGCGGTAACTGCCGGTGAGACCTATACCCTAACCTTTACCAACAACTCGACGGCAGTGCAGCACAACTGGGTGCTGGTTGAGGGCGATGCCCCCATCGTGGATGCTGTCGCTGAGGCTTCCATCCTAAACCAGCTCAAGCTGCGCAATCCGCTCGGTTCGGTGCCACCCGAAGGTACTGAGGGTGTGCTGGCCGCTATGCCGATCATTGATCCCGGTCAGACGGGTGAGATCACCTTTGTCGCCCCCACCAAGCCCGGTACCTACTACTTCATCTGTACCTTCCCGGCCCACTACATCAATGGGTTGCAAGGTATGATCGGTGAGTTGGTGGTGGAATAATAGTTTGGGGGTGTTTTGCGGCTTCGCCGCAAAACACCCCCAAACTATTGCGGTGGCGACTCGCTGGCTGAGCGTGCCGAAGCCACCGCTTTATTGCTCGCGCAGCGGTGTGCGCGGCCATAGGTAGTTGCGCACCTGCGAACGCAGAATATCCCCGGTCATCTTCATTTGCACCGCCCAGGGCGCCGGAGCCATCGTCTTGTGCATGTAGCTATCAAAGGTGAGGCGCTGCACATCGGGGTTACGGCACATTTCGGTAAAGACCTCCATCTGGCGCTCATTCCCGTATCCCCACTTCTGAAGCCCGCGCAAGAAGGTGTACATCGTACCATACTGCTGCCACCAGAGCCGATCATAGGTACGCAGATTCACCGCTGTGGGCGCATCGAGGTACTGACTGAGCACCTGAGCCGCCAACTGGCCACTCTTCATCGCCCAGTAGATCCCCTCACCCGACGTATGTGTCACCAGACCCGCCGCATCGCCCACCAGCATGGCGCGGTCAAAGGCGAGGTGTTTCTGGGGCTGCATCGGCAGGGCATAGGCTTCTCGCAACAGCAAGTGTCCCCCGGCAAGTTTGGGGGCCAAACGTTGCTTCAGGTTTTCGAGCAACTGCTTGGCCTGTTTGCTATGCGCCGGACCAGTTCCGATCCCTATTGCCAAATGATCGTGTTTGGGGAAAGCCCAAGAGTAGAGATCAGGGCTTAACTCGCGCCCCAGGAAGATCGTGGCCGTATCCTGCCACTCGCGCATCGCCTCCGGGGGCAACGCAATGCGCTCCTGGATCGCAATCGCCCGTGGCAGGGGCGGCAAGCCGAGTAGGCGCGCCGTCGGTGAGTAGGCACCATCAGCACCGATCACGACATCGGCATGGATCGTATGCTCCTGGTTATCGCGCATAGAACGGTAAGTAGCGCGTACCCCAGACGCACCAACCTCCAGGCCATTCAGTTGGCCATGGATCAACTCTGCACCACGTTGTTGGGCACGCTCACGCAGAAAGCCATCAAAGACCTCGCGGCGCACCATGGCTACGTAGTCATGCTCGGTGGGGTTCGTGCCCGCCACCGGCACATTCGCCTCTTGGCCTGAAGGCGAGACGAGGCGGCAAACTGTAACTTTACGGTCAATCAGAGAAGTGGGAATATCAAACTCGCGGAAAGCCGCTGGAGGAACCGCACCGCCACACGGCTTCGGTTTATCCAGTTCCTTTTCGAGCAGAACCGTCTCAATCCCCATGCCACGCAGCGTTATCGCCGCCGTTGCGCCCCCAACCGAGGCACCTACAATCAGAACCCGCTGAGGCATCGTGCATCCATCCTAGGGGCACCCGGCGCGGTACCCATACAACACTTACGCCGCAAGACCAATCGCCGCCGCCAACATCCCCCACACAAAGAGCATGATCGCGGTCGCATTGAAGAAGACCTCATTATGCTCCGGGTCGCGGATGAAGCGCACATTGGGGATACTCTGGGCTGCCAGCAGCACCGCCACCACCGTGGCCGCAATCGGGTGGCCCCACCAGACGAGCAGGCCGATCACCCCGATCTGGGCCACGCCCATGGTGATCACCACGAGGCGCGCCGCCATCACCTTCCCATACTGCACGGGAATAGAGCGAATACCCATGCGCGTATCGCCCTGCATACTCTTAAAGTCATTGACCGTCATAATCCCGTGGGCACCCAGCGAGTAGAGCAGCGCAATCGCAATACTCTGGCTAGTGAGTGGCCCAAACGCCACATGACCAGCCATCCAAGCCAGGCCCTCATAGGAGATCGCCACCAGGGTATTGCCGATCCAACCATTTCGCTTACCCCGGATCGGTTTGAGGCTATAGGAGATGGCACAGATCAGCCCAATACCAACAAAGAGTGCGACTTGATGGCCGAGGAAGATAGCAATGCTACAGCCCAACAGGGTGAGCAATATGGTAAGCGTATAGACGTGACGTAACGAGACCATGCCAGAGGGGATGAGGCGTTGTGGCTCATTGATCGCGTCCACCTCACGGTCGCAGTAGTCGTTAATCACCTGCGAAAGCCCAGTGAGGATCGGGCCAGCCATGAGGATACCGAGTAACAGTCGCCCCATAACATCGAGCGACCAGTTCAACTGGCCACTAGCCACCGCACCACACAAGAAGGCCCATGCCGGTGCGAACCAAGTCACCGGCTTCATCAACTTCACTGAGTGGCCAAGAATGCCACGAACCCCGCCGACCGGCGCAACGGCCGGAGTGACAGCGGGGGAAGGAGGAGTTACACCAGAACGGTCGGGGACATTGCGCATGGAGAGACTCATTTCATCGTGTAGGGAAACAAGACCAGAAACGAATGACGGGCGGGTGCCATCGGCCCCCGCCCGCCGTCACTTCGGGATCTAGTTCCCTCCGCGCAGCACCTGTGGGAAGACGATGTCACCGGCATCACCCTTGTCAAGGAACAGCGATTGGTTCATCGCCGCCCGTGGGATACTTACGCCACTAGCGTCATTATACCCCTGATGACATGTGTAGCAACCGGGCATGTTGTAGTACTGGCCATCAATCAATTGGTACGAGAGCTTGCTCGCGCCACCCTCCAGCGCACTCGGAATTGCAGCCTTTGGAATCGCACCATAGGTCGTCCAATTGGCCTGGATCCAAGAGGTCATCAGCAGCATCTGCTGTGCCTTGAGGCGATTGTAGGCATAGAGCGGATTGGTGACATTATCGGCTGGTGTTGTCTCAAATCCGGCAAAGTTGCGCGAATTGTGGCAGTAGTTACAGCCAACATTCAAGCTCCAACCAAAGTTATTCATCGCGTTCTGCACGATGGTAACCTGATCCTGGGTACGCCCACCATCATAGACGAGCGCTAAGGAGCCACGCCCACTACCAGCAACCGCCGGATCATACTCGCTCCAGATCTGGTAGTTGTAGATGTAGTAGAGGATCGCATCCTGGAGCTTCACCGGATTCTGGATCGCAGCGGGCTTGAGCGTCGAATCGGTAATCGGCTGGCCCGTCTCATCGAGCGGATCAACCGTCACATTGATCGGTGGAACACTCGGTCCAAACTGAGGCGCGAATGCCTCTAGGTTCGTTGGCTGGTTGTTGTGACAGGTCGAACACTGTACATAGTTGCCCCGCCAGTTGGGCAGGTCAACCACGAAGTTAGCATTCAGATCCATCACCAAGTACATCATGTTGCGGGCGGTCGTCTTCTGCGCATAGGTGTCTAGCGAGAAGTTGGTAATGTCATGGCAGTACTGACAGCTCACACCCAGAGCGCCAGAGACATACTGCTGCATGAATGTCCAAATCTGGGCCGAGTCCATCCCTAGGAGTACCTGGACATTAACCGGATTGGGATTATTGGTAAGCCAATCCTGGCCAGCCTGTACACCCGTGACCCAGGCATCGTTACCGAGCCAGGGCTGGCGAATGTCACCCTCAGGTGGGATATTCGCCGGACTCTCAGTAATTACCTTGATGCCCTCACTAGAGCTCCAAGGTATCGTTGCGGCGAGTTCGGCGGCGGCACGCTCCTCACCCAGAGCCAGATCGTAGATCCAAAAGAAGGTCGCGGTGGTCACCACGGCCACGATGATGCCTACGGCCACCGAGACAAATATCGCCGCCTGTCGATCGCTTGGCCGGGTCGACGATTGCATGGGAGTCTCCTCTGTAGCAAAAAATGACCGTTCACGGCAGCCTCATAGGCAACAACCGCCAGCAGATGGCCTGCCGGCGGTTGTTGTTCTGTCTGCTGGTCTGTCGGCGACAGCACCGCACCTGGCTGCCCCTACCGCTAGAATCCGAGGAGTACCCCGAAGTAGTTCAGCAGCAGAGCAGCCGGGGGTGCTCCAGCGGGAGTCAGGTTGTCGAACCAGTTGTAGCGAACCGAACTCAGAACCACGAAGTGGATCAGCAGGGCGACCACGAAGCCAAGAATCGTAAAGATGACGATGTTTGTGCGAACCGGACTGCGAGGGGGCATGGGAAACCCTCCTAAATATTTCTATTAAGGCTATGCTTACAGGGTGGGCCCTTCCCGCCCTGTCCCGCATATGTCCCGCTGCTTAGATACCAGCATTCAGCCAAGGCCGCCAGATCCAGACTGCGAGATGGGCAATTGCCGCAATCACGCCGAAGGCCCAGAACGTCTTGACCATGATGTCGTGCATCAGCCAGTCCTGATTGTTGAACAGCGAACGCCAGCGGGTGGGTACCAGATCGTCGTCGTCGCGCATGGGCGAACCTCCACTTGCTATAAGACCTTAAGTCCAAGGCGAATACCAGGTACGGCCAGCGCGCCTGGCTGTAATCTACGTCCCCTCTCGACCACCACACAGCGGACGATTGTGAACGTATGGAAGTTATTGGAATCACAAGGCTTATGTTGGTGCAAATTATATAGGAGTCAACAAAATTTGTCAATCGTTTGCTTTTAAGCACTTTTTCATTTTGGAGCCAGAATTGGGGTGTGGTGGTGATTCGGCCTTCAGACCGACTGCAATGCCCGGTTGCAGTGTTATACTCCTTGAGCCACGGCCTCTTTTTGTTTGCCTCAAGGAGCCCACAGGTATGTCCAATTTACGTCATCTCCTGCCCTACCTCGCCCGCTACCGCCCGTTCGTACTTGGCGGTCTGCTCTGTGCGGCCTTGGGGGCGGCGGTGAGCGCGGTTGGCCCCTACATCTTGCGTCTCGCCGTGGATGAGATGCAGCAAGGTCAGATTATTCCGCAACGTCTGCTCTGGTTCGGGGGCCTCATTATTGGGGTGGCGATCCTCGATGGTGGCTTCAAGTTTGTTCAGCGTATGTTCATTGCGACAACGTCCTACAAGGTGGAGTATGATCTGCGTCGCGATCTCTTTGATCAGTATTCGCGGCTTGATCAGGAGTTCTTTGCCCAAAACCATACCGGCGATCTGATGGCGCGGGCGACGAATGATCTCAGTGCGGTGCGCCAGTTGCTCGGCCCTGGTCTGAATGGTACGGCGACGGCTATCCTCACGTTTCTCGCTGCTGCTATCCTGATGCTGCGCATGAACCTACTGCTCTCGCTGGTCTTGTTGATTCTCTTACCGACAGCCTCGATCCTGCTGGTGCTGGTTGGCGAGCGTATCCGCAAGGTCTTTACGCGGGTGCAAGAGCAGTTTGGGGTTATCTCGACCCGTGCCCAGGAGCATTTTAGCGGTATCCGCACGATTAAAGCCTATGCCCAGGAAGATGCGGAGTTGGTGGTCTTTGATGCGGATAATACGCGCTATCGCCAGCTTAACCTGCGCTATGTGCTGCTGAGTGGGGCGCTCTGGCCGAGTATGTCGCTCTTATTGGGCAGTGTGGCGGCGCTGGTGCTGCTCGTGGGTGGGCAGTTGGTGACTCAGGGTAAGTTGACGATTGGTGAGTTGGTGCAGTTTAATGGCTACTTGGCACTGCTAGCCTTCCCCATGATTATGCTGGGTTGGACAGTGGGTCTCTTCCAGCAGGCTTCGGCCTCGATGGGGCGCTTGGTGGCGGTGCTAGAGCAGCAACCCCAGATTCAGAGTGGGCTGTCAGCCCGTCCGTTGCCCCATCCCCAGGGGGTGATCGAGTTCTGTGATGTGGGTATTCGGACTGAAGCGGGGCGCACGCACAACCCGAACAGCCCACCGCTGGCTCGTGAGTGGATGCTCCAGGGGATCTCGTTTACTGTTCCCGCCGGTAGCTCGCTCGCTATTGTGGGGGCAACCGGGGCAGGTAAGACGACGCTGATCAATCTGTTGGGGCGTGTGCGTGATCCCGATGTGGGTGCGGTGCGCTTCGATGGGGTGGATGTGCGCGATCTGGATCTGGCCGATCTGCGGCGGGCGATTGCTTATGTGCCCCAGGAGACGTTTCTCTTTAGTGTGACGCTGCGCGAGAATGTGGCCTTTGGCCATGCCGATGCGGTTGATGCGGGTAGGCTCGATCATGCTGTGCGGGTCTCGTGTCTGAGTAATGATCTCGCGCAGTTCCCCGATGGGCTAGAGACAATGATCGGTGAACGTGGGGTGACGCTCTCCGGTGGCCAGAAGCAGCGCGTGGCGATTGCGCGCGCTATCACCCGTGAGGCGGCGGTGCTGATTCTGGATGATGCGTTGAGTAGTGTGGATACCCACACTGCCGCCGAGATTCTGCGCGGCCTGCGTGCGGTGATGCGTGGGCGGACGAGTATCATTATTGCCCAACGTATTGCCACTGTGAAGGATGCTGATCAGATTATTCTGATTGATGATGGGCGGATTGTGGAACGCGGTACGCACCAGGAGTTGGTGCAGTTGGGTGGGCGCTATACCGCAATGTATCGCCGCGAGTTGCGCCAAGAGGAGTTCAATGACGCACCAATCGGCTGATGATGAGATCAAGGGCAAGATCTATGATGGGCAATTGGTGCGCCGTCTGTTGGTCTTTGTGCAGCCCTATTGGCGCCGCCTGACGCTGGCGGTGGTCTTGTTGCTGGTGGCTTCCCTGGCAGAGCTGGTTCCACCCTTGCTACTGCAACAGGCGATTGATGGCCCCATCATCCGTGGCGAACTGGACGGTTTGTGGCACATCTTCGCGATCTACATGGGGGTGTTGCTGGCAATTTTTGGGCTGCGCTATGCCCATACCTATATCATCAACAGTGTCGGCCAGCAGGTGATGCAGGATATTCGCATTGTCATCTTTCGGCATGTCCAGCGGATGAGCCTGAGTTTCTTCGACCGTAACCCGGTTGGGCGCTTGTTGACTCGTATCACCAATGATGTGGACGCGCTGAATGAGTTCCTGACCCAGGGCTTCATTATGATCCTGGCCGATATGGTGACATTGATCGGGATCATCGGCATTATGCTGGTGCTGAACTGGCGTCTCGCGCTGATCAGTATGGCCACGCTGCCTATTCTGACCCTCATCGTGATGGTGTACCAGCGCATGATGCGCAGCACCTACCGCATGGTGCGTCAACGCTTGGCGCGCATCAACGCCTACCTGAACGAGCAGATCGGGGGGGTGCTGGTGAGCCAACTCTTCAACCGCGAGCAGCGCAACCAAGCCCACTTTGCCGAGTTGAATGGCGACTACCTTCAATCCAACCTGCGGGCATTGCTGATCTTTGCGGTCTTTATTCCCAGCGTCAATCTGATGGCCGCAATCGGCACGGCGGCGGTCTTGTATGGGAGTGGGCAGGGTATTCTGGCTGGATGGGCCTCGTTGGGGATGTTGGCGGCCTTTGTGCAGTATACCGAGCGTGCCTTCCAGCCCATCCGCAACCTGGCGGAACGCTACACGGTGCTGCAATCGGCGATGGCGGCTTCGGAGCGCATCTTTGGGGTGTTGGACACCCCGGAGGAGATACGTGATCCGCAATACCCAGTAGGGCTGGCGCGTCCAGTACGCGGCGAGATCGAGTTCCGCGATGTGGTCTTCGGGTATGAGCCGGATGAGCCGGTGTTGAAGGGAATCAACCTGCACATTCCGGCGGGTCAGGCGGTGGCGATTGTGGGAGCGACTGGGGCGGGCAAGAGTTCATTAGTGGCGCTGCTGGCGCGCTTCTATGATGTGCAAGAGGGCGGAATCTACCTAGATGGGGTGGATATTCGCCACCTTGCGCAGCGTGAACTGCGACGCCATGTGGCGGCAGTACCGCAAGACCCGGTCTGTTTTTCGGGCACGATTGCGAGCAACATCCGCCTGCACAGCGAGGAGATCAGTGATGAGCGCATGCGTTGGGCAGCAGAACTGGTGAACGCAGCAGTCTTTATTGAGCAGTTCCCCGACGGGTATGATCACGAAGTACGCGAGCGGGGCACGAATCTCTCGGTGGGGCAGCGGCAACTGCTGGCATTTGCGCGGGCGTTAGCCTTCAACCCGGAGGTACTGTTAATCCTGGATGAGGCGACGAGTAGTGTGGACACTGCGACCGAGGCGCTGATACAGGATGCGTTGGTACGGATGCTACGCGGGCGTACCAGCATCGTAATTGCGCACCGGCTGAGTACGATCCGGCATGTGGATCGGATAGTGGTACTGCACCAGGGCCAGATCGTGGAGGATGGGAGCCACGCGGAGTTGCTGGCTAAGCGCGGGTTTTACCACCGGCTCTACCATTTGCAGTTTGCGGAGGAAGTGGGGCGGTAGCGGCGTGCCTACAGGGGCACGCCGCAGAAGACATAATGCTACGCCCGCTTACTGTGGTTCACAGCCTTCAAAATCTTGATATTCAAGATAATAAAGCGCCACAACTGGTAGGGCTTGAAATTCATCCAGAAGCGATCCTTATCGGTAATCTTCATCACGCACCTCCTATTCGGGAATAATCTGCCAACCCGGACGCCCACGGAACTTGTGCATAAAGGTCTCGTGAACCATACGCTTCATCCACGCACCACTAGTACCCATCTCCATATGGGTGACACTGGGGTCACGGCCTTTGCTATTGGGGTAGTGGTTATAGTCAGGAACCACCGGATACATAAAGATCGCAGCAGCCTCACCGTCCCAGAGCGAATCGCCCATAGAGGCGACACACGCAGCGAACATCTCGGTCATACGTTCGCGGTGCTGCATCGTCCCGCCATTGATGAGATCGGCGATATTAAAGGCCGTGAGCCGCCCAATCACACCAGCGATCATGCCGGTACGAGGCGGAGCGGCAGTGATCGAGGTACCATTGGGGGTGATATGGGGCTTCGAGATCGGCCCAGGCGGGGCGAAGGAGATACCGGCTGCGAAGATGTTAGCATAGTTGGGGTTCTGGTAAGTGGCGGGCCACGCATCGGGGCGCTTACAGAGCGTCTCGTAGTCTAGCCCGTAGATGGCATCCACCTTGATCAGGCCATTGGGCATGACCACCTTGCTAGAGACATCCTCACCGTTGCGCCCGATATATTTCATGGGTTGGCCGGTAAACTGGGGAATGAGCATCGCAAAATCGTAGCTCGTTTCGCCATACTTGCCATCGAAATCTTCCCAGTAGATCTTCTTGGCATCTACCTTGTGGACACCGCGCTGGACGTAGGAGGTGATGCCATAGTGCTGGTAGACACTACTAATAAATTCTTCGCTCGATATCATACGGCCACGGAAGCGGCCATACAGCCCACCCACCCCAAAGTCGCCCAGTTCAGGCTCATTGGAGAGATAGACCAGGTCGGCGCGGTCGCGCAGTTTACGCTTAACCAGATCCTTATGGATGTTGGCGATATACTCTAGCGCGGCACCCTGGCAGGTCGCACCGGGGTGGCCGGTACCGATCACGAAGCGCAGGCGCTCACCCTTCTGCAAGCGGCGCACATGCTCCAGGTAGGTGTCACGCGCCTCCAGGGTATGATCGAGCGTACAGATGGAGGTGCTGTAACCCCCATGCGGCCCAAGCCCTGGGGTGGCCTCGAAGTTCAGTTTGGGGCCGGTGGCGACGAGGAGGTAGTCGTAGTCGAGGCGTTCCATCCCACCACGTCCCTGACGGTTGACGATCACATAGTTGTCGTCAGGATGGACTTCGGTGACAGAACCATGGACAAAATCAATCCCGCGCTTGCCGTAGACCGACTTGAGCGGAATGGTGGTCTGTTTGGGGTGCATACGCCCCACCCCGACCCAGACCCATGAGGGAACGAAGCCGAAGTAGTCGTAGCGATTGACGACCGTGACCTGATGCTGTTTACCCAGCCTTGCGTTGAGGTAAAGCGCCGCGGTATGGCCGGCAAAACCGGCTCCAATAATGACAACGCGGGCCATAGGGGGGTACCTCCTTGTGCCAATGCACCATTGCTCCTAGACGGTAATAGATCGTGCAGGACTAACATTGATTGCTAACCAATATAATACACGAAGTAACCAAAAAATTCCATCCCTGGATGGAGCTATTCCAGGGCATTCGGTTACGCCCGAAGGTAGCACCGGCTTCTAGCCGGTCGGTGGTGCATCGTGACCGGCTGGAAGCCGGTGCTACCTTCGGGATCGTATGGGGCGCATCGTGACGCGCCCCATACGCGGTATTCCTTACCCGAATGCCTATGCGGCTGCGCCGCCCACAAACATGGAGCTTGGGGCGCAGCCCCAAGGACTTTGCACATGCCCTGGGAGCTATTCAGCGCGTATGCACTATACGTTGTGCCCCCACCCCCGCTGGATGCGGGAGCCAGATTTTCACCCTGTTAGGGGCAGGTTAGGAGTTTTGACCTGATGCCCTGCTACTATGGCTCCTAAACCTAGAAAAAGGCACGTTTATGCTGTAAACTAGACCCTGGTGATGCGGATCAATCATCAAGAATACCTATGATTATACGAATTTGGGGAACCCGTGGCTCGTATCCGGTGGCTCGTGCGGAGATGCTCCGTTACGGGGGCAATACAACCTGCGTTGAAGTGCGTGTCGGGGATGTCTGTGTCATTCTTGACGCTGGCACCGGACTACGCCCACTTGGTGAGGCATTAGGGCGCGAGCCGCACCCACCCACCAGGATGAACCTGCTGATCACCCATACCCATTGGGATCATATTACCGGCTTTCCGTTTTTTGCGCCCATCTTCAACTCCCAAAACCGCATCGAGATTTATGGCCTTCAGCGCACCCAGTCAAGCCTACGCACCACCATTGCCAATGCGCTGAGTGATCCATTGATGCCGATCAGCCTAGAGGATCTGCGTGCCGATCTGAATTTCCATGAAATCCATGAAGGCATGCAGTTTGAAATCGAAGGCCGGGTGCGGGTCTCAACCGCCCAGGCCAACCACCCCTACCGCGCCCTAGCCTATCGGGTCGAGAGTGATGACGCGGCGCTCATTTTCATTCCCGACACTGGGCCGTTCCACACCATTCTCTTTGGGGATGAGCGAATCGAGTGGACTGGGCGTCCATTGCCGAATACAGAGGAGGAGCTTGCTATCCTCGCCGATATGCGAGCGAAACTCGTAGCCTTGGCGCAGGGGGCGGATTGGATGATCTACGACTCGCAATTTACGGATGAGCAGTATGCACGCTTTCCGCACTGGGGCCACAGTACGCCTGGGCATGCCCGCGAGATTGCTGAGGCTGCCGGGGTGAAGCACCTGCTCCTCTTCCACCACGATCCGCACCATACCGATGCGCAGATTGATGCGATGTTGGCGGCGCAACAAGCCCGCCCCCACCCCCACCTTCAGATTAGTGCGGCCTTTGAGGGCATGGAGTTGCGCAAAGGAGGCGCTCTATGAGACTACAGTTCTGGGGGGTGCGGGGGTATGTTCCAACCCCAGGTGCGGAGTATCTGCACTATGGGGGGAATACGTGCTGTACTGCGCTGATGGGGAGTAATGGTGAGTTAGTAGTGATTGATACCGGTACTGGCTTCTGTCAGTTTGGTGATGCGCTGGTGGCACGTGAGTTTGGGCGCGGTGGTGGCGAGATGACCCTCCTGATTAGCCACACCTACTGGGATCATATTCTCGGCTTGCCTTTTCCCGCTCTGGTGCATATCCCCGGTAATCGCCTGCATATCTATGGCCCCGATAGTACCCGTGGCTCGTTAGAGATGGTCTATGATGGGATGCTCTCACCCGTCTATTCGCCTGTGTATGGCCTTGCTCATATAGGTGCAACCCATAGCTTTCAGCCAATCTCGACCACGCCGTTCATGGTGGGTGGGTTGCGGATTAGTGCGCTACCACTCTCGCAGAGTAAACACTCGCCTATCTGGGCCTACCGGGTTGAGGAGGGCAGCCGCTCGCTAGTCTATATCACGGATGTGCGCTACACCCACGACCAGATCTGGCATCAGGCGTTGCGCTTTGCCGACCGTGCCAGCATCCTGGTACACAGTGCGCCCTACACGCGCCACGAGCAGGTGCAGGATTATGGCCACAGTCGGGTGGAGGATGCGATAGAGCTGGCGCAGAAGGCGCAGGTTGAACAGTTGATGCTCTTCCACCATGCGCCAACTCGTACCGATACCCAACTCGATGCGATTGTGAAGCATTATCGTGGGCGTCTGGCTGCCCAGGGTAGCCCGTTGTTACTCGAT
>RRYU01009499.1_pt1 | contig 39731 bp, 43 predicted proteins | sample 2162651 | NCBI WGS metagenome assembly RRYU01 (sample SAMN10267283, study PRJNA491782) | microbial mat metagenome | isolation source: biomat in the production well | place: Japan: Minami-Kanto gas field, natural gas well KTG3 | collected 2017-06
AGTATCATTCCACCCTAGCGATACCAAGCATCCGAGAATCGATTTTTCAGTGAACGCCCGGCAAGGGTGAGGCGGAACCCTGGTCCAGCGGACCAGGGAAGCCCGCCGCACGGCCGGATCGATACTACAAGGACGTATCTCAGCACCAATGCCATTAATTTCGATGCTGGAGTTCCAAGGCATCCGCTCCGCGGGACGCCGTGAACCCTTCCATGGGGGCTTGATTGCGGCATCCCTGCCGCAAACACCCGTGGACCGGATGCCTTGGACCTCTTTCAAAGTAGACGATCTATTACTAAGTTGATTCCGCTCGAATCAATTTTCTGCAAACACCCGCCAAGATCGATTGTAATCAGTAACGAATCAGGCTGGCTGCTTAGCAGACTAGAAAGAAGGCATGATCTTGGCCAAACGATGATCGATAGAAGGGAATTGTGCAAGACGGATTGAATCCTCATTGATTCACACAATGGGGTAATGGCAGTGAGGCCGCCCAAGGTACCGAGTAATACACCTTCTCGCAGCATAGCCATTGATCCACGGCTCTCGCGCACTGGCGGCCCTCGCGGATGGCCCAGACCACCAGTGACTGGCCCCAGCGCATCACCGCAGCTGAACACGCCGGGAATGCTGGTCTGGTAGCCAGCATCATAGGCGGCAATCGTGCCGCCGGGGGCGAGCCGCAGCCCCAGTTCCTCCACCAGGCCCGGGTGTCGCGGGTGGGCGTAACCTATGGCGATCAACACCAGTTGCGCCGGTAGGCGCCGGATCTGGCCGGGCAGGCGTTGTTTGCGCCACCCGCCTCCGTTCAATGTCCAGGTCCCGGCGATGCGCCGGTTCTGCTGGGCAAGGAAGTCCAGCGCATGGTGGATGCCATCCAGTTCCTGGCCGGGGAAAGCTCACCTCGAAGTTGGGAGGAGGCCGTCGGCGTATGCAAGGGATTGCTGCGGTGGTGGAAGAAGGGTTCAAACAGCCCGGATTTGTTGCGATCTGTCCGTCATGCTTCACAGGTTCAGAAGGGATGTGGCTTGGTTCTTCCTTTGTTCCATTGCGCCTCAGCATTACCCGACAGGTTTCCTGAGGTATTGCCGAACAGTTTAGTACATTGCCGAGGAAATGCAGCTCCGGCAGGTCAGGGCCATTCGGTTCAGCTTTGTTCAGCGGCCAGCATCTGGTCATAGATCTCCCATGCGTCGCGGGCATCCTGCGGGCTGATCTTCTGTATGGCATGGCTGAGATGTACCACCAGGAAATCGCCTGGTTTCACGTTTTCGTCCTGAAGCATGAACAGGGATACGTCACGCTCTACGCCCTTGGCCTCGCAACGGGCATTGAATCCATCGATTTTCATCACCTGCATGGGTATTCCGAGACACATGGAGTTTTATTCGTCTGCGACTGTTTATGTTGCCTGGATCAATGATCGTGAATATTTACGACGATTCTATGGATAATATTCACACGTTTTTTTTACTGCAGCCCTATAATATTAGAAGATTGTGAGATATTAATCATGAAAACGCTAGTATTGGGTATCGGCAACACCCTGCTCTCCGACGAGGGCAGTGGCGTTCATGTGGTGGAGTACCTGCGCAGCCGACACCCGGAAACCGATGACCTGCGGTACCTGGATGGCGGCACCCTGAGTTTTACTCTCGCAGACGATGTCGGGGCATCCGACCACCTCATCGTAGTGGATGCCGCACAACTGGGTGAAGCGCCCGGCGTGGTGCGCTGTTTCGTGGATGCGGACATGGATCGCTTTCTGGGCACAGCCAAGCATAGTGTGCACGAGGTCGGGCTGCTGGACCTGCTGGACATCGCCCGCCTGACCGATACGCTGCCCGCCCGCCGTGCCCTGATAGGTATCCAGCCCGAATCCATGGATTGGGGCGAAACTCCCAGCCAGGCCGTGGCCAGGGCCATCCCCGAAGCGGCGGGCTGGGTGTTGGGTCTGGTGCATGAGTGGCGTGCAACGGGAGGGGACGGTCGATGAGCCTGACGCCGATCGGCCTGGACTTCAGGGTGGAACACGGGTCTTCCCAGACCGGTAATGTCGAGCCCCTGCTGCATGAGATCCGTCATGCCTTGGCCAAGCTGCTGGATTCCGGGCAGGAGACCAGTATCGACCTGCAGGGTATGCCGATGGCGCCCGGCGAGGAACAGAGATTATTGGATACCCTGGGCGAAGGTGAAGTCAGCGCCTCGCTGGATACCCTGGGACACAGCATGATCCGGGAGACCCGCTTTCCCGGTGTGTGGCTGTGCGTGCATAAAAACCATGCCGGAGAGGTGATGGGCAAAATCATTGAAATCACCAGGATGCCTTACATCCTCACGGCGCAAGATGAAGATATGCGAGATGGTCTGCTGCGCTTGCAGCAGACATTGGGGAAAGACTCTCAGACAGACTGAACGGACGGTAGTCAGCCGACCGTCCACCTTGAAACACAATGGTGTGGGGTAAAACCATGAATAAAGGCATGACACTGGGTGAAGCACTCAAAGCGCAGGGGGTCAGCCGCAGGGGGTTTCTCAAGTTCTGTGCCGGCACCGCCTCTCTGATGGCGCTGCCGCAGAGTATGGTCCCGGCCATCGCCGCCGCCCTTGAACAGGCGAAGCGTCCGTCAGTGATCTGGCTCTCTTTCCAGGAATGTACCGGCTGTACCGAATCCCTGACCCGTGCGCACTCGCCCACGGTGGAGGGCTTGATCTTTGACGCCATTTCCCTGGATTACCACCATACCCTGCAGGTGGCCGCAGGTGAGGCTGCGGAGGCCGCCCGGGAGGAGGCCATGCGGGAGCATCACGGAAAATACCTGCTGGTGGTGGATGGCTCGATACCACTCGGGAATCCGGGCTTCTCCACCATCGCGGGGATCAGCAATCTCGATATGCTGAAGGAGACGGCCGAGGGTGCTGCCGCCGTGATCGCCGTCGGCAGTTGTGCCGCCTTCGGCGGCCTGCCGAACGCCAATCCAAACCCTACCGGCGCGGTGCCGGTCACGGATATCATCACCGACAAGCCGGTGATCAATGTGCCCGGCTGTCCGCCGATTCCAGTGGTGATCAGCGGCGTGCTGGCCCACTACCTCACCTTCGGCAGCATCCCGGAACTGGACGCCCTGCGCCGGCCCAAGGTCTTCTATGGCCAGAATATCCATGACCGCTGCTACCGGCGCCCGTTCTACGAGCAGGGCAAGTTTGCCGAGACCTTCGATGACGAGGGCGCGCGCAAGGGCTGGTGTCTGTTCAAGCTGGGATGCAAGGGGCCGGTTACCTACAACGCCTGTGCCACGGTCAAGTGGAACGAAGGCACCAGTTTTCCCATCGAGTCGGGCCACGGCTGTCTGGGCTGCTCGGAACCGCGTTTCTGGGATATGGGCGGATTCTACAAGGCCCTGTCCATGCCCACCGGCAATGTGAGTTCCACCGTGGCAACGGCGGCTGGCGTGGGCCTGGTGGCCGGTGCAGCCATCGGGGCCTTGAACCGCTCGCGCAAGTCGGGCCATGAAAAGAGCCATGAAACCATCACCATTGATGATCTGAGTAAAGTGTAATCCCATGAATGCCAATGATCTTCTTATCTGGACCCGGGGGCAGGGCTTTGACATCGCGCTGTTGATCTTTGTGGCCGGCATGCTGCTGCGACTGCTGGAGATTCTCAGCCTGGGCCGCAAGGCCGACCTGGCCAAGGGGCGCGGCAGCGCGATCAAGGGCGGGCTGCTGACCCTGTGGACACGCAACTTCCCGCGCATGCGTACTTTCTCCAATGACCCCCTGCGCATCATCAACGGCTATGTGCTGCACATCGGCCTGTTTCTGATCATCTTCCTGTTCGGGCCGCACATCGAGATATTCAAAACCAGTTTCGGTATAGGGTGGACGGGGCTTTCCAGCGGCGTGATAGATGCGCTTAGCGCCATAACCCTGCTGTCACTGGTCGTCGCCCTGCTGTTGCGTGTAAGCAATCCGGTACTGCGCTTTCTCAGCGACTTCGACGACTACCTGGCTTGGCTGGTGACCTTTTTGCCGGTCCTCACCGGCTACCTGGCGGTCAATCACCTGTTGCTGCCCTATACGCTGATGCTGGCCCTACACATCCTCAGCGTGGAGCTATTGATGGTGGTCGCCCCCTTCAGCAAGCTGACCCACATGTTCAGTTTCGCCCTGGCGCGCTGGTTTCAGGGTTCCAAGGCCGGCCATAGGGGGCTTGAATCATGAGCGCGCCAACAGTCGAAAAAGGCATTCGTTTCATCAAGGAACAGATAGATGCGCCAGTGGCCAGCTTTTTCAGCGCCTGCGTGCATTGCGGCCTGTGTGCCGATGCCTGCCAGTTCTACCAGGAGACCAAGGACCCCAGGTATATTCCCATCAACAAGCTGGAGCCCATGCGCCGCCTGTGGGAGCAGGAATATACCCTGCTGGGCATGATCAAGTCCCTGGTGGGGCTGTCAAAACCCGTCACCGAGCAGGATTTCAAGGATTGGGAAACCCTGGTGTATGACGGTTGCTCACTATGCGGGAGATGTTCCCTGGTGTGTCCGGTGGGCAATGACATCTCTGACATGATCCGCAAGATCCGTGAAGGTTTCGCCGCAGCCGGCTATGCGCCGGAGGAACTCGTCGGTGCCTCCACCCGGGCGGTGCAGATCGGCAGCCCCATGGGGGTGAGGCTGCCTGCACTGCAGGCACAGATCCGGCACCTGAAGACGAACACGGGCCTGGATGTAAGCCTGGACCAGCAGGGGGCGGAATATATGGTGTTGCTGTCGTCCATGGAGATCATGAATTTTCCGGAATACCTGGAGGCCATCGCCTGCATCATGAAGCAGGCGGGCAAGTCCTGGACCATTTCCTCCACGGCCTTCGAGGCCACCAACAGCGGCGTCCAGATCGGCGTGTCCGATATCGCCCGGGAACTGGTGCTGCGGGTGGTGAATGCAGCCGAAGAATTGCAGGTGAAGACGGTCATCAGCCCCGAATGCGGCCATGCCTTCACGGCTATCCGCTGGGATGGGCCGAACCTGATCGGACGGGCCTATAAGTTCAGGGTGCAGCACATCCTGGAGGTGCTGGATGAACTGCGGACGCAGGGTCTGTTGAAGACCAAGGGCGTGGAGAAGGCGCGTCTGACCTTCCACGATCCCTGCCAGCTGGTGCGCAAGGGCGGTGTAGTGGAGCCGCCGCGCAACCTGCTCAGGATGGTGGCTGACAACTTCGTGGAGATGCAGGACCACGGCGCCATGAACTGGTGTTGTAGTGGCGGTGGCGGAGTGAGTGCCAACGAGCGGGCTGAGCCGCTGAAGTTCACCGCCTTCAAACGCAAGAAGCGACAGCTGGAGGAACTGGACGTGGACATGCTGGTGACTGCCTGCGCCAATTGCCGCATCACCATTGAGGAAGGCCTGGAAGAAAACGATATGGAACTGCCGGTCGTCGGCCTGACCGAGATGCTGGCGGAACACCTGGACCTGGATGAATCCAGCGGGGAGGCAGGCTCATGAGTCGGTTTAGCGATGATACTGCATTCCGCCAGGCACTGGATGAATTGGATATCGTTCAGCAGCGGGATGTGGGTGCGCTGATGATCGAGGGTCTGTTGTCACTGACCGGAGACGGCCGTGTAAGCCGCGCCCTCGGTGTGGCGCGTGATCCCAATGCCGGCGACGATGCCCGGCTGGCCGCGCTGAAATCGGTCAAGGCCGCGGCCCTGGACAGCCACGCGCGTTGCGGCGCAGACAGCGACTGGGCGCAACAGGCGGACTATTTCGTGGCTCGCGCCGCCGTGGCCTGTCTCAGCGATCAGGTGCTCAGCCATGGCAAAGGACCCGCCTGGCAGACCGCCGTGAGTTGCCGCATGGCCAAGGCCTGCGTGGCGGCCGAGGAGGACGCGGACCAGAACGGCGCGGAGATCGAACGTCAGTACAAGATTCTGACCGATTACTTGAATATCAGATAGCGGAACCACTATGAGCGAAAGAATCGTCGTTGACCCGATCACCCGTATCGAAGGCCATTTGCGTATCGAAGCGCAGATGGATGGCAACAAAATCGCCCAGGCCTGGTCCTCCGGGACCATGGTGCGCGGCATCGAGCTGATCCTCAAGGGACGCGATCCACGCGACGCCTGGGCCTTTACCCAGCGTATCTGCGGGGTCTGCACCCTGGTGCATGGTATAGCTTCGGTCCGCGCGGTGGAAAACGCCCTGGACTACCGGGTGCCGCCCAATGCCCAACTGATCCGCAATCTCATGATAGGCGCCCAGTACATCCTTGATCACGTGATGCATTTCTATCACCTGCATGCCCTGGACTGGGTGGATGTGGTTTCGGCCCTGAGCGCCGACCCAAAGGCCACCTCCGCACTGGCCCAGTCCCTGAGCAAATGGCCCAAGTCGTCTCCAGGCTATTTCGCCGACATGCAGGCGAAGCTGAAAAAATTCGTCGAATCCGGTCAATTGGGCATTTTCGCCAAGGCCTATTGGGGGCATCCCGCCTACAAGCTGCCGCCCGAGGCCAACCTCATGGCCACCGCCCATTATCTGGAGGCATTGGCCTGGCAGCGGGACGCGGCCAAGCTGCATACCATCTTCGGTGGCCGCAACCCGCATCCCAATTTCCTGGTGGGCGGCGTACCCTGCCCGATTGACCTGAATTCCGATTCCGCCATCAATTCCAGGCGGCTGTCCCAGGTGCAGGAGATCATTGATCGCATGCGCGAGTTCGTGGATCAGGTCTATGTGCCCGACACCCTGGCCGTGGCTGGTTTCTACAAGGACTGGGCCTCACGCGGCGAGGGGCTGGGCAACTTCCTGGTGCTCGGCGACTTCCCCGAAAATGGCATGGACGACACTGACAGCATGTTGTTCAAGCCTGGCGTGATTCTCGACCGCGATCTGTCCACCATCCACGAAGTGGACATGAACGCGGCCGACGAGATAGAGGAATATGTCGCCCGATCCTGGTATGACTATTCCCAGGGCAAGGATCAGGGCCTGCATCCCTATGCGGGCGAGACCAGTTTCAATTACACCGGGCCGGAGCCTCCCTACGAACATCTGGATGTGGAAAGTTCCTACTCATGGATGAAGGCCCCGCGCTGGAAGGGTAAAGCGGTCGAGGTCGGTCCTCTGGCGCGTATGCTGATGCTGTATGCCGGGGGGCACGAGCAGGCCACGGCACTGGTGGACATGACCCTCAGGCATCTGGACGTGCCGGCCACGGCCCTGTTTTCCACCCTGGGCCGCACCGCCGCCCGCACCCTGGAGACCAAGCTGGTGGCCGACCATATGCAGGCCTGGAAGGACAATCTGGTGGCCAATATCCGCGCCGGTGACACGGATACCTTCAACGAGGCCTTGTGGGAGCCCTCGAACTGGCCGAAACAGGCGCGCGGTGTAGGGTTCATGGAGGCCTCGCGCGGCGCCCTGTCGCACTGGATCGTGATCGAGAACGGCAAGATAGACAACTACCAGGCGGTGGTGCCCAGTACCTGGAACGCGGGTCCGCGCGACCCGAGCGGACAGCCGGGGGCCTATGAGGCGGCCCTGCAGGACAATCACGAGATGCATGACCCCAAACAACCGATCGAGATTCTACGCACCATCCACAGCTTCGATCCCTGCATCGCCTGTGCGGTGCACGTGAGCGACCCGGAGGGCCAGGAACTCGTCGATGTGAAAATCCAATAGATGCGGAGTATGACAATGATAGGAAAGACCGCTGTTTTCATTATCTCTCTGTTCCCACCCCTGGCCATGGCGCATTCGGGGGGCGCTGATGTCGGTGGCTGGACCGCCGGTTTGCTACATCCGCTGCTGGGCATGGATCACCTTCTGGCCATGTTTGCCGTCGGCATGCTGGGCGCACGCTTGGGCGGTAGGGGTCTGTGGCGCCTGCCGCTGCTGTTTGTGGGCATGTTGCTGCTGGGTGCTGTGCTGGCCCTCAACGGCCATCTGCTACCTCACCTGGAACAAGGTATCGTCCTGTCTGTGGTGCTGTTCGGACTGCTGGTCGCCCTGCCCCGGGTGTCCACCGGCCTGGGGGCTGCACTGGTTGCCGGTTTCGCCCTCTACCATGGCATGGCCCATGGGGTCGAAATGCCGCCGGCGTCCGTCGGCACCGCCTATCTGGCCGGTCTGCTGGTGAGTACCGCACTGCTGCACCTGGCGGGGATACTCAGCGTGCTGCGTTTACATGCGGGATTTGCCCGTGCGTGCGGTGTGGGCATCGCGGCAGGCGGTTTGGCGCTGGCGGTGATTTAATCTATCAGGCGACGAGATGCAGCGCCGCGCCGCCGCCCGCTCCGTGCAGGGCGCCGTTGGCGCGGATTCGCTGCATGAGAGCATCCGCCGCAGGAGGTTCGTTCGATGCGCGCCTGGTGTCGGTATTTCGCGCCGCATCTGATTCAGGGCTGCCATCAGCAGCCCGTTGCGAGATTTCCTGCCTGGCCTGGGCGGCCATGGCGACTGCCTCGGCCGCGACCTGCCGGTCCTGACCGGATGGATCTGCTGGGGCCAGGGCAGCTTGACGTATCGCCTGAGCCTTGGCCAGGGTGGCCTCCGGGTCACCGCTGACCGTCGAGGTATCAATGGACACCTCTCCCCCCACGGCATAGGAACGGCCATCCGGGCCTTTTTCATAATCAAAATGGGCGCCGCCCCGTGCATTTCCGCCGGCGGCGGCCATGTGGGCGGCTTCGTGCGCCCGCACTTCCCGGTCTCTCTGTTTGAGTCGTTCGACTTTACGCTGGTCTTCCTCGCTCAGTTCCTGCCCGGGACCTGCCTTATCCTGCCCGGAGCGAGCGCCCCGGTATCCACCGGGGCCGCAGCCGGCACCGGTGCCAGTCAGCATTGTAGTTGCGGCGATGTCCACATTTGGCCTCTAAAGTCGCTTGTTCTCACCAGAGTATATCGACCGATACCGTCTGGCATTGAGTATACACCGGCTGAATATTATATAGATTCCCGAACTGCATACCAGAATCGGCCCAGGTATTCGTGAATGGCGTAATAACTCAGATGCAACGCCCGGGTTGCGGGCAGGAAGTCAGTGGATTTCATTACCCCATCCTTGCCGGTGGCGAAGGCGGTGGGCGCTGGGGTGACCTTGAACCCCGCCCGTTCAAAGGCCTGCACGGCCCGTGGAAGGTGCCAGGCATGGCTGACCAGCAGGATGTTGGAGATGCCCTGATTGAGCAACAGGTGCGCGCTGTAGCGGGCATTTTCCCAGGTGGTCCGGCTGCGATCTTCGATTCCCGCCACGGGGACTCGGAAGTCTCGTTCCAGCGAGCGCTGCATCAGCCGCGCCAGTGCCGGGGGCTCATTTTTCGGACTGCCGCCGGAAGCGTATAAAGGCAGTCCGGTCCGACGCTGCAGCAGAGCGGCGTAACGCAGGCGCTGCAGGGTAAGGGGGCCGATATCGTCACCGCCGTATTCCAGGGCATCGCTATAGCGTCCTGCCCCGAGCACGATGACGGCCTGGGATTTGCTGCCCTGTAGATCCGTTTCATTCAACGCGGGGTAGGGTTCCAGCCCGCTCATCAGCAGTGTCGCGACAACAGGCAGGCTCATCAGTAGCAGGAGTGTGACCGAAAACAGGACCAGTCCGCGTCCAAGCCAGGGATGAGGCCACCACAGCAGGCCCAGGAGGATGGCCATAAACAGGCCGATGGGGGGAAGGATCAGGGCTTTCAGTATTGTGTAAATCATGCATTCCCCACACGAAATATTTGATGGTTTATAGTGCACCGAACGGCTGCGCAATCCTGCTCCGCCCATCGGCCCGGAGCACACATCCGTGTGTGCCCGTGAAACCTATTCGGCTTCACCCTTGCAATAGAATAACTATTCCCCGTCGTGTTCGTGCAACTGCGTCGATTCACTGGATCGATGGTCTGCACTCACCTAGTCCTGCACCACCGCAAGCGCACACTCATCCCCATCCAACTGCGGATTCCAGGTTCAACGTGTCGACATGGCTTACGGCAGGATTTCTGCTCGACAAAGGTGCCGAGTGACGGTGCCGGCGAAAAATACGGCTGGCGTAGAGGTCACATAGGGCCGGTTCAGATTCCCGCCGGTTGTTCGCAGATAAAACGAACCACTACAGGAGTGGATTGGCCTGCCGGTCTGCATGATAGGATGAACGCACCATGGGGCCGCTGGCCACGTTGCTGAAACCCATGCCCTCTCCCAGTACCCGCAGCTGGTCGAATTCTGCCGGTGCGACGAAACGCTCCACCGGCAGATGGTCTGTGCTGGGCTGCAGGTATTGGCCCAGAGTGAGCATATCGCAGCCGTGGGCGCGCAGGTCGCGCATTACAGATTCGACTTCCTCCAGTTCTTCACCCAGGCCCAGCATCAGCCCGGATTTGCTGGTGGTGTCTGAGCAGGCTTGTTTGAAGGCCTTGAGCAAATCCAGGGATTCCTGGTAATCGGCCCCGGGGCGGGCCTTGCGATAGAGCCGGGGCACGGTCTCCAGGTTGTGGTTGAACACGTCCGGGACCTGCCTGGCGAGGATCTCGACGGCAAGCTGCTGGCGACCGCGGAAGTCCGGTACCAGCACCTCGACCCGGGTGTCCGGGTTGGCCTTGCGTACTTCCAGGATGCAGGCGGCGAAGTGCTGGGCGCCGCCGTCCCGCAGGTCGTCCCGGTCCACCGAGGTGACAACAACGTACTTCAGCTGCATGGCCTGGATGGCCCTGGCCAGTTGCACGGGTTCCCCTGGGTCCAGGGCGAGAGGACGGCCGTGGGCCACGTCGCAGAAGGGGCAGCGGCGGGTGCAGATGTCGCCCATGATCATGAAGGTGGCGGTGCCGTGGCTGAAGCACTCGCCAAGATTGGGGCAGGCCGCTTCCTCGCATACGGAGCTGAGATTCTGCTGGCGCAGGATACGCTTGATGCGGGACACACCCGGTCCGCTGGGTGCTTTGGCACGAATCCAGGACGGCTTGCGGATATGAATCTCGCCTTTTTCCACCTTCACGGGGATGCGCGACAGCTTGGCCTCGCCTCGCTGGTGGGTGTCCGGCTTGAGTCGTGAGGGAGCTGTGTAGTCGTCGGTCGGCATGGGCGTTGGTTTACTTGGGTGAATGATGATGAAGTGGCCGGAAGGACGTTTCGATTACGCTGTGCTTCCCTTTCCGCCCTGCATCCTGCACTAATGTGACAGACTTGAGCGAAAGCATCAATTGGCGACAGGCCCGGCGGCCTGTAAATCCACAGCGAGTTTACTTGCGATGGATTCCGCCAGTCCCCGCTCAATCTCCTGCAGGCCGATGCAGGCTGACAGGTCCGCTATCTGGGTCGGTTTAAGTCCCGGGTAACCGCAGGGATTGATGCGGCCGAAGGGTTCCAGATCCATGTCGGCGTTGAGACTGATGCCGTGGTAACAGCGGCCATGGCGCACGCGCAGGCCCAGGGAGGCGATTTTGCGCTCATGCACATAGACCCCGGGCGCACCTTCCCTCAGGCCGGCCTGAATGCTGTAACTGCCCAAGAGGGTGATGACTGCATCTTCCAGGCGTTGGACCAGGGTTCTGATGCCGATGCCGCCGCGCTTCAGGTCGTACAGCAGGTAGGCTACGATCTGCCCAGGTCCATGGTAGGTGACCTGGCCGCCGCGATCGGAGGAAACAACCGGGATAGCTCCGGGATTGAGCAGGTGCTCGGCTTTTCCGGCCTGGCCCTGGGTGAACACGGGCGGGTGTTGCAGGGTCCAGATTTCGTCGCGGGAGTCTGCATCGCGCTCATTGGTGAAGTTGCGCATGGCCTGCCAGGTGCTCGCATAATCACACAGGCCCAGGCGGCGCCAGATGAGGGCGGATGCGGGCACGATTACTCGTCTGTGTTCATGTTACAAGGCCATGACGACCCGATGATGGTCCGTCAGGTCCTGATAGATGGCGTCCAGTTGGGTCTTGCTCTCGGCCTGGATGATGACGGTGACGGACAGCCACTTGCCGCCTTTGCTGGGTCGGGTCCTGACCGCGTTCTCATGCAGGTCCGGCACGTGCCGGCGAACGATCTCCACAACCAGGAGATCAAAATCGTCCTCCGCCTTGCCCATGGCCTTGATGGGAAAGCTGCAGGGGAACTCGAACAGGGTTTCTTGTTCGCTCATGGATGCGGTTTCGATCTGGGTCGTTCTGAGACTATGGGGTTCCCCAAGGGAGGATCCAAGTCGGCTCGGAGAAAACAACAGAGCATGCGTGCGGCTGGGTGTTGCCCTGCGGTGCTGTTGGGCAAAGACGTCAGGGCCTGCTCAGCCTTGCCGCAGTTGTTCCTTGCGTATTCGGTACAGTTCCTTCATGCGCCGCCACACCGGGCCCGGTCTGCCGCCGCACACGCTGTGTCCATTCAATCGGGTGACCGGCATCACTTCCTTGGTGGAACTGGTGAGCCAGAGCTCTTCCGACTGCTGCAGCAATTCGGCGGGGATGTCCTGCTCCCGGTTTGGGATGCCTGCTTCCTGCGCCAGTTCCAGCACCAGATCACGGGTGATGCCTGGCAGCAGGGACTGACTCTTGGGTGGGGTGATCAGCACGCCCTGGTGTACGATGAACAGATTGCTGGCCGCACCCTCAGTGGCCAGGCCATCCCGTATCAGGATAGCTTCCATTGACTTTTCGTCCGCCGCTTCCTGGCGCAGCAGCACGGCAGCCAGCAGGGTGATCGCCTTGATGTCGCAGCGCTGCCAGCGGATGTCGTCGCGGGTAACCGCGGCGATGCCTTGCTCGAACAATCTAGGGTCAGGCTGCAGAATACGGCTGCACATGGCGAACACGGTGGGGCGAATACCGACCGGTATGGCGTGGTCCCGCTTGTCTGCCGCGCCCCGGGTTACCTGCAGGTAGATGGATAAATCCGCATCGCTTTCGGATTGGATCAGCCGTTGCAGGATTTCCCGCCACTCATCCCGGCTGTGGGGAGGCTGGATGTAGATGGCGGTCAGGCTGTTGTCCAGTCTTTGCAGGTGTTCGTCCAGGCGGAATAGTTGGCCGCCGTAAGCGGGAATGACTTCGTATACGCCATCGCCGAACAGGAAACCCCGGTCCATGACAGGTACGCAGGCCTGCCTCAGGGGCAGGAAGTCACCATTCAGATAGACCTGTTGCAAGGAGGATTCCGGTTTATCCGAGTGTGTCATATTTGGTCCAGGACCAGGCAGGGAGAGCAGTCATGGCAACGGCCCATGGCGATTGAGCAAAACGCCGTCATGTGGCACGGAGAACATGCGCTGCGGTCGCATATCCGTGTGTGTCGGGCAAGTGCGTCGGCCATTTTACTGAAACCACAGCAGCGCCCTGTCTTTGAGCTTATCGAAGATGCCCCCTTCTGGTATATCCTTGAGGGCTATCAGGGGCACTTCGGCAACGGTTGTGCCCTCCAGGTCGATCAGGATGCGGCCCACCTGCCGGCCCTTGGCGATGGGGGCAGTGATCTTGGGGTCCAGTTCCATGCGGGGCGATAGCTTGTCGTATTGCCTGCGCGCTATGGTGACATAGACATCCTGGGCGGGGCCAACGGGCAGTTCGCTCTGGGCGCCCATCCATACCCTGACCTGTGACAGGGTATGGTGTTTGTCATAAAGGCGGTGGCTCTCGAAGAAACGAAAGCCGTAGTTGAGCAGGGACTGGCTGGCGCTGGACCGGCTCTCGGTGCTGTCCGTGCCCATCACCACGCTGGTCAGGCGCATGTCCCCGCGTTTTGCCGATGTCACCAGACAGTAGCCGGCGGCCTCGGTATAGCCGGTCTTGACCCCGTCCACCGAGTCGTCCCGAAACAGCAGTTGATTGCGGTTGCTCTGCTTGATGCCGCCGTAGGTGTATTCCTTGATAGCGTACCAGGCGTATAACTCGGGAAACTCGCGGATGGAGGCGGCCGTGACCAGGGATATGTCCCGGGCGGTGGTGTAGTGGTCCTTGTGGGGCAGACCGGTGGAGTTGACGAAATGGCTGTTGTGCATGCCCAGTCGTTGTGCGTGCGTGTTCATCAGGTCGGCGAAGCTGTCCTCACTGCCGGCAATGTGCTCGGCGAGGGCCACACTGGCGTCGTTGCCGGACTGGATGATCATGCCGTGCAGCAGTTCTTCGATGGAGACCTTTTTCCCCACCTCAATGAACATGCGCGAACCGCCGGTGCGCCAGGCCTTTTCGCTCACCCGCACCTGGTCTTCCAGGCGCACGCTGCCTTCAGCCAACTCGCGGAACACCACATAGGCGCTCATGATCTTAGTCAGGCTGGCGGGCTCCAGGCGCTGGTCTGCATTGGATTCCGCCAGGATTCGGCCGCTGTAATGGTCGATAAGCAGGTGTCCGCTGCCCGGAATGCTGGGTGGCTCGGGGGTAGCCGATGCCGCCGAGCAGATGAGCAGCAGACTGAAACTGAACAGGATGTGGTTTATGGAAAATCGGGAATAGGACATGATTCTACCTTCTTATCCGTGCCGGGACGGCGTCGAGGCGGGAAGATTGTACAGGCAACGGTGGTTGATTTCATTCGATCACTACACGAAATTCTTCATGACCCATTTGCTGAAGTTGCCCGCTTAGCTGATCGACCAGTCGGACCGATGGCAGAGGACCGATGCGCACCCGGTACAGGGTGAGGCCGTCCCTGTGGTGGGGCTGTATCAGCACCGGCTCAGCCAGTGCTTGACTGAGGCTTTCATACAGGCGCTGTGCATTGCCGCGATCGGCGAAGGCCCCGACCTGCAGGAACATACTGGGTTGGCCTGGCTCGGCGATCGGTTGCATGGGGGGGGCTTGTGCAACAACGGCGGAAGGCTGTCCCGGAATCAGCGTCTCCACCTCCACCGGTGCCGTGCCCTTGCGCAGCATATCCAGCTTGGCGGCAGCGGCATAGGACAGGTCGATGATGCGGTTGTTATGGAAAGGGCCGCGGTCGTTCACCCGCAGCACCACGCTGCGGCCATTGCCCAGATGGGTGACACGCACATAACTTGGCAGAGGCAGGGTGCGATGGGCCGCGCTCATGGCATACATGTCATAGGGCTCGCGACTGCTGGTGAGGCGGCCGTGAAATTTCCGACCGTACCAGGATGCGATGCCCCGGTCACGATAGCCAATAGGGGTGTCCAGGGTATGGTAGGTGCGGCCGTAGACTTTATAACTGGCGGCATTGCCGTAGCGGCTGCGCGGTTCCTTCCGAGGCACTGCATCGGGCACCGAAGACGGGTCGAAGGACTGATCTGGCGGGCCGTCCCCGGGGGCCTGGTCCTGGGTGCCTCCGCAGCCGCCCAGTTGGCTGATGAGCAGACTGGCGAGCAGGACCGAGGCGAACGTTCCGGCGGAATTAACGTCCCGGTAGTTCATGTTTTTCCTCCTCGCGCAGGTCAAGGATCTCTCTGCTCAGCTGGTAGACCGCCATGGCATACAGATTGCTGTGGTTGTAGCGGGTAATGACGTAGAAATTTTTCAGGCCCAGCCAGTGCTCGTTGCCATGCTCGAGTTGCAGACGCACCAGGCTGACCAGTTCGTCCCCGTTCAAGGCCTTGTTCACGCTGATACCGCTCTTTTTCAGCTGGGATACGGGTATGCTGGGTTTCATGCCGGCCTTGACGAAGGCCTCGGTCTGCGCCTCTCCGGTATGGGCCTTGAGGGCCACGGTCCTTCCCGGCTGCCAGCCGTGCCGTTTGAAATAGTTGGCAACGCTGCCGATGATGTCCGCCTTGCTGCCGAACAGGTCGCGTTTGCCATCGCCGTCAAAATCCACCGCATAGGCGCGATAACTGCTGGGGATGAACTGGGGCATGCCCATGGCGCCGGCGTAGGAGCCTACTGCGGTTTCGAGGTCCACATCCTCCTCACGCGCCAGCAGCAGGTATTCCTCCAACTGGCCACGGAAGAATTTGGCCCGCTTGGGATAGCCGAAGGCGAGAGTGCTCAGGGCGTCGATGACCCGGTGTTTGCCGATGTAACCGCCATAGCGGGTCTCCACACCGATGATGGCGACAATGATCTCGGGGGCCACGCCATATTCCCGTTCAGCCCGCGCCAGCAGTTCTTCGTTTTCACCCCAGAAGCTCAATCCGCCACGCGCACGTGCGCTGGTGACGAAAATGGGGCGATATTGGTACCAGGGTTTGCCCTCGGCAGGACGCTGCATGGCCTTGATGATGTCGTGGCGAAAGCGTGCCGCGGACAAGGTCTTGAGCAAAGCCCTTTGATCGAATCCATGTTTTGCCGCCATTTCAGCGGTGAACTGTTTGACCGCCGCCGCCCGGTCTTCTGGCGCTGCGACAGCTACATGGAAGGTCAGTAGCATAACCAGCACAATAGCCATTCGGGATAAGATCATGAGTTTGATTCCTCCAGTGCCGCTTTTCCTATTTGGGTAATAAGTTGCGGTGGGTGTGAATGGACATCAGGATACCGAAGCCGGCCATGATGGTCACCAACGAGGTGCCGCCATAGCTGATCAGCGGCAGGGGTACGCCCACCACCGGCAGCATACCGGTGACCATGCCGGTATTCACGATGAGGTAGACGAAAAACACCAGGGTCAGGCTGCCGCCGAGCAGGCGGCCGAAGGTATCCTGGGCCTGGGTGGCGATGTACAGGCCGCGAAGTATGATGAAGAGGTACAGGACCAGCAGTACCAGGATGCCGGTCATGCCCAGTTCCTCCGCCAGCACGGCAAAGATGAAGTCGGTGGAGCGTTCCGGCAGAAACTCCAGATGCGACTGGGTGCCGTGCAGCCATCCCTTTCCGTACATGCCGCCGGAGCCGATGGCGATCTTGGATTGAATGATGTGGTAGCCGGCCCCCAGAGGATCGCTCTCCGGGTTCAACAGGGTCAGTACCCTTTGTCTCTGGTAGTCCCGCATCACCATCCACAGTGCCGGGGCCAGGGCGGCGGTGGTGGCGGCCAGGCCAGCCAGCAGGCGCCAACTCATGCCGGCCAGGAACAGGGCGAAAATGCCGGCGCTGGCCACCAGCAGAGAGGTGCCCAGGTCTGGTTGCCTGGCGATCAACAGTACCGGGACCAGGGTCAGAAGCCCGGCGAAGGCCAGGCGTGGGATGCTGGGCGGCAGGCGTTTTTCCGCCAGATACCAGGCCACCATCATGGGTACTGCCAGCTTCAGCAGTTCCGAGGGCTGAAAGCGCATGAATCCCAGGTCGAGCCAGCGTTGGGCGCCTTTGCCGATATGCCCGGTGATCAGCACCGCCAGCAGCATCAGCACACCGCTGATAAACAGCCAGGGGGACCAGCGGCGCAGGTGGGCGGGTGAGACCTGGGCCAGCAGAATCAATACGCCCAGGCCCAGCCCCATGCGCAATGCCTGACGCTGCATCAGGGTGCTGCTCTGGTCGCTGGCACTGTACAGCACGAACAGGCCGAAGGCGCACAGGAGCACCAGTCCCGTGAGCAGGGGCAGGTCCAGGTGCGCGCGCGCCAGAGGGCCAACGGGATTGGCGGGCTGTGACGGGGTGAGAGAGGCAATGGGTTTTGCCATCAGCGCGACTGTGCCAGGCTGCCGTCGGGACCGAGCAGGTAACGGTCCATCACCCGTCTGGCGATGGGGGCGGCCACTGAGCCGCCGTGGCCGCCGTTTTCGACGATGACCGCAACCGCTATCTGCGGGTCCTCCACAGGCGCGAAGGCCACGAACAAGGCGTGGTCCCGGTTCTTCTCCGAGATTTTATCCTCGTCGTACTCCTCGTCCTGCTTGACCGTGAACACCTGGGCGGTACCGGTCTTGCCGGCGATGCTGTAGATGTCGCTGGCGATGCGCCGGGCGGTGCCCTTGGGCGTCTCCACCACATGGCGCATGGCGGTAATGATCTGTTCCCAGTTGTGTTCGTCCCTGGGGCTGATCTGGTGGTGTATGGGTTGTGTCTCCTGCAGTTGGCCGTTGCTGCGCGGACCACGGATGGCGCGCACCACCCGGGGCGTGATGCGTCTGCCGCGGGCCGCCAGGGTGGCGGTGGCGCTTGCCAGTTGCAGGGGAGTGGTCAGATAGTAGCCTTGACCGATGCCCATGATCAGGGTCTCACCGGGATACCAGGGGGCCTTGCGGCGTCTGCGTTTCCACTCCCGGGAGGGCAGCAGGCCGCCCAGTTCGCCGGTCAGATCGATGCCGCTTTGTCCGCCGAAACCGAATTTACTCAAGTGCTGGTGCAGGCGGTCCACTCCCAGGTTGCGGGCCAGGTCGTAGAAATACACATCGCAGGACTGGATGATGGCATCGTCCATGTTCATGCGGCCATGCCCCCATTTTTTCCAGTCTCGGTATTTGTGCCCATGTCCCGGCAACTGAAAATAGCCGGGACAGTAGGTACGCTCGTTGAAGCTGACCGTGTCGGTTTCCAGGCCCACCAGGCCGACGAAGGGCTTGACCGTGGAGCCGGGCGGATATTGTCCGCGCAGGGCGCGATTGAACAGGGGTTTGTTCTCTGAGCCCTGCAGGGCCTTGTAATCGGCCGGACTGATACCGAGCACGAAGAGATTGGGGTCAAAAGAGGGCTTGCTGACCAGGGCCAGGACGCCCCCGGTACGCGGGTCGATGGCCACCACCGCACCGTTGGATTCACCCAGGGCCGCCGCGGCTTCGGACTGCAAGCGCATGTCGATGAACAGGTGCAGGTCATTGCCCGGCTCCGGTGCCTCGCTCTCCAGTACCCGCAATACTCGGCCCTTGGCATTTACCTCGACCTGCTGCATGCCGACCTGGCCGTGCAACAGATCTTCGTAGGACTTTTCAACACCGTTTTTACCGATGTGGCTGGTGCCGCTGTAGCGGGAGGTATCAATGCGCTTGAGTTCGCGTTCGTTGATGCGGCCCACATAGCCGAGCACGTGGGCGCTCTGTCCTTCCAGGGGGTAGTGGCGCAGCAGAGTGGCGCGGATATCCGCCCCGGGAAAGCGATGGCTGCTGACAGAAAACCTGGCCAATTCCTCCTCACTCAACTTCAGACGCAAGGGGATACCGTCGAAGCGGCGGCGTTGGTTGCGCAGGCGGTGGAAGCGCTTGATGTCATTGTCCGAAATCGGCAGTAAGTCGCTCAGGCGGGCGATGGTGGTGTCGATGTCCTTGGTCTTTTCCGGAATGATCTCCAGGGAGTAGGCCGGGAGATTTTCCGCCAATAAAACGCCGCGGGCGTCGTACACCAGGCCGCGGGTGGGTGGCAGGGGTTCCAGGCGCATGCGGTTGTCCATGGACAGGGTGCGAAAGTGCTCGTGACCGATGATCTGCAGGTGCACCAGGCGTGCAATCAGGATGACCAGGGCCAGAATCACCAGGATAGCGGAGATGAGCGTGCGGTTGACGAACAACTGGCATTCGTGGTGGTGATCCTTGATGGCGGACTGTGGCATGGACTGGATCAGGCAACCCGAAAACGACGGCGGATATCGCGCAGCACGATGAATACCCAGGGCCAAAGCAGCATGCCCATGATGGTGGGCACCCAATACCAGAGTGTCGGCATGGGTTGCCCCGTGGCACCTATGATCCATAATGAGAGCAAACGTTCCACCAGCAGCAGCGCAAGCACGCTCAAGGATTGCTGCCACAGGGGGAAGACGCGGATGCGCTGGTGCAGATTCACCACTATATATGCGGTCAGAGACAGGCCCAGGGCGTGTTGACCCAGCAGCGTCCCCCTGAGTACGTCCTCAAACAGTCCCAGGGTCCAGGCACTGCCCACGCCCACGCGCTGGGGCAGGGCCAGGCACCAGTAGATGAGCGCCAGGTTGACCCACTGGGGACGGAAATCCTGGGCCCAGGTGGGCAGGGGCATGATGCTAAGCCCCAGGGCGATAATGAAAGTGATCAGGATCACCACCCCGTTCTGATGTTTGACCAGGGTCATTCCTGGGCCTCCGGAAAGTCTGTCCCGTCCTCGGGGGGGGTGGCCGGGTCAGGGGTCAGGGTCCATACCAGCATCAGCTCACGGGTGCGTTCCAGGTGGGCGCTGGGTGTGGCATGAACGGTGGCGAAGGGTTTTCCGGGTTCGCGCCGTACCTCGGTAACCCGTGCCACCGGGTAGCCGGGCGGGAAGTGATCGCCCAGACCGGAGGTGACCAGAAGGTCGCCCTCGCGTATGTCCGCGTTGTTTGGCAGATGCGGCAGATGCAGTTGATTAATCAGTCCTGAACCCTCGGCGATAGTGCGCAGTCCATTGCGGTTGACCTGTACCGGCAATGAGTGGGTGGCGTCGGTGATGAGCAGTACGGTGGCGGTGCCCAGGGTGACGCGGATCACCTGTCCCATGACCGCCCTGGCGTCCAGCACCGGTTGGCCGGGAAACACCCCGGAACTGCTGCCTTTGTTGATCACCACCTGCTGACGGTAGGGATCCAGGTCCATAGAAACCAGTTCGGCGATCAGCACCCGGTCGCCGATCTTGAAGGAGGAGCCGAGCAGGTCGCGCAGGCGCATGTTTTCCGCTTCCAGGGCCTCGAAGCGTTGCAGGCGTGCCAGCAGTGCCAGGTTTTCCGCATGCAGGCGGGTGTTCTCCGTCCTGAGTTCATCGCGGCCGCGGCTGACCTCGGCGAGCCATTCGCTTATCCGCATCGGCGCGCCGGCCAGATAGACTACCGGATAAGCGGCCGTGGAGAGCAGCGAACGCAGGCCCTCCATGTGGTGGAAACGCTGGTCTGCCACGATCAGAACCACGGACAGCACCACAGCCACCATGGTGCGGATGCTAAGCGACGGGTCTTGGATGAAGATGGGCTTGATGGTCGGAGTCCCGGTTTGGATGTTATGCACAGCGACCGGGGATGGCGGCGGCCGTGTGTACCCCGGAAGCCGCCACCGACAGTCTTATTCCCCGGTGAACAGGTCCAGTCCGTGCTGGTCGATCAATTCCAATGCACGTCCGCCGCCGCGGGCGACACAGGTCAATGGGTCCTCGGCGCATACCACCGGCAGCCCGGTCTCCTCCTCCATCAGACGGTCGATGTCCTTCAGCAGGGCGCCGCCGCCGGTGAGCACTATGCCCCGCTCGGCCACGTCGGCGCCCAGCTCGGGCGGAGTCTGTTCCAGCGCTGTCTTGACCGCTCCAACTATGCCGTACAGGGGCTCCTGCAAGGCCTCCAGGATCTCGTTGCTGTTCAGGGTGAAGCTGCGCGGTATGCCTTCGGCCAGGTTGCGGCCCTTGACCTCCAGTTCCTTCATCTCGCTGCCCGGGTAAGCGGTGCCGATTTCCTTTTTGATGCGCTCGGCCGTGGCCTCGCCGATCATGGTGCCATAGTTGCGGCGCACGTAGTTGATGATGGCGTCGTCGAAGCGGTCGCCGCCGATGCGCACCGAATTGGCGTACACGATGCCGTTCAGGGAAATGACCGCCACCTCCGAAGTTCCGCCGCCTATGTCCAGCACCATGGAGCCGAGCGCCTCGTCCACCGGCAGTCCGGCACCGATGGCGGCCGACATGGGTTCCTCGATCAGGTACACTTCGCGGGCGCCCGCCCCGGCGGCGGACTCGCGTATGGCGCGTCGTTCCACCTGGGTGGAGCCGCAGGGCACGCACACCAGCACTCGGGGGCTGGGTCGGATGATCTTGGTTTCGTGCACCTTGTGGATGAAATACTGCAGCATCTTTTCGGTGACGGTGAAGTCCGCTATCACCCCCTCCTTGAGCGGGCGGATGGCGACGATGTTCTGCGGCGTGCGGCCGAGCATCAGCTTGGCCTCTTCGCCAACGGCGGCCACGGACTTTGCGCCGCCCGGCCCACGGTCCTGGCGGATGGCCACCACAGAGGGCTCATTGAGCACGATGCCCTGGCCGCGGGCATAGATCAGGGTGTTGGCGGTGCCCAGGTCGATGGACAAATCGTTCGAGAAGATCCCGCGTAGACGTCTGAACAGCATTGGTTTATTCCAGGGGTATGGTCGGTTACAGGAGTGCCCGGGGTGTCCAAGAAGGCGGCTCCCTGTGCATGCAAGAGGCGTAATTTATCAATGTGCCGCGAAACGGGCAAGAAACAGCGGCTGAAACTCGCCGTTTTGTTATCCTTCTTTTCGCATGTAGGGTCCAACTATGGTAGCTTTCCGATTCTGCATTAGGGTTCTCCCGATCCCGATAGACTGTTAGTTTCCTAATTTTGCAACGGAACAAAAATAATGTCTTTAAACCGCGCCGATGTGGAGAAAATCGCCCATCTCGCCCGGCTGGCCATCGATGAAAATGAAGCCGATGCCTATGCCCAGGATCTGTCCAACATTCTCGGTCTGGTGGCACAGATGGATGCCGTCGATACCGAGGGTGTTGAGCCTATGGCCCATCCACTGCAAATGGCCCAGCGCCTGCGTCCCGACACAGTGACCGAGATCGATCAACGCGATAAATATCAGCGTATTGCACCATTGACAGAAGACGGTCTGTACCTGGTGCCCAAGGTGATTGAGTAGACGGGCTGGCGTTTTTCAAACTGTCCGCGCACAGGATATTTCGCACAATATCTCAGCCTACCATGTGCGGCCCGACACCTAATGTCAAATATTTGGCGATAATAACGCCCTTGCGCTACACATTCAGGCTTACGATTCCATGCATGAAAAAAGCATAGTCGAACTGGCCGCCGGTCTGCGCGCCGGCGAGTTTTCCAGCGAAGAACTGACCCGTCATTATCTGGGGCGCATGAGTCGCCTGGACGATGAACTCAACAGCTTTATCAGCATCACTGGCGATATGGCTTTAGAACAGGCCCGGGCGGCGGACGCCCGGCTGTGTGACGCGGACGCCGGCCCGCTGACCGGTATTCCGATTGCCCACAAGGATATCTTTTGCACCGACGGCGTGCGCACCAGTTGCGGTTCCTTCATGTTGGAGGAGTTCGTCGCCCCATATGACGCCACGGTAGTAAGCCGTCTGAAGGAAGCCGGTGCGGTGATGCTTGGCAAGACCAATATGGACGAATTCGCCATGGGTTCGTCCAATGAGACCAGTTGGTACGAACCGGTACAGAACCCGTGGGACAGGGAGCGGGTGCCCGGCGGATCATCCGGCGGCTCTGCTGCGGCCGTGGCGGCGCGTCTGTGTGCGGCGGCCACCGGCACTGATACTGGCGGTTCCATCCGTCAACCCGCGGCTTTGTGTGGTGTGACTGGTCTCAAGCCCACTTATGGGCGGGTGTCGCGCTTCGGCATGATCGCCTTCGCATCCAGTCTGGACCAGGGAGGCCCCATAACCCGCAGTGCCGCCGATGCGGCTCTGATGCTCCAGGCCATGGCGGGATTTGATTCGAAGGATTCCACCAGCGCGCAGCGCGAAGTGCCTGATTACATGCTTGGTCTGGAAGCAGATATCGCCGGTCTCAGGGTGGGGCTGCCCAGGGAATACTTCGGTGAGGGCCTGGACCCGGCTGTGGCCGATGCGATACAGCAAGCCCTTGAAGAGTATAGGAAACTGGGTGTGGAATTCGTCGATATCAGCCTGCCGAACACAGGCTTGGCGGTACCGACCTATTACGTGGTGGCGCCAGCTGAGTGTTCCTCGAACCTGGCCCGTTTCGACGGTGTTCGTTTCGGCCACCGCTGCCAGGAGCCGATGGACCTGGAAGACCTGTACAAGCGGTCCCGCTCTGAAGGTTTTGGACCGGAGGTCAAGCGCCGCATCATGATCGGTACCTATGTGCTGTCCGCGGGCTATTACGATGCCTACTATCTGAAGGCGCAAAAGCTGCGCCATCTGATAGCAGATGATTTCACCCGCGCCTTCGAACAGGTGGATCTGATCATGGGGCCCACCTCCCCCAGCACCGCCTTTCGCATGGGTGAGCGGGCGGATGATCCGGTTACCATGTATCTGTCGGACATTTACACCATCGCAGCCAATCTGGCGGGCCTGCCCGGCATGTCGGTACCGGTTGCCACGGTACAGGGGCTTCCGGTGGGGCTGCAGATCATCGGCAATTACTTTCAGGAAGCCCGATTGCTGAATGTTGCCCACCGTCTGCAACAGGCAACCGATTGGCACCAGGCCGCCCCGCCTGGAATTGAATAGGGTTTCCACCGTCCAGACGTCCCAGCTTTGATGTCAGTGCGGCGGTGCTTAACGAATTGAAATTATGGTGACTCCTATGCAATGGGAAACCGTCATCGGGCTGGAGATTCATACCCAGCTTGCGACCCGGTCCAAGATCTTCTCCGGCAGTTCCACCGCTTTCGGTGCCGGGCCCAATACCCAGGCCAGTATCATCGATCTGGGCATGCCCGGTGTGCTGCCGGTGCTGAACAAGGAAGTGGTAAGGCTGGCCGTGCGTTTCGGCCGGGCCATCGACGCGCAGATCGGCCGCCGTTCGGTGTTTGCACGCAAGAATTATTTCTATCCAGACCTTCCCAAGGGTTATCAGATCAGTCAGTTCGAACTGCCCATCGTTGGCAAGGGGCAGGTCGAGATCGTACTGGCAGACGGCGAAGTTAAGACGATCGGCGTGACTCGGGCGCATCTGGAAGAGGATGCGGGCAAGTCCCTGCACGAGGACTATCATGGCTACAGCGGCATTGATCTGAACCGCACCGGTACTCCGCTGCTGGAGATCGTTTCCGAGCCGGACATGCGCTCGGCGGAAGAGGCGGTGGCCTATGCCCGCAAAATCCACCAGATCGTGCGCTACATCGGTATCAGTGACGGTAATATGCAGGAAGGCTCATTCCGGGTGGATGCCAATGTTTCAGTGCGGCCAAGGGGACAGGAAGCGTTCGGCACCCGGGCGGAGTTGAAGAACATCAACTCCTTCCGGTTCCTGGAGAGAGCCATCCTGTTCGAGATAGAGCGACAGATCGACCTCATCGAAAGCGGTGGCCAGGTGGTGCAGGAAACCCGCCTGTACGATGCGGACAGGGACGAGACCCGCTCCATGCGCAGCAAGGAAGAGGCCAACGATTATCGATATTTTCCGGACCCGGACCTGCTGCCGGTAGAACTCGATGATGCCTTCATCGACGCCGTGACCGCGGAACTGCCGGAACTGCCCGACGCCAAGCGGCGCCGTTTCGGTGAGCAATACGCTCTTTCCGAGTACGACGCCAATGTACTCACCGCCAGTCTCACCATGGCTGACTACTTCGAACAGGCGGCCAAGGCCTGCGGCGACCCCAAACTGGCGGCCAACTGGGTGATGGGCGAGCTTGCCGCGGCCTTGAACCGGGCCGACCTGGAACTCGATGACAGCCCGGTTTCCGCCGCCATGCTCGGTGGCTTGCTGGCGCGTATCAAGGACGGCACCATCTCCGGCAAGATCGCCAAGACCGTATTCGAGGCCATGTGGCGGAATGAAGGTGATGCTGATCAGGTGATCGAAGCCAAGGGTCTGATGCAGATTACCGATTCGGACGCTATAGAAAAAGTGGTTGTCGAAGTGATCGAGGCCAACCCTGGCCAGGCAGAGCAATTCCGCGCCGGCAAGGAAAAGCTGTTGGGTTTCTTCGTCGGCCAGGTGATGCAGCGCACCAAGGGCAAGGCAAACCCACAGCGTGTCAACGAGTTGCTACGGGCCAGGCTCAAGGCCTGAAGGTCTAAATATTTTGCGCGAGGTAGGGATGCAGGTCATTCAGGACTTGCAGTCAGGGTCCGGCAGCGGCTGCCTCTCCGTCTCAGTGGGTGGCTTGCTCGAAGATGCGGATTTCGATGCGTTCGTTGCCGAGGGTGATGACGTCGCCGCTTTCCAGGCCAATGCCGGCGCCGCTCACCGGCTCGCCGTTGAGGCGCACATGCATCCCCTTGCCCAGATTGAGCAGGTAATAGCCATTGGTGCGGCGTGAGACTGCGGCATAGTAGCCATCGGGGTCGCCTATAGGCAGCAGGGGCCGGTCAATGGTTTGGATATGGCCTTGGGCCGGGCCGGACATATAGCGCAAGAATGCGCGCTCATCAGAAGTCTCCGGCACTTCCGTCTGCTTCTTCAGGTGTTCGCGCCCCAGGCGAAAGTTCACTCCGCCTGCCCCGGTGATGGCATGGGGCCCGTTTTCCGCCAGGTATTCCAGAACATGATTACCGATACGGATGATGTCGCCGTTCTGCAGGAATCGGCTGTTGACGCTATCACCGTTGACCAGAAGGTTCTTGCCGCTTTTCAAATCCTTGAGCAGGCAGCCGTGAGGACCGCATACCAGTCTTGCGTGACGACGGTTGACCTGTGGATCGCTCAGGGCAATGTCATTGTCCTTACCCCGACCCAGTGACATGAATCCACGTTGTGGGATCGGAACCTCCATGACCTTGTTCTGATCCAGCCAGACTATTTTCGGCATCGCTAAAGCTCCATGTGCATCGGTGTGGCACCACGGCTTCGGTATCTTGCATCCCTGCCAGTAAGAATATCCGGATTGCAGGCAATATCCAATAGCTTAATTCCGATACTAAAAATCCGGTCTGGGAATGTGCAAATAAATTATTTTTATACTGATTGTATGCCTGCAAGCGCTTACATCCGCGTACCGGATCTGGCGCTGGTCTTGAAGCGGGGAAGCCATTGCCCCACATGGGCAGAGCACAAGAATGCACTGATTCACTCAAAGGTAATCGAAACATGCCGGATATCGCTGAACAGAACCGCTTCGATGTCTTTTTACCCAAGGCACGGGCCTTTGTGACGTCGCCTTCCCTGATGGAGGGGCTGGAACTGCATGACATGATCGTGCGTTTGCGCCAATTTGCATTGACCAATCTGCGGGACCCGGAATTGGGCCGTAAGCTGGAAGCCATGCTGGCTGCGGTACATAAGCAGGATACGGACAGTATGCGGGATTTATTGGATGCGGTGACGCTCAGATTGACCAATCAAGGCATCATCAATAGCCGGCGCGGGTGAAGCGGCCTCAATCCCTGTCGTTTCATCGCACTTCCCGGATTGGCTGAGGATGGTGTGCGAATTCGTATAAGGGGGAGAGGAGGCTCATGCAGTCTGCCCAGACCTCGGCATACGCATTGTTTCGTGCCGCCGCAATGCTGTGACAGTTGACTCGCTCTGAGCTTGCCTGGATAGTGCGCTTGCATGAATACTCCAGAAGAGCTGGCCCGTTTACGGGCCGATATCTGTTTCGAAGAGATATTGGCGGGTCACCGCCTGCGTTTTGCTACCACCTGGGGCTTGTTCTCCCCGCGCGCCATCGACGAAGGCACACGCCTGCTGGCGGAGCACATTCGGCTTGCGGAGGACGCCGACTGTCTGGACCTGGGTTGTGGCTATGGCCCCATCGGGCTGCTCATGGCCCGCCTTGCGCCCCAGGGCCGCACCCTGATGCTGGACAAGGATTTCGTGGCAGTGGAGTACGCCCAGCGCAATGCCAGTGATAACGGTTTGAGCAATGCCGGCGCCATCCTGAGTAACGGTTTCGACCAGGTGGAACGTACATTGCGCTTCGACGTAATCGCATCCAACGTGCCGGCCAAGGTGGGCAAGGAACTGCTTACACTGTACCTGCACGATGCGTGGATGTTACTGAGGCCCGGTGGTTGCCTGTACCTGGTGACCATCAACGGCCTGCGCCAGTTCATCAAGCGCAATCTGGAGGATGTGTTCGGTAATTACAAGAAACTGAAACAGGGCCGCAGCTATACCGTGGCCTTGGCCCGCAAGCAGGAAAGCAGATGAACGCATCGTCTCCGGCTCGGGTCCCGGGGTGAATTCATGACCACCACTCAAGCCGTTATCAAAGCGACCCGGTACTGGATTCAGGATACGGTGATCGGACTGAACCTGTGTCCCTTTGCGCACCGGCCGTTCGATCAGGACGCGATAAGCTACCGCGTGTCCCGGGCCGCCAGTGCAGAGGCTGTGTATGCGGATCTGCTGTACGCCCTGGACGGGTTTCTCAGTGCCGATGCGCGGGATGAGGCGACGGGACTGTTTATCTGTCCAGACTGCTTCAGTGATTTTTTGCACTTCAATGCCTATCTGGATGTGGTCGATCAGGTGTTGGTGGATGCTGAACTTGAAGGTGTTGTACAGATAGCGAGCTTTCATCCGCAATACCGCTTTGCCGATGTGCATGAACAGGATCCGGCGCATTTCACCAACCGCTCGCCATACCCCATGTTCCATTTTATCCGCGAAGAACAACTCGCCGATGCGCTGGAACACTACCCGGACCCCGCGTCCATACCGAATCGCAATATCGCCCTACTGCGCGAAATGGGCTGGGATGTCATGGCCCGGCGTCTGCAGCAGGCTGTGCTCGCAGGCGGGACTTGAGCATGCGTTGAATTGGAGGCACACATGGGCATCATCGAAAATTTCACTGCCATGTTGGAGCGGGGACAGGATAATGCCCTGCTGCGCTACAGCCTGGGCAATGAGTATTTCAAGACGGGCGAGTGGGAGTCGGCCATCGCACATCTGCAACAGGCGCTTGCACAGGACCCAGACTATTCCGCCGCCTGGAAGGTCTACGGCAAGGCCCTGCTGCAGGCGCAACGCTACGCGGATGCGCAGGCCGCATTTGAACGTGGCATAGCGGTTGCGGAACAGAAGGGTGACGTGCAGGCGGCCAAGGAGATGAGGGTATTCCTCAAGCGAACTCAGTCACACCTCGAACGGTGATCGAGCCGATGTGTTGTGGCTGGGTCTGCAAGTCATGCGGCATGGGCAATGAGGGCCTGGCGCAACAGCCTGTCGAGCACGTGAATCGGTGTGGGTTTGGCCAGAAACAGGGTCGCGCCCTTATTCATGGCGGCTCGACGTGTCTCCGGGCAGGCCAGGGCGCTGCACAGGATGACAGGCATGCCGGGTAAGTTGCTGTGAATGCTGTCCAGCAGATCCAGGCCGTTGCCATCCGGCAGGCAATAGTCCAGCAAGGCCAGATCGAACCCGCTTCGGCTCAGTGCCTCTCGCCCCAGGGCGCAGGTGCCCACGGCGGTGACCCGGTAACCTCGCTCTTCCAGTTCCCAGGTCAGCATCTGCCGCAGTGCAACATCGTCTTCGACAATCAGCAGGGTATTCGTATCGGGTGTTTTCATTTTTCCAGGGCCGCGCGTAGCTTTTGCCGGGCGCGGAACAGCCGCGTGCCGACACCGGCCGAACTGATGCCCAGTTTCGAGGCTATCTCTTTTTGCGAATACCCGTGCACGACTTGCAGTATCAAGGGTTCACGATATGCCACAGGCAGCGCGTCCAAGGCGCGTCTTAGAACAAAGGCCTCGGTGGAGGTGTCGTAGGACCTGTGACGGTCTCCCAGTTCATCGGTGGGAATCGCGCTGATGTGAGGCTGGTAGCGTTCGAAACGGCGGGCGTTTTCCCGCCTCAGTATGATGATCAACCAGCCCTTGATGGCCTTGGGGTTTTTCAGTTTGTGCAGGGACTTCCAGGCCCTTAGCAGGGTTTCCTGGACCAGATCCTCGGCGGTGTGCCGGTCACCTGCCAGCCATAAGGCATAACGGTGCAGGTCTATGGAATAGCCGTCCACCAGATCTTCGAAACTCAGTTCGGCGGGCGGATTCCACTGGTCGAATGCTAGGGCAGTGGCGGACATGGGATGGCTCCTTGGTTTCAACGGGTTGAAATCAATTGAGCATGTCCTGTGCCAAAGTATAACTATCGGAAATATGGGGAGATATTAGTGTCGGTTTGTGTCGGTGTTTAACGTTGCGTAGCAATGTTTCGTTACGCTTGTCGGGCATGTAACGATTCGTTGTCAGCCTTTTTCCAGGGTCAAGGCGTATTTGCTTATCTTCCGGTCCAGGGCCGGGCGGGAAATGTTGAGGATGCGGCAGGTGTTTCCTTTGTGCCCGCCGGTATGCTTGAGCACGTTTTGAATGTGCTCCGCCTCCACTTGCTCAAGGGTGCGCAATACCCGGTCCGGGGTCTTGGCCTCGGCTGAACTGGCATTGCTCTGCGCCGGGTTTGTATGCACAGCAGCCGCGGCGGGCATGAGCAGGTCCGGCGTGATCAGTTTGTCCCGGGCATGCACCCCTGCCTGGGTGAGCAGGTTTTCCAGTTCGCGCACATTGCCAGGCCAGTCCTGTTGCTGAAGGGCCTGCAGTGCCTGCTCGGTAATACTCAGACCGGGCTTCTCAATGGCGTTGCCGATGCGTTCCAGCAGGGCCTGGGCCAGCAAGGGAATGTCCTCCTTGCGTTCGCGCAGCGGAGGCAGATGGATGCTGACCACATTGAGGCGGTAGATCAGGTCTTCCCGGAACTCGCCTTCGCGTGCCCGGGTGAAAAGATCCCGGTGGGTGGCGGTAATAACCCGCGCGCTGGTGTGCAGGCTGGAGGTGCCGCCGACCCTTTCAAAGACCCTCTCCTGCAGGGCCCGCAGCAGTTTGGCCTGGAGTTGCGGGGACATCTCACCCACTTCATCCAGGAACAGGGTGCCTTCGTTGGCCAGTTCGAATTTGCCGAGTTTGCGCGCCGCGGCCCCGGTGAACGCCCCCTTTTCGTGTCCGAACAACTCGCTTTCCAACAATGTTTCCACCAGGGCAGCACAGTTCACCGCAATGAAGGCCCCGGTGCGGCCGCTGTGCTGGTGGATCAGGCGAGCGACGACCTCCTTGCCGGTGCCGGATTCCCCGGTAATGAGCACATTGGCATTGCTGGTGGCACTCAGGGCGATTTCCTTGCTCACCGCCAGCATGACATTGCTGCGTCCAATCAATTCACGCGTAGGTCCGGATGACTGAGATATGCTGGTGCGGGCGGATTTATTCTGTCTGCGGGTCTCCAGCACCTTGTCCACCACCGCCTGTAACTCTTCGGTGCGGATCGGTTTGTGTACGAATTCGGTGGCGCCTTTTTTTATGGCATCTATGGCCAGTTCAAGGTCGTGTTCGCCCGTCATCATGACGACTGCCTGCCCGGGATGCATTTGCAGTATTTGCACAAGCAGGTCGATACCAAAGCCATCCGGCAGGCGCTGGTCGAGCAGGATGAGATCGAAGGCCTTTTCCCGGCATAGCATCAGGGCTTGCCCGCAGTCAGCGGCTATGTCTACCTGGTAGCCTTGATCCTCGAAGTGCATGCCGAGCATTTGTCCCAGGCTGGTGTCGTCCTCGATGATCAGGAGTTGTGTACTCATGGTCGTTGCGTTCCTGGGTTGGTTTGACTGTGTCATACCGGCCACGCTGGCCGACTATGGTGTCAGCGGGGCCTGGGAGATCTAAGTATAAATGATGGCTGGAATGGTAAGCCCAGGGAATCAGGAAGGTGGATCGACCAATTTCCATGCCGCCCAGGCCAGCGCCAGCCAGCCGATCAGAAAGGCGCTGCCGCCCAGGGGCGTGATGGCGCCGAACAGGCCTATACCGCTCAGTGCCAGGGCGTAGAGGCTGCCGCTGAACAGGACGATTCCGCTGGTAAACAGCAGGCCGGACCAGTGCAGGGCCTTGAGATCCGGCCTGTGCAGGGTCAATATGCCGGTTGCCAGCAGCGCCAGGGCATGCATGGCCTGGTAATCAACGCCTTTTTCGAAGGCGCCGAGAAAACGCTCCGACAGGCTGTCCGAGAGGCCATGGGCCGCGAATGCGCCCAAGGCTACCGATAAAAAACCGTTCACCGCCCCGATCAGCAACCATGTTTGTGCCCGGGTGGCTTCAATGGACATTGACGCTTCCCAGTTCCTTCAGCATGTTTAGCAGCAGTTGCTTTCCCAGCCATTTTGTTCGGCGTTATGTAATAACGTTTCGAGGTCCTGCTCCCCGCCGGGTGTCTGCGAACTTTCAACCACATGCCGTATGAAAAGGCCATGCACGGCCAGTATTTGTTGCAGCCGATCCGGTAAGGACGCCATGGTTTTCTCCAAATCGTTGCGTTTGAGTGGCCAAGTCTATCAGTTTGGCATGCGTCCACCCGATTGCCGGTGAAAATCTATTATCTGGATTTATTAAATAGACGGCATTTTACCCTGCATATAATATGCCATATGATTTGAATTCGCGGGATGCTGATCGCTATTAGGTGATGTGGATCAGCTTTGTGGCGGTATTATGAGCTGATTCAGAGAAAATAATTCAAATACATTACTTATTTAGAGGATTAGCAGTAGCGAATAAACCAAATTTATATAGCCTGTACGAAAACTGTTTGGCTATTTTGTCATTAAGTCTTTATTTTTGTTGGTCCTTGCACCCGGCCTGGCTGTATCGACAGCGGATCGGCCAGATGCAGGTCGGGGGTCGCCATAAGGGTATGCCGGCGGCTGAAGCCAGCCAGGGATAGGCGTAACGCAGATCGTTCAATGGGCATATGCCCATTGAGGACATTGAATCGCCGTCGACGGATGGCGAGGCACACACTGCAGAGAACACTTAGGAGATTCAACTCAATGCCTACTTTTGTGCGTACTGACAAGTGCGACGGCTGCAAAGGCCAGGACAAGACCGCGTGCATGTACATCTGCCCGCATGACTTGATGAAGCTGGATATGGATGGTTCCGAAACCGGCCATGCCATGAAGTCCTACAATCAGGAGCCAGAGCAGTGCTGGGAGTGCTACTCCTGCATCAAGATCTGCCCGCAGCAGGCTATCGAGGCGCGTCCATACGCCGACATCGTGCCTCTGGGCGGCTCTGTACAGCCCTTGCGTGGTACCGATTCCATCATGTGGACCATCAAGTTCCGCAACGGCACCATGAAGCGTTTCAAGTTCCCTATCCGCACTACCCCGGAAGGCTCCATCAACCCCTACGATGGCAAGGCCGAGGCCGACATCGCCAAGATTGGCGAGAGCGGTTTCTTCAACCACAACGAGCAGAACGGCTATCGCGCAGGCGATGCCAGTGAGTTGATCCGTAAATAAGCCGTTCCCACGGAACTTGAATCCAACGATAAATTTAGTCAGAGGTATATAAGAATGGCTGGAGAATTCGGAAATCCTGAAGTCGTCGAAGAAGAGGTTGATATCCTCGTCATCGGCGGTGGCATGGCCGCCTGTGGTACCGCCTATGAAATCGGTCCCTGGGTCGATGCCGCCAAGAAAGAAGGCGTAGACATTAAAGTCAAAGTGGTCGACAAGGCCGCAATGGACCGCTCCGGGGCCGTTGCCCAGGGCCTGTCCGCCATCAACACCTATATCGGCCCCGAGCAGGATCCCGCCGACTACGCCCGCATGGTCTCCAACGACCTGATGGGCATCACCCGCGACGACCTTGCCTATGACCTGGGCCGCCATGTAGACGAGTCCGTGCATCTGTTCGAAGAGTGGGGTCTCCCGATCTGGAAGACCGACGAGAACGGTGAGCGCCACGACGGTTCCCGCGGCATGACCTCCCTGAAGGACGGCGGCAAGCCCGTGCGTTCCGGCAAGTGGCAGATCATGATCAACGGCGAATCCTACAAGTGGATCGTCGCCGAGGCCGCTAAGAAGGCCCTGGGCATGGACAACATCCAGGAGCGTATCTTCATCGTCAAGCTGGTCAACGACAAGAACGACAAGAACCGCATCGCAGGTGCCGTTGGTTTCTCCACTCGTGACCATAAGCTGTTCGTCTACAAGGCCAAGGCCATCCTGCTGGTCGCCGGTGGCTGCGTAAACATCTTCCGTCCCCGCTCCGTTGGTGAAGGCCAGGGCCGCGCCTGGTACCCGGTCTGGAACGCCGGTTCCACCTATGCCATGGCCGCTGAGGCCGGCGCCGAGCTGACCCTGATGGAAAACCGCTTCGTACCTACCCGTTTCAAGGACGGTTACGGCCCGGTCGGTGCCTGGTTCCTGCTGTTCAAGTCCAAGGCCACCAACGCCTTCGGCGAAGTCTACATGGACCGTAACAAGGAAATGCTGGACGACTATCCTCCTTACGGCCAGGCCGCCGTTCCTGCATCCTGCCTGCGTAACCACCTGATGCTTAAGGAAATGCGTGAAGGTCGTGGTCCCATCTGGATGGACACCGTGACTGCATTGGCCAATCTGCGCGAGACCCTGTCCCCGCGTGAGGTCAAGCATCTGGAGGCCGAGGCCTGGGAAGACTTCCTCGATATGTGTATCGGCCAGTGCGGAATCTGGGCCGGTGAAGACATCGAGCCGGAGAAGAAGAACTCCGAGCTGATGCCCACAGAGCCCTATCTGCTGGGTTCTCACTCCGGTTGCTGCGGCATCTGGGTGTCCGGTCCCGAAGATGTCGGTGCGCCGACAGAAGAGACCGAAGCCGGTGTGCCTGAGCACCTGCCTGCAGGTTGGAACTGGGGCTACCGTGGCATGACCACCATAAACGGTCTGTTCACCGCCGGCGACGGCGTGGGCGCTTCCGGCCACAAGTTCTCCTCCGGCTCTCACGCCGAAGGCCGCATGTGTGCCAAGTCCATGGTCAAGTATGTCATGGACAACAAGGACAGGGCACCCGAGCTGGACACCGACGCAGCCACCCTGATCGACGAGATCTACCGTCCGGTGCGCAACTTCCTGGAGTTCAAGGACTACACCACCGCCATCGATGTGAACCCCAACTACATCACCCCGCGCATGCTGCAGTTCCGTCTGCAGAAGATCATGGACGAGTACGTTGCCGGTGTTGCCACCTACTACACCACCAACGAGCACATGCTGGAGCAGGCGGAGATCAAGCTGGGCAAGCTCAAGGAAGATTCCCTGAAGATGCGTGCCAAGGACCTGCATGAGCTGCTGCGGGCCTGGGAGAACTACCACCGCATCCTGACCGCCGAAGCTCACATGAAGCACATCCAGTTCCGTCAGGAGTCCCGTTACCCGGGCTTCTACTACCGCATGGACAAGAACTTTGTCGATGAGGAGAACTGGCACTGCTTCGTGAACTCCATCTACGACAAGGAAAACAAGCAGTGGACCTGCTTCAAGCGTGCCCATGTCGATCTGGTGGACAAGTCCAAGCTGTTCAAGGCTGCGGCTCACTAAGCCCTTAGGCTGAGAGGCAGTTGAGGACCGGGTGCCGAAAGGCACCCGGTCTTTTTGTCTGTGATTTTGTGAGTCTGTAAATGAATACGGAGTTTAAGGCGCAGGAAGGGTTGCCGGTTCCCACACTGCTTCGCGGTAATTTGTGTCCATTTGCGGATTTATACTGAATAGTACCCAATCATCGGCGGTATTGACCTGCCGGGAGTATGTGATTCATGAGCGACGAAAAATTCGATATCCCCTTCAAGAGCGACACGGTCCCCGAGATGCTGACGGAGAAGACCCGCATCAAGTTCAAGTGCTACAAGGGGATCTCCTGTTTCAATGCCTGCTGCAAACAGGCCGATGTCACCCTGGCGCCCTACGACGTGCTGCGCCTCAAGCAGCACTTCGGCATGAGTTCAGAGGAGTTTCTGAAGGCTTACACGGTGCCTTTCCAGATGGACCAGGACGGCGTGCCCGGCCTGAAAATGCGTACTGACGAGTCGGGCACCTGTCTGCTGCTGGATGGCGACAACGGCTGCGGCGTGTACGAAGATCGGCCCACGGTTTGCCGCTACTACCCTCTGGCCCTGTTGAACATGCGTGAAAAGGACTCGTCCGAGTCCCAGGAGCACTACTCACTGATTCAGGAGTCGCACTGCAAGGGCCACGATGAGGAACGAGAAATCACTATCGGCGACTATCGCAAGGAGCAGGGCTGCAAGCAGTTCGACGATCGTAATCGCGACTGGTACCGGTTGATCCTGAAGAAAAAATCCGCCGGCCCCGGTGTCGGGCGTCCATCCGAGATGAGCCTGCAGATGTTTTTCATGGCCTCATACAATCTGGATATGTTTCGCCGCTTCGTGATGAGCGACAAGTTCCGCGCCACCTATAAGCTGCAGGATGCCTTCTACGAGGCGGTGGAGAAGGACGACCTGATCCTGCTCGACTTCGGCATGCAGTTTCTGCGGCAGGTGTTGTTCGGCGAGCGTAGTGTGGAAGAGGCGGAGGACGCCTGGCAAAAGCGGGTCAAGGAGCGGGAAGATGTGTGGGAGATGCGCCGCCAGGCGGAGATCGCCCGCAAGCAGAAGGAAGACGACGACAAGTATGCAAACGACGTCTGAGTCTATCCCAATCGATACGTTCGCCGCTTTGGGGCTCACATTGTGCTTACTCAGGCCCCTGTGTTGTTGCAACCCGGCCCTGGGCGAACGCTAGCTGTGTCATTGGGGGCAATCAGCAATGGGAGTCTGGGGTGGTTCTTACACTCTGTGCAACGACCGGGTGCCTTCTACCGGGTGCCTTCTACGGTGCCCAAGCAGAGAGTGAGGTTTATTACGCGGAAGCAGCTGAACATCAGAGGCAATCCTGCGTCTAGGAGTTTGTCGGATTATGTTGGCCTCGTTCTCCCACTTCCTCGCCACGATCCCTCTACAATCTGTAATGGCGCCTAGTCGATCCCTTGATTACCTGGTACGGCGTGCTTTTGGTGAACCCCGAATGTCCACAGGTAATTGAGCAGGAAGTTGCTGGCTGGGACCACCATGACCACACCCAGCGCACCCCATCCGTACCACCAGTGCAGAACATCCACTACCATGTACATGATCAATGTATTCAATGCGAGTCCTGTGAATGAGACTATCAGATATCGCATGACCGCCACATGATGAGAGCGTCGGGAGTTGAATACCCAGAAAAAATTCAAGATGTATGAGGTGATCAGAGCGGCAAAAAAACCGATTACCGAACTCCACACAGGGTCTGCCTGAACGCATTCGACCAGCAGTGCCAGAATGCCTAGGTGCAATAAGGTTCCGATAATCCCGACTATGCCGTAACGGGCTGCATGGCCGGCGAACCTCCTGAATCTAGATTGTTCCATCAATTGCTTCCGCGCGTGCTGTCGATGTTGAATGATCCTCACCTAAAGGGTGAGGCGCGTGTTTGTATATAATCATCTGAAAACCAATCACTTGCCTATTGTTCTAAGCGGCCAACTGCCTTTTTAGGATGATATACTGATTACCCGCCCAGACCTGATTTGATCCATGCAACGTATCTCAATCGTAATACCCGTGTTCAACGAGGTCGTCGGTATCCTTGGGGCTTTACATGAAATTCTCCGGGTAGTGGAGTCGCTGGCGGATTATGAGGCCACGATCATCGTTGTGGATGACGGTTCAAAGGATGGGACTGCCGATGCGGTACGCGGCTTGTGCGATCAGGATCAGCGGGTGAGGCTGCTGTGCTTGAACCGGAATTTCGGGAAAGAGGCCGCCATTCATGCTGGCTTGTCCCATGCATCAGGCGATGCGGTTGTGGTCATGGATGGGGATCTCCAGCACCCCCCGGCATTGATTCCGGACATGCTGGCCCTGTGGCGCAGCAACCTTCCTGTAGTGGAGGCGGTGAAGCAATCCAGGGGCCGGGAAAGCCTGTTTTCCAGTCTGGCGGTGAAAGGATTTTTCCGGGTATTCGCCGCTCTGGCGGATTTTGATATCCGCAACCATACTGATTATAAGCTCCTGGACCGAAAGGTGGTGGACACCTACCTGGCCCTTCCTGAACGGCAGCGTTTTTTTCGTGGGCTGGTATCCTGGATGGGATATCCCAGCGCCCAATTGCCCTTCGATGTGCCTGCCCGTGTTCAGGGTGAGAGCAGCTTTACCTTGCTACGCTTGCTGCGCCTTTCCACGCGTGCGCTTTCATCGTTTTCCTCTATGCCGTTACAGATCATCAGCATGCTGGGCGGTTTTACATTGTTGCTGACCTTTGTATTCGGCTTCATAGCACTGTATCAGAAGTTCAGCGGTGTTGCGGTCAGTGGATTTACCACCGTCATATTGCTGCTGCTGATAATCGGCAGTGTCGTTATGATCGGGCTCGGACTCATGGGGATATATCTCGCCCAGATATACCATGAGGTCAAACGCCGTCCAGAATGGCTGGTGGATGAAACACGCAGCAGGCCGCCCAGGGATCAGTGAAGCGTAAGGCTATACACCCGGCAGGTGAATGTTCGGCTCACTCATATGATTTCACAAGCTCGAATTCTTTTTAGCAGGGGTCAACTGGGGATTCTGGGATCGTCACTGAATCAGTGGTTTGGCACGCTTTGAGAAGGGGGGTCGGCTATGTGTACCTGGTCGTGAGGAGCGGTTCGCTGCCAGCGGATGTGTACTTTGCCATCGTGCGACAAGTCCTCCGGGTCGATGTGTAGCAAGGCCGTTCTGGTTTTCCAGCCGGAGGGTGCCTCATACAGAACCCGCAGTTCGAGTGCATGCGGGAGATGGATTGGTGTATGGCCGGTTCGTGGCAAAGGGGCGGCAGCGGCACCTGTGGTCATCAGGTAGAACCATTGGCCGTCATTATAGGGCCCCAGCTCCCACTGCAGCACACCGGCATCCGGGTCGTAAACGGCCTGTACGGTAAGTGGCGCATCGCGCTCGTCGCACGAATCCAGGTTCGCTCTGCTGGGAGACAGGCCTTCAACCCCATAACTTACGCTGTCCGCCAACTGCTCGGGCGGGCACAGACAAGGCTGGTAACAGACGGTGGGGGCGTGGCCCTGCTCCAGGGAGTGCTCGCGTATCCAGGCAAGGCTGCTGTAGTACCAGCTCGGGCCAATCGGTGTGAGCAATGTCCGTGTGGCATCCCCCTTCAAAACGAACTGGCCTTCACTGCGGAAATGCTCCACATAGGTGCGCTCGCCCCAGACCTCGCTGTTGGCTACCGACCCTACGCTCAACCCCACCCATGCCAGAGCCAGCGGGGCCACCAGGAATTGCCGCACTTGGTGCGAATTCCGCGCCATGAAGGCGAGTCCTATGCCGGTCAGGATGACAGCGAGCCCAGACAGCAGCATAAGATTGCGGGCGCTGAGGATAGTGCGCACGGGCATCAGGGGTGCAAGGATGAGCGCCATAGTCACGGCAAGCGCCGCCAGGCCCCAGCGGTTTTTCTGCCTGACCAGGACCCATACTGCCAGTGTGGTGGTGCAAGCCATGAGTACGAGCAGACCATCATGCCAGCCCAAGCCGGTGAGCAGGCGGTGCCAGGTATCGCCAAGCCCTGCCGGCGCTGCCTGATACAGGCTTCCGTACCCGCTTACTATGTTCTCCGGTTTCAGCATGTATAGCCGCCATAGGGTATAGGCGCCTGCAGCGATAACAAAGGGTGCCATATGGATCAGGCGCTGCCGCCACCCATGGCCTAACGGCAGAAAGGGCAGTACTGCCAGCAGCGGTACATAGATTTCTTTGGCGCTGCAGGCCAGCAGATACAGCAGCGCAGCCAGCCAGGACAGGCTTTGGTTCTGTGTTTCCAATCCTCGGAGAAACATCCTAAATGACCACAGAATTAGCAGCAGCCCTTCCAGGTAATGGCGGGTCATAAGTTCCTGGGTCAGCGTCGCCACGGGTAAAGATGCAGCAAATGCCATCAGTACTGCCATAGCCATGGCGGGCTGCAGCCATCGCAGAAGCAGGCCGTAGCCGGTTGCAAGAATCGCCAGGAGTACTGCTAGCTGGTGTGCGTAGTAGCCCCAGGGATCCAGACCGAACCAGGTGTAGTCCAGGCCAAAAGACAGCAACAGCAGTGGTGTCAGATTGGAGGCGGAATAAGAACGCCAGGTATCGGAATCGAATACATTGTCCAGCAGGGGGTATTCGATGACATGGCGCAGAATGGCGGGGTCATCATGCATCCACCAGGCTGCCGTGTTCTGGTGGTAAAGCAACACAGCAAATACAAGAGGACCACCGGCGCAGACGAGATGGGCCAGCCGCCGCTCTCCCGTATCCGGACCCATACTCTTCCGCCAGGCGCTTGGAATTGATGCAGACCATACCAGTAGGCCGCCCGCCACGGCAAACAAGGCCTGATACCCGGGAGGCAGCCATAAGATCAAGGCCAGCAGGACAAGCAGCGAGGGATAGGGAATCGGGCTCACTAAGAATGGGGGGGGG